>ENA-OSEO01004182-OSEO01004182.1-sediment-metagenome-genome-assembly--contig:-NODE-4182-length-15633-cov-3.089097_pt1 | contig 15633 bp, 12 predicted proteins | sample MGYA00237883_ERZ534232 | MGnify/ENA metagenome assembly ERZ534232 | reverse complement strand
CTCCCAGCATATTTGTTAAGCGTATTGTGCGAGCTCAAGAAGACTCGGGCTTTCCCCGCCACTTGGAACGAAGCTTCTGGGTGACAGGAGTCTAGTCGCCCAGCCTGTAGGCACTGCAAGGAGGCTAGAATGCCGGAGCGCTTAAGTCGAGAGGCCATAGCCATGAGGGCGGCTAAGGAATTGTTTGATGGCGCGGTGGTCAACCTGGGGATAGGTATTCCCACCTTGGTATCCAGCTTTGTTCCTGAAGGAATAGAAGTAACCTACCAGACCGAGAACGGGGCCCTGGGCTTTGGTCCGGTGGTTAGACGAGAAGATTTCTCCGAGAAAGCGGACATCGATTTGGTGAACGCCGGCGGGCAATACGTGACTCCTCTGCCAGGTATGTGTTTTTTTCATCATGCTGATTCCTTCCTGATAATTAGGGGCGGCCACATCGACATAGCACTGCTGGGTGTCATCGAAGTATCCGAAAAAGGCGACTTGGCAAATTGGATGTACCCTGGCAGGGGCGTGGGCAACATTGGCGGCGGCATGGACTTGGCATGTAATGCCAAGAGGGTGATTTGCCTTACCGAACATACGACAAAGGACGGCAAGCCTAAGATCGTCAGGCAGTGCTCCGTGCCGTTGACAGCCGCAGAGTGCGTTGACTTGGTCATAACAGACATCGCGGTGATCAAGGTTACGGAAGAAGGACTATTACTTAAAGAAATCGCTCCGGGCTGGACGCCCGCAGAAGTTCAGGCTCTCACCGAGGCAGGACTGAGTGTCGCCCCTGACGTGAAAGAAATCGCTCTGTAGTTTCAAGGTGACGAAGGTCCCGGAGGCCCCTAAAGTCAGATTTGCAGCAAAAGAAGAGGGCTGGGTATTTGGATGCAGGAAAGATAAGGAGGGCTGGAGAGACGTATGGGTAAAGATAGGCGGGTGTATGACACTATTGTCTACGAGAAAGATGGAGGCGTGGTTGTAGTGACATTGAACCGGCCTGAGGCTGGGAACACGGTAGACCGTCGCCTGGCGGAGGAGCTAGCCGGCGTTTGCGCCGATATCAACCGCGACGCGGATGTCCGGGTGGTGATTGTTACCGGTGTCGGCGAGCAGACTTTCCTTGCGGATGGAGAGGTAGAAGAAAGCATGGGAAGAGATTGTCTTACCCGTGTTGCCGCCTCAGTTGCCGGCCTTACTAGTCCTGTGATTGCCGCCTTAAACGGCGATGCCATTGGGCAGGGGCTGGAGATGGCTCTGGCCTGCGATATCAGGATTGCCGTTGAGACTGCGCGTTTCGCCTTACCCCAGGTTTCCCGGGGTATTATGCCTTATGACGGGGCGACGCAGCGTTTGCCGAGGTTGGTGGGGAGGGCCAAGTCTATGGAAATGCTGTTTAGCGGTGCCTCTATGAGTGCCAGGGAAGCCTGTCAGGTCGGGCTGGTTAGCCGGGTGGTCTCACGTGGAGAGCTCATGCCTGTTGTGTACGACATGGCAAGGACCATGGCCTCTAAGTCTCCTCTAGCTCTCAAGTATGCGAAAGAGGCTATACAGAAAGGCCTGGACCTGCCGCTGGAGCAAGGACTGCGTCTGGAAGCCGACATTTACTTTCTACTGCAGACGACTGAAGACCGGGTGGAGGGCATCAGGGCTTTTCTGGAGAGGAAGTCGCCCCGGTTCAAGGGGAAATGAGGCAGAGAGGTGTGGTGGCTGGTGAGGTCTCGATGAGTAGCTTTGAGACTATAATCTACGAGAAGAGGGGCGATATCGCCCATGTTACGCTTAACCGTCCTCAGGTACTCAACGCATACAATGTGCGAATGCGGGATGAGCTTTATCAGGTACTGGAAGCTATCAAAGACGACTCTGAGGTGATGGTAGCCCTTGTTAAAGGGGAAGGCAGGGCATTTTGTGCCGGAGCTGATTTGAGTGAGTTCCTCACTGCCCCGTCGCCGACCATAGCAAGACAGGTGCGCTGGGAGCGCGACGTATGGGGCCTTTTCTTGAGCCTGCCTCAGCCTGTTATCGCTGCTCTCCATGGCTACGTGCTCGGGTCAGGAATTGAGATATCTCTGTGCTGTGATATAAGGATAGCCTCGGAAGAAGTGCAGTTTGGCCTGCCAGAAGTGGGCCTGGGCATTATACCGGCTGCAGGCGCTACCCAGACTCTCCCCCGTGCCGTAGGGAGGGCCAGGTCCCTGGATATGATGCTTGCCGGCAGGTGGATAAACGCCGCAGAAGCTCTCGAGATAGGTCTGGTCAACCGCGTGATGCCCCGGAGCGAGCTTCTGCCGGTTGCAGAGCGACTGGCCGCCGAGATTGCCCTGAACGACTCTGGTGCCGTCAGAGTCGCGAAGCAGGCTGTAATACGAGGGCTGGACTTACCTTTACCCATGGCTCTGGAGATGGAGGAAAGACTATCGTTACAGCTCATGCGGGCCAGAACCAGCGGCATCGCGGGATAATTTCCTGTTGTGTTTTCAGAGCCGCTGGCTAAAGCTGAGTTACTTGATTCTATTTGACATTGTAGGGTATGATATTTTACCGTTGAGCACAGTGGCTGGTGTGAATAATGCGGGTGTAGCCTCACGGTCTGTTGGTGATCGCAATAGGTACACAGGGGGTAAGATATGAACACTGTGGACTTCCTGAGCATTGCAAGCTGTATCTGCCCGGAGCGGGATGCGCTGGTCTTCGAGGGTAAGAGGCAGACATATTCAGAGACTGGCGAGCGAGTAAATAGGTTGGGCAATGCTTTGCTCAAACTTGGAGTGGGGAAAGGCGACCGCGTAGCAATACTCCAGGTGAACTGCCTGCAATATGTCGAGCTGTATTTTGCCGTGGCGAAGGTGGGTGGCATTTTTGTGCCTCTTAACTTCAGGGCCAAAGCCGATGAGTTGAACTATATGTTGAGTAACTCCGGCTCCAAGCTTCTGTTTGCTGGCAAGAGATACGTGGATATGGTGCGTGACATGCTGTCTGGTCTGCCATCTATTGAAAAATGTATCTCAGTAGATAATCAAGAGAAAGACATGCTCTTTTACGAGGACCTGATAAATTCGTCGCCACCCGATGAAGTCGTTTGCCAGATCGAAGACCAGGATGTCACTATATTGATGTATACGGCGGGGACAACCGGGCGGCCTAAAGGCGTGCCTCTGAGACACGGGGGTTTTGTGACTTATGTCCTTGATAATGTGGAGCCGGCCAGTCCGGAGTCTGAAGAAAGAAACCTTCTGACAGTGCCTCTGTACCACGTCGCAGGCATTCAGGCGATGCTGGCTGCCATATATGGCGGTCGGACGCTTGTTCTTATGAGGCAGTTCGAGGTTGAGGGCTGGTTGAAGACGGTGCAGGCGGAGCGAGCCACCCGCGCCATGCTGGTGCCCACTATGTTGAAAAACGTCATAGACCATCCGGATTTTACCAAGTATGACCTGAGCAGTCTGCATGTCATCACTTACGGGGCGGCTCCTATGCCGTTCGAAGTAATCACGAAGGCCATGAAGGTGATACCGTGGGTCAGATTCATCAATGCCTTCGGGCAGACGGAGACTGCGTCGACAATTACCACTCTCAGCCCGGAGGACCATATCATAGAAGGTACTGAAGAGGAGAAGGCGAAGAAGCTGAAGAGACTAGGGCAGTCTATCGGCAGGCCTTTGCCGGATGTGCAGGTCAAAATAATTGACGACGATGGCAGAGAAATGCCTCTATACGAGATAGGGAATATTGTGGCCAAAGGCGACAGAATAATGACCGGATACTGGCAGGATGAAGAGAAAACAGCGAAGGCATTCACGCCTGATGGATGGCTCATCACCGCCGACAAGGGTTGGAAGGACGAGGATGGTTACATCTATCTGGCTGGGCGTGGGGATGACATGATAATAAGGGGTGGGGAGAATATCTCACCGGAGGAGATTGAGAACGTTCTTTATTCCCACCCCAAGATCGAAGAGGTTGCCGTCATAGGGGTGCCCGACGAGGAATGGGGCCAGGTGCCCAAAGCTATCTGTGTACTGAAGAAGGGGGAGGTCTGTGAGGAGGGGGAGATTACGGAGTACTGCCGCAGCAGGCTGGCCAGCTTCAAACGTCCGAGGTCAGTGACTTTTATTGATTGCCTTCCCAGGAGTTCTCTTGGCAAGCTGCTGAAAAAAGAACTCAGGGAAATGTACGGCAAGTGATAGATTGAGTTATCCAGTGTAGTTGAGAGGACATGTTACTGCAGGCTACGGCCTGCAGTAACATGTGAGCAAGAACAAAGACACAAAGGAGGTTTAGTGGACAAGACCTATCATACGCCTGAGGAGGCAATAGCCGATGTTGGAGATGGGGCGGTCATAGCCATCCCCGGGTTTTTTGCCTGTGGAGTGCCGAGGATTCTGCTCAGGACTTTGATTAAGAAGGGAGTAAAGGGCCTTACGCTTACGTGTGGTTGTGGCCCTTTGGTGGGAGCAGTCGAGGAGTTGACGCAGCTTGTGAAGAACAAACAGCTCAAGAAGGTGATAGATTCCTACGGGCTTTTTCGTTCGATGAGCAAGGGTCTGGAGGACCCGTTTGAGCAAGCTGTCCGGGCCGGCGAAATCGAGCTGGAGATATATCCTATGGGGACACTGGCCGAGAAGTACCGTGCTGCGGGTGCAGGTATCCCTGCCTTCTATACTCCTACTGGCGTAGGCACCGTGGTGGAGAAAGGTGCGGTATCCAATATGCCCTGGAACCGTGCAGCGACCAAGGAGACGAGAGTATTCGATAGCAAAAAGTATGTCCTCGAGTACGCGCTAAAACCTGATTTTGCCTTCGTTCATGCCTATGAAGGAGACAGAGAAGGCAACCTCAGGTACCGCCGGACCGCCAAGAACTTTAATCACGTGATGGCCACCGCAGCCAGGGTAACCATAGCTGAAGTCGAGAATATGGTCGGGCTGGGAGAGATCGCGCCTGATTGTGTACATACTTCCGGAATATTCGTGACGCGGGTGGTGGAAGTCCCGCGGGTATCTTTTGCAATTACCATAGACTGATCACCGTGAGAGGAGATGAAATGCCAGTCAAGTTCGAAGGACTACCCCGAGAGATGATCGCCATGAGGGCTGCCAAGGAGCTTAAAGACGGAGACTACGTTAACCTTGGCATTGGAATACCCACCTTGATCAGCAACTGGATAGAAGGAATGGATATAGTGCTGCAGTCCGAGATAGGCATGCTCAAGACTGGCCCTCTGGCCTCAGGTGATGGAGTTGACCAGGACCTGGTGAATGCAAGCTGCCAGCCGGTAACTCAAATACCTGGCACCGTCTATTTCGACATAGTCGAGTCTTTTGCCATGTTGAGAGGCGGTAGAATGGATGCCATAGTGCTGGGCGCACTCCAGGTTTCCGAGAAAGGGGACCTTGCTGGATGGGCGAACCCTGCCAGGGGGTTGGGAGATGTAGGGAATATAGGCGGTTCCATGGACCTGTGCGCTGGCGCTAAGAGGCTGCTAATAACGATGGAACATACTACTCGCGAGGGAGATCCCAAAATAGTGAGCGAGTTGACTTACCCGGCGACTGCCCGTGGCGTGGTGAACATGATATTCACTGACCTTGCGGTTATCGAGGTGACACCGAAAGGGCTCCTGCTCAAGGAGATCTATCCGGGAGTTACGCTGGAGGATGTGCAGTCGGTGACCGAGCCCAAGCTTATCATAGCTCCGGACCTGAAGGAGATTCAATTGTAGGGCTGGCGAAATCTTGCTGGATGTTCAGTTGTGGACTAAAATATGCTAGGGGGTCAAACGTAGATGGCTAATCAGATAGGCAAGAGGTATGTTTGTAAGAAATGCAGCTCCGAATTTATAGTAACAAAGGGTGGAGAAGGTACGCTGGTCTGCTGCGGCGAACCGATGGAATTGAAGAAATAACGGCTGAGCGTTTGCTCTGTGTAAGGAGACGGTCTGATGAACCAACTGGGCAAGAGATATAAGTGTCAGGTCTGCGGGACCGAAGTATTGTGCACGAAAGCCGGGCAGGGTACGGCGGTATGCTGTAACCGCGATATGGAGCTTCAAGAGCCGCGACCATTGCCTTCTTCTGACTAGAAATCGCCCGCGAACTGGCGAAACTTTTTGGAATTTCCTCAGAACGAAGCCAGCATTCAGGCTGAGTCTGCGATGGCTGCCCAAGAGAAAGCGGAAGGTCCGCTGGCCGGGTTTCACGTACTGGACATAGCGGACGAAAAGGGTAGCTTTTGTTCCAAGCTCCTGGCCGATATAGGCGCCTGTGTTGTAAAAGTGGAGAAGCCGGGAGGCGATCAATCTCGCCGCTTGGGTCCTTTCTGGAGTAAGAGCCCGCATCCTGAAAAAAGCCTCTGGTTCTGGTACAACAACACCGGTAAGCTAAGCATAACTTTAGATCTGGAAAGCCAGGAAGGACGGAACACGTTCCTCTCGCTAGCTGATAGTTTCGATGCTGTAGTTGAGGCTTTCTACCCGGGATACCTGGAGAGACTTGGACTTGACTACAATGTGCTGAGCCGGCGCAATCCACGGCTTATTCTGGCGTCTATTACCGGTTTTGGCCAGGATGGCCCCTACAGAATGTACAAATCCTGCGACTTAGTGGCGTCTGCTATGGGAGGGCAGATGTATGTGTGCGGGAATTCGGATGCTGCGCCTCTAAGGCCGTACGGGGAGCAATCTTATTATGTGGCGTCTCTCTTTGCCACAGCGGGGGTTCTCCTGGCGCTGCGGGAGCGGAGGAGTAGCGGTAGAGGGCAGCAGGTTGATGTCTCGCTGCAGGAGGCTGTAGCTGCCACGCTTGAGCATGTTATGGTGCGCTATTTCTACGAGAACACCATTCCCGGCCGGCGTGGCAACCTTCACTGGGCTAACTCATCTTGCCTTCTACCATGCAAAGATGGCTATGTTTTTCTTACCTTCAGCAGAGAGTGGGAGACGCTCATCGGCCTGCTGGACAGCGAAGGATTGGCAGTAGACCTCAAAGATGAGAGATTCCTTGACGAAAGCTACCGGAGCCGGCACGTTGAGCATGTCCGGGAAGTGCTGGCGATATGGACCAGGGCGCATACTACGAGTGAACTTTTTGAACTGGGCCAGCTCATGCGATTCCCCTGGGCTCCGCTGTGTTCGGTGGAGGACGTTTTCAAGAGCCCCCAGCTCAAAGCCCGCGGTTTCTTTGTTCCTGTAGAGCACGCCTGGGCTAGGCGCTCCTTTGAGTATCCAGGAGTCCCGTACAAGTTCGGTGATTTAAATCAGATCGCTGTGAGACGGCCGCCCCGGACTGGCGAACATAATAGCGTGGTCGCCCGTGAAGGCCTGCAGGTACCGGCTGAGCTGGCTGGAACTCTCCCGGCTGGTGATACACGCGGCGCTGCCCTGAAGGGAATAAGGGTTCTGGATTTCACCTGGCTGCTGGCTGGTCCTTACTGTACCAGGCTCCTGGCGGATTTCGGAGCCGAGGTGATTAAGGTACAGTCGAGGAAGACGGCCACCGGGGCAGAGGCTAATTCCACAGGTTACTTCAACATGTGGAACCGAAACAAACTGGGGATAACGCTTGATATGGACTGCCCTGATGGTAGAGAACTCGCCCTTAAACTTGTGCGCAAAAGCGATGTGGTGATCAGCAATTTCACGCCTCGGGTTATGGCGAACTGGCAGATGAACTACGAGGTCCTGAGAGAAACAAACCCCGGTCTTGTCGTGGTCAGTATGTCGGGTATGGGGCAGACTGGTCCGTGGAAGGACTTCGTAGCTCTGGGGCCTACGATTCAGGCCCTCTCTGGCATCACCCATCTGACTTCTTCGGGCCAAGGGTTGTCCCCGGGAATCGGGTATGCCTATTCAGATGCCGTGGCTGGCCTGTTCGCTGTTCTGGCATGTCTCTCGGGACTGGAATATAGAGCGTGGACAGGCAGAGGCCGGCACATTGACATGTCTGAATACGAAGCGATGTGCAGCCTGCTTGGGCCTGCCCTGCTCGACTATTCGGTAAATGGCGTTGTCGCCGGGCCGCAGGGCAATGGGCCTGGGCAGGTTTCTGCTGCCCCCCATGGCTGCTACAGGTGCTTCGGCAATGACAGGTCGTGCGCCATAGCTGTATTTACTGAAGAGGAATGGCGCGCCCTGTGCCAGGTGATGGGCAGTCCCGACTGGGCGAAGCAAGAAAAATTTTCCACCTTCGTACGGCGGCGGAATCACGCGAATGAACTTGACAGATTGCTGGAGCGGTGGACTCTCAGGTATACACCCGAAGAGGTGATGGCTATGCTTCAGGGCGCGGGCGTGTCTTCCGGAGTAGTCTGTAATGCTGCCGATTTGGCATGTAACCCGCATTTGAAGAGTAGAGGGTTTTTCATCCGGCTTCATCACCCTGAGATGGGTGAGACCAGCTTTGACGGTACGCCAATCAGGCTCAGTGACACGCCGGCCCATTTCCTGAGGGCGGCGCCGCTGTTGGGGCAGGACAACCTCTATGTGTACCGGGAGCTATTGGGCCTGAGCAATGAAGAGCTCGACCGCTATGTAAGGAAAGGAGTACTCACCTGACCGTCTCTTTGCCAGGCTACCTTTCCATTGACTATGGTCATCTCCACGTGTACATCCTTGATCTCTTCTGAGGCTATTTCCGTTGGGTCGGCATTCAATAAGACGAGGTCGGCAAACTTGCCAGGTTCAATCGAGCCTTTCAAGCCTTCCTCAAAGCAGGCATACGCGGCATTTTCCGTGTACATGTGTATAGCCAGGAGAGGTGAAATGCGTTCCTGGGGCAGAAACTCCTGGCCTGTCTCTGTCTTCCGGCAAGCTGCTGCATAGATGCCTGTCAGTGGGTCTGGGGGCGCCACCGGGCAGTCCGAACTTGCCGCCACCCTCAGCCCGGACCTGAGAAGTGTGGCTATCGGGTACAGGTGTGCCAGCTGCTCCGGCGGCACTGTTTTGGCATACCTGTCTCCGCTGTAGTAGATGAAGGCTGGTTGAGTGACCACTGTTGCGCCGACTGATGCCAGTCGCCGGGCCATGGCAGCGGCGCATACGGAACAGTGCTCCACCCGGTGGCGGTGATTGGTACGGGGCAGCTTCTGGACGGCATATTCCAGGGCTGAGCAGGCGGCGTTCACTGTAGTCTCCTCCACGGCGTGTAGCGCCACCTGTCCGCCGGAGCGGTGGACTTCGAAGACCACTCTATTGAGTTCGGCCTGGGAGGGGTTGAGCTGGCCGCGGGTCTCATCCAGCATGACTTTTACCGGGCCCGGGCGAAGCTCGCCGTCGCCAGCAGTTAACGGTTGCTCTTTGTACTGTTCGAAAGTATCTATTCCTAGCATCATGGTCACTCTCGGCGCCAGTATGCCTTTGCTTTTCCACCGCCTGAACATCTGATAGGCGCTGAAATCGTTGTGGGGAGAGGCATCCTGCAAGGAGGTTATGCCGAGTGAAAGTAGACTCTCGCTGGCTGCCCTTACAGCTTTCTCTAGCTCTTCATCAGTCGGTGGTGGTACTATTTTTGCCAGGTATTCTCCCATACCGTAAAGGAGGCCGTTAGGCTCTCCTGTCTCGAGGTCGCGTTCGATCATGCCTCCTGGCGGCTCAGGCGTCTCGCCGGAGATGCCTGCAAGTGACATGGCCAGGCTGTTAATCACGTGTGCATGGCCAGAACGATGAGTCAGTTTCACCGGATGAAGGCTGGTAGCCTCGTCAATATCCCTGCGCGTGGGATGGCGTTTCTCTGCCAGGTAAAACTCGTTGTATCCCCGTCCCCTTATCCAGGTGCCTGGAGGCAATTTGTCGGCCAGTCTGCGGATTGACTGCTGAATATCAGATATAGAACGTACAGCATTCTGGTCCAGGTTTAGTGTGAGCAGGCTCTCGGCAAAAGCCGGGAAGTGACAGTGAGCATCGTTAAAGCCGGGCAGCAGCGTCTGTCCCTGACAGTCTATGACTTCGGCGCCGGCATTTCGCAGGTCGTCAAGATTCTCACTTGCTGCCACAGCCGCTATTCTGGCCTTGCCGATAACAATGAGCCTGCCTTCCGGCCGGGCCAGTGTAGGGGTTCTGGCGTTATACAGAACAAGGGCATGTCTCACTGTCTTAGCTTGTCCAGCCAGGTGTTGAGCTTGTTGTAGAATGCCAGCGCCTTTTCATCGTCGTTTCGGGGCTGCATGAAGCGGGCTTCCGAAGGGTGGAACAACTGCTCCTCGCCCGATGGAGTTACCGCCAGCAGTGTTTCTGTTGTCCCGTTCCAGTCCCTGTTGACCGGCATGCCTACCTTTGCCAACGCGGGGTCGAGAGTGGCGTCTACAAGTATGAACTTGCCGTTTATGTCTACCCTACAGGCGAGATGATGGCTTACCGGCATAGTCCTGGCCGGTTTCCTTAGATATGGGGGGTAAAGCTCCTCGAATTCGTCCCATCTGAAAGGATAGACAACAAACAGCACGTTCAGTCCGAGCCTCTGATACATGCTGCATAGCAAGAAGTGCTTTGGGGTGCAGGAGCCCCTGTTTAGTTTGAGTATATCAGCGTATCTCTCCGCGTCGTTGAGGCCGGGGACTATGGCATAGGGTATATCCCTTATACTGTTGAAGATGGCCATTCTGGCTTCTAAGGGGTCTTTAGCCCGCACCCACTCTTGAAATCTGCGGTCAACGATATTGCTCATGGCCATAACTATGACGACATGGAATAGAACTAAACCCTACGATTTAAGAGGTGGCGAAGGCTGGCTTCCTATTCCTTAGACAAAACCTCCTGGTAGAAGGCATAGATGCCTTTCTTGCCTCGTCCGCCAGGGTATCCGGCTCTGACCATCATCCTTACAAGAGGATGGAGGTAGCCCTTTTCCGGGCCAAACTCTCTCATTTTGTCCTGTTCTGAAGTGGCGCTGAGGCCCCAGGCGCCTGTGAAATCACCCAGTTCCAGCGGTCCCATGGGTAGGTTATAGCCGAGCTTGAGAGCCTTGTCTATCTCGGTGGGCGAGGCCACCCGCTCCCATACCATTTGTACGGCTTCGGTAAGCATTGGAGCGTAGGCCCTGTTAGCCAGGAAGCCGAAGCTGAAGTCCTTACATACTACCGGCTCCTTGCCGAGCTTTCTTGCCAGCCCTGATACAACATCCACCGTCTCAGGCGAAGTCAGCGGCCCTTTGGATACCTCAACCAGCCTCATGACGGCTACAGGATTGAAGAAGTGCATTCCAGCTACCTGGCCTGGCCTCTTGGTGGCACCGGCCATCTCCGTGATGTTCAGGTTGGATGTGTTCGAGACCAGTATTGCGTGGGGTGGGGCAGACTCATCCAGTTGCTTGAAGACGGCTTTCTTAACATCCAGGTTCTCAAAAATGGCTTCTATCGTGAAGTCGGCGTTGCGGGCGGCCTCTGCGAGGCTTGTGGTACCTTTGACCCCTGATATTACCTTGTCCATCTGGTCCTGGGACATCTTGCCCTTATCGACAAAATGCCTTTTCAGGTTGTCCTTGAGGTATTGCATTCCAGCGTTGAGGAATTCGTCCTTCACGTCCGTCATAGTGACGGAGTAGTCGCCGTTGAGGGCGACCAGCTGGGCAATCTGGCTTCCCATAAGACCGGCGCCTATGACCGTGACCCGTTTGATGTCCTCGAGCTTAACCAAGTGCACCTCCAGTAAGAGTTTTGCGCGTATTATAGCAGAGTGCCAGGAAACGGAAAAAGAAGCTGTTGTTGTCCAGTGAAAATGTCACCCCTGAATGTTGAAACTAGCTCAGCGATATCACTGAGCCGACCGGTGTCTTGGTAACATTAATCAGCACCGGGAATCTGTCTCTCAGGTCCTCCAGGTGCGTAATAACGATGATCTTCTCGAAATCGTCCTGTATGGAATTGATAGCTTCGACGAGTTTTTCTCTCGCCGCGTTGTCCTGGCTTCCAAATCCCTCGTCTATGATTAGCATGGGTAAGGCTGCCCCGGCACGTCTCACCAGCAGTTTAGACAGCGCTATGCGGAGGGCCAAGTCTATTCGGAAGGCCTCGCCGCCACTGTACATTTCGTAGCTGCGTGTCCCTAATTCATCGGCTATTTTAATGTCAAGCGTCTCCATTGTATCACCCTTTCTCGTTTCTCTCTGACTTTCCAGTGCCAGTGACATCCGGTTGTCCGTCATTTTGCCCAGAAGCCGGTTTGCTTCTATCTCAATTTCAGGCAGAGCCTGTTCAATGAGCAGGGCTTGAAGGCCTTTTTTCCCGAAGGCTTCAGCAAGCTCTCTGTAGATGCTCTCTTCCTGCAAGACTGCAGCATGGAGTTTTTCTTTCTGTGTCCTGGCTTCCTCAAGCTCAGAAAACTGCCTTAGACGTTCTTGTGCGGCTGCCAGACTGTCACGCAGTAGCCGTTCCTCCTCTAGCATCCGTTGATTGTCTTTCTCGGCTTCGACCAGCTTGCCTGATACTTCTGGCAGGGCAGCGGTCTCAGCCGTCAGGTCGCTGCTTCTTCTTGAATTTACTTCAAACTCGCCTGTTAGCCGGACTATGTTCTCGCGAGACTCGGCGAGGGCGGCTGTCGCCTGGTCTATGGATCTGCCCGCCTCGTCGAGTTCCTGCCTGAGTTTCTCAAATTGGCGCAGCGAGGACAATTTCCTCCGGACCTGCTCATGGCTCATCCTGTCGTATTGCAGCTTCTCTTCTTCTTTGACTAATTCGTCCAGTCTGGCCTGCTCCGGCTTTGCGTAGTCTTTCCCGGACAGCTGCAGTTCAAGCGCCGTCAGCTTGGGCTTTTCCAGGGCCAGCTCGTCACCGGCTTTTCTGGCCTCCGTCAGCTCGTTTTCTGCGGCGTTCAGACGGCTTAACCTGACGGCCCGCTCTTTGTCTAGCAACGACTCACTATCGGCCAGTTCCTTTTCCAGGGCCCGGAGCTGCAACCTCAGCCTGTCCAGTTCCTTTGCGGTATCTCGATGGCGCTGTTCTCTGTCACTTGCTTCTGCTGAAAGCTTGTTTTCTATGCGCTGGAGGCCATCTGAGCCCAGTTCCGTCTCACAAAGAGGGCAGTGGATATCGCCTTCCTTGACCAGTCTGAGCTTCTCTTTGACATCGGCAATTTGTGTCTCCAGATGTAGGCTGTTGGACTCAAGGCGGCTGATCTGAGAAGCGATCTGCTGAGACTCTCGCCTTTTTTGAGGCAGAGTTTCTGATAGTGTAGCCAGCTTAGTTAGGCTATTACGCGCCACAAGTACCGCGTCTTCGAGATGGATAGCTCTGGACCACTTGCTCTCCATCTCGACAACCCTGGCCTGAGCAATACTATGCTGCCGCCCTACTTTCTCGGCCGAGTCTCGTATGGCACCTTGCAATGTGTTCATTTTCTCTTTCAAAGCCAGCAGCTGGCTCAATTTCTGGTTTAGCCTTTCGTTCATATCGCTGATTTCAAGGAACTCAGAGTAACCTTTTTGAACATCGGCTTCCTTTGCGAGAATAGACCGGTATTCAGATATCCTTGTCTCCTGTTTTGATGTCTTCCCCTTCCAGAATTCCATCTGTCGCTTTGTCTCCTCGAGATTTAACCTGGCATATGACAGCTGCCCCTTCTTGATTTCCAGAGACTGCTTCTGCTGGCGCAAATTGGACAGCGTTGACTCCATGGACAACCTGAGGGTCTTGATATGCAAAATCTCACGCTGCAAGCTTTCCGTCGAAAGCTTGCATTCAGCTTTTTGCTGAAGCTGGACGTTGATTTCTTGTATGGAGGTCTCGAGCCTGTCCGCTTCAGTTCTCCTGTCCGTGGCCAGGGACTTGGATTCTCTCTCCAGTTCGTCGTACCGGGATAGGTCAAGGATGTTCGCCAGTATCTCTTTGCGTTCTCCAGGACGTTTTATGCTGAACTCATCGGAGTGCCCTTGCCGCAGGAAGGCGCTGTTCTTGAATGTGTCGTAGTCCAGCCGTAGGAGGTCGATAATCTTCTGCTGTGTCTCTGACTTGGTATTGCCGGAGATGGTCCTGAAATTCCGGTTGTCGGCAACCTGCAGCTCCAGTATTGTCTGCCCGGCGCGGGACTGGCTCGGTTTCATAGCATGTTTCCTCAGGACGCGGTACCTGCGGTCGCTGACCGCGAACTCCAACTCAACCTCCATTTCCGCCTGTCCCTGGTGAATCAGGTCATCGTCACTTTTGGCTCTGGATTGTCCCCAGAGCGCCCAGGTCATGGCATCGAAAATGGCTGACTTGCCGTTGCCGTTGTTGCCCCAGAGACATGCTACGTGGATACCCTCGAAAGACAGGGGAGGCACATTATCGCGAAAACACATGAAGTTCTTCAGCGAAAGCTTTGTCGGTATCATCTGGGCCTCTCTACGGGATATTCAGCGCAAGCAGGGCTACTCGTGGTAAAATAGGGCAGCAGTCCGGTTTCTGGTATCAAGGTCGAAAGCATGGTGAATTACGGCCTTATTTTAGCACAGTTCGCTTCACGGACAGCCTGAATGCAGACCCGGCGTGGAATAGCCAGTGTTTGAGACTCTAACCAGCAGACTTAGCGCCGTTATAAAGAGCCTGAGCAACAAGGGTAGCCTCAGCGAGAAGGATATTGACGAAGCTCTACGCCAGATACGTCTGGCCCTTCTGGAAGCTGACGTCAACTTCAAAGTGGTGAAGAGCCTTCTGGCCAGGGTGAGAGAGCTTGCCCTGACGGCTGAGGTGCTGCAGAGCCTGACGCCGGCTCAGCAGGTGATAAAAATTGTCCGGGATGAACTTATGGAATTGATGGGGGCCGTCAATCAAAAAATAAGTATGGCGGATAGTCCCCCCACAATCATTATGATGGTAGGTCTTCATGGCTCCGGCAAGACAACCACATCGGGAAAACTGGCCACATACTTCAGGAAAAGCGGGCATAGGCCTCTTATGGTGGCCACTGATATATATCGTCCCGCCGCCATCAAGCAGCTTGAAGTGCTGGGAAAACAGATAGACATACCGGTATTTCAAATGGGAGTCAAGACGTCTCCCGTCAATATCTGCCGCGGCGCATTGAAACAGGCCAAAAACGAGGGCAATGATATTATTATTATTGATACTGCGGGACGACTACACATAGACGAGCAGTTGATGGAGGAACTCAGCGAGATAAAGAAGGATATTATACCCCATGAGGTCCTTCTTGTTGTTGATTCCATGATTGGCCAGGACGCCGTTACTATGGCCGACAGCTTCAACAAAGTGGTTGGAATTGACGGTATTATCCTGACAAAACTTGACGGCGACGCCCGGGGCGGAGCTGCATTGTCGGTTCGTCATGTAACGGGAAAGCCTATTAAATTCGTTGGAGTCGGTGAAAAACTTTCCGCATTGGAGCCTTTTTATCCGGATCGTATGGCTTCCAGGATCCTGGGAATGGGCGACGTCCTCAGCCTGATTGAAAAGGCGGAAATGTCCATTGACAAGGAAAAAGCCCTGGAGCTGGAAAAAAAGATACGCTTCCAGGAGTTCTCATTAAATGACTTCCTGGAACAGATGGAACAGGTTCAGAAAATGGGCCCCCTTGAAGATCTTCTGGGAATGATGCCGGGGTTCGCTCAAAATCCGGCCATGAAAAATCTGCAGTTTGATGAAAAACAGATGGGTCGAATCAAGGCCATAATACAATCCATGACGCCTCACGAGCGATCAAATCCAAAGATTTTGAAC
>ENA-OSEO01004181-OSEO01004181.1-sediment-metagenome-genome-assembly--contig:-NODE-4181-length-15639-cov-5.685966_pt1 | contig 15639 bp, 11 predicted proteins | sample MGYA00237883_ERZ534232 | MGnify/ENA metagenome assembly ERZ534232 | reverse complement strand
AAGTTCTTTTTGTCTATTTTTCAACGACTTCATTCGCGCCCTTTCGAACTATTTCGGAGTTCAAAAATGGGTGTTTGCTTGTTAAAGTTCGGGTTTTTGCAGTAGAGTCACTTTATATTTTCTTAAAAAATCGTACCAAAGGTGTTTCTCCTGTTTCGTCATCCGCTTGCGAAGGTTACGTGAAAGAGGGGTGAGATGTGGATTTTTTGGTAAAGGCATCTGATTTTTCTCTTGGTCGAATTAAAATGATCCTAAAATGCTACCTCATCCACCGCGCTGGCCCTGACTTGCCACGGGGTCCCCAAAGGGAAGGCTATAACGCCCTCATCCACCGCACCCTTGACTTCGTCGAGGGCAGGCGCGGTCCCCCTTCCCCAAGGGGAAGGCTATGTGAGCCCTCTCCTGGGAGAGGGTCGGCGCAGCCGGGGTGAGGGAAACGTTTGGTTGGATCAAAGACTCTCATAATTTTCCACATTTACCTCATCCACTGCACACTTGACTTCGTCGAGGACAGGCCCGGTCCTCACCTACCCTGGGTTGTCACAGGTACCCAAAGTGGAAAGCAAAGCTTACTCCTCTTCTTCCCTCGCATCCAGAGGCACGCGTTTGAAGTCCGAGAGGAACGAAAAGCCCAGGCTCAGCACCATCATTACCAGCGGGAAAACCGTCAGCAAGAAGCGCGCGGCGGTACCGGGCTGCGGGCCGGGCACCTCGCCCGAGACATACCCAAACAGCACGCCGAGCAGTGCATACGCGGCGCTGGTGAACAGCCCGTTCAGGCGGTTCATGAACCCCAGCGCGTTGCTGATGATCCCCTCGCGCCGCACCTTGTGCTTGGCCTGGTCTTCGTCCATGATGCGCGAGTGGATCAGATCCATTGTGGTGATCACACCCGCGAAGCCGAATCCCACCAGCATGGCGCACGCCAGCGCCATAGTGAAGCTGTTGGCAAAATAGAGCGGGATGTACGTCAGCGCCAGCGTCCCAATCGCAAAGCGCCAGACTTTCACCAGGTCAAACTTCTTCACCCAGTTTGCCCATACTGCCACAGACCCGATCGCCACCAGCAGCACCCCGCCAAATAGAAGCGACTGCTGCCCACTGCTGATGCCGAGGGTGTACTTGGCGTAGATTGGCAGCCCCGCCATCACCAATGACATGCCAGCGCTGTAGAACGCGTTGGTAATGCCCGCCACCCAGAACTTCTTGTTCGTCAGCAGCGTTTTCACGCTATCCCACAGTTCGGGTTTCTTTTCTGCTTCCGTGACAGGTTTCTCATGGCTGGTGAGCGCCATGTAAAGGATCACCGCCCCGCCGAGCAGCCCATATACGATCGCGGTCGTGGACCAGCCAAGCGCGTCCACCACCATCGGTGTGAGGGCGATGCTGATGATCATAGCTACCAGTTGAAATGCCTGGCGCAGCGCGTTAGCTTTGGCGCGGGAAGCATCATTGGTGAATAGTTCAGGGAAGAGCGCGCCGTAATTGGCGTTGATGACCGAGTCGAGCGTGCCGGTAAAGATGTAGAACAGCATGGCGTAGAGGTAGAGCGCGTTGGCATCCAGCCCGGCCGGCGTGCTGTAGAACAGGATCAGCCCGAGCACGAGCAGCGGGGTGCCGATCACGAGCCAGGGGCGCCGCCGCCCCCATTTGGTGCGCGTACGGTCCGAGAGAAAGCCGTAGATCAGGTTGTCGGCGGCATCGATGAAGGTGTAAATCAGCATGATCGACGCCCATTGGGCGGTGGTCACGCCGAGGGTGTCGACGTAATAGGCAAAGGCAAAGGTCTTGAGCAGGTTGATTGGGATGGACGTGCCGAACATGCCGATTGAGTAGTTGAAGGTCTTCATTTTATCGGATTTCACAGTGCGCCTCCTGGGGGTGATGGATGATTGGATGGAGTAATTATAGTGCATGATTTTGGGGAGAAAGTGCAAAAGTGCAGCGATTTGTGCGGTGTCATGGTTGCACAAGTTCATTGATGGGTACATCGTGCCCTTTCTGTCACACCGTACCCTCTGGGTATTGCGAACCATTTTTTAATCTGTCACATCGTGCCCGGAGGGTATTGCGAACCATTTTTTAATCTGTCATTGCGAACCTCTTTTGTGAAGCAATCTAAAATTTAGGTATACCAATACGTTTAAAAAGAAGAAGTCAAGGTTATCCTTCGCGAAGTGGAATAGGGCAGGTGTGCGTCAACAACGAATATTCCTTAATAGCAAACAGTTTAGATTGCTTCGTCCCTACTCTGTACGCAAGCAGTCGCAATGACAGATAAAATAATTACGTATTACTTTGTCATTGCGAACTTCTTTTGTGAAGCAATCTAAATTGCTGGAATCCTAAAAACGCTCGAGGTAGCAGGATTACGGTTATGCCTCACGAAGTGGAATACGCCAGGCATGTATCAACCTCTTACATTTTTTGATGGCAAACAATTTAGATTGCTTCGTTCCTCGCAATACCCAAAGGGCACGATGTGACAGACGGGAACGAGGTGACAGACAGGCTGATATTTGGCCTAAGCCGCTATCAGTGCGAACCTCTCATATTACTTTAGAACAAACAGTTTAGATTGCTTCGTTCCTACTCTGTACGCAAGCGGTCGCAATGACAGACAAAAGTGCTTAAACGAAGATAGATGGCAAACAGTTTAGATTTCTTCGTTCCTACTCTATAAGCAAGCAGTCGCGATTCCCATAGGGCACGGTGTGAAGGGGGAAACGTAATTTCGAAAAGCGACGCGGCAATCTGCCTTTATATATCTCCCCGGCAACGAAAAATTGCGCGTAGCCACAATAAACCGATAAATAAGTCAATAACTAAGCCAACGAATCAGTTAACAAAGCAGAATACAAGTGTGGTGTGGGTGGGTCTTGGTAGTGTCAGGTAGTGTCAAGTATTTTCCGCACATTTAGGAATCACTCGGTTGGTAATCCTCCAAATACTGCATGTTCAAGTAGGTATACTGCCTCCCCTCAGCTTGCTCGATGAATCTGAGTGGGGCGCACACCAGCCTCAGGGCAGAGCGGCCATCCGGAAAAGCACCGATGCTCTTTGTTCCGCGCCTGATTGGGCTGTGTTACGGTTGCATTGGAATTTGGCTCGCTTTTCATCCAATGCAAGCCGCAAAAGCTCCTGGACACGCCCAAACCACCTTTTGGCCTTGTGAATATATCAAATTCAAATGATTGCTTAAGCGCATCTAAATAAGTTATTCCTAAAATCGTATTACAAAACCAGGAGATAACTAAACTATGAAAAACAAAAAATCAATCACAATAATTGCAATAACAGTTCTTGTTATGGTAGTCACAGGATTTGTTTACAGTCCTTCACAAGCCGCCTTTGACAGTGGCCGTAGTGGCCCTTCAAACAAATGGGGCCAGCAAGCTAACGCAGATGCAATGACCATGACAACAACTTTATCCGAACAAGAGGCAGCAGATCTGGCCTTAGCTATTCAAGAAGAATATGCTGCCATGAACACCTACCAGGCTATCATGAAAGAATTGGGAGAAATCCAGCCATTTCTTCGGATCGCTCGCTCTGAACAACAGCATGTGAATGCGCTGATCCGCGTGGCAGAACGCTTTGGGGTGGAAGTGCCTGAGAACGCAGGCGAGGTGGCAGATATTGAATGGAGCACTTTTGAGGAAGCCTGTCAGTTGGGTGTGACTTTCGAACAGATAGACGCAGATCTATATGACGAGTTGCTGCCCAACACCACCAACCCAATACTTATCCGGGTCTACACCAACCTTCAGAGCGCTTCTCTAAACAACCATCTGCCCGCCTTCGAAGCCTGCATTCCGTAAAACAACACAAACAATCACCCTGGGGTACACCTAAGTATCCCAGGGATTTTTTATGAGGAGAAAAATGGAGTCATCTCAACCGGCAAAGAAACCAAGCAAACGCCTTAAAACCAATCGGATCCGTGCTTGGGTCCAGTTATTCTTTTTTGTCCTGATCGCGCTGATCGCGATCAATCACACCTTAGCGGAAGACGGAAAAGGCATTGCTTTCCTTTCTTCTGCATCGCTGCACGCGCTCTGCCCTTTTGGTGGGGTGGTCAGTCTTTATCAATTTATTACCACAGGAACTTTTGTTCAAAAGGTGCATCAATCCTCACTGGTGCTGATGATCATCGGCGTTGTTTTGGCTTTATTTGCTGGACCGGTTTTTTGCGGTTGGGTCTGCCCATTGGGGACTTTTCAGGAGTGGATTGCAAAGATAGGCAAGAAGATTTTCAAGAAGCGCTACAATCACTTCATCCCTTCAAAGATTGATAATATTCTGCGCTATCTTAGATATCTCGTCTTGATCTGGGTGGTTTTCATGACCGCCAGGTCGATGACTTTGGTGTTTGCCAATGTTGATCCGTATTTCGCGCTGTTCAATTTTTGGACCAGTGAAGTTGCTGTTGGTGGCTTGATTGTACTGGGGGCTACCATCCTGGCGTCATTGTTTGTTGAGCGTCCCTGGTGTAAGTACGCCTGTCCTTATGGCGCATTCCTGGGTATTTTCAACCTCTTCCGGATTTTCTCGCTGCGCCGCACCGCTGACACCTGCATCAATTGTAAGGTTTGCGATAAAGTCTGCCCGATGAACATTGAGGTCAGTAAGCTGTCGGTTGTTCGGAATCACCAGTGTATCTCATGTATGGAATGCACCTCATCCGCTCACTGTCCGGTACCTCAGACGGTGGATTTCGTCATAGGAGCTAAGAAATGAGAATCACACCACGTTGGATGGCTGTCTTTGTTGTAACGGTCCTTTTTGGTGGCATTTTGATCTCTATGGGTTTAGGGGAATGGACGACTAAAACTAACAAGGTGCCGCTGAAATTCACTGAAGGTAAGTATGCCGGAGAGAATAATCCTGCAGATATCCGGGGATCCTATACTTTTGGGGATGTGTCCAGGCTGTTTGACATCCCGCTTGAAGATCTTGCGGTGGCTTTCCGCATTCTGGAAGCGGATGTTGCAGCAGTTCCGCTTAAGTCACTCGAGGAGAATTTTGCATACCTCGAAGAAGAATTGGGCACCGGCTCTGTAAAACTTTTCGTTGCGCTTTACAAGGGCTATCCCTATGATTTGAGCGGAGAAGACGCTTTCTTGCTGCCAGAGGCCGTGGAGCTTATAAAACAAAAAACTGCCTTAAGCCAGGAGCAATTGGATTATCTCGCTATTTACACAATCAGTGAAGCCACAACACTGACGACACCCGTAATAGATGAGGTGACGCAACCATCCGCAGGTGATTCAGAAGGCGAAACTGCACTCACCCCAACGGGCGGCTTGGGTACACCTGACCCCAAACAGGACCACGAAGAATTTTTTATTGCCGGCAAAACCACCTTCCAGAATTTGCTGGATTGGGGAGTCAAGCAAGAGGACATCGAAAAGACGATCGCTCAACCTTTGCCATCCCTAAATCTACTCATCAAGGATTGGGCAGCCGCTGAGGGTTTTTCGTTTTCAACCTTGAAGACTCAGCTGCAGGCCTTGGTGGATGCAGCAAAGTAGGTTAAGTTTTGCTCTGAAATTAGAAACGCAAGGCAGGAGAACAATTTGACCTGCGCCTACGTCTCGCCATTGCGAGGAGTAATGCGCTGCAGCACTCTACCTTGACAAATAATTGTCCTTCGATAAGGCACTGCGCGTAGCCAAAAAGTATAGCAATGCAAAGTACGGGTGGGAGAGGTTAAGCCTAATCTATGATTGCGTTGTCAGGTTGAAGACTGCAACCTAACCTACGAATTAATTTCGCAAATCCCTTCCATTTCTGGGAGGGATTTGTTTGTAGTTCTGTCAAAAGTGATTGTATCTATATAGAAGTACGCAGCATCAGCGCAGGATCAACGGAATGAACAGGTAGGTCAAGGGGTTTTCCAGTTCGAATGCGCCCCTATCGCAGGCAATGCCTTACGGGCGTTTTACACCACACTGGTCTGTGCTTATACCTGCAGTGCAGACCGCGGAGTCGATCACAGGGCTGCCTTCCCCGTACATCCCAATCGCTTGGGAATTGTAGCGCTATGCTGGTGGCATCCTGACCATCCGGGCTGTGCGTTTCCAGGTTGAATCGAGGCACTGGTCTTCTCTGTTTCACATTCGATTGAAGGGGCAAGAGTCACACGAGACCCACTTAGATCCGCAAGGTCAGGGGAGCTTCGGGCGGTAAAAATCAGACAAACGGCTAAAATAATCCAAAAGATGATGCGTAAATGGCTTCGTTGTGACATTTCTTCGTTCCTCTTTCTTTTAGGAGAGCCCAATCAATGGTTTCCCAGTTTGGTTTTGGATTGAAGCAACAACTCCAAAATACTTGCAGGTGAGAGTGCCACTGGATGGCACAGATGCAACTTCCTAAGAGTGCAACAAAAAATATGTGATCAGTTAATCGACTTTGGTCCACGACAGAAAAGCGATCCGCGCAGACTTGCCTTTGGCAGCATTAGCATGAACGAAGATCAAAAGGTTTGGGGATGGGTGGTGCGAATGTGGAAAGAGACGGAAATGATTTCCCATTTCCTGAGTTAATGCTTTTCCCGGCTGCGGGTGGTGCTCGGATTTTGGCTCGGGGTCATCCTGGCAGGACCAGAAAAAGCCTTGAGATTGGAGGAGACATCAACCGTATCTTGCCCCAAGTTGTTGAGTCCTGTGTTTACAGAAAAATTTAAGAATTATCAATAAGAAAATGCTCACAATTTGGCGAGGATTGTCAACCTCTAATTAGCTTTTCTATAGTGTGAGATAGGATGCCAGATCAGCGTAAGCGCAATGATATGCTTAGTGTCTGTTTCGATTTTGCAGATCACTTTGCTGTGTAAGTCGACAATGCAGGGTCAGATTTGGAAGTGTGAGGGTATAATCAAAGGAGGGCATTTCCCCGCAGCTTGCTGCGAAAAACAGTAAGATAGAAGTATGATGTAAGTACAGTAGGGCAACGAGGAAGTGAAGAAACGATTAGGAAGTACGTACAAGAGCAAGGGATTGAAAAGGAATACAGACGGTTACATTATGACGAACAGCTTAAATTATTTTAGCAAGGATAAAAAACAAAGTTGATACCCCGCAGCTTGCTGCGGGGAGGATTCATTTAAGACATGAAAAATTGGATTGAATTAGCAGAAAAGCATCTCGGCTTACCCCTGTCTGATCTGCAGCGGTTCCAGTTTCAGGTCCTGCAGGATGAATTGCTGGAATGGAATGAGAAAATTAACCTGACTGCTATTCGGGATGCCGAGGGAATCCAGGAGAGGCACTTCTTTGATTCTCTAACTTGTTTTATGGGCTTCGATGAGTGGCCTGAGAGTTTGATAGATGTGGGTAGTGGGGCAGGATTCCCAGGATTTCCGATTAAATTCGTGATACCTGAAATGCGTTTGACCCTGGTGGAGTCCGTTGAAAAGAAGGCGAACTTTTGCCGTCACATCGTTGAAAAGCTGGGTTTGACGGACGTTACAGTGCTTTCAAAACGCGCTGAGGAGGTTGCTCGCATGCCCGCACACCGCGAGGCTTATGACATCGCAATTGCGCGTGCAGTTGCGCCGGCTGCAACTCTAGCGGAATACCTCCTGCCTTTGGTAAAGGTCGGTGGGAGATGCTTGATGCAAAAAGGCACTCGTGGTCCGCTTGAGATACTGGAAGCGGGAAAGATTATAGACTTATGCGGCGGAGAAATAACTGAGCTACTGCGGCTAAATTTCGATGGAATCGAAGGGGAAGGCAATTTGATCATTATCGAAAAGCTGCGCCATACCCCGAAGGAATTCCCCCGGGCAGTTGGCACCCCAGCCAAAAAACCAATCCTTACTTCTGATGATGAGAAGTACCGAGAAGTATTCAAAAACCTGTTTGACGAGTAAACTAATCATCTTATGAAAACAGAAATAACTTTCTTTTGTGAATTGCCTGCTCAAGAATTGAAGAAACTCTTCGAAGACCGCTTCGTTTTTGATGACCTGAAGACGCTCCATGCCGGCATCTCGCTGGGCATCCTGGATTTGTCCTCTGAAAGAGCCAATGTTGTTAAGAAGCTCAACCATTTGGGCATTCCGGTTACCGCCTGGCTACTGCTGCCGGAGGAGCAGGGTTACTGGTTCAACCTGGGTAATTACGACGAGGCTACAGCACGTTATCAGGCATTCAAGGTTTGGAGCGAGGAAAACCAGCTTGAGTGGGCAGCAGTGGGGCTGGACATTGAATCGGACATCAATGAAATGAAGCGTTTCACTGATGAGCGCGGTGCTGTGATCCAAAAAGCGCTCAAACGCCTGAGAGACACCAAAGCCTACCATAACGCGAAAAAAGCTTACGAAGCTTTGGTGGCGCAGATCCATGCGGATGGATATTTGGTTGAGAGCTATCATTTCCCCTTGATCGTGGATGATCGTGAGGCTGGTTCCACTGTTTTGCAGCGCGTGGCGGGACTGGTGGAAATTGCGGTGGACAGGGAAGTGCTGATGTTGTATTCGAGCTTTTTCAGACCGCACGGTCATTCAATTTTATGGAGCTACGCCCAAAAAGCCCAGGCTATTGGAATTGGCAACACCGGTGGCGGCATCCAGGCAGGCGCGCTTGAGAATGTGCCTTATTTGAGTTGGGATGAGTTTGCGACCGATCTGCGCCTGGCACGCCGCAGCGGTAAGCCGATTTATATTTTCAGCCTTGAGGGCTGCGTGACGCAGGGGTTTTTGCCCCGCCTGGTCACTTTTGACTGGCAGGCTGAGGTCGAATTGCCCAGGACCGCCCTGGTTTCTGCGGGCAGAAGCGGCTTAAGGGGATTGTTGTGGGCGATTGAACGACCGCTGGTGCTGCTGGTGGGTCTGGCTGGTGTAATTGGCACCGTGCTGATGATCAAATCTCACGGGAAATCGAAAAAGGCTGGCAATAAGTGAGCACGGAAACAGCGCGTAATAGTGGATTCGTCCTTGCGACTGCTTGCGTACAGAGTAGGGAGCTTTCGCGACCGCAGCAATCTCTTTTCAATTGGGAGATTGCTTCGTCCCTCGCAATGACACAAGGGCGCGGATGAGTAATTGCAATGACGGGGTTGGGAGATTGCTTCACTTCGTTTGCAATGACGGGGTTAAGGCATTGCAATGACGCGACTTTATCATCAGAGTGAATGGTGAAAAACTCAATTAAGTGGTATTTCAAAACTATTGACAAGCTTCGCCCACTCGGCGATGCTGAGGGTTTCGGCACGGCGGGATGGCTCAATGTTTGCCTTGAGCAGCCGGGCTTCAATTTCACTGGCAGGCAGGTTCAAGCCAGCGGAAAGAGAATTTCTCAAGGTTTTACGTTTCTGTCCAAAACCGGCATGCGCCAACTTGAAAAACTGGTCCAACTGCGATGGGGGTATGAGCGGCTCGGGATACAGGCGAATGCGCAGCACCGCGGAGTCCACATCCGGCGCGGGGAAGAAACTGCCTGCGGGGATGGTGCCAGCAATTTCCGGCTCACCAAACACGAAGACTGAAAGCGAAAGCAGACTCATTTTGCCGTCGCGCGCCAGGATGCGCTGAGCGACTTCTTTTTGAATCGTCAGGATCACGCGCGAAGGCTTGAGATTAGCTTCGAGCAAATGGCGAATGATGGCGGAGGTGATGTAGTAGGGAATGTTCGCCACGACCACGTAATTTTCACTGCTCACGAGCTCTGCCGGGTCAAGCTTCAGGATATCTCCAGCAACAATTTGAACGTTGGAAAAAGGCTTTAATGCTTCCGCGAGCGGTTCGAGCATGTGGGTGTCGATTTCAACCGCGCATACACGCGCGGAGGTCTGTGCCAACAGATAGGTCAGGCTGCCCAAGCCCGCGCCGATCTCAAGCACTTCTTCGCTGCCGGAAAACTCTGCGGCATTGATCACTTTCATCAAACCGCCTGGTTCCACCAGAAAATTTTGCCCAAGAGATTTTTTTGGATGGATGTGGTAGCGTTTCAACAGGGGTTGGATGTTCAGAAAATCAAGACTCATGGCAATATCGCTTGAACATATGCCGGTACGGGAGTCAGGAAGTAAATGACGGTCCAATCGTGCCAGGAAACATAGTTTTCGTCGTCATATCCGAGGTCAATCCAGTATCTTCCCGGAATTCCGTAGCCTGAATCGGCGATGATGCCATGCCCATAACCGGGCACATACACCGGCTGCATCTCGAGCGCGTTGTACCAGGAAGCAGCGACTGCGACAATTCCCTTGGTCAGAGGCAAGCCAGAGCGCGTCAGTGCACCGTAACTAAACTCGGAAGGATGGTAGGAGGTGGCATAAACGCTTAATTTACGCCAATATTCAAGCGTTTGCCCGTCCACAACTTCGGTTTTGACGACCACCTTTGTGCCTGTGCCCAAAACCGCATCCGACGGATCGGATGCCTTCCAGGGACCTTCATCCAAAGTGCGGACAATCACGCCATTTTCAAGGCGATTGCGCTGACGCGAGACAAGCAAACCAAGCTGCCCTGGGGTAATCACGGAGGTTGTGTCCAACTCGGCTTCAGGGTCAAGCTGGTAGGTATAACTGAAGGCGCTTTCATCCTTGACCAGTGAGATGCTTTCAGCACCGTGGATGAGGCTGATCTCTCCATTGGGCGGCAAAGGCTGGTCCTCGGGGGGGATGGAGCGGTCCAGGTTTTGCAGACCAAGCCCCAGTTCTGCCAGCGCTTCGCCTACAGTAGTTGCAGCAGATAAGCCGCTGATGGTCTGATCACCGATGGTGACAGCCAGGCTTTGCGCCTTGGCTAAGGTAAATGCGTTTTGGGCTTGGAGCTGAGTTTCTGGTGGGGCAGAGAGGCGGTCCTCAGGTTGTAATTGGATGCTGGCTTCGAGGAGAGCTTCAGCAAGGGTGGTTTTTTGTGTGAAGATTGTCTGGGTCTGCCCGTCTATTTCCAGTGTGATCTGCTTGGCAGGCAAGAACTGAAGCCTGACTTCCTCGCCACCCGGCAGTGGCTCGTAGGGGTCAATAATGCGACCTTCCCGCATCAGCAAGTCGTCGGGAAAGAGCGAAATGCCTGCGGCTTGCAGCAGGTTGGCTGGCAGAAGTTCGGAGCTTTGTAGCTCCAGGCGTCCATCGTTGTTATCAATTTCTACCAGGCGCGTGCGTTGAAGGCTCAAACGATCTGGCAGGCTCAGGGTGAAGGCGTCGGGATCGATTGAGGTACGGTCGCCTGGCTGGAGTTCGTAGTTAAGCTGGCGGAGTAGTCCCCGCAGGCTGAAGGCTGTGGTTCGCACGTGCAAGGTCTGCCCATCGACTACCAACTGGTAGGGGTGCCAGAAGTGGGCAAAAAGCAGTCCGAGCCCACTCAAGATGAGTGCCAAACTCAAGCAAATTTTCACTTTTCGTTGCTTAGTCATCAGAACTTAAATGTATCACATGCCTGAAAAACGTAAAGACGCGCATCAATCTAATTTGGAGTCAGTCCCTGCTGCAGAATCTTCTGCAGCACACTTAACAGTCTGGCTTTCCATTCATCACTGCTTAAATCGGTAATGTTTACCCAATAGCCATTCTTTCCCGCCCGCACAGTGGGGTCAATTTCTGGCAGGTGGCGGTCTTTGATGCCGTTGGGCAGAGCAGGGTAAGAAAGCAGGACCTGGTTGTTGCTGATGCTGATGGATTCGATCCCTGCGGCTTCTCCGCGCAATTTGACCTTCATCTGGAACAAAAGGTCCAACACTCCTTGCGGGATGGGACCAAAGCGATCCGCAAACTCAATTTCGGTTTGAGCGATTTCAGCCTCGCTGCGCAAAGAAGCGATGCGGCGGTAGAGCTTGAGCCGCAGTTCCTGGTCGGGGATGTAGCTGGCTGGAATCTCATTCGAAAGAGGCAGTTCGACGTTGATGTTAAGGCTGGGGGCTTCAACTCCGGTTTCGACCGGTAAACCGGAATCACTGCGGATAGCCTTGACAGCCTGCCCAAGCAGTTTGGTGTAGAGGTGGAAACCGACGGCGGCGATGTAACCTGATTGGCGCGTGCCCAGCAAATCTCCCGCGCCGCGCATTTCCAGGTCGCGCATGGCGATGGCATAGCCCGCGCCAAGCTGGGAATTATCTGCCAGGACTTCCAGGCGTTCTTCGCCTTCGGGGGTGGGGGAACGCCGTTTGTCGCGGAAGAGATAAGCAAATGCCCGCTGCGCGCCGCGCCCAACCCGACCGCGTAACTGATAAAGCTGCGCAAGCCCAAAAGTGTCAGCCCGGTCGACAATCAGGGTGTTGGCGTTGGGGATGTCGAGCCCGGATTCGATGATCGAAGTGCACAGGAGCACATCAATTTGCCCAGCGGTGAACTGCTGCATCACTTCAGCCAGCTGCTCTTCCGGCAGCCTGCCGTGCCCGATGCCGATGCGGGCTTCAGGAATAAGGGTGGAAAGGTGATTGTAAACAGCCGGAATCGATTGAATGCGATTGTGGACAAAAAACACCTGTCCTCCCCGATCCAATTCGCGTATGATCGCTTCCCGCACCAGTTTCTGATCGTAGGATCCAACATGCGTGATGATTGGCAGGCGTTCTTCGGGGGGTGAGTTGATGTTGGAGATATCCCTTACACCGCTCAACGCCATGTAGAGCGTGCGCGGGATGGGGGTGGCAGTGAGGGTGAGCACATCCACTTCAGCTCTTAATTTCTTTAGATGCTCTTTGTGAGTCACTCCAAAGCGCTGCTCTTCGTCGATGATGACCAGCCCGAGATCTTTAAATTTTACATCCGCTGAAAGCAGGCGATGTGTGCCGATCAGGATGTCCACCTGTTTTTCACGCGTCAGGCGGATGATCTCATCCTGGGCTTTGTTTGAGCGGAAACGCGAAAGCATTTCAACGGTCACGGGGAAAACCGAAAGGCGTTGGCGGAAGGTCTCGTAGTGCTGCTGTGCCAGCACGGTTGTGGGTACCAATACTGCCACTTGCTTGCCATTTGTGACCGCTTTGAAAGCAGCTCGCAGGGCAACTTCGGTCTTGCCGTAGCCCACATCACCGCAGAGCAGCCTGTCCATCGGGCGTTGTGATTCCATATCCTCTTTGACTTTTTGGATCGCAAGCAGTTGATCCGGGGTTTCGATATATGGAAAGGAGGCTTCCAGTTCTTTTTGCCAGTCGTTGTCCGGGCTGAAAGCGAAACCTTCAGCGGTTTGGCGTTTGGCATAGAGTTCAAGCAGGTCCTGTGCCACTTCTACCACGGCGTGCCGAACACGGCTCTTGGTCAGGTCCCATTCAGAGCCTCCCAGGCGGCTTAACGAATGAGGACCACTTTCCGGACCAATGTAGCGTGTTATTCGATCAGCCTGGTGGATGGGGACGTAGAGAACGTCATTGTCCTTATAGCCAATGGCAAGGTATTCCCGTTGGACGCCTGCGATTCTGGGAGAATGCAGTCCAATGAATTGACCGATGCCGTGGTCCACATGGACTACCCAGTCGCCGGGCTTGAGGTCCGCGTAGATGGTTTCCGGGGCTTCAGTGTTGAGTATGGGGCGCCGGCGGGGCTGCGGGCGGCTCCAACCGAAAATCTCACTATCGGAGAGCAGATGCTGCTCGATTTTGCCATGCTTCAACACCCAACCGCCGGAGATGGAGCCTTCGATGAAATGCTGCCGGGTTTCCTCAACGTTTACATCAGGATGTGTTTCAGTCCAGAGCTGCTTGAGCCGCGCCGCCTGGCGCGAAACAACCGTCCAGGGCAGGTTTTCGCTGCTGAGGGTCTCGATATGGTATTGATATTCCTTGAGCCGGCCGGCAAAGCGAGGCCCTGACCCGAAACTGGCTGAGAGGGTTGATCCACCCTCAGCGTTGGTATGACCCAGCTCAAGCAATTGATGCTGGCTGAGGCTGTCGGCTAATTCAGACCAGGTCAGGTAGGGAACAGGAGCGCTCTGATCAAGCGAGTGATTAGCAATCTGGATTTCCCTGCGTTCGCTTGACTCTTCTTCAATGTCATTGGCAGCGGCTTCAATAAATTCCTGCCCATCAAGGAGAACCAGGGCTTCTTTGGGCAGGAAGTCGACCAAACTGGATGGAAAACGGTAAAGATCAGGGATTTCCAGCTCAGTGGGCTGGTAGGGAAGTTCGCCACTATCTGACAGGTTCAGGGCAAGCGCTTCAGATGCGGGGAAAAGCACCGCCTGTTCGAGTTTTTCGGTTGTGCGCTGGGTGGTTGGGTCGAATAGGCGCAGGGTGTCGATTTCCTGACCGAAGAATTCGATCCGAACCGGCCAGGGGCTGGAGTGCGACCAGGCATCGAGAATGCCTCCACGGCGGGAGAATTGACCAGGCCCTACGACGATGTTGCTGTATTCATAGCCCAGCTTCACCAGGTTGGCACTGGTTTCGACCAGATCGCGCTGATCTGACAGGCGGATGCGCAGGGTGTTGCGCAGGAAATCGCGGCGGGGGATGGTGCGGGTCATGGCTGCGCGAATGGGGGCTATCACAACCGAGGGGCTCAAGGGGGCGACACTGCCCGGCAGCCAGTAGCTGCCAAACTCTGTCAGAACGCGCAGACGGTCGTGGCGGGTGCCCTCGGACCACGGCAGATCTTCGTAAAAGGAAGGGTTAGGCTCCGCGAAGTAAAGATTGGTACCTTCGGGCAGCCAAAAACCAAGTTCGTCGAAGAGCGAGAGCGCGCGATCGGCCCGGTTTGTGAGCAGAAGGATGGGTTTTTGGAGATCGTGATGCACGGCAGCCAGCAGCGCCAAACGAACTGCACGCGGCAGTCCAAGACCGCGCAGATTACCGCCAATGAAATCGCCTTCCCGGATCCTGTTTAGCAGATCCTGATAGGCTGTCAGGCTGACAAGCGGCGCGAGCAGAGGATATTCAGCTGACTTCCCCATTATATTTGTTCATGGTCTGTGTAAGACCTTCATTGATGAAGTTTTGGCTGGCTTCAACTGCGGTGCGCAAAACGATTGCCAGAAGTTCATTTTCAGAAGGCAGAAAATTTTTAAGCACATAATCCACCGGATCCATCTGACCAGGTGGGCGGCCGATGCCCAGGCGCATACGCGGAAACTCCTGCGTTCCGAGGTGGGTGATGATGGATGCCATACCTCGCTGTCCGGAAGTGCCGCCGCTGGGGCGCAAGCGCAAAGTGCCGAGAGGAAGGTCCAGGTCATCATGGATCACCAGCAGGTTGGAGAGCGGCAATTTAAAATAGCGCAGCAAGGGAGCCACAGCCCGACCAGACTCGTTCATAAAGGTCATTGGTTTGACGAGCACAACCTTGTTGCCGTTAAATCTGCCCTCGCCAATCATGGCTTTGAACTTGAGGCGCTTGACCTGGATGTTGAGTTCGTCTGCAAGTTCATCGACGGCAAGAAAGCCAAAGTTGTGCCGGGTATGGCGGTAGGCTGGACCTGGATTTCCCAGTCCGACGATCATTACGGGTAAATCTTTGTTAAATTCTTCCATTTTCTCTCTGCTTTCGCAATCTTTTATTTTAACATGGAAAAAGGCCAGATGCTACTGTCCAACTACGTTACAGTTTCAAATTTGACTATAGCAGGAAAAAGCACACAAAAAGGAGAGTTCCGTCCATAATTAGTTTGATACAAAAAAAGGAGGAACTCTCACATGACAGACCAAGCTGTCCAAGTAATTATAACGGTAGTGGTAGGGCAAGAGAAGCAGG
>ENA-OSEO01004180-OSEO01004180.1-sediment-metagenome-genome-assembly--contig:-NODE-4180-length-15649-cov-3.903994_pt1 | contig 15649 bp, 11 predicted proteins | sample MGYA00237883_ERZ534232 | MGnify/ENA metagenome assembly ERZ534232 | reverse complement strand
TCCGTAACCATAGGAGGAACCACTTATGCCAAAGCAGTATTACAGCCAACCTTCAAATTGGGTAAACTCAAGATGTCTCTCTATCTTCCAATTATCTATAACACAAACATGTTTGACCCCCAGGACTGGTATAAACCGGAGGGCAACAATGAGTGGTCCTTTGGAACAGACGAAGAATTTGCAGGAGACTGGCAGGCAATTGCCATGGATGCCGCTTCAGACCTGTTCTTGAAAATCCGCTACCTACAGTGGGGGGAACAGAGGGATAAATTCTACTTAAAAATTGGCAATTTAAACAATATGACCATTGGTCATGGGCTTTTGATGTACAACTATGCCAATGATGCCGATTTCCCAGCAATAAGGAAGGTTGGGATAAACACAGGACTGGATTTCAAGAAAATAGGGCTTGAAGCAGTGGTTAATAATGTTGCGGATCCCCAGATTTTTGGAGGAAGATTCTACTTCCGGCCGGCACCGGACATTTTCCGCTTTGCACTTGGTCTTTCCAGCGTTGTAGACCTTTACCCCGCCAGTGTGCTTACAGATGCGGAAAAAATCGCCTCCGGCGATCCAGTTTTTATAAATGTTGCCTTTGATCTTGATTTTCCGATTATGGAGAATGACTTCCTATCCCTGATTATTTTTGGAGACGTTGGGGGTATGGTGCCCTACTTCCGGGGAACAGTGGGGGAAACAAGTATTACCGGTCTTTATACCGATGCATTATTCAAGATAGAACCGGAGTTTAGTCTAAGGAACTGGGGATTAACCGCAGGTGTTTTCGGAAATATCTTTATTGCCGATTACCGTGTGGAATACAGAAACTTTAACGGGATCTTCAGACCCAATTTCTACAACAACAGGTACGACAGACTTAGAGGTTCCTATGCCCAGGAATTGGCAACCTATCTTGCAGACCAGGAAAATGAAATTTATTCAGTGAATATTCAGGGTATCTATGGTGAGGCAGGCTTCTCTTTCTACAAGGACAAGATCCGATTTGCTGCTGGATACATGGCTCCCTTTACCATCGAGGAAGCGGTGATATCTCCTGAAAGAAGATACGATATATTCCTCAAAGACACCCTCCACATGGAATTCTCCATTGCTCCAGATGTTATTCCCGTAGTAAATATTCATGGATCCATCGCTCTGGACAGAACCGGGTTTGTTGCAGCCTTCATGGAAGAGCAAGCCCTTGCATCAGAACCGGATAAGGATACCCTGTTGAAGAGACTATTTGACGAAAGAACAGTTATCCGCGGCGAGGTAATCTACGGAGTCGCTCCTACCCTGGATCTGGCAGCGATTATCACCACAAACTCGGCCTTTGATGAGGAGGGCAAGATTACTGTTACACCTTCCATAACTATAGAGACCAGAGTTCATTTTTAATAAAAAACCATGACTTTAAAAGAATCTTCCCGGAGGATTAAAATCCTCCGGGATATTGATGCTCAAAAAATAGCGGCCGGCGAGGTTATTGACCGGCCTTTTTCTGTTTTAAGGGAGCTACTGGATAATTCCCTTGATGCTGGTGCCACAGAGATAGAGGCTCATATATTTGGTGGCGGCATTGAAGAGATTAGGGTTATTGATAATGGTGAGGGTATGTCAGAAGAGGATCTTAAGGTCTGCTGGCTTCCCCACGCCACAAGCAAGATAGATACAGCCGAGGATTTATATAAAGTTAAAACCCTAGGGTTCCGCGGGGAGGCGCTATCCTCCATAGCCGCTGCAGGGAAACTGGAGATAACAAGCTCCTCAGAAAGGGAAGGTTCCTCCTTTAAACTTTCTGTTCAGGGGGGTAATTTTTTGCACCTCTCTCCTGCTCCCAGCCCGCCTGGTACAATTGTATCCTGTAAAGACCTTTTCTATTCCCTTCCAGGAAGAAGAAATTTTCTTAAATCCCTTTCTGCAGAAACAGCTCTATGCACTACCTCGTTTATAGAAAAGGCGCTACCCTTTCCAGAGATATCCTTCAGATACTTTGTTGATAATAAGATGAAATTCTTTCTGCCCCCAGCAAACCAGGATTCCAGGATCTCTCAACTGTACCAGAGGGGGTTTGATAGGATCAATTTCTTTCCTTTGAATATCGAAGGCTCCAGTTATACTATTTTCATCCTGGGTGTCCCACCGGAATTATCCTTTCATGACAGGAAATTGATTCAGATCTATGTTAACCGACGAAGGGTTTGGGAATACTCCCTGATACAAGCAGTGGAATACGGCTACAGCGGGATACTTCCTGGGGGAAGATACCCAGCCTGTTTCATATTTTTATCCGTTGATCCTGATCTTGTAGACTTCAACATTCACCCTGCTAAGAGAGAAGTAAGATTCAGGAATCTACCGGAGCTCCATCACCGGATAACCGGAGGATTAAGATCCCATTTCTCCTACCTAAGCAAGGTAAAAGAAAAGGAGATTCTCTCCTACAATCTGAATTTTAAAACAGAAGACAATACCCTTGCTGCAGAAAAACCCTCTATAACAAGATCTTCCTTTGACAGCCCAGGTGAACTTTCTTCAACTTCTTCCCAGAAAGGTGCAGGCCTGGAGGTTTTGAAACTACTTAAGAAAAAAAACTGCTCCTACCCTCAGCCAGAGGCGCGGGAAAGCAGAATAAGGTACCTGGGACAACTCTTCTCCTTATTCCTCCTGGTTGAAAGGGACGAGATTTTTTACATCATAGACCAGCACGCTGCCCACGAAAGGATCCTTTTTAATAAAATATCCGAACCTTCCTCTTTTCAGACTCAGGAGCTTCTTGTCCCCTACCTTTTGGAGGTTGAACCGGATATAGAGGAGCTTTTACTTAAATCAAATAAAATCTACCAGGAAATAGGTATTCATCTAGAGAGGGAAGATCCAGGATTATGGCAGATCCTTGCTGTCCCGGTCTTTGCTGTAGGTCTTGAAAGAGAGATTGCAGACTTAATAACTGCATCTCCAGGGAACAAGGAAACTCTTGTTGAGAAATTGTACTCCACTGTGGCCTGTAAAAGAGCAATAAAGGATGGAGAGGTTCTTGATGCCTCCTCCGCCCTTGCTTTAGCTGAGGAGGCCTTAAATCTACAACATCCATTCTGCCCCCACGGCAGGCCTCTTTGGTTTGAATTAACAAAAAAGGAATTATTTAAAATCCTGGGAAGAATTATCTAACTGTTTAAGAGCCTCTGAATCTCCTCTCTCTCCTTGTAATTTGGATTCCTTTCCAAAAGGGACCGGAAGATCGCCTTTGCGCCCTCCTTATCCCCTTCCGCAAAGAGAAGTTTACCTAATTTGAAATAGGCATCCCAATATGAGGGATCTAAGCGGATCAGTTTTAAAAGCGCATCCTTGGCAAGGTCGTTCTTGCCTGTTTCTATATAAGCCAAGGAAAGATTGTATCTAAGTAAAGTGGAATCCGGCATTCCCTCAATAGCTTTTTCGTAATGTTTTATGGCATCCTGATATAGTTTAAGGTGAAGGTACACATTTCCTAGGTTATTGTTCACAGGTATGGATCCGGGTTCTATACGATAGGCCTCCAAAAGGAGGTTTAAAGCCCTATCGTATAATCCATTGGAATCGAAGATTTTCCCTAGATTTATACGGGGAAGCATATATTTTGAATCCAGATTTATAGCCTGCTGATATTCCGATATAGCCCGGTCGATATTACCTGTCCTTTCCAGGGCTTCACCCAGGGTATACCGGTACGGAGCGGAATCTCCTTTCTGCTCCACTGCCTTTTGGGCATAAGTTAAAGCCTCGGTGGGTTTTTCCAGTAGAATCTTAACCAGGGCCAGATTGTAGTTATTTTCCGCCTGGTCAGGTTCCAGTTCAACGGCTTTATTAAAAAAGGCTTCTGACTCTGTAATCCTGTTCAGGAAATAGAGACAAAGGGCCAGACCGCGGACGTAACGAACATTTGCCGGCTCCAGACTGTGAGCCTTCCTGTAAGAGGCTTCTGCAGTTTTATAATCCTTTCTAGCCTTTAAAACCTCTGCTACGGCAAAATGGGCATTGGCGTTTTCTGGATTCAGGTTTACCGTATTCCTATAGGCTGCCAGGGCTCCGTTCTGATCTCCTACCCTTTCCAGGGCTACTCCCAAATTGAAATAAGCCTTGTCGTTTTTCGGATTCAGGTGAATGCTCCTTTCAAAGGATCTGGCAGCATCGGCAAAGAATCTTGCCCGGAATTGAACCTTTCCCAGCTCAAAGGGGATTGTCCAATCCTCTGGATTAAGCCTTGCAGCAAGGGAAAATTCCCTAATAGATTCCGAATAGTTTCTGGTTTCCGCAAATATTTTACCCAGGGTATTATGGGGTATCCATAAATTCGGATCCAGATTCACTGCCCTGTTGGCATTATCCAAGGCCCTCTGGAGGCTTTGGGCAGAACTGCTATCCTCCACAAAGTAGGATTCCGCGGTCTGAGCATAAGCCTCGGCAGAATTTGGCAATATCTGAAGGGCTGAATCAAAACTGTATCTGGCTTCTGTGAACCTCTGCTCCTGAATCTCCTTTACACCCTTGTCTATAAGCTCCCTTACCCTTTTAGTCTTCTCCTGTTCCTCCCTTCTGCGAAGTTCCTCCGGGGAGATGGACGGAGCAGGCTTTTCTGCAGGGGGAGTGGGCTTAGGGGGCTCTGGAGGTTGAACAATGGTAGCCTGGATAGGTCTAGAGGCGGTCTGCTGAATGCTTTGACCCAATTCTCCCAGGGTTCTTGTAAGCTCCTCCTGTTTTTCCCTCTCCGATACCTTGGATTCCTCTGCCTTCTCTTTAATTGCTAAAAGAACCTTCTCCCTTAATTCCTGAACAGAAGGGTCCTCTCCGTATTCAATAATAAGCTTGTCCAAGAGATCCAGGGCTCTCTGGTACTCTTCGCGGTCAAAATAATCCTTAGCCAGGAGAATAGTATTCTCCCTGAGTTTTACCTTTGGGTCTTCCGACACCTTCCCCGGCCGGAGGAATATAATTCCCAAAAGTATCAAAAGGAGAAGTAAAATAACTCCTCCCACAATTATCAATTTTCCTTTCATTTCCCCTCCTCTCGGTTCTAAAAGGCTTACCACCTGTCCAGCTTAGGTTGAAAAACCAAACTCCGGGGTTAATCCATTATATCAAATTCTTCGTCTACCGATTCAATGGTCTCAGATTGGGCAGAGATTCCCAAGGTACCCTCCGAGGCATTCTGGAGGGAGCTCAAAACCTCTCCTAGAAGGGCCTTCTGTCTCTGTTCCTCTAAAAGCCTCTTTTCTTCTTCTTCCCTCTTTCTCTGCTCCTGCTCTTTAAGTATATTTGCCAAAATGGCAGTTACCCTCTCTATCGCCTCTCTCTGACTGTTCTGTGGTTCAAGCTGAAGATAGATACGATAATCCTCAAGCGCGCCATTATAATTCGTAAGCTTCATCCTGGCATTTGCCCTGTTAAGATATGCCGGCGCCAAGGAACTGTTTTTTTCCAAAGCCTTGGTATACATCTCCTCTGCAATTGTATTCCGATCCTGAGCAAAGAAATTATTCCCAAGATTCAAATAATAGGAATCTGCATATACCTTAGCCGAGGATAGTCCTCTCTGAAGAACAGCAACGGCTCTGTCGTATCTTTTCTGCTGTTCATAGATATAGGCCAGATACAGATAAGTCTTCTCGTTTAGAGGCTCCTCATTCAGAGAGGCCTCAAACATGGTTCTTGCATCCTCCAGCTGATTCTTTAGTAAGAGATCCTCCCCTCTTTGGAAGAAAGATTGACTTTGAGGATACAAAAACAGAGGTAAAAAAAAGAATAGTAAAGCTATAATAATAGGTCTGTTTTCTTTTCTGTTTTTTCTTTTCAATGGTTTGACAGTCCCCTAAAAAATAATTACCCTTTCTGTTAAGAGGTTACATTATAATCTTCAAATGTATACCCTTTTGTCCTGATATACAAAAGTAATCCGAAACCTAAAGGGAGTATTAAATGCCTGCGATAGTAATGCTCATTATTATTCTCGGCATAGCAATTGGTGCAATAACCTTTTTTGTTATCCGATCCATTATAGCCCCAAAAAAAGTCGCAACCCTGTCCAACCTGGTTAAACAGGGAAAAACTGCCACGGCTGTAAGAATTGCAAAGCAGATAATCTCCAAGGAACCTAGGAATTCAGAAGCCCACTACTTTTTAGGGCTTGCCTATCTAGCGGATAATAAATATGAGCTTGCCCTTATGGAGTTTCAGTTAGTGAATCAGATAGGGAATTTCACTTCTTCCTGCCCAGAAATACCTTTCAGAAAAAAAATAGCAGAGCTTTACGAGCATTTTGAACAACCGGAAGAGGCCTTAAAGGAATACCTTTTGCTGATCAAGCAGGATCCGAATGAAGGAGATTACTATTACAGGGCAGGTGCTCTGTTTGACAAAAGGAATAAATTTGACAAGGCAATAAACTATTTTAGAAAAACCCTTGAGCTCACTCCAAATCATTCCGATGCCCATTACCAGCTTGGTTATCTTCTCTACAAAAACAAGAAGCCTGTAGAAGCAAAGGTGGAACTGGATGCAGCTATAAAACTGAAGCCAGATAATTACAAGGCCTATTATTATATTGGTAAACTCCTTAAAGACAATCATGATTATGTTGCTGCCCTGGGAGCCTTTGAAAAAGCCCAAAGGGATCAGGATCAAAAGATAAAAGCCCTGGTTGAACGAGGGGGCTGTTATATGAGCATGAACAACCTAGACAAGGCAATTACAGAACTGGACAGGGCAGTAAAACTTTCCACCAACGATACGGCCACAGAAACCCTTTATGCAAGATATTTCCTTGCCCTGTGTTATGAAAAAACGAGAGAGATTGATAAAGCCCTGGAACAATGGGAGAAGATCTATTCCAAGAAACCAGCCTTCAGGGATGTAGCAGAAAAACTAAGTCAATATCAGGATCTGAGGACAGATGACCGGATGAAGGACTATCTTACCGCTTCGATGGATGAATTCTTCGATATTTGTAAAAACCTTTCCGAATCAATGTCCCTTAGTGTCCGGGATATCTCCGATATACCCAATGGCTGCCAGATAATTGCTATAGAAACAGAGTCCACCAAGTGGAGAAATGCACGGAAAATGCCAAAACTCCTACGCTTTTTGCGGGTTCCGGAGCTTATCTCCGAATCAACAATCCGATCTCTCCACGAGGAGATGAAAAAACTGAGTGTTTCCAGGGGAATAATTCTCTCCAGTTCAAATTTCTCCAGAAAAGCCATAGAGTATGCGGAAACAAGACCCATCGATCTTGTAAACAAGGATCAACTTTTAGAGCACCTTAAGAATATAGAACTTCCTAAGGGCAAAAATAGATCCAAACAATAACTAAGACCCACCAGAAGGAATATAGATCGGACCAGAAAGAATCCCATAGTTCTCCTTATCCTTATATCTGTAAAGATAAAGATAAGAGGCTTTTCCCAGACCTCCTGGCAGGGAAGATAGAGGAAGGGGATTGGTTCCCAGATCCTGGGAACCTAAAAAATTATTCACAGAATCATACACAAGAAGCAGTAAGGCTTCCTGCGAATCGGAGATGGAAATTGTATCTTCAGATATTCTAACCGAAGGGAAATTTATCCCTTTTGTCTCAGCAGGGAAAAGATAGATTTCCTTTTCATCCCTCTCCCCCGATTTATCCAAAAGAAGTACTCTGTATAGCCCAGAGGGAATTGACCTCCTGTCAGGCATGGTAAATCCATTTGATCCCAGCCAGAATTCTCCATCCTTTTCCTTTTTTATCCAATTTTCCGAATCGATCCTAAAAAAAATCTCCTCCTCGTCCTGGATAAGATAAATTTCCACTAGATCCTCCAAGCCATCTGAATCATTTGCCTGGATAAAGAGAGAAAAATACTCAGTAATATTTCCAGTGATTGGATCCTTAAAAAAGTTCCTCTGACCTAGGGTTTGTATTATCTCGGGTGGTTCTCCGGAGCAGGAGTGAAGGAGGAGAAGGATAGGTAATATTAAAGGAATTCCTTTTTTAATCATCCGGTATCCTTTTAATATACCAATTCCCCTGTCTGTTTTCAAGAAAACCCTTTTCCCTCAGATGATGGAAGAGGGTTAATATTCTGGTTTTGGAAATACCAAAATTCAAGGCTGGATCCCCTGGAGAGAGACGGTCTCCCGGTAGCTTATCCAGGAAGAGGGTTTTCAGGAGCCTTTGGTAAGAATCCTTAGTAAAGATAAATCCCCTTCCCAAAGAGATTATCTCTCCTCTGGCTAGGAGCCCTTCCACCCCCCTTCTTAAAAATTCCTCACGGAAAGCATTGATATGACTCCCTTCCATACCAGCCCTCTGGAGGGTATCAAATACTGCCTTGGAAACAGGAGAAGCTGCTGGTTTTGAATTATTAGGGGATCTAAAAACCCGGTTCCCACTCCTTATAATTATACCCTTTCTGCTAAAATGCTCGATAAGGTTTTCCCAAAAGAAAAGTGGTAGGGGAATCTTCCTTATAAGTTCCGCTTTCGACTCCCCCTCTGGTTTTCCTGATCTTGACAGGAGCTCCCTTTCCACTATTTTCAAGAACCAGGGGGAGATAATGAATTCCTCCTCAAGGAGGAGATCCCCCTCCTTTGGTGGAAGGATATTTCTGTGACCATAACCGAGGATCTCCGCAACCTTTCCTGATAGGGAATCAAAGGGAACAGAGGAGGGCATATTTACAAGGAACTTTTCCAGTTTTGTGTTTTGTTCGGGAAAAACAGGATCGCCAAGAAAGATCCTTCCATGGGTAGCCTTCCCTTCCTCCAGTTTTTGTGGTCTCAGTAATAGAGCAGCTCCAGGATACGAGGGTAAGGCCTTGCCGGAAGAAAAGGAATACAAGCTTCCTTTTCTCTTCAAGCTTCCTTCAAAATCCATATCCATTAACTCCGGAAGTTGCAGAAGGTACTTACCGCTCTTCAAGGGTACTTCCGGGATGATCCAGAGTCTGTTCTGCAGGGTTATCAGGGAATTATAAGGTAGAAGGGACGATCCAGGGGGTATCAGTCTCCTTGCTGCACCCTTAATGAGAATTCGTTGGGGTGATTCTGAGAGGAAACACTCCTTTATTGTTATTCCTTTGTTCTCCGGAACCAGAAGGGCTCTTTTCTCCCCCTCGGGGAAGCCATTCTCCGACTTTCCAAGAAGAGCGATATACTTTTCTCCCCCTTCCGGATTTACAGACCTTACAACAAACCTTTCCAAGATTGAATACCTAGACCTGGGAGACTGCCAGTCTGTAGTTCCTTACCGGGTTAGCATACATATCCAGCGCGACCTTCCGGACCTTTTCTGGTAGAGTAGTAAACCGGGAAAGAAAACTGTTCCTCTCCTCATGGCTATACTGCTTTATATACTCCTGCTGGCCTTCCAGCTCGTCAAAGGCTATGAAATTGCTTGGCCAGAGATGGTAACAGGCATGGATTGTTTTATCAATCCAGGCAGAAACCTCCTTCTCGTTTTCCAGAGTTTCTGTTATTGGTTCTCCGAATTCTATGTGTATTCTTCCCTTTTTCCCCTTAATTCCCGCATAGAGGCTTACCAGATCCTCCTTTTTCCTTTTTACATGTTCCCCTTTACTCTCTTTGTGGTATATCTCCCAGGCTTTTATTCTGTCGCAGGGATCGAGTTCATAGGAGATTGACATTGGAACTATATTACAGGCTTTAATAAAATCTGGAAAGGTGAGCCCCTCCTTTCTGTTTCTCTGGGAAAGATAAAGCATTTTGATAACCGACGGATTTGTTAAATCATTTCCATCCTTTGCTCTTCCCTCTCTCTGAGCCAGCCAGACGGAATGTCCCTGGGAAAGGGTAAACCAGATATACCTGGACAGCTGGATAGAGGCTTTTATCTGTTCCCGGATTGGCAGATTCCGACGGACAATAAAGGCCTTGTTTATCCGTATCATATCGGAAACAAATTGATTTATAAGCAGATTGTCTCCAAAGGCGATTTGAGAAAGGGGAAGTTCCGCCTTATAAAGGGCATAGTTAAGCAGGGCAGAATCCAGGGATATATCCCTGTGGTTGCTTAGGAATAGGTATCCCTTTTTAGGGTCTAGATTGGATAGTCCGTTAAAGGTTACTCCATCTGTGGTCTGACGGACTACCATATACAATCCCTGCCGGATAACAAACTGTTTCTGGAACTCGTCTACTGTTTTTACCTTATGCAGTATCATTCTTAAATAGAAGCCCTCTAAGGCCATAAAAACAGGAGCAATAATCGAAGGGCAACGAGGCCAAAGCACATTCATAAACCCAGAAAGCAACCAACGATTCCGGGATATCCTGGATACTACTTCTGATAATTCATCATCCTTGTACGGCCGGATATCATCAAAATCTTTTAATTGATCCTCCATATTAGTCTCCAAACCCATGATTGGAAATAGAGTATTATTTTTTAAAAATAAAGTAAATAGATCCCAATTTTAATAAAGAATGTTGTACTAGAATCATTATCAAATTATAATATCCCAAGAAGGGATTGTCCCTTACATTTATAAGGAGGATTAAATGAAAGTAAAAACCATTTTTCTTATTTCCCTGGTAATGGCTTTGGTGACCATTCTTCCCCTTGCCGCTACTGGGAAGCAGGAAGCACCACCTCTGGGTTCAGAAACCAATCCTATTGTCTGGTCTTTTGTTCCTTCAGGTGAAATGGAAAGAGTATCCGCAGGAGCAAGACAGGTAGCCGACATGCTCCACGATAAGACTGGATACTACTTTTCCACCAATGTTGCTACCGAGTATGTCGGTGTAATAGAGGCTATGTCCACAAGCCCGCCAAAGGCCCATATGGCATCCCTTGCTACTTTTGCGATCATAATGGCTACAGATAGAAAGGTTGCCGACGTAGGCCTGGTAGCCTTGCGGCGTGGAAGTCCTTCTTACAATGGTCAGATAATTGCCCGTACAGGTTCGGGAATCAAGACCCTTGCAGATCTGAAAGGAAAGGTTTTTGCAAGGGTTGATCCGGTTTCAACCAGCGGTTGGGTTATCCCAATGATCACAATGCGTGCAGCCGGTGTGAATCCAGACAAGGATCTTTCAGGTATTCTGGATGCAGGGAGTCATGACAATGTGGTTGTAGCGGTTTATCAAGGCCAGGCAGATGCCGGAGGCTGTTATGTGGATGCTAGAACCAGGGTCGAGAGCCAGTTCCCCGATGTAATGGAGAAGGTTTTTATTCTCCAGGTAAGTATCGATATTCCTAATGACGGAGTTCAGTTCCATCCCTCTATGTCTAAGGAGATGAAGGACAAGATTATCCAAGCTCTCTTGGAAATTGCACAATCCGAGGATGGAAAGAAGGCTCTCAATGTCGCCTATCAGTGGGATGGTCTTATGAAGGCTGATAATACCTTCTATGATCCTTTCCGCCAGGTTCTCCAGGCTGCCGGGGTTGATCCTGCAACCCAGGTAAAATAGGCACCCGGACAAAGTATCACAAAAATATTAACAGGAGCATCGGTGGGATTTCTACCGATGCTCTCTTCTAGAAAAGATTATTGAGGGAAGTATAAATGCTTACCCAAATACTTTTGGAGGATCAATGCTGGAAGTAAAAAACCTTACCAAGATCTACAATGATGGCACTGTGGCTCTTAAAAATGTAAGCTTTACTGTAGAGGATGGAGAATTCCTTGTGATAATAGGACTCAGCGGCTCTGGAAAATCAACCCTATTACGCTGCATAAACCGACTGGTGGAACCTACGGAAGGAACGATCCTTTACAATGGACTGGATATCACCAAAGCTAACCATACGGAATTAAGACATTTCCGAAGGCAGGTAGGGATGATATTTCAGCATTTCAATCTTGTAAAAAGATCCTCGGTAGTAATGAATGTTTTATCCGGCAGGCTGGGCTATACAAAACCAAGCCAGAGCCTAGTTTACAGGTTTCAGCCGGAAGATAGAAAAAAGGCCTACAAGGCCCTTGAACGGGTGGGTATAACAGACCAGGCAAAGAAAAGAGCGGACGAACTTTCCGGCGGACAACAGCAAAGGGTTGGTATTGCCAGAGCTCTTATGCAGGATCCCTCAATGATTTTGGCAGATGAACCTGTAGCAAGCCTGGACCCGGTGTTAGCCCATAGCATCTTAGGATATCTGGAGAAATTAAATAAAGAGTCAAGAATCACAGTACTATGCAGCCTTCATTATTTGGATCTTGTACAGAGATATTCTACCAGAGTTATAGGCCTAAGAGAGGGTAATCTGGTGTATCACGGCACAAGAGAGGATATTTTAAAGCTTACGGATGATCAGTTCAAAGAGATCTATGGAGAAGAGGCAGAGAGGATGAGTAATACCTCGATAAGCGGAAGGAGTGCACAATGAAAAATATTCTACCCTTAACAAGTATACTTATCCCCGGATTGGGACAGATCCTCAATGGGAAATTAAAAAGAGGCATTCTGCTTTTCTTTTCCTTTGTAACTATAATTGCTCTGACCCTATGGCGTTTTAGAGAGATTGCCCACAGGGAAACCACGGCTCTAGAGATTCTAGCCAAGGTGTATAGGATGCATCCCAACTTCCTTATTCTGATTTTCCTAGGCATCCTTGGATTATGGGTATGGAATATTGTAGATTCCTATAAATGCAGGAAGGATATTAAAAGGACCGGAATCTTTTTTCTAATACTCTTTTTGTTTTTTATCATAGGGTGGCAGATAAGCCAGATAAATATCTACCGTTTAACCACCCAGGCAAAGGAAGCCTGGAAACCTCTTTCCAGGGTATTATGGCCTTGGGAGGCAGCTTATACCTATAATACTACAGAGAAAAAGGGTACAGCAGAGATCTTAGGAGACTCGGAGGATAATCCCCCACCCTATCCTATTGAAAAAGAAGGGGAACCCTACCTGATTGCCGAACCCAACTTTGGTTACCTTTCCAAGATAGGGTCGGATAACCAGATAATTCCCGGAACAGAAATTCAGCTTACCGGTCGTGGATTTGAGCCCAATACAGTTACAAAGATCTGGTGGATAGACCCTCAGGGCAATGAATTCCAACCCAGATATCTGGGGGACTATCTTTCTGTGGTTACGGATGATAAGGGAGCTTTTTATACGAAGATGATCATGCCCTATAGGCTGATACCTCCCACAGCAAAGGGCCCGCATATCCATAAGGTGGAAGCAAGGCAGGTTTTTCAGGTAGGTGGCCCGATTGCCTCGGAACCATTGAAACTGACCATAGTGTTGATGATAGAAACAATATTTATGGGAATGATGGCCACCTTTTTTGGTATTATTTTTTCAATTCCCGTAAGCTTCCTTGCCTCACGAAACCTGATGTCCGGATCCTGGATAACCATGGCTGTCTATTACATAACCAGGACAATACTCAATATAATCCGGGCCATAGAACCTCTGATCTGGGCATTGATAGCTGTAGTTTGGGTCGGCCTTGGACCCTTTGCAGGGATTGTAGCTCTTACAATTCACTCCATAGCGGCTCTGGGCAAACTTTATTCCGAGGCTATAGAAGGGATAGACCCTGGTCCAATAGAGGCTCTTCAGGCTACTGGAGCAACAAAACTTCAAACCATAATGTTTGCCGTAATTCCCCAGATGATTCCACCCTTTGTCTCCTTTACAATATATCGCTGGGATATAAATGTTAGGATGTCCACTGTAATCGGTATGGTTGGAGGAGGCGGAATAGGATTCCTCCTTGTTCAATATATCCGACTTTTGGAATACAAGTCTGCTGGTATTGCGGTGTGGTTTATAGCTATAACTGTGGCAATTTTAGATTATGTAAGCGCCGAAATCCGGGCAAAGTTTGTTTAACTGTTTTTCTATATGGGGCTTTCCAAACTAACCAGGAAAGCCCCAGGATCTGTCTTAACTGATACCCACCAGGGCTTTTACATATTGAGATCTTTCGTAAATTGTAGGATCCTCCACCTTTTCCCTTGATAATAGGCCCCGGAAATCCTCTATTGTTTTGTATCCCTTTCTGTTCATCCAGGATTCAAGATCCGCCAACATTGTAGTCCCAAAGTTCCTTCCCTTTTTAAAGAAAGCAGTACATACCTGAGCAACTGTTGCTCCCACAAGAAGCTGTTTAATAAGGCCTTCGCCTGTATGGATTCCCGTGGCAGCACAGAGATCACAAGAAAGCTCTCCCGACAGAATAGCTATCCATTGAAGGGATAAGGTGAGTTCCTCGGGTACACTAAAAACCGAGGCCGGAATAATTTTAAGATTCTCCACATCCACATCGGGTCTGTAGAATCTATTAAAGAGAACTAGTCCTTTAACACCTTCTTTGCTTAAGGTGTTAAACATATTGGCCATACCTGTAAAATGATACCCTAATTTAAGAGAAATAGGCAGGGAAGTCTTGGATTGAACCTTCCGGTAGATATCTAGATACCTTTTTTCCAATTCCCTGGGATCCTGATGAATATCCACGGGCATTATAAATACATTCAACTCAAGCGCATCGGCACCCACGTCCTCAAATTTCCCCGCATAATCGATCCAGGTGTCAGCACTGATACAGTTGATGCTGGCGATAACGGGAATAGTAAGACGCTTCTTTGCCTCCTTTACTAGCAGCAGGTAATCATTAAGATAGAAATTCTTTCCTGTTCCAATAAAAAAGTCCAGGGCATCGGTATGCATATTAGGATCAAGGCCTTCTATCATTCTGGAGGTATCTGCCTCGATCTGTTCTTCAAAAAGAGATTTTAATACCACTGCGCCAACTCCGGAATTTTCGAATTCCACCAAGCTGTCGAGAGATGAGGTTAACCTCGAGCTGGCTACAATTAAAGGATTTTTTAGTTTTAGCCCAAGATAGGTCGTGGACAGATCTGCCATAATTCCCTCCCTAGTTTTTCTGGATATTAGCTCTTTTTATTGAGAAATTCCTGATACCCCGCGGAATCTAGAAGTGTATCCAATTCCTTCAGATCCTTAATATCCACGGAAAAGATATAGGCTTCGTAGGGTTTCTGGTTAATAAGTTCGGGAGCTCCGTCAAGATCCTCATTTACTTCTGCTATAGTTCCTGAAACAGGAGTATATATTGCCGAGGCTGCTTTTACGGATTCAATATTTGTAACCTCTTCACCCTTCTTTATTTCCCGGCCTACCTTGGGAAGTTCAATATAAACAACATCTCCCAAAGAATCCTGAGCATAGTCGGTTATTCCTATATAAGCCTTATTTCCTTCCAGTCTTACCCATTCATGATCTTCAGAATACTTTAATTCCTTAGGAAAATTCATCTCTGTAATTACTTTATCTGCAAATCCATGTCCTCCTACAGCAGTTACAAAATGGGCATCGCTGTCTATGATAACAGGGACTTCATACTGTATACAATATTTAAGCATTTTCATATAATTTTCTCTTGCATTGATTCTAAATCCTGTAGAACTTAATGAACTGTTATTTACCTCTAACGGTTTATTATATTCTTTTGCAGCCAGAACAACTTTTTCATAATCAAGAGGAAAATGCCCATCATCCGGATGTCCGATAATATCCACAAGCGGATTTTTTATGGCTCCCAGAATTGCTGCCGTATTCTGTTCCATTGACCCGCTTCCGATACACAGTTTATGAAGACTTGCAATGGTTATATCCATTTCTTTAATAA
>ENA-OSEO01004178-OSEO01004178.1-sediment-metagenome-genome-assembly--contig:-NODE-4178-length-15658-cov-4.792760_pt1 | contig 15658 bp, 15 predicted proteins | sample MGYA00237883_ERZ534232 | MGnify/ENA metagenome assembly ERZ534232 | reverse complement strand
GCTTCCAACACATGGACATCCTCTCGCTGGAAAGCGCCCAAAAGCACGCCCGGCCTCCGGCGCTGCCGAGTGATGGTTGCCTCCAGGTTCCCGACCAGATAATCACACCCTGACAGAAAGGCGTGCACGGATGGGTCGATAATGAGGTTAAGTCTGCCAACGGACATGATATCGCCCAGAAAGGCGATAAGAGTCTTCTTTTTGGTGATGGGATTTAGAGGGTGACTGGAGGGGATGAACTGCAAGGCATCTCCCCGATTCACAGGATCTACACCCGCCATGTTGCGCCAAACGACCCCTATCGTTTCAATAAATGAATAGGGGGTGGCAATGATTCTCCGCTTTCGCGTTTTCACCGCAGATAGCCAGGCATCCAAATCAGGGTCCATCGGGTCGCCTGCAAAGGCGCCCTCCAACTCATGGTGAAGCAGAGGCGGTCAGGCGATGCAAGACTTCCTTCAAGTCCTTTAGCAAATAAGGCTTTTGCAGGACAGCCCTGAATCCATACTCCTTGTGATTGGACATGACCGGATCGTTGGAGTACCCGCTGGAAACCACAGCCTTTACGTTAGGGTCGATCTTTAGAAGCTCCCGGATAGCCTCTTTGCCCCCCATGCCGCCAGGGATGGTCAGATCCATAATGACGACGTCGTAAGGCTTCCCGTTTTTGACGGCCTTTCTATAGGCTGCGACTGCCTCCTCGCCGTCTTCGCTCGTATCGACCTCGAAACCGCATGCTTCAAGCATCTCCGCAATCGTCTCCCGCACACAGTCTTCGTCATCCATCAGCAGAATGCTGTATTTGCCGCTGGTGGGATCAATTACCTGCGTTTCCTCCATAACAGGCATTTCCTTCGATGCTGGCAGATAAATGGAAAACGTACTCCCTTCTCCAGTCTCGGATGTCACGGTCATGTCTCCGTGATGTTTTCTGATGACTGACAGGGCGACTGCCAGCCCAAGGCCGCTGCCTTTGGCCTTGGTCGAAAAATAAGGGTCGAATATTTTGCCGAGATGAGCCTTCGATATCCCCACTCCGTTGTCTTTGAAGGTGATTTTGAGATAGGAGCCCGATGGCAGATTAAGTGAATTGGGCGTAAGGATTTCTTCATTTTTTGCCTCAACCCTGAGGACACCTCCTTCAGGCATGGCTTGATCCGCGTTGAGGACCAGATTGCTGATCACCTGGCCGATTTGACCTCTGTCAATCTCCGCCGGATACAACGATGGTTGGATTTGAAACTGGGGTCTGACATTCGATCCTCTGAGTGCAAAGGTGGTCGTTTCCTCAATCAGTTCAACCAGGTGGGAGGGCTTTTTTACCGGATCTCCACCCTTGGCGAAGGTTAGCAACTGCTGCGTCAGATCCCTGGATCGAAGGGCAGCCTTTTCCATCTCCTCTAGTCGTTGATAGGTCTTGTCGTCAGCGGATGAATCAAATTTCATAAGCGATACGTTGCCTAAGATCCCCATTAAGAAGTTATTGAAAGCATGCGCAATGCCACCGGCCATAATGCCCAGGGCCTCCAGCTTTTCGATTCTCATCATCTCCTCTTCCCGCCTTCGCTTTTCGGTGATGTCTCTGGCCACGGCCAGGAGGCCCTTTCGCCCGTTCAGCTGGATGCCTTGGCAGGTCAATTCGGATGCTATTTCCTGACCCTTTTTATGGCATAAGGTTGTCTCTCGGATGCCGCAATGGTTGGTTTGTTGCGTAATCGTTTTCTGAAGAAAGGCCGGGTCGAAGGCAGGGAGAATATCTGTGATCCGTATCCGCACCAATTCCTCGCTATCATAGCCCGTGAGGTGAAGTGCCGCGGCATTGAAGTTGACAATATTTCCTTCTTCATCAAATACCAGAATGGCATCCATCGTGTTATTGAACAGCATCCGGTAGTGTTTTTCGTTTTGCCGTATCTTCTCCGCTGACATGTCCATCATGGCGGTAAAGAAGAATAGAAACCAGGCAAAGGGCCACATATCGTCCAGATAGTCCTCTGCGTAATCGAGGTTGAATGACTCGAAAACCCCTGACCATTCTGCTGCGTTGACAGAATATTTGATCAGACCCACTCCCAGGACAATCATCAAGGAAACAGCGGTGTTGGCGGTAAACGCATGTCGGCCCCCCATCAATAAATAGAAGAGGGCAACTCCGGTTCCCAGAAGACCGATACATTCAAATAGGCTCTCCCAACTCATCCCCGATGTGTATCCCCTTTCACTGACAAAAAGATCGATCTCAACCAAACAGCCAACAGTACCCCGCTGAGCCCACTGCAGAAGTGCTGAACAAAATTGAGTTTTTCTTTCCAAAAAAGGTCTTCGATGACCGAAAGTAACCAGCTGATGAATAGAGCGGCAAAGCATCCCAAAAGCATTTTGGCATGTGGGAGTTGTCTGATCTTTGCCCAGTTAAGTAGCACAAAAATGATTACGCAGCTGCCAATTATAAAAGACAACACTTCTCTTTCTTCCATGTCAGCCCCCCCGGTTCATTCAAAGAAAGATGCCGACCAACAAAGCATCTGCCTTCTACGTGTCCTTAGCCTCTACCGAATCCTTGGCTTTTCAACCATATTCCCAAATCCCTTATCAGAAGACAGGATACATCCGAATTATTAGATTTCCGTTAGATTAAGAACCACGATGAATTTTTCCGGGTGGGACGGTTTTGGAACGGCGAACCTTCTTTTCCTAACAACAATTTGGTGCTGTTATCACGATCTCTTAATAGTAGTCTGATTGAATCGTGGCTCTGAAAGTCTTTTCCGTTTCTTAATGAAAGCATTAAGACCGTCAACAGCCCAATTCCTTAAGGAGTTTATATGATGCCGCGACTGTTACGATATGTACTGGGATGGTTGCTGCTGATACCCGGCTTCCTCGTCTTTATCACCCCGGTTCCCGGCGGCATTGTGATGATGACCGCCGGTTTTCTCCTACTGTACTCTTCCTCTGCGGGATTTAGGCGGGGCGTGCTGAACCTGTCATCGCGGTTCCCCAGGACAAAACTGAAATTGCAGCTATACGTTGGTTTCCTAACCGTCATCTCTGATCGTCACGAGAGGCCCCCGAATCCGGAAAGGACGGATAGAAATGGGCTGAAGAGCGGTTAGACGGCTATGCCGGATGGGACTGCCTCGTTTGTTCTTCTTGTTGTCCCTCGGGGTGCTCCTTTGCCCGGTCTCTGCGGCTATCAGTGGTCCCGCAAGGGATCTAATGGTTTTTTTTATTGACACCCTAACTGAAGACCAATACGATATTAACGAAAACCTAACAAATGGCGGTTCAGAAAGGAAAGGGGGTGGGTGAAAATGAGATTTGTGGGTGTCAACATCGGATGGAACGTGGGAACGGTGGCCCTGGGCGCTGCGGCCTTGTTGCTTGGTCCAACGCTGGCCACGATTGCAGGAGGTCTTGCCAAATCGATTGTCAAGACAGGGATCAAAACCGGTATGCTCATGTATGACAAGGGAAAGGAAATCGCCCAGGAGGCCAAAGAGACCATGGAAGATCTCACTAAAGAGGCCAAGTCTGAGATCTCCCTGTCTGAGAAAACCAAGTCAGCCAAATCGTAGCATCTCATCATACATTTCACATCGTCAAACACAATCGTTTTGGATCAGGTGTTTTCTATTTATCGGGGTGGCGTGAGATGGATAAATCTGGCGCCACCCCAAGACACCCACGGAAAAACATGCCGTTAATCATTCCTTTGCTTCCATAGTACGGAGGATTTGGCAATGGCATCCAAATATCGCAATGTTTCAGATCTCCTCGGCGCAGCAGAAAGCAAGGATATTATGGAACTGATTTACTCTGCCGAGCAGGAAGCCACTGAAGCCGATCAATTCTATTACCGGTACAGGCATTCACCGGACGACAGGACGCTCAAAAGCAAGGAATATGCGGAGGCCTTGAAAGAACTGATTGCCCGTTTGAGATCTTCTGTGATGACATAGCGGCCTATACCGATGAGTTCCGCCACTTGTTCAAGGCCCCCTTCCAATACCTCGACGGATGCGGAAATCGCTGGCGTCTGAGGCATCGAATCAGCGCCCGCTGTTTCGTACCCCTCCCTAAGCTGGAAAATTCTGGTTAGAGCTCAATTAATGGCGAGACACTTTAGGAACCCAAGTCCTTTGACGCCGCAGCTCAAGGTCCTCTGAGTGTCCTTTGCGCTCTGATGGTCTCAGCCATACCCCCGCATTTTTATCCCCAAGGGTCTGCCACAAGAGACTTCCTCGGCTCCCCGGAGTCGGTTCTTCTCACCCATTTCTAATCCTTTCCTTATTTCCGATTAATGCTGCTGGGATTCAATAGAGGCTAACGGCTTGCTTAATCTAGCCAGACAGAACCTGTTTTGAGGAGGCGTAAAGACATGCTGAAGAGGCTGAACCTGGGAACTAAGATCATGGCTACCGCAATCGGCTCAATTGTGATTCCAACGGTGTTGATACTGGTATTCATTCAGACAAGATCCACCGTGATGAAAGGCGACGTCCATTCCGTGGTGCAGAGAGCGAGCGAATCCGAACTGGACAATATTGCGTCGGGCGTGTATGAGACGTTGGATCAGGCGGTTAATGGAGCGATCAAACTGAATTGCCAGACCACGGCATTGAACGCCAAAGAAGGGGTTCAACACTTCTATGACCAGATGGCAAAGGGCACTATCAGTGAAACCGAGGCGAAACAGATGGCCACAGCCTACCTGCTGTCCCAGAAGATCGGGGAGTCCGGATATATCTATGTGCTTTCGAGAGACGGAAAGATCCTGATACATCCCAAGAACGATTTGATTGGCCAGGACTTGACAAAACACGAGTTCATTCGAGACCAGATATCGGCTGCTTCGTCGGGGTATTTTGAATACCGATGGAAAAACCCCGGAGAACCGGCGGCGCGTGAAAAGAGCCTTGCCCAGGAGATCTTTGAGCCTTGGGGATGGATCATCTCGGCATCGGCCTACAAGGAGGAACTCGCCAGACTGACGAAAAGGGAGATTGAGGCCTCGCTTCGGGAAACAATCTTGAAAAAAAGGATCGGTGAGTCAGGGTACGTCTATGTTCTTGGCGGAAAAGCCGACAATAAGGGGCACTATATCCTCTCGTTGCAGGGAAAGCGGGACGGAGAAAACATCTGGAATGCCAAGGACAGCGATGGCAATCTCTTCATTCAATCCATTGTGGAAAAGGCGCTCAATTTGAAGCCCGGCGAAGTGGCAACCAAACGCTATCCATGGAAGAACAAAGGCGAAAATGAGGCCCGGATGAAGATAGCCAAAATCGCATACTTTGCCCCGTGGGACTGGATTATCGGCGCCAGCGCTTACGAGGACGAGATCGGGGTTGCCGCATCCCTTCTGAACGACGAAATCAACTCCATGAACCTGATGATAGGAATCATAGCCCTGGTTCTTGTCTTTGGGGGAGGCCTATCGAGCCTTTTTCTGGCAAAAAGCATTGCAAACCCGATCACCCGGATTAGTCAGAGCCTCAATGACGGTGCGGTTGAGGTGGCTTCAGCGGCCAACCAGGTAGCGTCATCCAGTCAACAGATGGCAGAGGGGTCGGCGGAGCAGGCCGCCTCCGTCGAAGAGACCTCCTCCTCGCTGGAAGAGATGTCATCCATGACGAAGCAGAACGCAGATGGAGCGAGGGAGGTCGATTCCCTGATGAAAGCAGCCCTGGAGGTGGTGGCGCATGCCAATGGGTCCATGACGGACCTCACCCGCTCGATGCAGGAGATTTTCAGAGCCAGCGAAGAGACATCGAGGATCATCAAGGTCATTGATGAAATTGCATTTCAGACCAATCTTCTGGCTCTGAATGCCGCGGTGGAGGCCGCCAGGGCAGGTCAGGCCGGCGCCGGTTTCGCAGTGGTTGCCGACGAAGTACGGAATTTGGCCCTGCGGTCGGCAGAAGCGGCCCGAAACACGGCAGATCTTATTCAGGATACCCTCAAGAAGGTAGGCGAAGGTGCTGAACTCGTTACCCGGACAAACGAGGCCTTTTCCCGGGTGGGGGAGAGCGTCAAGAAGGTAGGGGCGCTTGTCGGCGAGATCGCGACGGCGTCAGACGAGCAGGCCCAGGGAATTGACCAGTTGAACACGGCCATGGTGGAGATAGACCAGGTGGTCCAGCAAAATGCGTCCATTGCTCAGCAGTCGGCCAGCGCCGCAGAAGAGATGAACGCGCAGGCGGAACAGATGCGGGACCATGTGACGGACTTGGTGCGTTTGGTGAGCGCCAATGGGACCCCCGCAACTGGTGTCCGCAAGCGCTCCCTTGGAGAACCGACCCCTAACGAGGGATGGCCCAAAGAACCTGGAAGAATCGAAGCCCTTCCAAGACCCAGAAGGGCAGGAGGAACCCGGCTGAAGAAACCTATGAACCCTGAAACCTTTGCACCTGTGGAGCCGTGTTTGGCGGCAAACCTGCCTGCCGACTCTTGGGTTGCGAAAGGAGACCTCGTCAGGATAGACGCGCAGGACGAACCTGACCCTCTGCACGGCTTTCCTGGAGCTGATAAAGCCGCTCATAGACCTCGGGGGAGATCTTGGAAGGACGATAATCGAGGGCCGATCTCAAGAAATAGATCAGTTCTACCAGGGTATCTCCATACCCATTGGCCAGTTCCGCACCACTCCTCACGGACTCCCGCAGCCGGTAAGCCAACCGCCAGGCGGCTGTAGCCTCCTGATCGGCAAGGAATATGATTTCCACCACGTCCTTGTCTTCAACCGCTTTAAAGAAGACATTCATATCATAGAGCGCCAACAGGGAGTGAGACGCCGCTTCTTTTTGTGACACGGATATTCTTCCTCCATCCGGCCCAGACCAGACTTCTGGAAATCCACCTGAATGAGCGTTGCTCCTAGAAGGTCGGCCCTTTCCAGGGCAGCTTCCCTGAGATTCACTCCCAGCAGCCGGATCGGGTGCAGGTTGGCGCGCCTCAGATCCAGGCCTGTCAGGTTGACCTGTTCCAAACGGGCGTCCCAAAGGAGAGAATCCCCAAAGGTCTCAGTGTTGATGGCCAGCTTGGACAAGTCCGGGATGTCTTCCGGGTTTGACTGCCGCCACCGGTTCCAGGCCGCCACCCCTTGCTTCAGTTTTGCACATGAGCGGAATCAGACATGGATTCGGCTTTTGGCTGAGCGTACCGATGCGACAGCGTTGTCCTATTCGGGCTGGCCTTTCGGCTATCATCCTTTTATTTGTCTCCATAGACGGTCTTGAAATGGTCTTTCATGCTGATGATGGCCCAGCCCTCTTCTTTGGCCAGTTTCAAGAGTTTTTCCTTATGATAGATGAACTCCCGGGGATCATCGTGATCGACAATGCCGGTAAAGGTTCGATAAGGGGAGGTTGCGGTGAATCCGAGCATCCAGGCGTCTCCGCCGGAGTTGCCGATGGCCAGCACCGGGGCCTGCCCGGTTCGCATCATGATGCGCATGGCCTTGCCTTCAGATAGATTGGGCGGTGGGCTTAGTTTTCCCCTTTTGAAAATCGTTTTGTCGCCGTCCTTTTCCGCTGTGGCCACTACCATGGATCCGATACAGTGGCTCTTGTCCACATGAAGGTATTTTTCCGAAATGGCCATGACGCAGAACTGCAAGGAGCCGGAGACTACATAGACCTTGAATCCCATTTCCTGAAGCAGGTCAATGAGTTGAATCATCGGCTGAAGGACCATTTCTTTGAGAGGCCGCTTCTTTTCGGGATTGATGGCCGTCTCAAACACGTGAAGGGAGTAGTCCCGGTAGAATGTGTAGGTCTTCCCTTCAAATGGAAGTGCAAAGGCATCGGCCAGGTGTTTCCAGAAATAAGGGTAATCATGATTTCTGGCAGCATCGCACAAGGCCTTATAGGCGGGTCCTTTGGCGGAAATCTCATCATAATGCTCAGTCAGATAGTGGATGGCGACATCGTAAACAAAGTAATTGGGCTTTTCGGAGAGGAGGGTTCCGTCCATATCAAAGACCGCGAGTCGGTCGCTTTCCGGTATGAAATCCGGATCACCCGGCGTGGACACATCGAACACAAAATCCACCAACTGCTCTTTCACATCTCCCTGCCACATGGAGAGGGCCTCGGCCCGGATTGTGGCCCATGCCGTGCCCATCTGAAAAGTGCAGACGGTGCTCGCCAATCCGATGAGCAAAAGAACGTAAACCATCCTGTAAACGTGTTTCATATGCCTCATCGATTTCCCTCCTCTTGATGAATTCCATGTTGGTTGGATACCCTCTTTTGGCATTGCCTGTTACCGTGCACCAATGGGTTGAAAACCGTTATATCGGATTCATCACTGAGATACCCAAGCCTGTTGAATGAAGTCAAGTTAGGGTTGTGTTAGGGGTCGAATGGCGAGTGCGTTCATCAGCAAGACACCGTACATCACGGCAAGATAGAGCCGCTGCCACAACCCGGTCCATTCCTTAAGGAAGCCGCTGCTCTTGCCCGAGACCATAAACAGGGTGAAGGTGATGAAACCGGCTAAGAACCCGAGGGTGTTCCAGCCTTTCACCGCAGCGAACTCGATCATGCCCCGCGCCCAAAGAGGTGCCAGCAAGAGCAGAATGAATCCAAGACCGGAACCGATTCCGTGGATCTTACCGGAGAACGTTTCGGCGGTGCCCGGCGAATCTTCGGAAAAGATTCCGGCAACAATGCCGGCCCCGAGTCCGAACGAAATGATTCCGGTCAGATAGAGCCAGTAGCGCCAGGTAAAGACCTGGAACACAACGGCCTGACCGACCGCAAAGCCGAGGAAACAAACCCCGAGCACAATCAGCCATGGCCTGAGCTGACGTTTCACAGGGCTTTCCGCCGTGCCCAGGGTGCTGATCGTGTCTCTAAGATGACTGTACCCAGGGTGGCGACGACCCAGAATCCAGGGAATCACAAAGTCGCCGGCCATGGCGATCACCCCGAATCCTATCCCTGTCCAGAACATGTACGTCTTCATTGCAATATGGTTTTCGGATTTCTGACTTCGGGTTTCAGCAGGTACCACACACTGGATCCAGTTGCTGCGGAAAAAGTTGAATTCGTTTGATCCTGAAGCACGGTTTGCCGGTTTGGTTCGACCTTAACCCGCCTTGAAAGCCTGTGGCAAAGGGGATCTCTTGTCAAGGCCTTTTATCCATCCCCTGACAACCGGATGAACCAGGGGGCTGACCGCCACCCCCATCTTTGTAAGGCCCTGCAGCAACGCGACATCTGCTTTCACAAACTGAGATATGACAGGTTCAAACTGCTCTGCAACAAAGGCCTCATCTGCCGTGCCGACGGCAACCAAGATGGGTTGAGTAACCGTCTCGAGATCCTTTTTATAGTTGCCGGGGGCGTAGGAGGTATTGAGCCGATAGGAATAGGACAAGGTTTCGGTCCCGTCACGGACCTCTTCAGGCATATTGAAATCAATGACGGCCAGATGATTCAAGCGCCGGATCCCGACATTGTTCAGCATGGTCACACCGATGATGCGAGGGATGTGCGGTCGGGCCCATCCTCCGGAGTTGGGGCGCATGGTCGGCGCATTGTATTTGAGAAACGGCGAGAGCAGCAGATAGGCATCGACCATGTGCCCGTACCTGCTTCCGACGAACCTTATTGCCAGTCCGCGTCCTGACTTTGCTGAAGTGCCGATCCCACCCGGTCTTTCAGGTGGCCTCATTATCCGATCGCTTGACCGGGCGCATGATGATTTCATTAAAAATGTATTGAAATGTAGGTATCCCCAGAAGCAGTCCCCAGAATCCGAAGAGCTTTCCCGCAACCAGGAGAATAATGAGAACGGCAAGGAAATGAATCTTCATGACAGTGCCCATGATCTTTGGATTCAAGACATATGACTCAATTAAGTGGATCCCGGTGATGAACAGTGCCAGCTTCAAAACCAGGGCAAAGCCTCCTGCCTGGAGTCCCAGCATGCAGATAGGCAGGCTCGACAAAAAAATGCCCAGGATAGGAATGAAACTGCAGATAAAGACAATCAGTGATAGAAAAAGAGGAGACGGGACATCAAAGAAGATAAGCCCCAAAAAGGTCAGTAAGGTATTGCAGATGGCAATAAGCGCCTGGGCTTGAAAGGCCTTGCCGATACTCCTGCCGAATCCGATAATATCCGGAACGATCTCCTCATAAAACCGTGAAAGTCGGCTGTTTTCGAGCCTTGAAAAGCCCGTTTTGAGGGACGGCAGCTGCAGCACGATGATGAAGCTGAACAGGATCGAGATCACGAGATCACTCATTCCCTTGACAAGAAACAGGATGATCAGGGGGATCTGCTTGAAGACCCCGGGGGAACTTTGAACGATCCATTGCTTCAACTTCTCCGTGATTTTATTGAGGGCATCCCCGTATTCGGGCGTCTCTTTCAATTCCGAAAAATGCGTTTCTCCAAGGATTTTCTCCAGAAGGTCTTCTGCGTAGTCGATCAGAGTGGGCTGGGCCAACGTCTGTTCGGCGCCAACCGCGTCACCCTCTCTTCCATAAAGCGCCTTTCGTACCGGGACAGGAAGCAATACCTGGACCGATGTGACGAATCCTCGAATCTGACCAACGATTCGTGGAAAAATGTAGCTTCCCGCGCCGGACACTATCGATAGAAAAAGAACAAAGACGGTGGTGGTTATCAGCCAGCGGAAATGCTTCTGCGCGGAAGGGATATGCATTCTTGAACAGATCTCTCTGACAATATTGGAGGCGATGTAGCTGATGACAAAGGTGATGAACAAGATGCCGAAAAACGAGCGCAAGGCATAGATGCACAGGAAGAAGACAAACCAGATCAGCGCCTTTTCCCAGGGGATCCTTCGGATGAATTGAAACGCGTCTCTCGACTCTTTTGCGGTGCTCAAAGTTCATCCTTTCCTGTTTTGATCCGGGTCTATCACTCTGCAGGTGTGATGTAACGAAGAATGCCTTCGCCCTATCCATTTTCAGAAAGGATCTGTTGCTCCACCGTCAGAACCTCCCCGCTTCGGTTGAACCGGTAGAGGATGTCGGCCCAGCGCAGACGCCTTGAAAAAAAGCCGATCCAGCCGCAGAGGGACCCGAGAAGAAGAAAACAGGGCGCATAAAGAAACCAGCGAAATTTGATCCCCTTTTGCCCAACAAAGGCGCCAAGGAGACTGATGCCTGTTGCGGTGAGAATATACATCAGAACGGTAAAGACTGCAAATCCATTCGACACCGCGCCCACGATGAACAGGGCCAGCACGACCGGACACATGACCATGCCCACGGCCAGCCCGCTGTTGAGGCAGAGACCAAAGGCCGTATAAGGCCGGATGTATATGGCGGCATACTGGGTCTGGCGAACCAGCCATTTCATGACCCTTCGGAGCTCCGGGTAGGTCTCCCGGGAAGAAACCAGGCAATCGGGCGAAAAGACCCGGTTCAGATGGTGTTTCCGGATGATCCAGGTGAGCGACATATCATCCACCATGGCCGTCGACCACTTATCATAGACTCCGTACTCTTCAAAAGCCTGCCGCCTCAGGGCCATGGACCCGCCCCACATGGCCGCGTATGCCGTTTCGGTCATGGCCATGGCCTGGAGTGCGCTGAAAGCGGCATGCAGATGTTCGGGAAACCGGTTGCTCCCGGGAATCAGCGAGCGAAATCCGCTGACTGCGAATACCCGCACGTCTGCAAGGGGAAGAGTGATGTGACTGAGCCAGTCAGGCGCCGGGCGGATATCCATGTCGGCAAAGGCATAGATGTCGCCGGTAAGGTTCATTCGGTCGGCATCATCTATCCCTCTGAGGAGGTTGTGATTCTTCTGGCAGCAGCGCGTTGCCCGGCCGGCAACCACGTGATGGAGCCGATCTTCCTTCACTGCCATGGATGCCAGGAGCGGCGCGGCGGGATCGCTTTCGCTTTCCGTGATGCAGACCAGATCATAGTCCGGATAATCCTGTCGCAGCATGGCCGTTATGTTGGCCTCCAGGTCCGGCGACATCCCCTTGCAGGGGACAAAAAGAGACACCTTCGGGAAGGGGCGGCCCATCTGTTCATGCCGGCGTCGAAAGCCGGGACGAAGTCTCCTTGGGAATGCCGCCTTGATGTACCAAAGCCCCCGGACAATGCACAAAACCTCTAATACCGCCGATGCAGTGAACAATAGGATAACACACCAGAAAAGCATGCCGTCCCTCCTTTACCATCCCATCAATCCGCAACACCGGGCGCAGATGGGAAATGTGCCTCCGTTTTCAGAAAGCGCCTTTCTGAATGCGACATACCGCTCTCCATTCCAGATCTCCTCCATGGAGGCGTCCAGGATGCTGCCCGTTACGTAATCCGGATAATCCCGACAGGTGGCCACATCGCCATTGGGCATAATTTCGACGGTGGTCCAGGGTGAAATACAAGGGCCATATCCCATGAAGTCCGCTGGGTTTCTGTAGTAACGATCCAGTTGGTCATCACGAAGGTCAGGGACATAAAGGATAGGAAATGGAAATTGCTGGGCCCGAATACGGTTCAGGCTCTCCTTCAAGGCACCCGTGTCCACCTGGTGATTGAAGAGATATCCCCGCCAGGCGTTGGGGGTGATGCCCAACCTGTTTTCAAGAATCCTCGTATGGGCCTCTCCCACGGCCTCGTTGGTGAACCAGCTGTAGTAGATGACAGCGCAATCCGCACCCAGTTCCGATGCAACCCCGACGATTTGGTCGAGCGTTGCCGCATTCCAGGTGCTCACCGTAATCAATGGCATGAGCCACGGAACCGATCGGCCGGTTTCTGCCCTGCGCCTTTGAACCGCGTCAATCCCCGCCTTGACCTTTTTGAATGTCCCTTTGCGGCCTCGAATCTCATCGTGCAGCGACTCCGGTCCATCGAGGGAAAACATCAAGGCATCCCATCCCTGATCCACCACTGCCTTGGCATTGGCTTCGAGAAACGTTGCATTCGTGACCAGTGCGAGGAGCGATCGGCTCTGTTTGATGGCCGCGGTCAACTTGAAAAGATCCGGGTATAGAAAAGGTTCGCCGCCCCAGATGTAATAAAACGGCCGATGGGCGGCCAGTTGATCCACAAGCGCCATGTAGGTCTCGACAGGGACCACTTTCGCCAGGTCTTTGGCAGACCGGCCAAAATTATACCCGGTTTCCCCCCATTGCGCACACGTCCTGCAGCGGAGGTTGCAGGCGTTCGTGATCTTGATGCCGACCAGCTGTATGGGGATATGGGATCTCCCGTCCCCCCGCCGGTACTCGCGGGGCGCCCGGATATGCTTGGTATACATGCCCTTGAGAATCCTCGGGAGCATTTGCGGGGTGCGGCAGAGCGGCAGAATAAAGGACATAGGTTCTCTTGAGTGCATGGTCATCCTATGGAAAAAGGTTAAAAGGTTCAGGGTTCAGAGGTTCACACGAACGACAATGGGCCCCAGCTATTCATGTGCTTCCGGCAGGATCATTTGTGCGAAACCATGCGGACAGGTCTGTTTGTAACAAGTTCGCCAACTTCTCAATGTCTGCGGCGTAGATATCGTGTAACCGCTGACGCGTCCTGGGATTCATGGTAATCGGCTCAATATTGGCATTGCGAATCGGTTCCACCCATCTCATCAGCGCGTCCACGTCAAAACCGTTCATGGCCAGGACCTTGTAGGCCTTTCCCTTGAAACCGGTGGGATTGAAGGGCCGTTGCGCCCACCTGAACCTGGGTCTCCCGGCAACATTGAATTGCGTTCGCCTTCTGGGTCTGAAGGAGGCATCCACTTCCAGGAATTCGTATATCTGTTGCATCAGATCGGGAGAACCTTTTTGGAAATGATCGAGAATGAATACCTTCACGCGGGAAAAGCCCTCCAGATACGCCCTGACCTGCTCGTAGTAAAATCCCAGATCCAGATACCGCCAGAGGTATTCATATCCTTTCCGTCGCCGGTATCCTTCCTGTTTGAGCCCTTCCTCAAAGCTGAGGGTTTCCCGTGAATCCCTCACCAGGTTCTTGTAGGCCGAGAAGGCACGCTCCACGGGATTGCGGAGAACGATAATGATCTTCACGTCGCCCAGACAATTCTTGATCAGCGGAATGACATCCTTGTGGAAATAGAGATTGTCGACGCTGGCGTCGCCAACGGCCTTTTCCTCTTTGACCCGGCGAAAGAGCTGCGTGTAATCGTCAAAGGTCTTGATGGTGAAATTCTCGACAAATGAATCGCCCGGACCTTGCAGGGGAAACCGGAGGAACTGCGCCGTAAAGAACTTGGGTTCCTTGATGGGAGTGATATAGACATCCGGATGTTGCGCCAGATAACTGGCAATGGAGGTAGTGCCGCACTTGGGGGCGCCCACCAGCAAGAAGTTGGGGAGCCGGATGGTCATTTTCGGTTTCTGCTTACGGATCGCTGATTGGTTTGCATCGTCATCTTTTCAGATCCCTTTCCGTACACGGGGAAAAACTCTCAGGCCTCGCTCCATATAACGCTCGCAGGGCCCATCGATCGCGCCATGGGTATCATTTCCACCTGAATGTTAGAGAAAAATTAGACTTCTGCAAATTTTGCAAGTGTCTTTTGATCAAGGATATGATGACTGCTCAGTTTTTCGAGGACTTTTCATCCACCTGAAATGCGGCGATCATCTTGGCCATTCCCAACGCGAGGCTTCTTTGTGAACTTCAACAGATGAGACCCGCGGCAACGATTGGGTGTTGGCATATTGAATGGCAGATGGTAAACAGTGGGGGATAACGTAGTTGACTACGATGAATTGAGAAGTTGAGGTTACGTGAAAGGATAACCAGGAGGAGAAACCCATGAATGCGAAAGACAACCCGATGCAGAAAATCATAGCCAAATGCTGGGAAGACGAGGGATTTAAGAAGAGGCTGATGGCAGAGCCGAATCATGTGCTAAAATATGAAGGCTTGGAGATTCCTGAAGGCGTCACGGTCAACGTTTTAGAGGATACGGCTTCCACAGTAAACCTCGTGTTGCCTTGTCAGTCACGTTTAGACGATACCAGCCTAATGGGGATTACAGCGGGGGCAGGTGTGGGGCCGGCTAATTTATGTACATCTGGAGATTTCTCTGGCCCTACCAATAAATGAACAAATGGCATGCTATTGTGGGCCATAGGCAATCGACAAATGCTTGGTCGCATCCGGCGGTAACCGCGTACGGTATAAAAGAGAGGCGACTTAAAGGCTCGAAACTAGTCGGCCTGAGGCCGATCATGTGGGGAGTACGACGTAGCCATTGATATGTAGTTGTTTGAGCAAAGTTACCCAAACCCTGGTGACCCGCCCCTTTGCGCTGACGCGGCCTTTTAGACCGCCATGCAGCCAGGTAGACCAGCGTCGAACGCAGTGCCGGAGCCGATTCTCATCCGCCCCCTGTCATGAACCCAAGGATTTATCTGCCGGACTTCGTTATCCGAACAATTTCTGAGATAATGCGGCTTGTCAGTACCATTTGGTATGTCATGGGGGCGACAGGTGTGGATAAAGCGACTTATTTAGATTTTGGCGTTTTGGTGTCATAATATATATATTTTTTTGGAAACGTACATCAGGAGAAAAAATGCAAGATAAGCGTATAACCATTCGAATACCTGTTGAAATATGGAAAGGGCTGAGGGAACTCCAGGCGATGGGGAAAATTTCCAGTATCCAGCAGGCGGCTGTAA
>ENA-OSEO01004177-OSEO01004177.1-sediment-metagenome-genome-assembly--contig:-NODE-4177-length-15662-cov-6.404491_pt1 | contig 15662 bp, 16 predicted proteins | sample MGYA00237883_ERZ534232 | MGnify/ENA metagenome assembly ERZ534232 | reverse complement strand
GGGTCAGTACATGAACCGGCGAACCGATCTTCAGTTTACGGGCCATAACAATCGCGCCGGCGACCGCCCCCGTACCACAGGCCAATGTTTCATCTTCAACCCCGCGCTCATAGGTACGAATGGAGATGATGTTGTCTTTCAGGGGACACACGAAATTGACATTGGTACCGGCAGGTGCAAACACACGATGAAACCGGATCTCTTTTCCGATGTTGATGATATCGGCATCGTCGATACGGTCCTGAACGATCACCACGTGCGGCACCCCGGTGTTGACGCTGGAAACGGCCAGCGGGCCGCTTTTAAGATCGATTTTATAATCTGTTTTAAGTTCCTGCGGATCCGTCATCTTGACTTTAACACGCCCGTCGATGACGTGCGCCTCAACGGTTCCGGCCAATGTTTCAAAGGCCATGCGAGGGCCTGCGATATCCTTTAAATATGCAAAACGTGCGACACACCGTGCACCGTTTCCACACATCTCTGCAATACTGCCGTCGGAATTAAAAAATCGCCATTTGAAATCCGCGGTGTCGGAATGTTCCACAAGTATAAACCCATCCGCACCCACGGCCATTTTCCTGCGGCATACCTTGGCAATGAAACCGGCCAGATCGGTTTCATCGACCATTTTATTGCGGTTGTCAATGATGATAAAATCGTTGCCGCTGCCGCTCATTTTGTAGAATTCAATTTTTTCCATAAGTATCGTTAAGTTCTTTTCTTTGGCAAAACACCGGATACGGAATTAAGGCATAAAAGTATCGATCCCCTCATTTCGATCGCATGACATCGCTCATTCATCAAGAAAAGAAGGAATCGATTCACCGGCCACCAGGTCCTGGTAAGTCTGACGATCCCGAACAACATGAAATTGGTCGCCTTTTACCATGACTTCAGCGACCCTCGGTCTGGAACAGTAATTGGAGGACATGGTAAATCCGTAAGCACCTGCGCTCATCACGGCAAGGAGGTCGCCTTTTTTGACGTCAGGAATTTTGCGATCTACGGCCAGAAAATCCCCGGACTCGCAAATCGGCCCCACGATATCAGCCGTTATCAGCCGACCCCCGGTGCCCACGACCGGCTCAATGGCATGAAACGCATTATACAGTGTCGGACGCATTAGATCGTTCATCCCCGCATCGGTAATAATAAACTCCTTAACCTTCCCGGACTTTCTGAACAAAACCTCTGTAACCAGTATGCCGGCGTTGCCGACGATCACCCGTCCGGGTTCGAGGATAAGCTTAAATCGAGAACCTTTGAGAGACGTCACAATGGCTTTGGCATATTCACGGGGATGGGGCGGCGTTTCGTCATCATAGGTAATTCCCAGACCGCCTCCCATATCCAAAAATTGGATTTTGATTCCCATTTGCCCGAGTTCGCCGATCAGGTCCTTCAAGTTTTCCAGGGCTTCCACAAATGGTTTTGCATCGGTAATCTGCGACCCGATATGGCAATCAATTCCCACGACATCGATGTTCTCGAGCCGGCTGGCGACTTTGTAACCTTCAAGGGCGGACGCTTTTTCAATACCGAACTTGTTCTTTTTGAGACCGGTCGAGATATAAGGATGTGTTTTAGGATCAACGTCAGGGTTCACCCGAATGGCAACCGGGGCAATTGTATCCAGCATGCCGGCCCTTTTATTGATGAGGTCGAGCTCTTCGAGGGACTCGACATTGAACATTAAAATACCCGCTTCAAGCGCGTAGTCAATCTCATCGACACGTTTTCCCACACCGGAATAGACGATTTTGTCCGGAGAGAACCCCGCCTGCAAACCGCGATACAATTCTCCTCCCGAAACGATATCAAGACCACTGCCAAGGCTTTCGAACAGTTTTAAAATAGCCAGATTGGTATTCGCCTTTGCAGAATAACACACCAGTCTGTCCAAACCCTCAAACGCCTCGTTAAAAATCAGGAAGTGACGTTTTAAGGTTGCATGACTGTACAAATAGAATGGCGTACCGACATTTTCCGCAATCTCACGGACCGGCACATCTTCACAATACAATTCATTGTCGCGATATAAAAAATGATGCATAAAACACCGGTTCCCTGATAGAGTTTTTAATGTTTGGTGTTTATGGACTTTTTACGTCCTGTTCGCCGGATGTTTGGACGGGTGGTTTGGGCGGCGCCTTTTTGCCACATCCCGAAACCACAGGCCCCAGCAAAACAGCAACAGAACACATTAAAACAAGACTCTTTTTAAAAAATTTTTTCATTCCTGCAATTTTGACAAACTCGTAAAAAGTCTTTTGTGAGCGACATTTGAGCATTTGGGGAATCAGCGTTTCAAGCGGTGAAGCGTTAAAAATTTCAAGCTGTTTGAGGCGCTTGCGCCAAGTTCTTGAAATTTAGCGACACCGATGGAAACGCCCCCAAATGGTCACGGAGCGAGCAATATCGACTTTTTACGAAACCATCAACTTTAACTTAAGTTCTTTTTCCGCCGCCTTTATTGCAGCCTTTACGCACACCGATGCCGTACCTCCAAAAGACGTTCTCCGATTAATCATCTGATCGGTGGTCAAAATATCGAATATGTCCTTTTTGATGTGAGATGAAAAAGATTGCAATTCTTCCAGGGTGAGTTCATGAAGCTCCTTTTTCAAACGCGAAGCATATGCCACGGCCTTGCCTACACAGCCATGGGCCTGGCGAAAAGGCATGCCGCCGGCCACGAGATAATCCGCCATATCTGTCGCATTTAAAAATCCTCTTGAGGTCGCCTGCTGCATGGCTTCGTGATTTATCTTTAGTTTTGGAAGCATTTTTATATAGATTTCAATGCATTCTGACAATATATCCACGGTATTGAACAGGGCGGTTTTATCTTCCTGCATGTCCCGGTTATACGACAGGGGCAATGACTTCATCATCGTTAAAAGGGAAACGAGGTCCCCGAAAACACGCCCGGTCTTTCCCCGTACCAGTTCAGGAACATCAGGATTTTTCTTCTGAGGCATGATGCTGCTCCCTGTGGTAAAGGAATCGGGAAGTTCGACAAAACCGAATTCGGACGAAGACCATAATATAAACTCTTCCGACAAGCGGCTCAAGTGCACCATGCAAATACTGGCAGCGGATATAAACTCGATGACAAAATCTCTGTCTGAAACCGCATCGATACTGTTCGCCGATATTTTTGGAAAATCGAGAAGCCGGGCCGTATGCTCCCGGTCGATGGGATATGTCGTTCCGGCAAGGGCGGCACTGCCCAGCGGCAAAACGTTGATGCGTTTCAACCCGTCCTTGAACCGGTCGATATCCCTTGAAAACATCTCATAATAGGCCATGAAATGATGGGACAGGAGAACCGGCTGGGCCCGTTGCAGGTGTGTGTATCCGGGCAGAACGACATCCAAATGCGTTTTTGCAAGATCGACCATGATCTTTGTGAGCAAGACAAGGCGCTTTATGGTTTTTAACGTCTCATCTCTCAAATACATCCTCACGTCCAGCGCAACCTGATCATTTCGGCTTCTGGCGGTATGAAGCTTCTGCGCGACCTTCCCGACCTTCTGGATCAGACGGGCCTCGATGTGCATATGAATATCTTCCAGACTGTTGTCGAACCGAAACTTCCCCCGTTCAATCTCCAGCTTAATGGCAGCAAGTCCCTCGATCAACTCCGAAGCATCCGCCTCTGAAATAATAGCCGTCTTTGCAAGCATGCGGCAGTGGGCGATACTTCCTTCGATATCATAGGGGTAGAGACGCTTGTCAATTTCAATGGAAGATGTGAAATCTTCAACCATTTTATCCGTTTTTTCAGAAAACCTGCCGTCCCAGAGTTTTTCGGCCATGAAAACCTCGTTTTATTTTGCACTGTGAAACCGGGTGGTGCGGGCCGGGATGCTTTACCCGTTACCCCTTACCCGGTCACCGATTATGCCCCTCATCTTTTCATCATCTTCTGAATTCTCAACCGCAGGGCATTCAGACGTATAAAACCTTCGGCATCCTTCTGCCTGTACACAACATCGTCTTCAAATGTCGCGAAATCCTCGCTGTAAATGGACTCGTCGGATTTGCGTCCGAGAATCATGCAATTTCCCTTGTAGAGTTGAAGGCGTACTTTTCCCGAAACATTCTGCTGGGTCTGGTCAACCATGTTCTGGAGCAATTTCATTTCAGGCGAAAACCAAAAGCCGTAATACACCAGCTCCGAATACTTGGGAATCAGGGAATCCCGCAAGTGCATGACTTCTCTGTCCATGGTAATCGACTCCATGGCCATATGGGCCGCTCTCAACACCGTGCCGCCCGGTGTTTCATAAACACCGCGAGATTTCATGCCCACATAACGATTTTCGACGATATCCGCCCGCCCGATGCCGTTCCGTCCCGCCAGCCGGTTGAGTGCTTTGAGAAGATTGGCCGGGGACATGGTTTCACCGTTTATCGCCACCGGATTCCCCTGTTCAAACGTAATCTCGATAACTTCAGGTTTATCCGGGGCGTCCTTGGGAGACAGGGTCAGGACGAACATGTCTTCAGGCGGCTGCTGCCATGGATCTTCAAGAAGGCCCCCTTCAAAACTGATGTGAAGGAGGTTTCTGTCGGTACTGTAAGGTTTGGCATGCGTCGTCGGCACCTTGATGCCGTGCTGCCTGGCAAATTCCATGAGTGCGGTGCGGGAATTGAGCTTCCATTCACGCCAGGGGGCAATAATTTTTATATTTGGATCTATGGACAGGTAGCTGAGTTCAAACCTGACCTGATCGTTTCCTTTCCCGGTCGCACCGTGACTTACCGCATCCGCATTCTCGATTTCTGCGATCTCCATCTGCCGTTTGGCAATGAGGGGCCTGGCCAGAGAGGTGCCCAGCAGATACTGGCCTTCATAAATCGCATTGGCACGAAATGCCGGAAAAACGTAATCTTTTACGAAAGTTTCCCGCAAATCATCGATATAAACCTTGCTTGCCCCGGTGTTAATGGCATTTTCTCTCACATGATCGAGTTCTTCGCCCTGGCCGATGTTCGCTGAAAACGCGACAACATCACAGGCATAGGTTTCGATGAGCCACTTCAGAATGACGGATGTATCAAGACCTCCCGAATATGCCAAAACCACCTTATTCACGGAATCAGTCACCACGAATCTCCTTTTTTCTTAGCGCGTTAATTCATAAATGCGATGACGTATTTTTATCTGGACACCGGACCAAAAGCTGAAGTTTAAAAGTTTGAAATAACCCAGCTTCACATTGCTTCGGGTGTGCTTAAATTTTTACTGGAAGCTGTTTGAGTGGATTACGGCCCGTTATGAAAAAACCATTTCGGATCCGTTTAGATGCAGTCATATGGTGTTAACCCCGGAACCATTCTCAATAGCTAAACCAGTTTTTTAATTATGGGCCGTTATCCACGAGTTCTTTCAGAAAAAATTTAAGCACACCCGAAGCGATTCAGCTTCAAAATGCTAAACATTTACGCTTAACAAAACATCAAGGATCGCCTTGTGCATGTGAAGCTTGTTCTCGGACTGGTCCCAGACAACGGAATTCGGCCCTTCCAGAACGGCGTCACTTATTTCTTCACCCCTGTGTGCCGGAAGGCAATGCATTACAATAACATTGCCGGCTGCATTTTTTAAAAGTCTCTCATTGACCTGAAACGGTTCAAAAATGCGCTTTCTTGCATCCAGTTCGCTCTCCTGCCCCATACTGGCCCAAACATCGGTATAAATGACATCGGCCTGCTTTACGGCTTCCACAGGATCCGAAGTTAATACAATTTTTCCGACGTTTCGTTCAACAGCTTTTTCCATGACCACCGGGTTGGGGGTGTATCCTTCGGGACAGGCTAAAATGAGGTCCAAACCCAGAACGGCAGCGGCGTTGATCCAGGAATGCGAAACGTTGTTCCCGTCTCCGATCCAGGCGATTCGAATATCTTTATAGCCCCCTTTGTGTTCGATAATCGTCATGAGGTCACTCAACACCTGGCAGGGATGAAAAAGATCCGAGAGGGCATTGATGACCGGTATCGAGGCAAACCCGGCGAACTCATCCAAAAGATCCTGGGAATAGGTTCGAATCGCCAATCCGTTCAAGTATCTTGAAAGCACCCTGGCCGTATCACGGACCGGCTCGTTGCGGGCGATTTGGGTGTCCTTTGCACTGATAAAAATCGGTGTCCCGCCCAGCTGCGCCATTGCCGCTTCAAAGGAAACACGGGTTCGGGTCGACGGCTTTTCGAAAATAAGGCCCAATGTTTTCCCCGCAAGGGTCCTGTCGAATATTCCGTTTTTAAAGCGTTTTTTGAGCTGGGCGGCGCGCTCGAAGAATACGTCTAGATCTTCTTTGGCAAGATCCAAAAGTGTCAGAATGTCTTTTTTCACGGTAACCCCAGTAATTGATTGTCAATCCAATATTACATCCAGACATGCCACAAGGGCATCAATGTCTGCTTTTTCAATGATCAGCGGAGGGATAAAGCGCAGGATATTTTCCTGGATGCAATTGATCAGGAACCCTTTCTCCATGCATGAACGAACAATGGGATCCCCTTCCCCGTTCATTTTCATTCCCAAAAGAAGACCCATCCCGCGAACATCCACAATCGATTCATGCCGGCTTTTCAGCCATGACAGACATTGTTTAAAGTATGCGCCGATTTCCGCACAATGGGCGAGGATGTTTTCTTCCAGCATCGTTTTGACCACCTGGATCGAAGCGGCGGTGACAATCGGCGTTCCACCGAACGTTGACGCATGGGACCCCTGCCCGAATGCTTCCGCAACCGCCTCTTTTGCCAGCATGGCGCCGATGGGCAACCCATTGGCCAGTGCTTTTGCCAGGGTCATGATATCCGGTTCAACACCAAAATGCTCATAGGCAAAAAGCTTGCCTGTTCGTCCCATGCCGGTCTGGATTTCATCAAAAATTAAAAGTATATCATCTTCATCGCACAGGTGTCTCACCGTTTTGAGATATTCCGGATCCGGGCAGCGAACCCCGCCTTCTCCCTGGATCGGCTCCAACAGAACCGCACCCGTAGACGGGCTGATTTTTTTACGAAGAGCATCGACGTCGTTGAACGGAACATAATCGAAGCCTTCAAGTATCGGATCGAATCCCTTCTTGATTTTATCCTGACCCGTGGCGGAGAGGGTGGCCATGGTCCGGCCATGAAAAGATTTTTCCATCGAGATGATTCTATAGCGATGGTTTTCACCCTTGTCCTGGAAATGTTTCCGGGCCAGTTTAATGGCGGCCTCGTTCGCTTCGGCCCCGCTGTTGCAGAAAAAAACCCGGTCTGCAAAACTGTTTTCCGTCAGCAAAGATGCCAGTTCGATCTGAGGCTCCGTATAATAAAGATTTGAAACATGTAAAAGAAGATCCGCCTGTTTTGACAATGCCTCAGAAATCCTGGGATGCGCGTGACCCAGATTGCAAACGGCGATACCGGAAACAAAATCCGTGTATTTTTTGCCCGTTTTATCCCAGAGATGACATCCCTTGCCCTTTACGATGACGACGGGAAATCTCTTGTACGTTTTTGCGATAACCCTGTCCGCCCTGTTCATAATATCTGTGCTCATGTTAAACATTAACTGTAACCATTTAGTCTTTTGAAATAATTGACTTTCCAGAGAGCTACAAACGATTGTAGATTGTAGATTGAAAATTTTGGGATTGCTTCCAATTATAAAAAAACCAGAGCGGAGCGATACCATAAATCTACATTTTTCAATCGTCAGTTTTCAATTATTTTGAGTTCTTTCAGCAAAAAAATTAATCATACCTGAAGCGGCAATGGTTTCAAAACGCCAGACACTTACCTATAACCGAATTCACAGGGTGACTTCCGTTCCGATACCTTTGTCGGTAAACAGCTCCAGCAACAGTGCATGACGCTTCTTCCCATTGATAATGTGCGCTTTTTCCACACCGTTTTTCAAGGCCTTAAGGGCGTACTCAATTTTGGGTATCATTCCTCCCGAAATGGTCTTTTCCGTCATCATCCGGTTAATTTCTTGCGCACCAATCGAAGATATCAGCTCTCCGGAAGGATTCAGGACACCATCGACATCCGTAAGAAAGATCAGACGCTTTGCCGAAAGGGACGCGGCCACACTGCTCGCAACAAGGTCCGCATTGATGTTGTATGTTTCTCCTGAATCACCGGCACCCACAGGGGCAATGATGGGAACAAAACCTTTCTGGGTCAGCGTATTGATGATCGCCGGATCGATATGTGTCACCTCACCGACCAGGCCGGGGTCAATGATCTCCGGCGGTTTATTTTCATCCTCCTGGTAAACAATGTGGAGTTTTTTGGCCCGAATAAGGCCCCCGTCCTTTCCGCTCAATCCCACGGCCTTGCCGCCTTGGCGGTTAATCTGGGCCACGATGTCTTTGTTGACCTTCCCGCCAAGGACCATCTCGACGACATCCATTGTCGCCTCGTCGGTCAAGCGCATGCCTTTGACAAATTTGTGCTGAATGCCCATCTGGTCAAGCACCCTGTTAATCTGCGGCCCGCCCCCGTGAATGACCACCGGATTCATTCCGATAAACTTCATGAGGGTGATATCGCTCGCAAAATCAGCCTTCAGCTGATCGTCCACCATGGCATGCCCCCCGTATTTTATGACGATGGTCATGCCATAGAAACGGCGGATGTACGGAAGCGCTTCGATAAGTATGTCGGCAACATTGGGGTTCATTTTATATCAACTTAAATAGGGTTTTGTTGTTTATCATACAGCTTGAATTCTTTATAAAATATACCGGCTCAAATCCTCGTCGTCTTTAATATCCTTCAGCTTTTCTTCCACGTATGTTTTGTCGATAACCACACGCTTAACTTCCATATCCGGGGCCTCGAAGAGTATGTCCTCCAGCAGGCACTCCATGACCGTATAGAGCCTCCGGGCCCCGATATTTTCGGTCATTTCATTGACCTCTTCAGCAATTCTTGCGATTTCTTCAACCGCCTCATCCCGGAAAACCACATCCACACCTTCCGTCTTCAAAAGCGCCAGATATTGAAGAAGAAGCGCATTTTTCGGCTCGGTCAATATTCTTACAAATTCTTCCCTGCCCAGAGAATTCAACTCGACCCTGATGGGAAACCGTCCCTGGAGTTCAGGAATCAAATCCGAAGGTTTGACGGTATGAAACGCGCCTGCGGCGATAAAAAGGATGTTGTCCGTTTTAACCGGGCCGTATTTCGTCATCACCGTGCTCCCTTCAACGATGGGGAGAAGGTCCCTTTGCACCCCTTCCCTGGAGACATCCGGGCCGTGGGTGCCGTTCTTTCCTGCAATCTTGTCAATCTCATCGAGGAAGATGATCCCGGATTGTTCGACTTTTTCGATGGCCTCTTTGACCACCTTGTCCATATCCACGAGGTTCTGGGCTTCTTCGGCAGCCAGTATATCCATGGCCTCAGGCACTTTTACCTTTCGCCGTTTTGTACTTTTGGGCAGAAGATTTCCGAGCATATCTTTGAAATTAATGCCCATTTCTTCCATCCCCACGTTGGAAAATATTTCAACAACAGGCAGGCTCCGGTCTGAAACGTCAAGGTCGACATATCGCGCGTCAAGTTTTCCGTCTCGAAGCATTTTCCGAAGCTTCTCCCTCGTGGAAGACGCGGGGTCAGCGCCGTTCGTCACAAGTTCAAACCTCGGACCGCCCTCATCTTCCGAACCAGGGGAGGGTTTCATCGGGCTTTTCGGGAGCAAAAGATCGAGCATTCTCTCTTCGGCAATCTTGCGCCCCTTTTCCTTTACTGCTTCCTGCTCCCTTGACTTGAGCATGGTTACGGTAAGCTCTAAAAGATCTCTTACCATGGATTCAACGTCCCGGCCGACATATCCCACTTCCGTAAATTTGGAGGCCTCGACCTTGGTAAAGGGCGAATCCGTCAAATTCGACAATCTTCTCGCGATCTCGGTCTTTCCGACCCCCGTGGGGCCGATAAGTATAATGTTCTTCGGTGCAATCTCGTCGCGAAGATCGTCCGGGACCTGCTGTCTGCGCCAGCGGTTCCGCAAGGCAATGGCAACGGAACGCTTTGCATTGTGTTGGCCGATAATATATTTATCCAGTTCTTTTACTATTTCATTGGGTTTAAGATTCGTCATGATAAAATTTTTCATGATCACCCGCATTGATCGTAAACATAATGGGTCTTTCGGGTTTATCCGCCTCCGAAGGGCGTTCGCTCATTTCGGGTGTCCGTTAAAGGTCTATAATTCTTCGACAGTGATCACATCGTTTGTGAACACACATATCGAGCCGGCTATTTTCATTGCTTCTTTTACAATGCTCGCGGCATCCATATCCGTGTGTCTCATCAAAGCAGACGCCGCGGCCTGGGCGCCGGCCCCTCCGGATCCGATGCCCATGACATCTTCGTCCGGTTCGATGACGTCGCCGTTTCCGGATATAACCAGCATGGTTTTCTCATCGACGGCGATCATAATGGCTTCAAGGCGCCTCAGGTACTTGTCGGTTCGCCAGTCCCGGGCCAGTTCAACGGCGCTGCGTGTCAGGTTTCCGTTGTAGCGCTCGAGTTTTTTTTCCAGACGTTCGGAAAGGTTCAAGGCATCCGCCGTAGCACCGGCAAATCCCACAATAATTTTGTCGTTGTAAATCCTCCGGACTTTTTTTGCCTTGTGCTTGATAACGACATTATTTAATGTAACCTGGCCATCGCCGGCCACAGCGATTTTGCCCTTACATCTGACAGCAAGAATTGTTGTACCATGAAATTTCATCGTCTGTTTCGTTTCCACCTCATCGTCTGGGGTGTGCCTTGTCGTAAGTTTCCATTAACCTGTCAATGCTCACGTGGGTATATCTTTGGGTTGTAGACAGGCTCCTGTGGCCCAAAAGCTCCTGAACCACTCTCAAATCCGCCCCGGCATCCAGCATATGGGTTGCAAATGTATGGCGCAGCGCATGGGGTGATACAGGAATCAGGAGGCCGCATTCTTTTGCGGTTTTTCCAAGAATTCGGGCAATCGACCGGCTGGTAATGCGACCGAGGTTCTTGTTTAAAAAAAGAGGGGTATTATCGTTTTCTCCAATTCCCGCTTCGGTCTGCAATCTTTTTCGATATTCCTTTATCGCAGTCATTGCCTTTGTGCCGATGGGCACGACTCTCTCTTTGTTTCCCTTTCCAAGCACACGAATTAAACACGTATTAAAGTCCACATCATAGACATTCAACCCTTCGAGTTCCGAAACACGGATACCGCTGGAGTAAAGGGTTTCAAAAATTGCACTATTTCTTATGCCGGCGAGTGTATGGGTCTGTATCGAGTCGAGCAGCCTGAAAACATCGTCGACCGGAAGATATACTGGAATCATTTTTTTCTGTTTCGGCGTCAGAATCAAATCCAGGGGGTTGTCCAGTATGACGCCGTGCTTCACAAGAAACCTGAAGAAAGAACGAACAGCTGAAAGCTTTCTTGCAATGGTCACCTTTTTGTTTTTTTTGTGTAAAAACGCCAGATAACCTCTGATCATCAGGCCATTGATCCGGTCGGCCTTTACCGTCTCGGCATCTTCTTGATTCTCCTTTGACAGGTAGCTTTCACTGATGAAGGATACGAATTCCTTGAGATTGTGCGAATACGCACGGCACGTATTTGTTGAGTATCCCTTTTCAAAACGCAAAGAATCGATAAAGGATCTGGTCTGTTTTTTCAAAGCGGGTGAAATCATCAAAATTCAATCAAAGACCCCAGTTCTTTCCAGGTGCCGACCTCCATAAAAGGATGACGTTCCCTGTTCCAGGGTTGTTTAAAAAGGATGGGCGTAATGCCCGCCTCCTGAAGCGGGAAACATGTCTCGAGTCTGTCTTCCACAAAATAAGAGATATTTCTGTTTGAAAGCACATCGATCTTGGCGTCAAATGAACCTGTTGCAACCACTTCTACCGAACCCAGTTCAAGGGGCAGTACGCTTTTTATCCATTCGTAAATGGGTTCTCGATTCAGCCGAGCGGTCACAAATAAAATCGGACGATGCTTTCGGCCCAGCCGGGTTAGGACATGCGTGGCACCGGTTATCGGTTTTAAAGGTGCCTTATGGCTTCCGTCCATTATCCGGTTTATAATCTTTTCGATAAGAACAGGATCTATATCGATACATTCTTCCAAAGTATAACACGTGATGTCTTCGTACTTAACGCCGTGAATTTTATATTCCTGGCGTGCAATATCAAGGAACAGCGTCATGGTGTCTGCAAAAACACCGTCAATGTCAAAGGCCAATGACGACGGATCGATCCTAAACCGATGGTTTGTCGTTAACTGACGTCTGTTTGTGTTGCTTGCCATAGGAGACGGACCGGTTATGCCGCTCTGCGTGTCTTTTTCTTTAGTCTGGCGAGACGGCGCCTATAAATATCCGCCATTTTTTTATCATTGTTCACCACGGCATTTTCGTGCTCAACCTTAAGAGACCTGATCTTTTTCTTAATTTCACGAACCGAGGCGTCGGACGACTTTTTAACGGTGTCTTCCTTAATTCCCCTTGCTTTTTTAATGGCGCTGATGAGCTCTGCCTTGTTCATGCCATAAACACCGGTTATTTCAGGCAATTGTTTTCCAAGCTCCCTCAATTCTTTGGCCGTCATTTTATCCAAGGATTTCTCTTTGGCTTCCTTTTTCTTCGCACCCATGCTGTAACGTCTCCTTTTACTAACAATGTTTAAAAAGCACAAGCGGAGGCCGAAAAACCCCCGCTGTGGATTAAATTCTAAGTGTTATGAACCCGATCAACTGCCGATTCCAAATTACGTTATCACCTGAATTCACGTTTAATCCATGGTTTTATCATAATCATTAAAAGATTCTAATTAAACAATTTTTTTTAATGATGTCAATAAATAGATGCCCTTTATTCGCCCTTGTCCGGTATTTTCGAATCTATCCTGTCGAGAAACGGCCTGAAAAGATCCATGGGAAATGGGAGTATGGTCGTTGTATTCTGTTCGGAAGCGATCTCGCGCATGGTCTGAAGATATCTTAATTGCAGGGCCATGGGGTGTCCACGAATAATCTCCGATGCCTCAGCCAGCTTGGTTGCGGCCTGGAACTCGCCGTCGGCGTTGATCACCTTGGCACGTCTCTCCCGTTCCGCCTCAGCTTGTTTGGCCATCGATCGCTGCATTTCCTGGGGCAAATCGATATGCTTGAGCTCCACGGTTGCGACTTTTATCCCCCAGGGGTCTGTATGGGTATCGAGAATCTCCTGGAGTTGTGAATTGATTTTATCCCTTGCGGACAACAGTTCGTCGAGCTCCGCCTGCCCGCAGACACTTCTTAAGGTTGTCTGGGCCAGCTGGGCCATGGCATAGCTGTAATCTTCAACTTCAACAATAGCTTTTATAGGATCGATAACTCTAAAATAAATGACCGCATTCACCTTTACCGACACATTGTCCCGGCTGATAACGTCTTGAGGGTCTACATCCATGGCAACCAGGCGCATGCTGACCTTTACCATTTTGTCTATGACCGGAATCAGTATGATCAACCCCGGCCCTTTTGCCTTTATCACCCTTCCGAGTCTGAAGATAACACCCCGTTCATATTCGTTTAAAATGCGGATGGCCGCAGAGAGAAAAAAAATCGTCAATACAACGATTGCAATTGTCGTAAACATGGTATTCTCCTGTATCTATTCTATAGGTTCCACTTCCAAAACAAGGTTAATCACCCTTACAACCCTGACCCTTGCTCCTTTTTCGATGGGATTTTCGGAAATCGCTTTCCACAGCTCTCCATGAACAAGCACCTTGCCTTCCGGCATAATGGATTCTTTCACCACACCGATTTCTCCCACAAGGCCGCTTTCACCGGTTCTGGGCTTTAAAAGGTGAGACCTGAAAACCAGCCCCGAAACAACGACAAAAAAGCCGGAAACCACCATCAGTGTGGGGACAAGCACCGTCCACGAGAGTCCCATATCGGTGCCGTTTCCTTCAAACAACATAAGAGAGCCCAGCAAAAGCGACGTAATTCCTGCAATACTCAATAGACCGTAACTTGAAATTTTCATCTCCATAATAAAAAAAACAAGCGCAAGGACGATCAGCAGAAATCCGGCGTAGTTGACCGGTATGGTCTGAAATGCGAAAAAGGCCAGAATAATCGCAATCCCGCCGACCACTCCCGGAAGCACGGCGCCGGGGTGCGACAATTCAAAATAAAGACCTGCAAGTCCGATCATCATAAGGATATATGCGATATTCGGATCGCTGATGGTCTTTAAAATTTTGGTCCTCAAGTCTTCCTCAATTAAGGTTCTCTTCGGATTGTCGAGTTTCAAAACCCCCTTGCTTTCGATCTTACGGCCGCTGATCTGACGGATCAGATCATCCAAATCTTTTGCCACAATATCAATGACATTTTCCTTAAGTGCTTCGGTTTCAGTCACGGAAACACTTTCCCGAACCGCTTTTTCAGCCCATTCAGCATTTCTACCCCTTTTCTGTGCGATACTTTTTACCTGTGCCACCATATCATTGATGACCTTTTCAGACATCTTCCCGCCGATATCCTTGCCGCCGGCCCCAACCGGATGGGCAGCGCCGATATTTGTTCCCGGTGCCATGGCTGCAATATCCGCAGCGATGGTAATCATGACGCCGGCCGAAGCAGCCCTTGCACCACTCGGCGCAACATACGACACAACCGGTACTTTGCTTGCATAGATGGCCATGACGATTTTGCGCATGGATTCAGCAAGACCGCCGGGCGTGTCGATTTCGATGATGATGCACGAAACACCGTCGGCAGATGCTTTGTTAATCCCCTTTTCTATGAAATCAGCCACAGCAGGATTGATGGAACCCGACACTTTAATGATATAGACCTCGTTTGCCGCTGCCAAGCCGCTTGCAGGAAAGCAGCACAAAAACAGCAGGAGAGCCAATATAAAAGACCGTGTGTTATTCATGGTTTAAAGTCTCAATGACTCAGTCCGGACAAACCGGAACCCAAACTAAATTTTTATCACGAAAGCACGAAATTTCAAAAACACGAAAAAGAATATTTTTTTTATTTCGTGCTTTCGTCCTTTCGAGTTTTCGTGATTGTTTTTAATCTTTTTCACAAAAGGCACAAAAAAGATAAAGTTCATTTCGTTTTATCATCAAGGTTAAAGGCTTTCATCAACATTTTCATATCCTCCCAGACATCTCTCTTTTTTTCCGGATTACGTAGCAAGTATGCGGGATGATATGTCGGCAACACCTTTGTTCCCATATAATCATGAAAACACCCCCTGAGTTTTGAAATCGGAGTTTTGGTTCCAAGGAGTGTCTGGGCGGCAAAAGTTCCGAGTGCACAAATCATATCCGGTTTTACGGATGCAATCTGACGTTTCAAAAAAGGGACGCAGGTTTCTATCTCGTCCTTCATCGGGTTTCTGTTTCCGGGAGGGCGGCATTTTATAATATTACAAATGTAAACCTGTTGTCTTGTATATTTTATGGCTTCGATGATCTTGGTAAGAAGCTTTCCTGCAGCACCAACAAAGGGTTCGCCGCACTGATCCTCATCATACCCCGGCCCTTCACCCACAAACATGAGCCTCGCATTGGGGTCACCGGCACCAAACACGATATTTTTTCGATCCTTCGAAAGTCTGCACCGTTTGCAGTCA
>ENA-OSEO01004175-OSEO01004175.1-sediment-metagenome-genome-assembly--contig:-NODE-4175-length-15663-cov-5.170730_pt1 | contig 15663 bp, 11 predicted proteins | sample MGYA00237883_ERZ534232 | MGnify/ENA metagenome assembly ERZ534232 | reverse complement strand
CTGGAAGCCAAGGCGCACAGCTGTTCTTTCGCTTTATAACTGCGGCGTTGATACTTCTCAAAACCCAGTAACTCGTCTAATGGGCTCCTTACCGATCCATCTGGCATGCGATAGCTCCGCCTTCGATACTCGATGCTGAACCCCTGAAATTGATACCTGCGTGCTTCTGTACGGATGCTCACCCCTTCCCGATATTCCCCCGCTTTCAGTTTTGCCTCAACTCCAGCTAAAACCATCCTTCCCATTACTTCGGTTATCTGTTGATTGAGCCCTTTCAGGTCTTCTTCTAATCGGTCGGTACTGATACTTGATTGAAGGTTTTTACCCTCCCCATTTTCTACTTTGACGTTTATACTAACTGTGACTGTTATGGTCATTGGAAGTTCCTTTCTTTTGTTTTTGAGTAAAAACTAATTGTATTGGAACTTCCTCTTTTTTTCCTTGATCACGGACTTTTGAAACGCATACGGGAGGGGGAGCTATTTCTGGCGACCTCGTTTTGCTGATGTATAATCAATTTGTTAAATCAACCACGAGGTTTCGCGATGACTACTGCATTAGATTTTCAATCCATCATCTTTAAACTGCAAACATACTGGGCAGGGCAAGGCTGTCTGATCTGGCAACCCTACTACTCCCAGGTAGGCGCTGGCACGATGAATCCAGCCACCTTTTTGCGTGTACTTGGTCCGGAGCCCTGGCGCGTCGCTTATGTGGAACCTTCGGTCCGACCTGATGATGGTCGCTATGGGATCAACCCCAACCGACTGCAGCAGCATAACCAGTTCCAGGTGATTCTCAAACCTGATCCGGGAAATCCGCAAGAGCTCTACTTGAATTCACTGCTCGCGCTGGGAATTGACCCGGCACAGCATGATATTCGTTTTGTGGAAGACAACTGGGAATCTCCCGCGCTCTCAGCCTGGGGTCTTGGCTGGGAAGTCTGGCTGGACGGACAGGAAATCACCCAGTTCACTTACTTCCAACAGGCGGGTGGGATTGTTTTGGATGTGCCCGCGGTTGAGATCACTTATGGTCTTGAGCGCATTGCCATGAGCTTGCAGAAAGTGCGCGATTTCAAAATGATCCGCTGGAATGAAAACCGTTCTTATGGGGACGTTTACCAGGTGGCGGAACGCGAACATTCCACCTACTATTACGAAGTGGCGAATGTGCCCAACCTCAGGCAGATGTTCTCGCTGTTTACCATGGAAGCGGAAAATGCCCTAGAAAAAGGATTGGTGCTGCCTGCTTATGACAACATCATCAAATGCTCGCACACTTTCAATGTGTTGGATGCCCGCGGCGCAATTGGCTTCACTGAGCGCCAGGCGCTTTTTGGCAAGATGCGCGAACTCTCACGCAGGGTGGCCGAGGCTTACCGCGCCCAACGCGAAGAAATGGGCTTTCCCTGGATGAAAGGCGAACAACCCGCGCTGGTGCTGGAGAAGGAAGCTTTGCCTGAACTCAGCGAAGAACGCGCGGACTTCTTGTTTGAAATAGGCTGCGAAGAACTGCCAACTGCCGACCTGGATGCTGCCATCAGCAACATAGAGTATCTAATGAAAACCTTGGTGTTTGAAGCACGGCTTGGGTTCGACTCATTGCGTGTGCATGGTACCCCACGCCGCCTGGTGGCGCAGGTGGCAGGGCTGCAGACCCGCCAGGCTAAACGGAAGCTCGAACTCAAAGGTCCGCCTGCTGACCGGGCTTTTGATGCTGAGGGAAAACCAACTAAAACTGCGGAAGGATTCGCTCGCAGCCGCGGAGTAAGCGTGGAGCAGCTGCATGTGCGCGACTTTGACAATGGCCGCTACGTGGTCCTGGAGATGCACGAAGAAGGAAAGTCTGCGATTGAGATTTTGGCTGAAGCGCTGCCAGGAGTGATTGCAAACCTGCGTTTTACCAAGTCCATGCGCTGGAACGACAGCGGCGTGAGTTTCTCGCGGCCAATCCGCTGGCTGGTGGCACTGCTTGGAGAAACCGTCATCCCGTTTGGCTACGCAGGATTAGAGTCAGGGCGTGTGACGCGTGGTTTGCGCTTCTCTCAAGAGGCTGAAAAAGTGCTGCAGTCCACTTCCGATTATCCGATTTACCTGCAGGAGCAGGGAATCATTCTTGATTCTGCAAAGCGGCGTGAGGAGATCTGGAAACAAGCGCTGGCGTTGGCAGAAAAAGTGGGTGGAACACTGAAAGAAGACCCCGACTTGCTCTTGGAAGTCAGCAACCTGGTGGAGAGACCCGCAGCCCTGCTGGGAAGTTTTGACCTGCGCTATCTTCAGAACCTGCCTGCTGAAGTGCTGATCAGCGTGATGAAGAAACACCAGCGCTATTTCCCGGTGATCAATACCGATGGCGCTCTGACTAATCATTTCATTATCGTGCGCAATGGAGACCTGGAATTTGCCGAAACAGTCGTGGATGGCAATTTGCAGGTGGTGCATGCCCGTTTTGCCGATGCCGAATTTTTCATCCGCGAGGATCTGCAGAAGAAACTGGCAGATTTCGTGCCTGAATTGGAAAAACTGACTTTTCAGAAGGAACTTGGGTCGATGCTTGGGAAAACCCGTCGCATCCAGGAATTGAGCAATCAGCTCAACTTGAAACTGGAGCTGAGTGAAGCCGAAAAGCTAACCGCCAGGCGTGTAGCTGAACTGTGTAAGGCAGACCTTGCCAGCCAGATGGTGGTGGAAATGACCAGCCTGCAGGGAGTCATGGGGCGCTACTACGCAGAAAAATCCGGCGAAACAGCAGAAGTTGCCCAGGGCATTTTTGAACACTACCTTCCGCGCACGATGGATGACCGCCTGCCAGAAGGCTGGGCGGGTGTGTGCGTGGGCCTGGCTGATCGGCTCGATTCGATCGCGGGGCTGTTTGCGGTTGGTTTGGCGCCGACTGGATCTAAAGACCCCTTTGCCCTGAGGCGTACTGCGCTGGGTTTGGTGCAACTTTTGATTGAGAAGCAAATTCCCTTTGACGTCCGGAAAGGTTTGGAAGCAGCGGCGAAATTGCAGCCAGTGGAAGTAAAGCCGGAGCTGATTGAAACAGCCGCTGAATTTGTAGCGGGCAGGCTGCACGGACTGCTGCTGGATAAGGGCTTCCGCTATGATGTGGTGGATGCTGTGGAGCAGGTGAATGGTGATAACCCTGCGGTTGCCGCGCAGCAGGCTGGAGTGTTGAGCGCCTGGGTTGCCAGGGAGGATTGGGGCACGATCCTGCCTGCGTATAGCCGTTGTTTGCGCATGACCCGTGATTTGGAACAGGAGTTTGCGGTTGATGGCAATTTGCTGGTGGAGCCGGAAGACCAAACCTTGTTTGAGGCTCTTTTGAGAGCGAAGCAGAACCTTGAAGATGAACCGGGCTTTGAGACCGCGCTAGTTCAAATGGAACAGCTTGTGCCGGTGATCAATGTTTTTTTTGACAAGGTGCTGGTCATGGTCGAGGATGAAGCTCTGCGCAATTCCCGGCTGGGAATGCTGCAAACGATTGCCGGCTTGCTAAAGCCATTTGCGGATATTTCCAGGTTGGAAGGGTTTTAGGGGATGGCGGTAGGTCAGGTTCCGCATTTGAACCTGACGTTGAGGGTGTTGCCACACGTCTTTCCCTTTTTCTGTTTTGTAAATATTCATTCAGATTCCCCGTAGGGGCGAAGCATCCATAATGTGACTATTTGGTGACGGAGAGCGTGATTCCAAAGATGCTTCGCCCTTATAAAAAAAAACACGTAAATGATGGGGAAAAAAGAAAAGATCGGTATCTTGTTGGTGAGCGCTTCTGACGTCAGGTTGACCTGCGCCACCTGACCTGTTCGCCGAAATCTAAATCCACTAGCCCACAATTTCCCTATGGAGCGCGACTTGTTGTCCGAACAGTGATTGTTTACACTTTGTTTGTGGGGATAGTTTATATTTTTACCCATCGAACATATCTCTTTTGAGGGCTATATTGATTCAGGTTATCAAAAATAGCGGGTAACCAGAGGCGGTTACCCCTACCCGAACTGTTTAAAATTGAATAAATTCTTACGTAGGGACAGGCCCCCGTGCCTGTCCGCAGCATTAGTGGATAGCCATACAAAATTGTAAACAATCTTGTCTATACAGCCTGTCCCGTTCCAGTTCATACACGGTACTGCGCAAGGCAGTTCCCTACGCCACAATCCATTAAAGGTTGGCGGATGGACCAATACCCTGCTTTGCGGGTATTGGTCCCACCTATTTGTTGGGTTCAACCCCGGAGAAAAGAGCTCCAGGGCAGAAACGGAAACCCGACTTGGGACAGAATGGTTTGCTAGATTGAAGGCGTAAGCCAGCTACAACGGTGGCTACACCCCGAAGGTCAAGATATGTTTTACCTTTGCGACGGCCTCGCTGAGCGTCGGACCCAGGTAGATTCCCCCGAGGTCTTTACGGGCTTCCGGGTTCTCATCGAGATACCGCCCTCCGTATGCCAGCTTCGGTTTTCCCCGCAAATTTGCCAGTTTTTCTGCGAATCCACGCAACAAATAGGCAGTTGGCTCCTGGTTGACTGTCAGGCAAATCAGCTTGGGTTTTGCATAGGTAGAGTAATCGAGCAAATCTTCCACGGGGAGATCAGGTCCCAGATACTCTACAAATAAACCAGCCTGGCGCAATAAAACTGCCAGCATCAGGGCGTTCAACTCGCGCATTTCTTCCGGACCACAACCAACCAGGATCAGGGCACCTTCCTTGACCACCGGCAGATTGTGCATAATTTCCTGGAGTTTGCTGTTGAGGTATCCGAGCCCTATATGTTCGGTAGCTATCAGGATCTCACCCCGATACCAGGCTTCATTCAGCAGATCAAGGCTGGGCCTGATGATCTCTTCAAAGATAGTCATGAGGCTGAAATAGGTCTGGCATTCATCCAAAATTGCGTTAGCGCGGTCTTCGTTGTGTGAGATCATGGCACCAAAGAGGATTTCGGCAAAGTCGCGCGCGGGGCGCGGGGGCTTTCGGCGGGGAGTGTCCGCCACGATAGTCTGGACGCTTTCAGGCCAGTTGCCTTTCTCGCGGTCCTGTTTGTATTGATGCACCACCTGGCTGATGCTTACGTCAGAGTCCAGGCGGCGTTGAACCCAGAGGAGCAACTGGACGTCGCGCTCTGAATAGAGGCGGTAGCCATTTTCCATACGGGTCGGCTGCAGCAGATCGTAGCGCCGCTCCCAGGCACGCAGAGTCACAGGTTTGATGCCCGTCCGGTTTTGGACTGCCTTGATGGTAAAAGTGGGTTCGGTCGGAAAACTTTCAATGCTGGTCATGCGCTACTCCTTCAGCAATCTGGATGCCTCAAAAACATCGTAGAGGAACTTCTGGCGCTCTTCCGGGGTCATCAGGCGGGGTTTGGCAGTTTCTTCAAGCGTGATGCTGAGGAGTTGGGTTGAAATGTGACGCCCCTGGTAGAAGAAATGTTTCTGAATAATACCATCATAGGTGATGTAGTACTCGGGCTGGTCAAAAAAAAGATTTCCCAATCCGTAGTGAATGAAACTGTGATTATAGAACTCCATTGCTTTGGCAACATGGCTCTGACTACCGTTGACGATCACCGCGCCTGCATCAGCCAGGCGTCTAAAATCGCGGATGGCAGAAGATTGCGCCGTCCGCAGGTCGTCCTCCTGGTATTGGAAGGTCACGATCGGCAGGTATCCCTCGTCGCGCAGGCGGGTAACCTCTTCTGATATCCAGCCGAAATCTTCGCAAGGCGCAGCCCCGCTGCTATCCTCCGTAGCCCAGGCAACATAAGGGCCGTAGGAATTGCATCCGATGAAAGCCAGTTTATTTCCATTATTTTCAATGAGCAGCGGCGCCTTGGCATCGTCGATATTGACGCCGCCAGCATACCACTGCATACCATATTCGCGGTAAAGGTCGAGGGTAAACGGCACGGAGTCTACTTTATAGAGCGCGCGTGCGTCGTTGTTGTGATTGCCGGTGAGCTCAATGATATCCGCGCCGAGGTCAGCAAGCAGGTCAATATAAGCAGGATCACTGCAAAAAATATAGCCAGTGTAGTCCGGGTTTGGGAATGGGCAGCCTTCGTAAAAGGAGACTTCGTTGCTGATATGAGTCAGGTCGGCAGCCCGCATGAAATCACGTATTTCAGTGCCGGGGAAGAGCACGCCCTCGGTGGACATGACAAACGCAGTGTCGCGTGCCATGGCGGTGACTCCGGTCATGATCAGGCTCGTGAGTTGGGTTTGGTCGCGGTTGGGCGGGGGCACAAGCGCTTTGACCTGATCCTCGTTGAGCGTTAGATCAGCAAGGTTTGTGCTGAGGGTGATTCGCTGTGTGAGCGGGGTTGACTCAGGTGAGAAATCATCATCAAGCGGGCTCCTCCCATCAACGGAGATCACTTTCCACTGCGGCGCGAGCAGTTCAAAGGGCAGGATTGCCCAGACGCCTTCCTGGGTTGCCACTCTGGGTCTAAAGAATTCATCACCTACCTGGTCGATCTTGTTTCCTGGTGGGATTGTGCTGGCAGACATATTGAGCAGGTGCGCGACAAGGGCATTGTCCTGGTTGCGCAGCAGGAGTACGTCAAAGTCTATAGTCGGGTCTTCGGGTTCGTAGCCTCGGACAATGGAGCGCAATTCCATCCGCGTGAGATTGTCCTGGATGGTAAAGAAAGGTGCGGCGAGGGCGTAGGTCTGCCAGGTTTCCGCCAATAGCGTACTGTTTCCCGGAGGGTCACCAGCGTTGAGAAAGAGATTTGCATCGCTCTTGTTTCGGGCGGTGAGCATGCCTTCTGGAAGATCGACTTTTTTAAGGAAATCGGCAGGCAGGATGGGGTCGATCCAGAGCGTTAATGGCAGGGGGGTTGGGGTGGGGCTGGGAGCCAACGTGGAGGTAACCGTGGGGGGGATTGTTGTGGCAGGCAGCGAGGTGGAAGTCGGTTGGGGGCTGGGTGGGGGGGGGACCCGCACCTGGCAGGCTCCCAGCAATATGCTGATCAGCAAAATGACGCTGACCAGACTAAAAGGCATAGATCTGGAGCAGGCAGAGTTATCCATTCATCCCCCAAAATAAGTCATTTTTCATGCGCTGGTGTGGCTCTGGTTCAGGGAAGCCCTGCATAAAACGATCAACAGGTCTGCTGAAGAGCCTCACGAGCCAGGCGCTTAAGCCGAAGGGCTTTTGCCCGCCCCCTTGGCTGGCGTGGCAGGCGGCTGCCCGTTCGCGCTGCTTTAAGACCGGACGATAATTGATTTTGGCATGGATCGGAAAGGATTCTGATGCAATTTGAACCAGGTCGATATCCCCGTTGCGGCCAATTCTGCGCGGGTCTTTACCCTGGAGACGCATCCAGAAAACCGCAAATTTGGCGCTTGATTTGGGCATGGTGTGATAATAAAGCCGGGCGAGTGCCTGCGGCTCAGACTTGGTTAGTTCCTGGCGGACGCATTCAAAGGCCAGAACCGTAGCCTGGTGAATGCAGACGTGGTCGGGGTGGAAGTACCCGCCGACTGGATCAAAGGTGAGCACGACGTCGGGGCGCACCTCGCGCATTACCTCAGCAATGCGCTGGACAACCTCCTCCAAAGGGCGGGCAACCAGGGCATCCGGGTGCTGGTTGTCGGGAGATCCTGCCATGCCAGAGTCGCGAAAGCCCAGCTTGAAGACCTGTTTTAGCGCCAGGGCATCCGCCGAGCAATCCAGCTCGCTTTCACGCAAAGCCGCGGGACTTGCGTGACGTTGGAGAAAGTCAGGGGGGATGTCGCCAGCCTCGCCGAGCGTGGCACAGGCTAAATAAACCTCAGCGCCCTGCATGGCATAAAGCGCGAGCGTACCGCCCATGCCAAAGGCTTCATCGTCCGGGTGGGCGAGCACTGAGAGGATGCGTTTTCCGTTAGCTGCGTTCTTCATTTGAATACCTTTTGTACAACGTTGAAATTATAATCTGTTCCTTTTATACCCGCAATGAAATCTACCCCGTCAGGGCAAATTTCAGGTTAATGTTTTAATAAAATTGACTAAGGGTTGAGACCGTCTGGAGGCTGGCTGCCGTATTGGGTAAAAAGCTCTTCCCAACGGGCTATTTCTTCAGGGCTCAGTTGCGGCTCAACAGCTGTTTGCCCGCTGCGGGACTCCGCGTTTGCCTGGAGTTTTTGAGCGAACTCTGCGCTGCTCAAAACGGTCATGTGGCGTGCTCTTCCGGCTGCCTGGACACGTCTGTCAGAGCTGACCAGAGTTTGGTTGCGCGCCAAGGCTCCAAGCTTTTGAATGTGATTCTCAATTGCGGCATCAGCGCTTTGAGAAGCATGGACGAAAACCGCCTGCACCAGCCCAAAGTTGCGCTTGCCTTCGTGCCCCTGCGCCGCCCTGTCAAAAAATACCAGTGCCCGGGAGGAAGTGGCGCGCAGGAAAGGAGTGAGCACCTCGATCAGGGATTGTTCGTCATCCAGATCCCCCAGACTGAGTCCGAGGATGTGGGGAATGAGGTTGTGTCCGTCGATGATGTATTGCATGCCACTATTGTAAACCAAACCGCTGCCTTTCTGCTATTGCTCCTGGTTAGCGATTTGAACTGCAGATGCGGCTATGGACAGAGATCTCGTTATGATTTCAACCCTCCTCACCTCCTCTGGTCGAGTACAATTGTTTCAGTTTCTGAGTAAAACAGGTGATTGCCCTGCTCAGAGAAAAAAGAAATGGAGAACTATACATGGATAATGTCTTTCCCTCTTCACATCCTTTGATTGCATCAAAACTGACTCTTCTGCGAGATGTCAGTACCGAACCTAAAAAATTCCGGGAGCTTGTGCGCGAGCTGGCGGCTATGTTAACTTATGAGGCCACCGCAGATTTGGCGGTCAGGTCAGTGAGTGTGCAAACACCCCTGATGGAGACAACCGGGACAAAATTGCTGGAGCGAATTGGATTGGTACCAATTTTGCGGGCAGGGCTTGGAATGGTCGAAGGGGTATGGGGGCTGATGCCTGGCGCGGAGGTTTGGCACATCGGTTTGTACCGTGACGAGCGCACGCTTAAGCCGGTGGCATATTACAACCGCCTTCCAGTCGCTCCGACCGTGGGAGTCTGCCTGATCCTGGACCCGATGCTGGCGACTGGCGGCTCGGCAGTGGCGGCTGTGGACATCCTCAAGCAGTGGGGGGTTGCGAAAATTAAGTTTGTGGGTTTAATTGGAGCGCCAGAGGGAATTGAGCGGCTCCATGGAGCTCATCCGGACGTGCCTGTCCACCTGGCTGCGATCGATGAGCGTCTGAATGAACATGGCTATATCCTGCCTGGTCTTGGCGATGCAGGCGACAGGCAATTTGGCACGTAGCGTGCAGATTTTGTTGGAATCATCCGGCACCAGGGTGTGCGGGATGGCTGCGGTAGAATATTTTGAAAACGGAGAAGGTTGAAATGATTGGAGTTATTCTTTGTTCCCATGCAAGTTTTGCCCAGGGTTTGTTTGAGGCAGCTGAAATGATCACGGGTGAGACTGACAACATCACTGTGCTGCCCTTTGTGGACGGCGACAACGTGGATGATTTAGTTGAGAGAATGCGCACAGCGGCTGAAGGTTACCGTCAGCAGGGTCTGCCTTATGTGTATATGGTAGATCTCTGGGGTGCCTCCCCGTTCAACGCTTCGTTGGTGGCGGAGGGGGATAACGGCGCGGATATCGTGGCGGGCGTCAGCCTGCCTTTCTTCCTGGAGTTTCTGACCAGCCGGGATGAATTCTCTGGCGGTCCAACCGCGGAATTCCTGGATGGGATGATTGAAGAAACCGGATTGGTCAAGCGCATCAATTTCAAAGAGCTGAGCGGGTAGGTCTTTAGTTTTTACCCCAATATGGAATGAATCGTAGGGCGGAATGCGCCTTGTCTGCCCTCGCAGTGAAGCGGTAAGGGTTGCGCACTCCGCCAGTAGAGCCTGTATTGGGGATATTCCGTTTGTCGGAGTGAGCCCGCGCCAGGCTTGCGAAGAATTCACATTTTCCGGCGATCTCATTCCGACCTACGCTTTGCTCTACGTTCGGTTGGCAGATTGTCGAAAATAAACCCAATTTCGCTCTATAATTCAAGACCGTTGTCTATTTTCCTGGAGATCAAGCGTGCCACCTTCCCCATCGGATAAGCGGAAAGATTATCAATGGACACCCAGGAGAAATCTGCGGGTAAACTCAGTTGGTCAGCATCAGTGAGCTGGCATGTGAAGGCATGCAAGGTGATCCTGAAATGCGTGTAGGCGTGTTTGAAGACGCCCACCTGTGCTTCCACCGCGATCCAAAGCCCGAAACGTTCTCCCAACAGCGCATGCAAAGCTCCTGGCAGGTCTGTGGTTCCTTCTGGCAGGGATCCACCGGGATATTCCCAAAGATTCCCCAGCATGCCATCAGCCGGCCTACGGGCAAGCAAAACTTCTTTCCCGCGCTTGATCACAGCTGCCGCAACCAGCCTGTGGGGCACTTTGGCTTTCGGTTTTCGCACAGGGAGCTTTGCTTGCGTGCCGCGTTGAAAGGCGAGACATTCGATCTGAAGGGGGCAAAGCTGGCAAAGCGGATTTGTAGGCGTGCAGACAGCGCTGCCCAGATCCATCAGTGCCTGGTTGAACTGACTGGCCTTTCCGGACGGCAGCATTCGCCGGGCAAGCTCCCACAATGTTCTACGCGTCGCACTTCGCGACGGATCCTGCTGGATATCGAAGACGCGGCACAAGACCCGAATTACGTTACCATCGACCACTGCCTCGTCCTGTCCATGCACGATACTGAGAAGCGCTCCCGCGGTATACGGGCCGATTCCCGGCAGGTCGAGCAGCTCCCGGCGAGTGCCCGGTATTCGTCCACCATGTTTCTCGACGATCAACCGCGCCGCGGCATGCAGATTGCGGGCCCGTGCGTAGTATCCCAGTCCTTCCCACAGCTTGAGTATATTATCCAGCGGTGCCGCGCTCAACGCCTGAAAGGAAGGGAAGGCTTCCAGGAAACGTCGATAATAGGGGATCACTGTACGGACCTGAGTCTGGTGAAGCATGACCTCGGAAATCCAGATGTGATAGGGGTCGGATGTGTTGCGCCACGGCATATCGCGCAGCAGTGGTTCGTGCCAATCGATGAGCAGCCGTGCCATATCCGGCCACCTGGAAGGTGGCGGATCCCAGACGGTGTCGTCGAAGAGCCGGGTCCTCATTGCCGCCATTCTCTGGGCAATAACGAACGGGCTTCAGCACGCGAGAAAAAGGTCCGGTACGCTGCAGTCTCCTCCAACAACGATTGCAGATCTTGATAGACTGCATCCAGATAATCAGCGGGCCTGCGCTCCGCCCTGTCCAGCATGAGCGTGTCGCCATCGTCGTGAATTACGGAGATGATGCCACGGGCCTCCAGCCAATCGATCCCCTTGCGTATTGTGATATTGCGATGTCCCAGCGCAGCGGCCAGCCGGCCGATCTCGCATCGTCCTCCACGCGAAGTCACATCGTATTTGACCAGACTCGTCAGCCTTTGCAGGAATTCCCGCGCGGAATCCAACCTGGCATTACGGTCGAACAAGACCAGGTGCTGGGGCGCGACGGCCCCGAGTACTTCGACCAACTCCTGCGGTCCGGGTGGAATCGTCCATATCACCAAAACATCGGCCGGACGCACTTCATCGCGGCGATGAATGCCCTGCTCGGGAATCACATCCAGTTCTCCTTCGCCCCACACCTCCACGGAGCAGCCGGTAAACCCTGTCCGCACATCGTTCAACCGATCGAGAGGACGATGCGCTGCACGATGATCGATCACCGCGATGGCAGGTTCTGCGGATGACACGGAAATGCTGGTCTGACCCTCTATCGGGCGCATACTTTCCCAATGGAGCTGCACTTCCGGATAGTCGAGATAGTCACGAGTGTGCAAGGAGTAGGCCAAATCGAAGGGACCTTCCGGCAAATCCTGAACGGCGCCGTGCCACCACAGCACCGTAGCGGTCTGCCCAGCGTCATCCTCGATAGTCAACCGGCGGTGCTTCTCCGACTGCCCGATTATGGAATGTCCGATGATCCTGACACCGCGCGTCGCCAGGTACACTGGAGGGTTGCCGGCACCAAAGGGTGCCAGTTTCTCGATGTGTGCTGCCAGATCGAGAGAGATGTCCGCGAGCGCGATATACGCTGAGATATCCAGTGTGGGTTCCGGCAACTCCCTGCCCGCCATCTCTGCCACGGTCCGGCCCAAGCCCTCTCGAAAGGCGGGGATATCACCGGCGGACAGCGACAGCCCTGCCGCCATCGGATGGCCGCCAAAGCGCTCAAGGAGATGTCGTTGCGCTGCGATGGCTTCTCTGATGTCCACGCCCGGCACGGAACGCGCCGAACCCCGTGCCATCCCATCGTTAGAAATGCTGATGATGAGCACTGGGCGGTTGTAACGCTGCGCTAACCGGCCCGCGACGATACCGACGATCCCGCCGGGCCAGTTTGGATGGTCGACGACCAGAACCGGATCATTCAGCCAATCGCGATTGCGCTCGATCACGGCGATTGCCGCATCCATGACCTGGCTGCACAGAAGCTGCCTCTCCACGTTTAGGGCCTCCATCTCTGTGGCGATCATACGCGCACGGGCCTGGTCAGTGGTAGTGAACAACTCGATAGCAGCGGTTGCTTCTGAGAGACGCCCAAGCGCGTTGAGACGCGGAGCCAGCCCGTAGCTGATCTGCTGTTCGGTCACGCTGCCGGGCCTGATGCCCGCTACATCCATCAACGTACGCAGACCGATGCGTTCGGCCCCGCGGATCACTTCGATACCTCGCTGAACCAGATAGCGGACATCCTTCTGCAGTACGGAGACGTCGGCGACCTGTCCCAGCGCGACCAGATCCAGCTCTCTGGACGCACGCTCCGGCTGTCCCCGCCGTGAGTACAACTCCTCGACCAACTTGTAGGCCGTGCCCACACCTGCCAGCTCGTGCAACGGGTGTTCCTCGGGCAGCAGCTTCGGGTTCACAAAGGCGCTGGCGCGCGGCAATTCCGGGCCGAGGTCGTGATGGTCGGTCACGATTACCTTGACGCCCTGTCCCCAGGCATAAGCGATAGCCTCGTAATCCGTCGAACCAGTATCACACGTGAGCAACACGCGCACACCCTTCGAGATGAGTCTCTGCAACGAAGCGACGTGCACTCCATGTGATTCGGTGAAACGATCCGGAATGTAGAAGTCGACGCGCCCGCCCAGGTCGCGCAGCGATTCGAGGAGCAGGGCGGTCGAAGTAACGCCATCCGCATCGAAATCGCCCCAAATTCCGATCAAGTCGCCGTTGCGCAACGTCTCCTCCAGACAATCCGCCGCTTCCACGACACCAGGCAGAACGCTTGGAGGAGCCGCTTGATAATAGTGCGGGTCGAGGAACCCCCGTGCTGCAGCTGGGGTCGTGATGCCACGCCTCATCAGTACGGAAGCCACCAATTCATTGCCATCAACCAGTTCCAGCAAATTCGGAGGGATTTGAACATCTTCAGGTTCCAACCAGCGCGTCATCTCATCACCTTTGTCCGTCTAGTATGCGATCTCCGTCACGTTTTCCAGATCGATGTCCAGATCAGTCCAGTTGCTGTCAGCGTCCACTTCTTCTATTTCGTCGCTGTGCCCGGCCGCCATATCGCGCTCGCACAACGAACGATAAACGCAGAAGCGGCAGGCGCGCATATCATCGGTCAACGGGAAACCACCCGGCGCACGAGACGCGATCTCCGCAATAAGGCCGGCGAGGTAATCGCGATTCTCGGTATGCGCTGCCCCACGGTACTCCAGCACTGCGGATTGTTGCGGGAATTCGGGAAACCAGTATACCATCGATACCTGAGCAGGCACGATGGTCGGCATGTTCAGTGCCCCGGCACCCGCTTCGACGACGACGTAGGGGTAAACACGGCTCTGCAGCCGGCGGGCCAGCCAGGTCGAAGCGGGGCGATGTGTGCCTGTTTTCCAATCCACAATGACCACCCGCTCCGCATCAGCGGTGAGCAGATCGTACTTGGCAACCAGGCGATACTCGCCGACGAAGGTACGCAGCGAAACTTCGGTCAGCCGGACTTCCGCCGGTAAGCCCTGCGGAGGGTTGTCCAGATAGGAACGCCACCAACGGAACAGCTCGTCGTCGCTGATGCTATCCCCGAGTGCCTCCAGCGGGATACCCACCGCAAGCTGGTGGACCAGCCGGTGAAATGCCATCCCCCGCCAGATTTGCCGCTCGTGTTCGATCACAGGCTGTGCCTGAACCGCTGGCCACGCTTGACGCAGAATGTAGCGCAGCTCAAACCGCCGCGGACAATCCACGTAATCCTGCAGGCTGGATTGGCTAAAGCTGAACTCAGCAGGCAAGGTGTTACTCATCACCGTCCCCCTCTCCATTCTGCAGCAGTTCGGTCTTACCTGCGAGGAAGCCTAGCAGTCCAATGAACGGAACGGCCGGGTAGGATGGTCGCTGCGGATTCGAGCCCTTGTTCCACGTCACCACGAGCGCCTTACGTGCGCGCGTAATGCCTACGAACAGCAGACGCAGCCGTTCGGCGACGTAATCCAGCCGCGCCTGTTGCGTGGCCTCTCCCTCTTTATAGGGCATATCCTCCAAACCGGCCTTCAACTGGCGCAGGCATTCCGCCTCCAGATTCAGGCTGTCTCTGACAAACCACTTTTCGCCGATGTACTGGTCGTAAGATTGCGCCGAAGGGAAATCGTAGTTGGAGACCGACATCAGATGCACGCGATCCCACTCGAGGCCCTTCGCCTTGTGCATCGTAGCGACGAGCACCTGGCCAGGATATTTGTTCGGATCGAACGCCGTGTCATCGGCACTCATGCCGAGGAATTTGCGCTGATTGCGCGCGATCACGGCAAGCTCATCCGTGAACTCTGCCAGGCCCCATCCGGGATGGGTGTCTGTAACATCGCGCAGCACCAATGCCAGCTTGTAAGCGAGTGCAAGATCAACCGGCTCCTCGAACAGGTCCTGCGCGATGGTCAGGATCAATTGGTCGATGGGCAACAGAACCGCCTCTTGCCAGCGCCTGACGAGATTGCGAAAATCGCCCAGCAGCGTGAGAAGGGTAAACTTACGGCCCGGGAACGGATTGATTTGCTTCTTGATCCAGGCAGTTTCAATGAATTCAACCTGCTGATCAAGCACGAGGTTGGATCCCCTGGAGATGGCATTTTGACCGGCCACGGGACAATAGATGGCCGGATGGTGTGTATTTTCTCCCAAGATGCCACGGTCTTTGGCGGGTCCCAGGGCTATTTTCACGGCAGGAAGCTTTATAAAATCCACGAGACGTCTCTGGATATGGGTGTTCCCTTGATTGGGCTGAACGATTCCCCAGGCGCGCGTGTCATCCGGCCGGGAATGTCGGTCATTGATGATCCCTTTCGGGTTAGTGATGAGAAACATGGGGGTGTGGTATTTTTTATGAACACCTGCTGCTCCGGGGCCGTGCCCCAGATTGCGGCCATCCTAGGCACCTGTACCGGAGGGTCCGCTTATTCGCCAGCACTGAACGATTTCATATTTATGGTTGAGGGCCTGTCGCATATGTTTATCACCGGCCCCCGTGTGATTAAGTCTGTGATGGGGGAAGAGGTGAGTATGGAGGAGTTGGGCGGTGCAAAAATCCATTGCCAACTCACAGGCGTAGCCGACTTCAGGGT
>ENA-OSEO01004173-OSEO01004173.1-sediment-metagenome-genome-assembly--contig:-NODE-4173-length-15671-cov-3.540400_pt1 | contig 15671 bp, 12 predicted proteins | sample MGYA00237883_ERZ534232 | MGnify/ENA metagenome assembly ERZ534232 | reverse complement strand
CTTCCGATCTAGCGGATCTTCTACTTGCACGCGCCCGACGGCATCGGCAGATCCAGGCTGGCGAACAATGCCGAGCGGCTGCTCGGCGTGCCGCTGACCAGCCGGAACTGGCGCACAGTGTGTGCAATCATGGCCCTGGCCGAAGCCAGCGCGCTGGCGTGACGACCCCGCTGCGGCACGCGGCCCGGTGGGATGCGCGCTGTGCCGGCGGACTGTCACGCTGAGAAAGGGACGAACACCTGTGGACGTTTTGACACTGCTCGAACTGGGATGGTCTGCACACTGGGAGGAACTCTTCGCACCGCACGCCGCCGCCGGTCTGGCGCCGGGCCGGGTGATCCGGAACGACCGCGGCAGTGCGCTCGTCGCCATGCCGGCGGGCGTGATCCGCGCGAAGCCGTCAGTCCGGCTGGTGAAGGCAACCAGTAGCCCTGCCGAACTGCCGCTGGTGGGTGACTGGGTGGCCGTGGCAGTCCGCGCAGACAGCGAAGTACCGCTGATCGACGCGGTGCTCGCGCGTACGAGCGCCGTGTCGCGCGGAGACGCTGGAAAGTCGTCCGGCACGCAGATTCTGGCCGCCAACGTAGACATCGTCTTCGTCGTCCACCCCATCGCCGTCTCGCCCAATCTGCGGCGCATCGAACGCGAGCTGGCCCTGGCGTGGAACTCCGCTGCAGTCCCGGTGATTGTGCTGACCAAGACGGATCTGTCGCCCGCCTCCGAGGCGGCGCTGGCGGAAGTCACAGCCATCGCTTTCGGGGTCGACGTGCTCGCGGTGAACGCGTTGGACCGGGCGAGCGCCGCGCAGCTCCTGCCGTATGTCTCCGGCAATCGCACCGCAGTCATGATCGGGCCTTCGGGGGCGGGGAAATCGACGCTGACCAACACCCTCGTCGGCGAGCGACGCCAGGCAACGCGCGACGTGCGCGTGAGTGATGGCCGCGGCCGGCACACGACGGTCGCACGCGAGCTGTTCAGAATCGCGGAGAGCGGCATCATCATCGATACGCCGGGGTTGCGGGCGCTGGCACTGACCGGCGCAGAAGAGGGTATCGCGGCCACATTCCCGGACATCGCGGAACTGGCCCTGCAGTGCCGCTTCCGCGATTGCACGCATCATCACGAGCCAGGCTGTGCGGTACGGGCAGCAGTCGAAGCGGGCATACTGCCGGCGGAGCGTCTGCAGAGCTATCGTGACCTCGCGCGCGAGGCGCAAATGGCCGCGTCGAAGACCGATGCGCGGCTGCGCGCCGAGGAAAACCGCAAAGCGAAAATGTTCTCGAAAGCGGTGAAGAACTACTACAAGCTGACCGGGAAGGAATAGCAGGACGGGAAGGCCGGCACTCACCCCTCTCCAACACCGAGACTGGAGATCGCCGGGCTAATTAACGGCGCCGGATCGCTCCGGCTTTGCCGTCCGGTCCTGAGTCAAATGCATCGTAGCGGGGGCCGTGTCATCCGGTGACGAAGCCCAATTCATCGGGCGCAGTAGAACAGCGCGGTGACTTCATCGCCGCGCTGGCGTGTGCGAACCATTCTGCGCGGCGGAATACCGGCGTCCCCAACACCGTCACACGCCAATTACGACACCCATGCACATTCCGCCACGCTGGGGCCGGGCCCCACGCATCGCCGTCACAACTCGCTTTTCGGCCCGACTCCTGGGTTACGATTCGATCGCTCCCCGCAACCGTACACGTGCTGCGGTCGGTTCGCTGCCTACCTGGGCCACGTCACGACGAATCGCGAACGACGAGCTGGATCGGCAGCATGGCCGACGATACCGGCTTACCGCGGACGAGGGCGAGCACCTTGCGCGCGAGGAGGCGGCCGCCGGCATCGATCTGCTGGCGGATCGTCGTCAGGCGCGGCGAGCAGTGCGCGGCCAACTGGATGTCGTCGTAGCCGACCACGGAGACGTCGCGCGGGACGTCCCTGCCATGTGCCTTGAGCACCTCCATCACGGCGACGGCCATGAAGTCGCTGCACACGAACAGCCCATCGACGTCCGGTGCCCGTTCGAGCAGCTCCCCGGCGGCGCGGCTGCTCTCTTGCTGGCTGAAGTCGGTGAAGACGACCAGGTCCTCGTTGAAGGGCAGCCCGAGTTCATCCAAGCCCTGCTGGTATCCGCGATAGCGCTCCGCCGTCTCGACCATGTCGCGATTGCCGCCGACGAAGCCGATGCGTCGCCGGCCACGTGATGCGAGGTGGCGCACGGCCATCGTTGCGCCGCTGCGGCTGTCGCCGCCCACCGAGAGGTAGCTCTGGCCAGCGACCTCCGGACCCCAAATCACGACGGGGGTGTCGAGCTCGCGCAGCCGCTCCAGGCCAGCATCCGCGATCAGCCGGTCGACGGTAATCAGCCCGTCGACGCGGCGATTTTTGACGAACTTGTCGCTCCATGCGGGATCGTCCGCCGGGACGCGCGCGATGATCAGGTCGTAGCCGTGGCTATCGAGCTCCTCGGCGATCGCGCCCAGCAGCTCCATGTAAAACGGATCGGAGATCATGCGCCTGCTCGTGCCCGGAGAGGGGAACACCAGCGCGACGGTCTGCGTGATCTTCAGCCGGAAATTGCGGGCACGCTCGTTGAGGACATAGTCGTGCTCCGCCGCGATCTCGCGGACGCGCGCGGCGGTCTTCTGCGCGACGGTCGGGTCGCCGCTGAGCGCGCGCGACACCGTCGACGCCGACACACCGGCGAGCCTGCCGATATCCGCCATCGTGAGTCGTTTCGCGGACAAGTGAGCCTCCTGATGCGAAGTAGCCCGAATAGGGCGCGTGGTCTGGATGCAGCGACACAAATATACCACGATTCCGTGGAAATTGAAAATCACAATCGATTGCAAAAATCGAGAAGTTGTGATATAATGGTCTCAAGTCGTGAATCGGTAGGTTGGACCCACACTATCACCAAGGAGGTTGAACGATGTCGAAGAAGCTGTGTCTGGTTCTGTTGATCCTCAGTCTTGTGTTGGCGTTCTTCGTTCCTACTGCGAGCCTGGCGCAAGAGGCGAAACCGATCCTTTATTGGGTTTCGCATGGCTCGCCCGCTGATCCCGTCTGGACGTACTATCTGGACGGTGCGAAACAGTGGTCGGAAGACACTGGAATCGAGGTGCGCACGTCATTCCACAGTGGCGATGTGCCCTCACAGCAGGAAGCCGTCCGCGCTGCCATTGCGGCCGGAGCAGCGGCAATCATCACCACGACGCCTGACCCCGGAAGTCTGACAGACATCATCACCGAGGCTCATGCGGTCAACATCCCGGTGATCATCATCAACACCGATGATCCGGCTAGCGGTCGCGATGCCTACGTGGGCAACGACCTGGTCGACCTGGGGCGCCGCTGGGCGCAGTACATGGTGGACAATGGCCACGTCAAAGCCGGCGACTTCGTCTGGCTGCCGGTGGAAGTGCCCGGTGCAACCTACGGCGTATCCGAGACGGAAGGGATCGCCAGCGTGCTTGACCCACTCGGCGTTACCTACGAAATCACCGACAACACGCTCGATCAGGCCGAAGTGATTTCCCGCATGGCCGACTATCTGACTGCAAATCGCGAAAAGATCACCGCCATTATCGGCCTGGGTGACCTGGTTACCGGCAGTATCAAGCGAGTGTTCGACCAGGTGGGCGTCGCCCCGGGTGAGATTCCGGTGGTCGGTTGGGGCAACTCGATCGACACCACCGGTGAAGTCCTGGACGGGTACGTCAACGCCGCGATGTGGTCGGATCCGCAGGCGATCAGCTATTTGGGTCTGACGATGGGCCTGATGGGTGCCTCTGGAATCCCGCCCGGATTCGACATCAAGTGCGGCACGCTGTACGAAGCTGCCACCGCTGAGTACTACCAGAACATCATGGAGGGCAAGTAACACCCTCGCGTGCACGCCCGGTAGGTTGCCTGCCGGGTGTGACGGCACTGGATGACCGGGGTGAGGCTGTTGCTTCGTTCCAGCCTCACCCCCCTGCCTGTCTCTGGAATGAAGGGAATCATACAACCACATGGGATTGATTTCGTTTCTCAAGAAATTGACGGCCCGTTCTGAATTCGGGCCGTTTGTCTTACTCGTTGTCGAATTCATAGTCTTCACCGCCCTGGAACCGAAATTCGTTTCAGTCACGAACATCAGCAATCTGCTCGCCTTCACTCCGGAGCTGGGCATCATCGCGCTCGGCATGACCATGCTGATGACCTCCGGCGAGTTCGACCTGTCGGTCGGCTCGGTGTTCGGCTTCGCGGCGGTCGTGATGTGGACGCTCTACAACGAGAGTGTCACCCCCTTCGGCGTTGCCTGCCTGATCGCCCTTGCTCTCGCCGTCGTGGTCGGCTTCGCCAATGGCTGGTTCGTCACCATCCTAAAGATTCCGTCGTTCCTGGTCACGCTCGGCATGATGCTGGTAGTGCGTGGCAGCGCGCTGTACCTCACGGACGGTTTTCCGCAGCGGATCTGGAAGACCGATAACCTCTTGACCAGGCTCATTGCCGGTGACTTCTGCATTGGCGGCATCCGCATTCACGCGACGGTCCTGTGGTTCATCCTCATAGCGGCGATCCTCGGCTACGTGCTGACGCAGGCAAAGCTGGGCAACTGGATACTGGCGGTGGGTGGCAACTCGGTCTCGGCCCTGGCGCGTGGCGTGCGCGTGGGGCGCACCAAGATCATGCTGTTCATGCTGACTTCGGTCCTGGCCGCGTTTGCCGGCATCGCCAGCTCGATCCGTGTCCAGACGGCCAATCCGAACAGTGGCACCGGCTACGAGCTGGAAGTCATCGCCATGGTCGTGATCGGCGGCACTGCGCTCACCGGTGGGCGGGGCACGATCATCGGCACGATTCTGGGCGTGCTCATTCTGCGCTCGATGCGCAACGGCATCGTCATGATCGGTGTGCCCGGCCTGGCCTACAACATCTTCATCGGCGCAATCATCCTGGGCATGATGGCCCTGCACTCGTCGCTCGAACGCCGACACCACAGGGGGACGTGATGACTGTAACCAACGAACTCGTACGCATGGAGCACATCAACAAGTGCTTTGGCCTCGTGCAGGCGCTCAACGACGTCAGCGTCATGGTTCACCGCCAGGAGATCGTCGGCTTGCTGGGCGATAACGGCGCGGGCAAGTCGACGCTGATCAAGATCCTTTCCGGGGCGCTCACCGCCGATAGCGGGACCATCCACATGAACGGCAGTGAAGTCCACATTCGCAACCCCGTCGACGCGATCGACCACGGCATCGAGACGATCTATCAGGACTCGGCGCTGGTGACGCAGCTCTCGATCGCGCGCAACCTGTTCCTCGGTCGCGAGCCGCTCGTTGGGCCGCACTTCCTGAATCGGATGGACCAGGAAGCGATGAATGCATTGTCGCGCGAGCTGCTGAAGCAAGTCGGTATCACCAAGGACATCTCGCCGACGACACCGATCAGCTCGTTGTCGGGCGGCGAGCGCCAGGCGGTAGCCATCGCCCGCGCGCTGCACTTCAAGAGCGAGCTGATTATCCTCGACGAGCCGACGAACAACCTGGGCGTCGAGGAGACACAGGCGGTGCTGCGCTTCATCCGCAACGCGCGCGATTCCGGCTCTTCGTGCATCTTCATCGCGCACAACATCTACCACGTGTTCCAGGTCGTCGATCGCATCGTCGTACTGCGTCGCGGCCGGAAGGTGGCCGACGACATCGACCCGAAGCAGACGACGATCGAGGACGTCGAGCGCGTCATCACCGGGCTGAACAATCACGCCGGCCCGCACCGCGCGTGGGAAGACGGCGAGTGTGGCGACGCGGATGATGCGTAACGCACGGGCGCGGCCCGCCGCGGACGTCCGGTCTTGTAGCTGGGTGGGGGCGGCTTCATTCGCGCGGCTGGTACGAAGAATCGGGCACCTGTTGCAGGTGCCCCTATCGTTGTGACGATGCGTACCAGGCCAGGCGTGACCGCCCTGCGCCGCTTTACGCCGGCTCGGGCGTGCATTCAGCCTGCCAGACGGCGGCGTGCTCGCGGGCGAAGGCGCTCAGGTCGCGCGGCTCCTTGCCGAGTACGTCGCGCACCGCCGATGTGACCTCGGCAGCCTCGCCCTGACGCACGGGCCGGAACATCTGCAGCATGAATTCGATATTTGCCGGCGGCCAGCCCTGCGCACCGAGCGCCTGTGCGATGGCGTCCTCGGACAGGTCCACGTACCGGATCTCGCGCCCGGACGCTTTGCTCAGGATATCCGCCGCCTCGGCATAACTCAACGCGCGTGGACCGGTCAGTGTGTAACTCTTGCCCATGTGGCCCGGCTCGGCAAGCATAACGGCGGCAAACTCGCCCACATCGCGGGTATCGATGAAACTGGTCTTCGTACCAGCAGCGGGCAGAAAGATGGCGCCCTGCTGCCTGATCGCATCCGCCAGGAACGCGGTAAAGTTCTGCATATACCAGTTTGGACGCAGGATCGTGTGCGGAATGCCGCTTTGCGCGACGTACTTCTCCAGGCGGTTCAGCGGCAGGCCATCCGCCTGGTCCATGCTCATCGCCGAAAGCACGACGAGATGCTCAACCCCGGCTTCTACAGCAGCGTCTACTGCCGGGGTCAACAGCTCCGCCAAACGCGGCTCTCCGCCCGGCGCGACGAGCAGCGCGTGTTGCACGCCGGCAAACGCCGCTGCAAACGTCTCGGGACGGGAGTAGTCGAACGGCACAATCTCGATACCGTGCGGCAATGCGGCTGCGGCCCGTTTGGGGTCGCGTACCGCGGCGCGCACTTGCTCTCCGCGCACCGCCAAGACGCGGGCCGCCGTGCCGCCTACGTTTCCAGTGGCTCCAGTAATTAGAATTCGATTAGCCATGTTCGTATACCTCCGGGTTTTCACCCATTCAGAACCGGGCGCGCACCGTGTGGACCCGCCCGGTTCGCCTGACAACCCACAGAAGAGCGACGCTCTCCATACGGTTATCACTATAGCACCACAGGCCGGCATGGGGAATGATATAGATCACATGGGCAGTCGCCGCGATTTGATTTGCTCTCCCGGCCTGCTATGGTACAATAGCGAAGCTCGATAGATTGGAGAAAGGTTCATGCTCATTCAGCGCATCGCCATCCGCGAAACGAATTGCTATCTGCTGCATGGTGACGCGGGGACCGTGCTCGTCGACCCCGGTCCGCCGTCCGGCGCAGCACAGGTCATCGCCGAGACACAGCGTGCCGGGTGCGCAGCGGGCGACATCCGCCTGATTGTGGTGACGCACGGTCACCTGGACCACTTCGGGGCCGTCGCCGCCGTGAAGGCGTGGTGTGGCGCACCGGTCGGCGCATATCGCGACGAGCCGGCGTCCAGCCGTGATCCGCGTTATGCGCTGCCACCCGCCGGGACGATCCGCGGCAGCCTGTTTCGCTGGGCATATCTCGCACTGCACCCGCTGTTGCGCTTCCCGCCACTGGAGATCGACATCGCACTCGATGAAGGCGACAGTCTGGCACCCTATGGCGTGGATGCAACGATCTGGCGTGTCCCTGGGCATGCTTCCGGCTCGCTGGCAGTAGTGACTGCCGAATCGGACGCATTCGTCGGAGACCTGATCGTCAACTACACGGTCCCGAGCCGTCCACTGTATATCGCGGACGCCGCCGCGTGGCAACGGAGTTATGAAAGCATCCTGGCACTACAGCCACGCATGGTCTATGTCGGGCACGGCGAGCCTTTCCCCGGCGAGAAACTGAGCCACATCTATCCCGCACGCTACCAGCTACGCTGGTGGGTTCATTAGCAGAATCCCCTCTGGTTGGCCCGGGCGTCTCTACGGGACCGGCAGCATTTCGTCCGCAGTGACGGATAAGGGTGCGCCGGCTGTGAAGCACAGGTCGCCAGTCGCGAGCGAATCAATCAACACGATCAGGAGAGTACGATGCCGGACGGATTCAAGATAATGCTCAGTACGTTCGCGCTGCTGTTCGTCGCCGAATTGGGCGACAAAACGCAACTCGCTGTCATCAGTATGACGGCGAAACACAAGATGCCGCTGTGGATCTTCATCGGCGCGACGTTGGCGCTGGCTTCGGTGACGGCGATCGGCGTCCTGGGCGGTGGCCTGCTTACACGCTATGTCCCTGAGATGGTCCTGCGCAAAGTCGCCGCCGCATTGTTCGTAGTCATGGGCCTGTTGATGTGGTTCGATAAATTATAGCTTCCGGTTAGCTATGGGTGGAGGGTACATGCATGGGACAGGGGATCTACGTGTCTGCAACAGAGGCGCATTGTGGGCGGTCGCTCGTGTCGCTCGGCATCATGGACGCACTGCTGCGCACCACGCAGCGGGTCGGCGTGTTCCGCCCGATCATCCGCACAAGCCGGGACGGGAAACGTGACAGAAACATCGCTTTGCTCCTCACGCACTTCGCTCTCGACCTCGCCTACGAGGACACCTACGCCATCGTGAGCGACGAGGCGTGCGATTTTCTGGCGGATGAGAAGCAAGATGCGCTCATCGATCAGATTATCCACAAGTACACCTCCCTGGAGAAACGCTACGACTTCGTACTGGTGATTGGCGCCGATTTCGGGTGCGAAACCAGCCCGTTCGGCTTCGATCTCGACGTGACGATCGCGCAGAGCCTGGGATTGCCCGTGGTGTTGCTCGCTACTGGTGCCGCCCGCAACGTCGACGAAGCGGTGAGCCCGCTGCTGCTCGGGCTGGACGCGTTTCGCGATAAGGGATGTTCTGTCGCCGCGCTGATCGTGAATCGCGCTGAGCCGGGCGACAGCACGGCGATCAAAGACCGGCTCGAGCGCGTCGTCGCACGCGATGGCCTGCTGACCGCGGTGATCCCGACCGACGACAAACTTGCCAGACCGACTGTCGGCGAAATCGCCGCCGAGCTCGATGCCACGGTGCTGTTTGGCGAGGAACGGCTCGGCAACCTGGCGGAGCAGTTCCTGATCGTGGCGATGCAGGTCGAGAATTACCTGCCATACCTGCGCGATGGGGTCCTGCTCATCACGCCGGGGGACCGCGGTGACGTCATCCTCAGCGCACTGCTCGCCCACCAGTCGCGCAGTTATCCGCAGATCGCGGGGATGATCCTGTCCACCGGTGTCAAGCCGGCAGAGCCAGTGCTGCGCCTGCTGAACGATTTTCCGAATATCCCGCCGGTTCTGAGCGTCGAGGCCGACACTTACCAGACGGCAGCCGCCGTCGGGAAGGTCTCGTCATACATCACGCCGGACAACACCGCCAAAATCGCGCTCAGCCTGAAGCTATTTGACAAACACATCGATACGGCCGCACTTACAGCACGCCTGGGCGAATTGAAACGACGCGGCGTGCCGCCCCGCCTCTTCCTGTACAACCTCATGGAAACGGCGAAAGCGGACAAGAAGCGCATCGTCCTGCCGGAGGCTAGCGATGAGCGGATTCTGCGAGCGGCCAAGTATCTGGTCGAGAACGACATCGTCGCGATCACGCTGCTCGGCGACCAGCAGGAAATTGAGCAAGTAAATGCGGCACTCGGGCTGGGTCTCGATCTGAGCCAGGTTACGGTTATTGACCCGCATACTTCACCGCACTTCGCCGGCTATGTGGACACGCTCTACGAGCTGCGCAAGGAGCGCGGGTTGCTCCGCGAGCAGGCCGCCGACCTGATGGTCGACGTCTCCTATTTCGGCACGATGATGATCTACCAGGGCGATGCGGACGGCATGGTATCGGGCGCCATCCATTCCACTGCCCACACAATTCGCCCCGCATTGCAGTTTATCAAAACCCGCCCGGGCGTCTCGACGGTCTCCTCGGTCTTCTTCATGTGCCTCGAAGATCGCGTGCTCGTCTACGGAGACTGCGCGATCAACCCGAACCCGACGGCGGAGGAGCTGGCCGACATCGCCATCGCTTCGGCGGACACGAGCAGGACATTCGGCATCGAGCCGCGCGTGGCGATGCTGTCGTATTCCACCGGTGAGTCGGGCAAGGGCGAAGACGTCGACCGCGTCCGCGCCGCGACGCTGCTCGCGCGCGAGCGACGGCCCGACCTGCTGATCGACGGCCCGATCCAGTACGACGCGGCAGTCGACACGGGAGTGGGACAAAGAAAAATGCCTGGCTCGGAAGTCGCTGGACACGCCACGGTGTTCATCTTCCCTGATCTCAATTCCGGAAACGTCGCGTACAAGGCCGTGCAACGGGAAACCGGTGCGGTTGCCGTCGGTCCCGTGCTGCAGGGGCTGCGCAAGCCAGTCAACGACCTGAGCCGCGGCTGCACCGTGGAGGACATCATCAACACGGTCGCAATCACGGCGATCCAGGCGCAGAACGAATAGACTGTCCCAGTCATCAGTACGCCTGGGGATGCCGTGGCTACAAGCTGTGCCAATGCCTGCTGCGTTCACTGCAGGGCGACATGCACTCCAAAAAAAATACGTCTGGGGTCACTTGAACCCGCAGCCGATCTCCGAAGCCCACCGCCCCCTTACGATGTCCGGCTGAAATACACGCGTTCGCTGACCTGTAGCACGTCGCCGGTGAGCTCGATGCGGCACGACAGCGGCAGGTCGTCCGAGGAGAAACCGGCCCACACGGTGACGTCGCCCGGCTCGACGACCAGGCGCATGTCGCGATCGTAGAAGGCGAGCTGCGTCGTGTGCAGCTCGAATTGCAGCGTCCGCACTTCGCCGGGAGCAAGATGCACGCGCTTGAAGCCCTTCAATTCCAGGCGCGGGCGCGTGACGCTGGCGACCTCGTCGCGCACGTAGAGCTGCACCACCTCGTCGCCCGCGCGGTCGCCGGTGTTCTCGATGTCCACGCTCACCACGATCGTCTCGCCGGTGGGCACGCGCTCGCGCGCGACACGCAGGTCGCGCAGCGCGAAGGTCGTGTAGCTCAAACCGTAGCCGAACGGAAACAACGGCTTATTGCTGCAATCGACGTAGGTCTCTTTCCAGTGCGAGCGACCGCCCGATGGTTTGACGCCGTAGTAGATCGGTACCTGTCCGACGTGCACCGGCAGGGTGATCGGCAGCTTTCCGCCCGGGTTGTAGTCGCCGAACAGCACATCGGCGACGGCTTCGGCCCCTTCTTCGCCGGGCAGCCACGCCTCGACGATCGCCGGGACGTGCTCGGCGATCCACGGGATGGCCAGCGGCCGCCCGTTTACCAACACGACAACCACCGGCGTGCCCGTCGCATACACCGCCTGCACCAGCTCCAATTGCACGCCGGTCAGCCCCAGGTCGACGCAGTCGCGCGCTTCCCCGGTCGTGCACGAATCGACCAGGCCAGACTTCCCGCCGACGACCACGATCGCGACTTCGGCGTTCTGCGCCGCTTCGACCGCCGCGGCGAACCCGTCTCGCGACTCTCCGAGCACGTCACAGCCTTTGGCATAGAGCAGCCTGGTCGAAGGGCCGATCTTGTCGGCGATACCATCCAGGATCGGGCGGATGGGTACGAAGTTGCCCACCAGGTCGATGTTCTCCGGGATGGGCATATTGAACGCCGTCCCCTTCTCCTTCATTTCGATGAGCGTCTCGATGTGGCAAGGGTACGCGTAGTCGCCGAGCAAATGCCGGACCTCGTTGGCATTTGGTCCGATCACGGCGATGGCACGCAGCTCCTTGTGCAGCGGCAGGAGGTGGCGGTGGTTCTTCAGCAGCACGATCGATTTTTGCGCGATCTCACGGGCCAGCTCGCGTTGTGCGGGTGTGTCGAACACCGCCGTCACCCCTGCCGGATCGACGAACGGATCGTCGAACAGTCCTAGATCGAACTTCATGGTCAACAGCCGGCGCACGCTACGTTCGATGAGCGCCACGTCGATTTCGCCGCGCTCCACCGCTTGCTTGAGTGTCACGCCGTAGCAATCCGTCGTCGGCAACTCCACATCCATCCCCACCTCGAGCGCCAAGCGTGCCGACTCCACCTTGCCGCTGGAGATGTGGTGCGCGACCTCGAGCTGGTCGACGCCGAAGTAGTCCGAGACCACCACGCCATCGAAACCCCACTGCTCGCGCAGGATATCATTGAGCAGCTCACGCGATGCCGCACACGGAATGCCGTCCAGCTCGTTGTAGCCGTGCATGATGGAGCGCATCCCGGACTGCCGCACCACCGCCTCGAACGGGAACAGGAACACTTCGCGCAATTCCCGCGCCGGGATGTGCGCCGGGTTCCAGTTCAACCCGCCGTCGGGCACACCGTAACCGACGAAATGCTTGCCGGTTGCGACGGCACCGTTGCGCAAGTCGTCGCCCTGCAACCCCTCCACGAAGGCGCTGCCCATCCGCGCCACGAGATAGGGATCTTCGCCGAACGTCTCCTCGACACGGCCCCAGCGCGGATCGCGGGTCACGTCGAGCACGGGCGCCAGGCCCTGCTGCGCGCCGATCGCCCGCATCTGCCGGCGCACTACTTCTCCGACCGCCAACACCAGTTCCGGTTCCCACGTGGACGCCAGACCAATAATCTGCGGGAAACAAGTCGCATTCCGCGCCATCAGCCCGGAACAACACTCCTCGTGGATCAGCGCCGGAATGCCCAGCCGCGTGTTGCTGCGCAGATGGCGCTGGATGCGATTGGCTGTCTCCGCCGCCGCCACCGGGTCCAGGCTGCTTGCCCCGGCCAGCCGCGTGATGTGCCCGATACCGTGGCGCAGCAACCCCTGTGCTTTGGCCGGATCATACTCCCGGCCAGTGAGCAGCTCGAATACCCAGCAACTGCCCAACTGTGCGACTTTCTCCTCCAGAGTCATCTGTGCGAGCAGGTCGTCGACCCGCTGCTCTACGCTGTTCGTCGCTGTGGTGCCCATTCGTTTGTCCACTCCTGCGTATGAGAATGTATGCGAGCCTGCGCCGTCTCATGGCGGCGCCTCTCAGCCTTTCATGGCCCCGGCGGTGAGGCCGGAGACGATCTGTCGCTCGGCGACCAAATAGAAGGCGATCGCGGGAACCATCGACAGCGTGACGAACGCCAGCACGCGACCATAGTCCGTACCGAACTGGCTGCTGAACTGCATCACCCCCAGCGGCAGCGTGTACATCTCGGTCGAATTGATTACCAGCAACGGCCAGAAGAACGCGTTCCAACTGCTCACCATCACCAGCACCGCCATTGAGGCGAGCGCCGGACGCACGATCGGCAGCACGATGTAGAAGAACATGCCCATGATCGACGCCCCATCGATTGCCGCGGCCTCTTCGATCTCCTTCGGGATCTGCGCAAAGAAACCGCGCAGCACGATGATCGTGAGCGGCAGCCCAAACCCGATCTGCGGCAGAATGATCCCCCAGTACGTGTCTACCATCCCCGCACTGCGGATGGTGAGGTACAGCGGCAATATCGCCACCGCCGTCGGGAACATCAGCCCGAGCGTGAAGAAGTTGTACAGCACGTCACGCCCACGGAACTGCAACCGTGCGAACACGTATGCCGCCATTGCGGCCAGCGCGACCACGCCGAACGTCGTCAGCGTCATCACGAATACGCTGTTCTCGAGCTGTCGCCAGAACGCATGGCTGGCGAGCACGTTGGTGTAGTTCTGCGTCTGCGGAACGGCCGGCAGCCCGAACGGGCGCATCATCAGCTCGGAGTTCTTCTTGAAGCCGCCCAGCACCGACGTCCCAAGCGGTACCAGCAGAATCGCGGCGCATACCACCGCCAGCACGAACTGCAGCACTACGCCGGCGCGCAGCGTGTGAAGGGGATTCTTTCTGCGGCTCATCTAATACGCTCCTTCCACGTCGCGGCGCATCGCGAAATGCTGGTACACCAGCGAGAAACCGAAACAGATCAGGAAGATGATGATCGCCAGCGCGCTCCCATAGCCGAGCTGCTGCTTGATGAACCCGGCACGGTACATGTAAGTCGCCATCGTCTCGCTGGCGCTTACCGGCCCCCCGCGCGTCATCGCCCACACGAGATCGAACACCTGCAGCGAGCCGATCACCGACAGATAGATCGTCAGACGGATGGTCGGCGCGAGCAGCGGCAGGGTGACGTAGCGGAACGTCTCCCAACTGCTGGCACCGTCGATCTTCGCCGCCTCCTTCAGTTCCGCAGGGATTCCCTGCAGCCCGGCGAGATACAGCACCATGTGATAGCCGAAATACTTCCAGGTCAGCGTCACGAAGACCGCGTACATCACGATGTGTGTGTCGGCCAGCCAGGCCGGTCCCGTGATGTGGAAAGTCCCGAGGACCATGTTGATCAGGCCACCCTCGGGACGAAAGATGTAGCGGAAGATGAATGCCGCGATGACTTCGGAGATGACGTAAGGCATGAAATAGACGGTGCGGAACACCGCCCGCCCCGCCAGCCGGCTTTGCAGCAATACCGCCAACCCCAGCGCAAGCGGCAATTGCACGAGCAGCGACAGAGCGATGATGAACAGATTATTGCCCAGCGCTACCCGAAACACCTCGTCGCGCATGATGGCGACGAAATTGCCCAGACCGGTGAACTCCGTCAGTGGACCCAGTCCGTTCCAGCTATACAGGCTGAACTGCGCGGCACGGATCACCGGCAGGATCACCATCCAGGTGTAGATCACCAGCGCGGGTAGGAGCAGAATCCCGATCGAGAGCCACTTCTCGACGTTCCGCGTGACGCGTGGCCCTGCGGGTGGCGTGAGCCGGGCGGGTGCGAGTGCTTTCATGTGTGCGACTCCGAGTGTTGTGTGCGGATGGGTTGAGGCACGGCGGACGAAATGGCCGTGCCTCACGCACCCGTGTGGAGCGGTTATTTATCCAGATTCTGTTTCGCCAGCTCCTCGAGCGCACCCGCCACCTGCGCGGCAGTCGCCGTACCGGCGAACAACTTCTGGACCTCGTCGTTCACCGCGCTGTCCAGCGGCGGCGGGAACTGGTGATCCAGGTAGTTCAGTACGAACTTGGCCTGCCCGATCTGCTCCGCCATCGTCTCGAACAGCGGGTTGGCATAGTTGGCTGCCACCCCCTCGACGATCGGGAGCGGCACAGCGGTGTTGTCGACCAGTCGCTGGTGCACTTCCGGGCTCAGCAGGAAGCGCACGAACGCGATCGCCTCGGGCGGTGCATTCTTGCCGACGGCGAAGCTATCGCCGCCGCCGTAGATTGCCGTCGGCTCTCCCTTGCTGCCTTCCACCTGCGGGAACGGGAACCAGCCGATGAATTTGTTGTACGCCTCCGGATCCTCGGCGAGCGAGCCTGCAGAGTAACCGTAGCCCCAGTGCCCCATGAGCTGCATCGCCGCCTGGCCGTTCGCCATCATCGCTTCCGCTTCGTCATAGGTGGCACCGAGGAAACCGGTCTGGAACGGCTCGAGCGCGATCAGCTCAGCGAGCTTCTCACCAGCCGCCACGAACCCCTCGCTATCGAACGAGCCGGTCCGGTCCGCCGCACCGAGGATCTCCTCGGGGGTAGCCGTCCGCGCGAGCAGGCAGGCATACCACGACATGCCGGGCCACTTGTCGCCTTCACCCAGCGCAATCGGCGTGATGCCGGCGTCTTTCAGTTTCTTCACGTCGTCCAGCAGCTCGCTCCAGGTCGCCGGCGGGTTCTCGATTCCGGCCTTGGCAAACAACTCCTTGTTGTAGAAGACGCCGAACATGCCCGCCCGCCACGGCACGGAGTAGTTCTTGCCATCGACCTGGAAGATCGCCAGCGCACCGGCGGACATGCTATCGCCCCAACCATCCGTCGCCAGAGCCG
>ENA-OSEO01004172-OSEO01004172.1-sediment-metagenome-genome-assembly--contig:-NODE-4172-length-15676-cov-3.941150_pt1 | contig 15676 bp, 10 predicted proteins | sample MGYA00237883_ERZ534232 | MGnify/ENA metagenome assembly ERZ534232 | reverse complement strand
CCTCCCCGGATACGTGGTATGCTTATTGCTCTTCTCCCCTTCGAAAGGCGGGGCGATGTACGTACAAAAAACCATTCAAAAAGAAATATCCTGCAAAAGCGTGGGGCTCCATTCAGGCAGGAAAATCAATATGACCATCAAACCGGCGGGGGTTGATGAAGGCATCGTGTTTTACCGGAGCGACCAGCCGGGAAGCGACGGGATCAAGGCTGAGCCGCTCAGCGTGTCCGACACGACGCTGGCAACGACTCTGGGGACGAACGGGACCAGGATTTCCACGGTTGAACACCTCCTGTCCGCCTGTTTCGGCATGGGGATAGATAACGCGGTTATCGAAACGGATTCCTTCGAAATCCCGATCATGGACGGCAGTTCGCTCCCCTTCGTCAATTTTCTCAAGGATGCGGGCATCAAGTCCCAGGACAAGCCAAAACGGTGCGTGGTGATACGAGAGCCGGTTTCCGTCTCCGATGATGAGGGGCGCGCCGCCCTCCTTCCCTCCTCTGAGTTCAGGATCACCTATGACATAGATTTCAGTCACCCATTGATTGGGAGACAATCATACGATATGGTCTTTTCTCCCGAGGTCTACGAACATGAAATCTGCGCGGCCCGCACCTTCGGCTTTCTCCATGAGGTTGAGTATCTTCAGGCACGGGGCCTCGCCCTGGGAGGTTCACTTCGCAACGCGATCGTCCTGGGCGAGGAAAAGATCATCAATAAAGAAGGGCTTCGATTCCCCGATGAATTTGTGAAGCATAAGGTGCTGGACGCCATCGGAGATCTGTCCCTCCTCGGGATGCCCATTATTGGCCACTTCGTGGCGTACCGGTCCGGCCACCGTCTCAACAATCTCCTGCTGAAAAAACTTCTGGAGAACCGGGAGAGCTGGGAGATGGTCCATTATTTCAACGGCCAATGGGAGCTGTTCGACGATATCATCGATGCCCGCCCCTATGATTCCCCGGATGAGGTTTCACTGCCCGCCGCCGATTAGCCGTTCCTCCGACAGCCAAATAGGCCTTGATTTTTGAGCCTCCTTTTCTTAGTATGATCCGGCGCTGGAGTCCGCCGCTTCACCCGGCTGCTCCATCCGACGCGCCGGAGAATCAGTCCCATGAACCGTTGCAAACTCCTCATAGTAGCGTGCTGTTTTCTTTTCCCGGCGCAGGTATTCGCGGCGGAACCGAAAGTCGCGGATCTGCTCATAAGCAATACGCCGGAAGATCTGGTGGTGTACCTGAAACTGGAAAACTGTTTCACGGAAAAGATGGAGGAGGCGATCCTCGCCGGAATACCGACCACCTTTACGGTTATCCTGGAATTATGCCGGGAGCGCCGCTTCTGGTTTGATAAAAAGATGTCTGCCCATGAGGTGAGGCACACGATCAAGTACGACAATATTAAAAAAATCTTTTATGTTCTCTTCAGTGAAGAAGGAAAAGAACCGGAACAGTTCAAGGAATTTTCCGAGGCGAAGGACGTGATGGCGGAACTGAACGGGGTCTCACTGGCGCCTCTGACGGTGCTGACAAGGGGTGAGCATTACTATCTGCGGGCAAAGGCGAAACTGGATGAGGTCCGTCTTCCGCTGCATCTGGAGTACGTCTTCTTTTTCGTGTCTCTGTGGGATTTTGAAACCGACTGGGCGAGGCAGACCTTCGTATATTAATGAGACTCAGGTTTCATTCGTCTTTGGAATAATACGGAATATACACTGCATGTATCTTCGGGACGAAGCGCGGCAGATTGCCCCGTGAGGGGCGTCCTCTCCGGCGCTTGCGATTCGGCCTTCCGGGATACATGCCGGCTGACGTGGTGGCATACAGATGGATGCTGATGAATTAAAAAAACGTCGACGAGAACGCATCGCCATACTGGTTGTTATCGCCGTCATCATCGTTCTCACCTATGTAGAAAGTCACCTTTCAACCATCGACATCCTTCTGCCGATGTCCAATGAAGTCCTGATGTTCGGCCTCATCAATATCAATCTGATCCTTATCATTTTTCTTATTTTTCTCATCGCCCGGAATCTGACCAAGCTCATATTTGAGCGAAGACGGGGAATCTTGGGCTCAAAGCTGAGAACGAAGCTCGTTGTCGCCTTTATGATCCTTTCCCTGATCCCCACGGTCGTCCTGTTTCTGGTCTCCATTCAGTTTCTCACATACAGCATAGACAGCCGTTTTGACATCAAAATGGGGAGAGCGTTTACCCTGTCCCTTGAGGTTGCCCAGGATTACTATCAGCGGCTTTCGGATAACGCGAGGAATTACGCGCTCCAGATCGGTTCCGAGATAACCGACAACAAGCTCTATGAGAAAGAACAGGCTGAGTATCTCAAGGGCGTTCTGACTCAACGACAGCGGCATTTCGGGCTCGGAACCGTACTCGTCCGCTTCGACAACAGAAATGAGGAACTGTTTCTCAAGGATGCCGACAATCCCGATATTCTGCCCCCCCGGTTTTCTCCCCGGACCATGGAAGACATCTTTATGGGAAAGGACCTTTCCATGGTCAGCTCCGTGGGGGGGGGAGATCTCATCAGCGGGATAGCCCCGATCTATTCCAATTTTACTCCGAAAGAGGTTATCGGCATCATCGCCGTCGGTTATTATATGGACAAGGAATTGATCGATAAGATGGCTGTCATATCCCGGACAGCCGAGGAATACAATCAGCTGAAATTGTTGAAAAACCCCGTAAAGATCAGCTATATTGTGACCCTCTTCATTGTGACCCTTCTGATCATCTTTTCTTCCATGTGGTTTGGCCTCTTCCTAGCGAAGGGGATCACCGTCCCCGTCCATGAACTTGCCGAGGCGACCCATGAAGTCGCTCACGGCAACCTTGATTACCACATAGATGTTCTCGCGGAAGATGAAATCGGCGTCCTAGCCGATTCGTTCAACCAGATGACGAAGGATCTGAAAGAAAGAAGCCTCGAGTTGAAGCAGGTCAACGCGGATCTTGAACAACGCAGAAGCTATATGGAAACCGTCCTCCGCAATGTTTCGGCCGGCGTTGTTTCCGTCGACAGGGACAATGTGGTGAGCACCATCAACAGCGCCGCCGAAAAGATGCTGGGCATACGGGGAGAGGAAATCATCAACAGACGGTTTGAGAATGTTCTGAAACCGGAACAGATGGAGATGGTCCATGAGCTTCTCCAGGAGTTGCGCGCCAACGACGGCGGCTTTGTGGAGCGGCAGATGCAACTCACGGTCAAGGATGAGGTGATGGCTCTTCTCATATCCGCCACCCTCCTGAAAGATGATAACAATCAGTACATGGGGATTGTGGCCGTATTTGAGGATATCACGCAGCTCCAGAAAACCGAGCGCATAGCCGCGTGGAGAGAGGCCGCGAAGAGAATCGCCCATGAAATCAAGAATCCACTGACGCCTGTCAAACTGAGCGCGGAGCGGCTGCAGCGAAAGTACGGAGACAGGCTCGACGAGAAAACGGATTCCGCGTTTCATGAGTGCACGAGGACCATCATCAATCAGGTGGAACTTCTGAAGAACCTGGTCAATGAATTCTCTCAGTTTGCACGGATGCCCGTAACCAATCCCTCCCCCAATGACTTGAACGCGGTGGTCGAAGACGCGGTCATCCTCTTCCAGGATGCCCACAAGGAGATTGTCTTCGATTTTCAGAAGGATTCCCGTATCCCGATTCTCAATATCGACCCGGAACAGATAAAGAGGGCGATGGTCAACCTCCTCGATAATGCGGTCGCGGCCGTCTCGGCCGTGGAGCATGACGGGAGGATCGAAATCAGTACCCGGCATGATAAGAAACACCGAATGGTCTACCTGATTGTCAGGGATAACGGCCTCGGGATCTCGCCTGAAGACAAGATGCGGCTCTTTGAACCCTACTTTTCAACAAAAAAGGCGGGGACGGGTCTCGGCCTTGTCATTGTGAGTTCCATTGTGGCCGATCATAACGGTTCGGTGAAGATAACCGATAATGCGGAAGGCGGGACCATCGTAACCGTCGAACTGCCCGCAGCATAGGAGAAACATGAACGAGACGATACTGGTCGTGGATGATGAAGAGGCTATCTGTCAGTCATTGAAGGGGATTCTCTCCGACGAGGGGTACGAGGTGCTGACCGCTCAGAGCGGAGAGGAATGCCTTGACATGATCGGAGAGGAACTCCCCAGCCTGGTTCTCCTGGACATATGGCTTCCGGGGATCGACGGCATCGAGACGCTGAAACGGATCAAGGCGAAATATCCCCAGATGCAGGTGATCATGATATCCGGACATGGTACGGTTGAATCGGCGGTCACAACGACAAAACTGGGGGCCTTCGATTTTGTGGAGAAACCCCTGTCCCTTGAGAAGACCCTTCTTGCCGTCAATCACGCCCTGGATATTGTCCGTCTGGAGGAGGAAAACAGGCGGTTGAAAAACGGCCAGCTGCACGATATCGACGGCGCAAGCAGGGTGATCATCGAATTGCGGGAGATGATACAGATCATCGCGCCCACCAACGCGTGGATTCTGATCATGGGGGAGAATGGCACGGGGAAGGAACTCGTCGCCCGATCGCTGCACCGGCAGAGCAGCCGTTCCCAAAAGCCCTTTATAGAGGTGAACTGCGCCGCCATCCCGGAAGAGCTGATCGAGAGCGAGCTCTTCGGCCATGAAAAGGGGGCTTTTACCGGGGCCACCGAGAAAAAGAGAGGGAAGTTCGATCTTGCCAATAAAGGGACCATTTTTCTCGACGAGGTTGCCGATATGAGCCTGAAGGCGCAGGCAAAGATCCTCAGGATCCTTCAGGAAAAAAAGTTCGAGCGGGTAGGGGGGACCCGGATCATCGATACCGATGTCCGGGTGATCGCGGCGACCAATAAGGACCTGGAATACGAAATGGAGGAGGGGCGTTTCAGGCAGGATCTGTATTACCGGCTGAACGTCATCCCGCTCCACGTTCCCCCGCTGAGAGAACGGATCGAGGATGTTCCTCTTCTGGCGAGGCGGTTCATGAAAGATTTCTCGCACAAGGAGGCAAAGGCGGAGAAACAGATTGCCGATGACGCCCTTGCCGTTCTCATGCAGCACAGCTGGCCCGGCAACGTGAGAGAGTTGAAGAATATCATCGAACGCCTGGCGATCACATCCCCGTCGGACATCATTACCGCCGGAGACATACCGCCCCTCTCGAGGGAAAGCCATGCCGCCGCTCCCGCTGTTTCCGCAGGGGACGGCGATTCCCTCAGGGGAGCGAAAGAGGAGTTTGAGAAAGACTATATTACGCAGAAGCTGGCGGAAAACAAGTGGAACATAAAGAAAACGGCCAAGGCGATCGGGCTTGAACGGAGCAACCTTCACAAGAAGATCAAGGCCTACGGACTCGATGAAGGGAAACAAAAGGGGCGATAGGGTACCGTCCTCTCCCGCGGGCATCTCTGACCCGGTTGTTTCTCTGATATGATCAGACGAGGACCGTCAATGGAAATCCGCCCAAGGGCCTACGAAGGGGGCTTCATTTCATTAGGGAACGAGTCCACCCCTTCGCCACAGTCCATTCCCCTCCTCTTTGCATACCATCACATTACGCATCCCGGCCGGTGGAAAGACGTCCTTTTATGTCGGACAGAGAAAACCGGTTGAAAGGAAGGAAGATGATTCCCAGCAGCGCGACCGTGCTGATACTGAGGAAGTGATGCACGATGGCGTAGGCGAGGGCGTCGGCCTTGTGGATGCCGAAGAGGCCGAGCCCCAGGATGCAGAAGAAATGCCAGTTTCCGACGAACCCGGGCGCGGTCGGGACGGCAATCCCCAGTATGATGATGATCAGAAGAACCAGGGCCGCCGCAAAGGGGAGATCAAAGCCGAAGGCGAAGAAGAAGATGTACATGACCGTGGCGTTGATCACCCATATGGCGATGGAAAGAAGAGCCACGTAGCCCATGGATCTTATGTCCGGAATGATCTTGAACCCGTCGATCAGGTTATGAATCATACCGACGATCCTGAGGCGCCATCGTTCAGGAAGCCTCCGTAAGAGGGGATCAAGGAAAGTGAGGGAGGCTTCCCTCCTGAGGATGAGAAGGGTCATGAGAACAAGGAACAGGAGCGTTATCAGGAGAAAGAAGAGACTCCCCCGGATCAGCCACGGGGGAAGCGGCATGAGCAGAACGACGACGAAGAAGATCGCCAGGATGCTCAGGCCGTCGAATACACGTTCCACCAGTATGGTTCCCACCGCTGAAGACATGCTGACGCCTGTCTTTGCGCTGATGAGATAGGGGCGCGCAAGTTCGCCGATCCGGGCGGGGATGGCGACCACGGCCAGAAACCCCACGCAGGTGACGGAGAAAAGCGAACCCTGATCGATGGACATGATCGGTTTCAGAATGACGCCCCACCGGTATGATCTGAGTGTCTGTATGCAAACCAGGAGAAGAAATACGGGAGGGATGCAGGAAAGCCTTACGCCCTTCAGGCTGTCGGCGATACCCCGGGGATCGACGCCCCTGAATGAAAGATACACAAAGAACAGACCGAGGGCGATTCCGAAACACAATTTCTTTACCATGATACGGATGCCGCCTTTGGATGAAAGGAGGAGTCACCGTGGGCCGGTCAGGGATAGACATTCTCCGGATGCATTACTCGGACAGGTACGCGGCCACCTTGTCGTGGAGTCGTTGCGACGCCGATTTATTGCCGATGATGCCGACCCGTATGGATACCGTGGTCAGGTCCTTCGTCTTGTATTCGACGACAAACCGGACCCGCTCACCATCGATTATGGCCTGTATGGTTCCCTTGCTTATCTCTTTCTCGGGGAAGACATCGGTGGCATTCATATAGGCCACGGTCTTTTCGCAGGCATTCCACGCCTTGTCGAATGAGGCGGGGTAATCGGTCTTGAGTTCGCCGTTTACGTAGAAGTACGCCCCTGTTCCTCCACCGACCGCAGCACCTCCTACCACGGCGGCGGCACAGCCCGATAGGATGAAAACACAGACTATCGCAACCAACAGCAAAGACCCTCTTTTCATGACAGCACCCTCTTGGTTTCTTGTTTTTTCAATATGTCGCCATATTGCGTTCCGTGTTTTTCCGGCAGGAGATGGTATTGTTCAGGCGCGCATCCCCCGTATCGAACTTCTCGTTCTCGATCCACGTCGATCCGGCGGCAACCGGATATGCCGGCCTCGCTTTCTTTTCAGGCTGATCCCGCGCAGGGTGTCCCCTCGTTCGCTCAGGGAGACTTCTACCACATTTGACCGCAATATCAAAACGGAAATGTTCGCAGCGCGCTCAAGCCCCTGTATGCAGTACATGCCTTCCGATCCTCTCATCGCGTGTCCGGGGATTTCATGGACCGGGGTATTGGGGGCGGTGTCTCATCGTTCCTCTCCCCCCGGAAGAAATAAGCGGGCTATGCCGTCCTCAAAAGGAAAAAAGTCCGTACCACCTTTGATAATTTTGCCCTTCTGGTGTAGAAGAGTGCGCATGAAAACGCGTGCGTCTTTGGTGATTATCTGTTTTACTCTGCTGATACTGTGGCCAGGCCGTGGGGCTGCCGTGTCCGTGATCTACCCCACCGATGCGGGGAGGGTTACCATACACTCGGAATATCGCAGGCTCAGCCAGGGAGAGGTTGTCAAGGTAACCCTCGTATCGCCCGAGGCTGCCTCGGCAAAGGTATCCTTTGACGGGAAGGAATACCCCTTTGCTTCAGACCCGGAGGGTCTGAAGCATTTTACCCTCATTGTGCTCAGGCTCGACATGGAACCCGGGACGTACGATGCCGTTGTTCATCTCCAGCCAGTTCACGGCGTCCCGAAAGACATTGCCTTCAAGCTTGCACTGTCACGGGGGACATTCCCTTCAAGCACGATACGGGTGGCGCAGCGCTTTACGAGCCCAACCGCAGCCCAGCTCAAAAGGATACGGGAGGAGCAGGCGTTTCTCCGTGGTATATATACGTCATCCGTGCCGGACTGGCTGGGTACGGGGAAATTTGTCATGCCGGTGGATGACCGGGTAACGGGAGTATTCGGCGCCCGGAGGATCTTTAATGACGAAGTGGTGTCCCGCCATCGGGGCGTGGATATCCGTTCACCTGCAGGCACCCCCGTGAAGGCGTCCAATACGGGGAAGGTTGTCCTGGCTCGGGACCTTTATTTTTCAGGAAACACCGTGATCCTGAACCACGGAATCGGTCTCTTCTCCATTTACTGCCATCTGTCGGAGACCGTTGTCCGGGAAGGGACCGTCATTGAAAAGGGGACGGTTATCGGGCATGTGGGGTCAACGGGGAGATCCACGGGGCCTCACCTGCACTGGGGGCTGAGACTGGGAGACGATTACGCGGATCCCCTGTCGATCGTTCATCTTTCCTTCGACTGAAGGAGCGAGGCGCTATGATTCCGCGGATGGGATGATCCCGTCAAAGCACTGGAGACACAGGCTGTTCCGGGGCATGAGCAGGGAGGCCACGAAGGCTTCCATGGTGTTGAACTTGACGGAATCAGCGCCGAGAGTGAGGGCAACCCATGACTCAAGTTCCATCAGTTGCTCCATGGAGAGGATCCCGTTTGTCTTGACATGTTTCCGCGCCAGCAATTCCCCGCCCGAGCGGGTGGAGATTCCGAAGGCGCAGGGATACATAAGGGGAGGGCAGGCAATCCGCACATGGACTTCCTTCGCTCCCGCTTTTTTGAGGTCTTTCACTTTGTTGAGGATCTGTGTTCCCCTGACGATCGAATCGTCGCAGAGGACAACCCGTTTCCCTTTCACATAGGGAAGGACGGACAGCTTGCGCTTGGCCATCTTCTCCCGGGCGACCTGGGTGATCTGGGTATAGCTCCGGTCGGCATACCGGTTGTAGAGAAACACATCCTGATAGCTGATCTTCGATCGCCGGTGATACCCGAGCGCGTGCCCCATGCCCGACATGGGAACGGGGGCGACGATATCGGCAACCATCCCTCCTTCGTCGATATCTCTCTGGGCGAGGCTTTCGCCGAGGTTGTTCCGTGCCTCCTGCACGTAAACGCCGTCAATGATGGAATCGATGCTCGCGGTGTATGCCCATTCAAAGGCGCAATGCGCCCGGCGCGGTGAGTCGAGTTGTTCCAGCGTCTGGATCCCTTCGCTGTTGATGAGGACGATTTCCCCCGGGGCCACATCCCGTATAATGTCCATATCCATATTCTGGATGGCCCGCGATTCCGAACTCACGGCGAGCCGCTCGGAGTCTCCGCCGAGAATGAGAGGGCGAAATCCATACAGATCCCGGGACGCGTAGATGCCATCCTTGGTCAGTACCACGAGGGAATATGAACCCTGGATCTTTTCGGAAAGGGCGGATATGCCCCTGACTATATCCCCTTCCCCCACCTCGATAATAATCTTGGAGATGATCTCTATGTCATACCCCTTGTAAAACGATTTTCCCCGATTCATCATATCTTCCAGGAGGGCATACGCGTTGATGACATTGCCGCTGAAGGCGACCGCGATCTCTCCGGCGCGGGTGAGCCACTTCATGGGCTGCCGGTCGCGCAGGCTTACGTGGCCTATCCCCCACCTGCCGGTCAGCTTTCGCAGTTCTTCGCTCGTGAATCGCGCGGCGACTCTCCCATGGTGGGTTATATGGTTGATTTCAGTGTCGAAGGTGGAAATGCCGCAGTATTCCTGTCCTCGGTGCTGGAGGAAGTCCAGCCCCTGATAGATGTCATCCGCACAGGCCCTTGTTGAGTATATGCCGAAGACGCCGCAATTTTCCTCTATGAATTTCATGGTCTGGTCCCTTTCCCTTTACACGCGGGGATTAACCGGTCAATAAAAACATTCCTGCGCAGAGAAACACGGCATGGGTCATATGCAGTCACTATAATGCAATAAAAAAAATCACGTCCGGATCAATCCATGTCCAGATGGTAGCTCTGAAGAGATTTCACGCGGCCGTGGTCATTCCGGGTGGCGGCAATCCCTTTCACGGCGGCTATGGCCGCGGCTGCCGTGGTAATGTAGGGGACCTTGTATCTGATCGCGGTCTTTCTGATATATGAATCGTCAAACTGGCTCATCCTGCCGCTCGGCGTGTTGATCACGAGATGGATTTCATGGTTTTTTATCCCGTCGGTTATATTGGGCCGCCCTTCGTGCATCTTGAGTATCACGTCCGAGTGGACCCCGTGCTCCGCCAGAAACCCGTTGGTTCCCCTGGTGGTTTTCAGCGAGAAACCAAGCCGCTCAAACTCACGCGCCACACTGAGGATAGCTTTCTTATCGTCATCGTACGCGGTGATGAGGACGGTTCCCGTTTCGGGAAGACCCTGCCCCGTGGCCTCCTGGGCCTTGAAGAAGGCCAGACCGAAAGAATCGGCCATCCCCAGGACCTCTCCCGTCGAGCGCATTTCCGGCCCCAGGAGTGGGTCGACTTCCGGGAACATATTAAAGGGAAAGACGGCTTCTTTGACGCCGAAATGGCGGAGGGGCTTCTTTTTCAGACCAAGGTCCTTCAGTTTCTTCCCCAGCATGAGCTGCGTGGCAATCCGCGCCATCGATATGTTGCAGACCTTGGAAACCAGGGGCACCGTCCGGGATGCCCGGGGATTCGCCTCGAGGATGTAGACAACATCATCCATGATGGCGTACTGGATGTTCATGAGTCCCACCACATGGAGCTCCTGTGCGATCTTCTGCGTGTATTCGGAGATCGTGGCCATGGCGGCGTCCGACAGGCTGACGGGAGGAATGGCGCATGCGGAGTCTCCCGAATGGACACCCGCCAGCTCGATATGCTCCATAATAGACGGAATAAAGACATCCCTTCCGTCCGAGATGGCGTCGGCCTCCACCTCGATGGCATTCTCCAGGAACTTGTCGATCAGGACGGGTCTCTCGGGGGTGACATCGACGGCGGCGGCGAGGTAGCGCCTCAGCATGTCCTCATCGTGGACCACTTCCATCCCGCGCCCTCCCAGGACGTATGACGGCCTCACCATCAGGGGATACCCGATCTCCTGCGCGATGACGAGGGCCTCCCCTATGGTGCTTGCCATCCCCGATTTCGGTTCCGGTATCCCGAGTTTTTCAATCACCTTCCGGAAGCGATCCCGGTCTTCGGCCAGGTCGATCATCTCCGGCGAGGTGCCGATGATCTTCACCCCTGCTTCAGCCAGTTCGTTCGCGATATTCAGAGGCGTCTGGCCGCCGAACTGCACGATGACCCCTTCAGGTTTTTCCTTCTCATAGATACTCAGGACGTCTTCCACCGTCAGCGGCTCGAAGTAGAGCCTGTTCGAGGTGTCATAGTCGGTGGATACCGTCTCGGGATTGCAGTTTACCATGATGGCTTCAAACCCTTCATCCTTGATGGCGAAAGCGGCGTGCACGCAGCAGTAATCGAACTCAATCCCCTGACCGATCCTGTTCGGCCCTCCCCCGAGAACGATGATCTTGCGTCCGTCGCTCGATCGCACCGTGTCCGGAGCGTTGTAAGTCGAGAAATAGTATGCCGCGTCCTCGACGCCGCTGACGGGGACCGGCTCCCAGCCCTCCGTGACGCCCAGCGATATGCGGTGTTTCCGTATTTCGTCTTCCGGTATGTCGAGCAGTCTGGCAAGATACCGGTCGGCGAATCCGTCCTTCTTCGCCTGGATCATTAAGCCATCCGGGAGTGTGTCCCCCTTGCAGCGGAGGATTTCTTCCTCCCGTGCGACCAGTTCTTTCATCTGCTCGATGAACCACGCCTTGATATGGGTCTTCGCCTGGATATGCTCCACGCGGGCCCCCTTACGGAGCGCCTCGTACATGATGAACTGCCGCTCACTCGTGGGCTTGGAGAGGAGGCTCATCAACTCGTCGAGGGAGCGTTCGTGAAAGTCCCTCGCAAAACCGAGGCCGTAGCGGTTGATCTCAAGGGACCGGACGGCCTTCTGCAGGGCCTCCTTGTAGGTCTTACCGATGCTCATGACCTCTCCCACGGCGCGCATCTGTGTCCCGAGTTCGTCGATGGCACCCTCGAATTTCTCAAAGGCCCATCGGGGGAATTTGGCAACCACGTACTCGCCCGAGGGAGTGTATCTGTCCAGGGTTCCCTCTTTCCAGTACGGTATCTCGTCCAGGGTCAGTCCCGCCGCCAGCATGGATGAGATGAGGGCGATGGGGAACCCCGTCGCCTTGGATGCCAGGGCCGAGGAGCGTGATGTGCGCGGGTTGATCTCTATGACGACGACCCGCCCGGTTTCCGGATTATGGGCGAACTGCACGTTCGTGCCGCCGATGACCTGGATCGCCTCGACGATATCGTAAGAGTATTTCTGGAGACGCTTCTGCAGTTCAGGGGAGATGGTCAACATCGGGGCAGTACAGAATGAGTCACCGGTATGGACGCCCATAGCGTCGACGTTTTCTATGAAGCAGACGGTGATCATCTGATTTTTGGCGTCCCGGACCACCTCCAGCTCCAGCTCTTCCCACCCGAGAACCGATTCTTCGATGAGAATCTGGCCGATCAGACTCGCCGCAATCCCTCTGCCGGCGATGGTCTGAAGTTCTTCCTTGTTGTAGACCAGTCCGCCTCCGGTTCCTCCCATGGTGTATGCCGGTCTGATGACTACCGGATATCCCAGCTCTTCGGCGATCTGCTCCGCCTCTTCCACGGTATAGGCGGGTTTACTTTTCGGCATCTCAATGCCCAGACCGTCCATGGTCTTCTTGAAGGCGATGCGGTCCTCGCCCCGTTCAATCGCGTCGATATTGACCCCGATGATCTCCACCCCGTACTTTTCGAGAATCCCCTTGCGGGCGAGTTCCGATGTCAGGTTGAGACCCGACTGCCCCCCCAGATTGGGAAGGATCGCGTCGGGACGTTCCTTCTCGATAATTTCTTCAAGACGCCGGGCGTTCAGGGGTTCCACATAGGTCGCGTCAGCCATTCCGGGATCGGTCATGATGGTGGCGGGATTGGAGTTGACGAGGACAATCTCGTACCCCAGTTTTTTCAAGGCCTTGCACGCCTGTGTCCCCGAATAGTCAAACTCGCAGGCCTGGCCGATGATAATGGGTCCTGATCCGATAATAAGTACTTTGTGTATGTCTGTGCGTGGGGGCATAGGGCGTTGTCCTTCCCGTGGTATCCTTGTGTGAAAAACTGTCTGTAAGGCGGGGCGCAGTATAGAAAAGTCACTCCTCCATGTCAAGGTGTAAATGGTTTGCTGTCAGAAACACATAAACTATCCGGTTTAGGATAGCCACCGTGAGGAGGTGGTTATGAGATGGACGGAGATGCTATAGGAGGTTTGGAGGGTGCGATGTGAGGAGGCATATAGTGTATGAGCGGAAAGGCGATTACCCCGGGAAGAAGCGGGACGGATACGGGGAGTCTGTGATCGGACATTCCGCCGGCACATGCATCGTTACGAAGAGATGGGGTTGAATGGATTATTGGACAAGCGGTTGACCCAGGCGTCATCACGTCGAGCTCCCATGGATGAAGTCATGGCACTTTCCCGGCAATACGAAGGTCGTCGTCGGGGCTGGAATGTGAAGCATTTTTATGCATGGTATCGGCGTGACGGGGGCAGGACGGTTACACCTGGATCAAGAACACACTTCAGTCGAGCGGATGAGTTCCCACGGTTGCGAGGGAAGGTACACACCGCAAACGTCGATATCCTTCTCCTGTGCCGGGGATGATTCCGCATCAGGATGGCAGTACTCATGCATGGGTGCCGTGGAAGAAGTGGGACGTGATTGTGACGATGGATGCCGCGACGGGGGAACACTCAGCATGTTTTTTGTCCAGGAGGAAGGCACTGCCGGCAGCTTTCAGGGGGTGCTGGACGTAATCCTCTTCACAGGGGTTTGTTCAGCTCACCTACACCGATCGAGGGAGTCATTACTGGTATACGCTTGAGACCGTGGGAAAGGTAAGTAAAGGACAGCTCACCCAGTGTGGTCGCGCCATGAAGCAGAGAGGGATTGAGATGATTGCCGCCTATTTTCCCCGGACACGGGGAAGGAGTGAGCGGGCCTTCGGTACACATCAGGGTCGGCTTCCCATCAAGAATTGGCTTTGCATGAGATCACCACAATGGAGGCGGCTAGCCGTTATCCGGTGGAGGGATATCTCCCCTCCTTCAATGCTGAATTCATGAGGCCCGCCGCCGAAGAAGGAGCCGCTTTTGTCCTCTGGGGTGGATCAAACCTTGATGATATTCTGTGCGAACAATACGACCGAACAGTGACTGCCGGCAATTGTGTGAACGTTGAAGGGAAAACACTGCAGATACCAGCGAACCGGTATCAATGCCATTATGTCATGGTCAGGGTGCGTGTTCAACGGTACAGGGACGGTTCACTGGCTGTTTTTCATGGCTCGGGACAGTTGGCTGATTATGATGCGTAAGCTTCCCCTCAATATAGACGAGTCAAAAGTAGAGTTTTCTGGCATAATGTGCCCAAGAGGCTCTGATGAAGAAGACGCGTTTTACCGAGACCCAGATCATAAGCATTCTTAAAGAGACCGATGCAGGCATTCCGGTCAAGGAGATCTGTCAGAAGTATGGGATTTCCGACGCCACCTACTACAACTGGAAATCGAAGTACGGCGGCATGAGCGCTTCGGATTTGAAGCGCCTGGAAGAGATGGAACGTGAGAACTCGCAGCTCAAGCGTATGTATGCCGACGTGGCCATGGAAAATCGGGTCTTGAAGGATTTGATCGAAAAAAACTCCAAGGCTGCCAGAGAAGCGAGAAGCAAGGATCTATCTGGTGGCCGAGAACCGGCTTTCTGTCCGACAAAGTTGCCGTTGTATTGGTTTATCACGGGCGGCGGTTTATAGTCCCCCACAAGGCCGAGACGGTGATGCCGAAATCATTGACGCCATCAACGCGATGATCGACGGCCATCCCCGCTGGGGCTTCTGGAAAACATTCAAGGCGCTGCGACGGACGGGGCATAGTTGGAACCATAAGCGTGTGTACCGTGTCTACTGCGACCTTAAGCGGAATCAGAAGTGAAGGGGCAAGAAACGATTGCCTCAGCGATTTAAACAATCCTTATTGGTACCGCCGTTGCTCAACCAGGTCTGGTCGGCCGATTTTATGAGCGATATGCCTAGAGCGGCAAACGGTTTCGAACCTTTAACGTGATTGACGATTTTAACCGTGAGGTGATCCACATCGAGATTGACACGCCTATAACAGGCAGATGTCTGATGCAGGTTTTTGAGCGTTTACGTCTGAAGAGAGGTCTGCCTGATGTTCTACGGGTCGATAACGGCCCGGAGTTCTTGAGTGGTAAATTTGTTGTCTGGGCTGAGTCAGCCTGTATGATGATCCAATACATCCAGCCCGGAAACCCGAATCAGAAGGCTTTCATTGAACGCTTTAACCGGACGTATCGGAATGAACTTCTTGATCCCTACCTCTTCCGTGACCTGAATGAAGTTCGAGAGGCCACCTATTGGTGGATGATCGAATACAATGAACAGCGGCCCCATGATTTCCTGGATGATATGACGCCAGTGGAATATCTGTCAAAGAACGCCGGAACCTCTACTTTGCAATGGTCTGCTTGACAGGGAAGCTTACGCAGACCCTAAAATTATTATTTCGGCAATTGGGCATGGGCATTCTACGCGGCATAGGCGATTTTAGGATACTTGAAGAAGTTTCGGACAT
>ENA-OSEO01004171-OSEO01004171.1-sediment-metagenome-genome-assembly--contig:-NODE-4171-length-15676-cov-4.255786_pt1 | contig 15676 bp, 13 predicted proteins | sample MGYA00237883_ERZ534232 | MGnify/ENA metagenome assembly ERZ534232 | reverse complement strand
GCGTTTGAGGACTATGCTTGCGTGCATCTGTCTTTTCCATGCATGCTCACTATCCCAACTGTCTCGCTTTGGCTATATTTAGTTGCCGTAGTAATGATCAACAGCGAGAGTAAAGCCAAAAAATATTTGTTGAAGAAATATCTCACAAAATGGACATCTGTTTTGCCCTCGTTGCAATAGCAGAAAGCGTTACAAACTGGCAGACGGGAGATACCGTTGCCCCCGTTGCGATTACACCTTTCATGACTTTTCCGGGAGGTGGATTAACCAGGGAAGATTGACGTGTATACAGTGGCTTTCTCTGATTAGGCTCTTTGCATTGGAAGTGTCCGTTCTGAAGATGTCTGTTCAGATGAACCTATCCCATGGGGGTGTTTACCGAGCCGTTCGCACCATCCGATGGTTGATCCTGAGTTGTGCAAAGGATGCCGGAGCTTTGCTGGATGGGGAGATCGAGTTGGATGAGAGTTACTTTGGCGACAAACGGAAGGGTGAGAGGGGTCGTGGCGCTACCGGGAAAGTCCTCATTTTAGGCATTTGGGAGAGAAACGGCCGTTGTTCAGGTAACGGCGGTTCCTGATGTGACCGCCGAGACTCTTTTAGGCCTTACGGTCAAAAAGGTCCGAAGAAGCTCCTCGTCTACACGGATAAGTTCAAAAGTTATGACAGTCTGATGTTCTGCGGATACCGACACCCGAGCGTAGACCATCAGAGGAGGTTTTCTTCCGGCAAGGTGTACATCAACGGCTTAGAGGGGTTCTGGAGTTGGGCCAAGGAACGTTTTATCAAGCATCATGGCGTCTCCAAGGAACACTTCCCTCTCTATTTGAAAGAACTAGAGTTTTGGTATAATAATCGTACCAATGATCTCTTTGATCTGGTAGCTCACTATCTGTGTGGTCTGGTGCCAAAATGAAACTAATTACCTAAAATATTAACAATATGTTATTCGTGGCTGGGAACAATTATTCCGAACACTAGTGATATATATATATAAATAGTACCGATATGGCAAGGTAGACGACCGTCATCACGCTTCCTGCCCGGATAAAATCGATGTTCCTGTACCCGCCGGGGGAGATCAGCAGGGCGTTGACCTGATGCGTGGGGAGGAGGAAGGAATTGGATGCGCAGATCGCGACCAGGAGCGCCAGGCCCTGAGGATTCATCCCGGTCAGATCGGCCATGACCATGGCGAGAGGCACCATGAGGATCGTAGCGGCCACATTCGATATGACGAGAGAGAGCAGGGTAGCAAGGATTCCCACCACGAAAAGGATAAAGATCGGGTGTCCTGCGAGAATATCTATCATCCCAATGGCTGCATACCGGGCCGCGCCGGTATGGTCCATGGCGATGCCCAGCGGTATCAGTCCCGCAAGGAGAAAGACGGTTCGCCAGTCAACGGCACGGTAGGCTTCATTGATCGGAACAATGCGAAGGAGAATCATGGCCAGAGCCCCCGTCAGAAGGCCAAGGGCAATGGGGAATCCGAAGAGCGTGAGGAGTATTGCACCGGAAAAGCAGACCAGCGCTACAACCGGTCTGGGCTTCGGCGCCGCTTCGGCGGCTTCGACGGGCGTGGTGAGGACGAAGTTCATGTTATCCGCCATGGTCCTGATCCGTTGCCACCGGCCGTGCACTATCAGAGCAGTGCCCGCCTGGAGGGGCTCGTCCGAGAAATTCTCCCGTTCCTCGCGTTCGCCGCTGAGGAGCATGATCGGCTCTACTCCGTACGTTTTTCGAGTGGCTATCTCACGGAGCGTCTTCCCGATAAGAGGCGCTCTGACGGGGATAACCAGTTCGGCAAAGCCCGCATGTCCGGCTGTTTCCAATTCTTCGAAGGGTTGTGTGTCTTTCCGATACATGAGATCGTAATCAGTGACGAAGCGGTTCAGGTCGTTTTGGTCGCCCAGGAGGGCCAGACGCTGCCCGGCGGCAAAGGGGGTGTGCCGCCAGGGGGCGTAAAGCACATCGTCCCCTTCGGCGAGAGCGAGGAGGTTCAACCGGTACTTTGCCCGGAGCTGGACATCTCCCCGTGTCCTCCCGATGAGGGGACTTTTCGCCGGGATGGCGCAGTGGTAGATGGTCGTGGGGAGATGCCATCGCTCTATCAATTTGAGCTGCGTACTGACCGGTTTGTGCGTCCGTTCCCCGCCGCCGGGGAGGAGACGGTTACCGAAAGCGATGAAGTAGAGAATACCGGCGGCCAAGAGGGCAATGCCGACGGGGGTCACGCTGAAAAGACCGAAGGAGCGGTGCCCACCCTGCCGGAGAAGATCGTTCAGGATAAGAAGCGGGGTCGATCCCACCATGCTGAGATTTCCTCCCAGGATGACCGCGAAGCCCATAGGCATGAGGAGACGGGACGCAGGCATCCCCGTGCTTTTGGAGATCCGGAGCATGGCGGGGAGGAAGAGCGCGGCTACTCCGATATTCTGCATAAAGGCGGAGATCAATCCCGCGGTTACAGTGACAAGGACAATAAGGCGCTTCTCGCTGGACCGGGCGGCAGTGATGATGGGCTGGACAAGCCGGTTGATGGCACCGGAACGGTCCACCCCGTATCCCAGAATCATGACGGCAATTACCGCCACAACGGCGTTGCTGGCAAGTCCCGAAAAGGCCTCTTCCGGTTCGACGAGCCCCAGCCAGGGGAGGATCACCATTACCAGGATCGCGACAACATCCACCCGCAGCTTGTCACTGACGAAAAGAATCATCGTCACGGCGAGGATCAGAAATACAAGGGCCATCTCCAGGGTCACAAGATCTCTCCTTGTGATGCGGTATCGTATCAGCGGTTTTCTTTAAAAAGGCCACAGTAACGGTATGATCAGTACAGATACTATCCAGAAGATGATATTCAAGGGCACGCCGATACGGGCGTAGTCGAAAAAGCGGTACCCGCCGGGGGCGTAAATCATGGTATTCGTCTGATAGCCGATGGGGGTCGCGAAGCTGGTCGATGCGGCGAAGGTAATCGCCATCAGAAAGGGCCGGACACTCACCCCCATCAGTTCCGCGGCTGAGAAGGCGATCGGCACCAGGAGAATGGCCGACGCGTTGTTCGACATGATGGCGGTCAGCACCGCGGTGACGAAGTACAAACCGCTCAGGACAGCAAGGGGTCCCATTTCGATGATCCGCTTCATGGTTATAGCTGCCAGCCACGCGGCGGTCCCGGTCTGTTCGAGGGCGAGGCCGAGAGGGATGATTCCCCCCAGGAGGAAGATTACCTTCCAGTCGATCGCCTTGTAAGCCTCTTCAATGGTAATACAGCGGCCGAGGACCATTGCCACGGCGCCGCTCAGGGCGGCGATAAGGAGGGGGAGAATGTTGAAGACGACGAGAACAATCATGGAGACGAAAATCGCCAGTGCCATGAACGCCCGGTCCTTTCTGAGATGGAGCTGAGTCAGCTCGTTGGTGACAATGAGGTCAGATGCCTTGACAATACGCTTGACCGAATCCCTGTCGCACTGAAGGAGAAGGGTGTCTCCATCGTCGAAGCTGATATCGGCGAGACGATCCCGGAGAACCTTTCCGCGCCGCTGGATGGCGAGAACCACACAGCCGTATCGTTCTATATATTCGGCCCCCCGGAGGGTCCGGCCTATCAGGCGCGATCGGGGAGGCACCACTGCCTCGATCAATTCGATCTTATCCGATTCGAGTTCTTTGTCATGTACCACGGCATCCGCCTTCGTTTCAAGACGGTAGTTATCTTTCATCTTGATGAGTTCTTTCGCGTTCCCGTGGAGGAGGAGAAAATCATTCTCCCTGATCGTGGTGGCCGACGCCCGCCAGGTGGCTTTGCCGCCTCGAATGATCTTTATCAGATCGATCTCGCTGAGATCATTGCCGTTCAGATCGCGCCAGCGTTTTCCGATCAGCGAAGAGCCCTCAGTCACCCGCATCTCCGACAGGTAATCGGCCAGCCGGTACTTGTCGATTTGTTCGTCCGCCCCCGTTCGCTTCGGTATGAGAATCTTGGAAAAGAACGTCAGATACAGCGTTCCGATAATGACCAGAACCAGTCCCATAGGTGCAAATTCAAACAGTGAAAAAGGTTTTAAACCCCCGGTGACGGCCATGGAACTGACGAGGACGTTGGTGGATGTGCCGATCAGGGTGCAGACGCCCCCAAACTGGCTTGCGAAGGAGAGCGGAATTAGCACTCGTGAAGGAGATATTTTCCGCGCTTTTGCGAGGATGACCGATACCGGAATCAGGATGGCCACCGTTGCGGTGTTGACCATGAAGGCGGAGAGAGACGCCCCCATCACACAGAGAACAAAAATAAGTCGCCGTTCGCCGGAGCCCGCAAACCGGTCTATGCGCCGTGCCAGCCATTCGACGAGGCCGGTGCGCACCAGTCCTTCGCTGAGAACAAACATGGCGGCCACAATGGCCGTGGCTGTGTTCGCAAATCCGTACAAGGCCTGATCGGGTCTGATAAGGTGGAAGAGGAGAAGCGCCACCAGGACACACAGGGCGGTGACATCGACGCGCAGTTTTTCCGTGACAAAGAGCAGTGCGGAGACGGCAACGATGGTGAGCACGATAATGCTATCTATGGGGATCATTCAGTACGGCCTCGCAAATTTGTGTTGTTGTGTCCTGTCGATTTTCCTCATTATAATGTCCCGAAGAACAGGGGTCAACGTGAAAAGCGGAGACCGAATTACCTCATATTAAAGGTGGTGTAAAAAAGGGATTGTTGACTCATAATGTGATGTTCCCGAACATCGACTTCCGAAAGGAGGGTTGATCATGAGTCCGCGATGCAAGCAGAAGTACCGGGAGGCGGTGTATCTCAGGTATAAACAGGCCTCTCGCCGCGGAAAAGCAGCCATCCTGAATGAGTCTTGTGCCACCTGTAACTGTCATCGAAAACATGCCATACGAGTCCTTAAGAGATTCAAACGGTTTGCAAAACCCAAGCCGAAGAAACGATGACCAAAACCCCGACGGCGGGGCTTTGCGGCGAGTGAAACGAGTCCGCCAACAGCCCCTTGTTAGGGCTTCTTTAATTCTACTTTAGATCTTTCAAGTAAGTCGTTTGCAAGCTCTACATTTCCGGCCACTAAAGCAATCTGAAGCGCTGTTAGCATTCCAATGGCATCTGAAAACCCTAAAACCTCAAGTATTTCATCTTCGTCATAATTTGGCTCTATTGTTTCGTCTGTATTTCTGCGAACAGACTGGAAAAATCCGCTGTGAGTATAACTATTCATTGCTTTCCAACTTGCAGCCTTTGCCTTCGACAGAACGCCCTCCTGGAAACCTTCTTGCTGCTCTATTTCCTGTATCAAAGTACCAAATGTTTTTTCCAGTTTGTTTTTCTTGAAATCTTCTATTTCTTTGTCAGTGGCGCATTTACCTATCCATAAGCCACGTATATACGCTTCAAATAAAATCCGAACCAATGAGAATGCTGAACCAACCAACTTATTCGCAATTAATAGCACAATGGCTTTTTGATGTTCTAAAGCGATATCAAAGCAGGCTGCTGTTATTCGAGTTCTGTCGTCAGAACTTATTTCCAACCCATCAATTTTTTGATCCATCCATTGTATTAATGCTTCGGATTTTCTTATTTTGCTATCGACCTTCTTCATGGTTTCATAGCCCTAACGGCATGGGTAAGCAGCGGGAATGAAGCGCCAGCGGAATTCCCGTCGGCTTGACCCACGTGTTAGCGATTGATTTCTGAGGGTAAAACCCGTCTATTCTTCTGAATGAACTCTATGGTCCGATCATATTTCGCGCGTATTGTCTGATCAGCAATCCGCTCTTTCATTCGAGTCAGTTTTTCAACTACGGGGTTCTTATTATTCACTGATATCCAATTCCCTAATATGCAGACGGGCAGTCTATCTCTTGGATCCTTTGGCTGCCTTTCATGCCGTTCATTGAAAGGGATGTCTGCATACGCGTAGTGCAATAGCCTTTCAGCAGGCAAGCCTACCTCTCGGAGCCTCTGTTCCGCTGAAGGGCACAAGAGTAGCCCTATCCAATCCTGTATTTCACCATATTGATATGCCTCAATAAAGGCCGCTCCAAAGAACAGATCATTTTCTTTGTCTGCGTACAGTACGTCGCAAGAGATAGCCCCTCGAACAGGTATATCAGCCGTGACTAGAAAGTAGAAAAACCATCTTGAAATGTTGTCTATAGCGCCAAAAGACTGGGCAGAATCATCCTCGGTATATAGAATGAATGTGTCCGAAAACCAGGCATAACCTATGTTTGGCCACGCTGTAGCTCTTTCCTTGAATTTCTCGATAGCACTCGAAAAGGCCACGAATATGGATATTTGATTCCCACTTTCGTAAAGCTGCTTTACACCCAAGAGATCAAAATAGCCGAACCATCTCCTTGATGCTAAATCGGAATTGTATTGGATTTGATCCTTCATTCTTTCGTCGCTAACGCCCGGCTGAGCCGAGGCCCGGAGGGCCTGCCGCTCCAGCCGATTGTTCCCGAGCGCGAATCAGCGCGCGAGGGAATAATCGCGCTCGGGGCAGCCGGGCGTTCCCGAAGCGCGCAGCGCTTCGGGAACAATTAATATACCCACCGGGTTTTTTCCGATGATTTTGTTATGACTCTACAGTATCCGATAAAGAATGAAAAGGGGAAATATTCTTAAATGTCAAGCTTGAATTAACTTTTACCACCAGGTATTTCGTGGTAATAAAGACCAAAAACCCGGCGGGTAATTTATGGTGATTTTGTCCAATGTAGAGAAATCCGACGTTCTTCCGGAGTTCCAGGCCTTTCTGTTAGATAAGAAATTGGCGCCGGAAAATCATGTTTTCTTTCACGCCTTATGGGTCAGTAAGTTTTTGTCTTTCGCCAACAAAAAGCAAATCCCTCCCGATCAATATCAGGAAAACGCCGTCATGGAATTTATCGAAGGCCTGAAATCAAATCCGGGCATGTCCGACTGGCAAATTCGACAGGCCGGCGACGCCCTCCGTTTATACTATTTTCATTACCGGGGTTTTAAACCCGATCATGTATTGAAGGCGAAATCCGCTGATTTTGCAACTGAATTGCTCCAGGAAGCAAAACGATTGATCCGGCTAAGACACTATTCTTACAGTACGGAGAGAACCTACCTGCAATGGATCAAGAGGTTTCTCGACTATGCCAGGCAATATGGAAAGAAGGGAAACGCTGCATCAATGGATGAAAACGATTGCAAAAATTTCCTCAGCCATCTGGCGCTTCAGGAGAAGGTATCCGCCTCAACGCAGAACCAGGCGTTCAATTCCATTCTTTTTCTTTTTCGCCATGTCCTTTGCAAGGATATGGGCAATATGGCGGAAACCGTGCGCGCAAAACGCGGACAGAAATTACCCGTTGTCTTTTCCGTTGAGGAAGTTAAACGATTGCTGGCCTGTCTGGGTGGCAGGGATTTGCTTATTGCCGGGTTGTTCTATGGCTCGGGGCTGAGATTGATGGAGCTTGCCCGTCTGAGAGTAAAAGACATTGATTTTGATTTAGATACGTTGACCGTGCGCGCCGGCAAGGGAGATAAGGATAGAACGACTATCCTGCCCGCAACGGTTAAAGATCTGCTGAAGAATCATTTAATCGAAGTGAAGAAGCTGCATGAAAGTGATCTCGCAGCCGGACATGGCGCAGTCCATCTTCCTGATGCCCTCAGCAGAAAATATCCGAAGGCGGAAAAGGAATGGGCATGGCAGTACGTTTTTCCGGCGAATAACCTTTCGATTGATCCTCGTTCCGGAAAAGTCCGGCGTCATCATATAGGCAACACCGCCATTCAAGAAATGATTAAAAAAGCCATCAAAAAGGCAGCCATCCCGAAACACGGATCAGTGCATACTCTGCGCCATAGCTTTGCGACGCATTTGCTGATGAACGGTGTCAATATCCGCGAGGTACAGGAACTTTTAGGCCACAAGAATGTTGAAACAACAATGATTTATACCCATGTAATGCGCGATATGTCGCATGCGCCCAAAAGCCCACTGGATGTGCTATTGGCGGGCAAAAAGGACAGAAAATCAAAAGAGGGATGAAGAAAGAGGCACCGCTTTTCAATAAGGAGGGCTTCCATTAGGAATGATCGTTATTAGTTTCGAATTGAAAAGTTGGATGCTCGTTAAAATTATTCGATGCTGCATTTCAGGCAGCACTCATGGGTCGAACCAACCGGAAATTCCACCACCCGTATGCCCGCTCCCGGTCAGTTGGATTTTTTCTTGACAAATCTCTTTTAATTACATAATGTGCCGATCTTTAAGTTTCTCGATACAGGTGAATTGTATGAAGACGTATAGCGCCAAGAAAGAGGACGTCGCCAGAGACTGGTATTATATCGACGCGGACGGGCAGGTGCTGGGCAGGCTCGCTGCTGAGATAGCGCGCCGCCTCAGGGGAAAGCACAAACCTGTTTATACCCCCCATGTCGATACAGGCGATTTTATCATTGTCATGAACGCGGAGAAGGTTTCTCTGACGGGGAAAAAGCTGACCGATAAGGTCTATCACCATCACTCCGGATATCCCGGGGGATTGAAGTCTGCCACGGCGGGCAAGATCCTCGCGGAAAAACCGGAGGAACTCTTGCGTAACGCGGTCAGGGGGATGCTTCCGAAAAACAGCCTCGGCCGGCAGATGCTGAAGAAACTGAAGATATATAAGGGCGACAAGCACCCGCACAAGGCCCAGATGGCCGAGTTGCTGGAAGTGTAACCGGGAGAGAATACATATGGCAGTGAAGAGTTATTACGCGACGGGGAAGAGGAAGACATCGGTGGCGCGGGTCTGGATGAAAGAAGGAAGCGGGCTTCTGGTCGTCAACAAGAGGAATTTTGATGATTATTTTACCCTCGATATGTTGAAGAGGCTGATCATGCAGCCTCTCGACGTGACCGAAAAAAAGGGCAAGTTCGATTTTTATATCAATGTCAACGGAGGGGGGATCTCCGGTCAGGCGGGAGCCATCAGGCACGGAATATCCAGGGCCCTTGTGGAATATGATGAGGAGCTGAAATCTCCTCTCAAGAAGGCCGGCTTTTTAACAAGAGACGCGCGGGTGAAAGAGCGGAAGAAATACGGTCAGCCCGGCGCCAGGAAGAGATTCCAGTATTCCAAGAGATAACAATAGCAAGACACGGAGGGGGCCAGTGCGGCCCCCTTTTTTATTGGGAGGCGGAGCCATGGTGAAGGTTGGGATCTATGGGGCAAGCGGGTACACCGGCCAGGAGCTTCTGCGGCTGTTGATCGGCCACCCCGGGGCCGATGTTGTCGCCGTCACGTCGAGAAGATTCAAGGATACGCCGGTCTCGGCGGTATATCCGGCATTTGCCGGCCTGACGGATCTGGGTTTTGTCGATTCGACGCCTCAGCAGATCGCGCCCTCCTGCGACGTTATGTTCCTGGCGGTCCCGCACGGGGAGGCAATGGCCGCAGCGCCGGTATTTCTCGATGCGGGGGTGAAGGTTATCGACCTGAGCGCCGATTTCCGGCTGAGGGACCTATCGGTATATGAATCATGGTACGTGAAGCATACCGCCCCTGATCTCATCAAGAAGGCTGTCTATGGGCTTCCGGAGCTCTACCGGGATGATGTGAAGGGAGCGGATCTTGTCGCCAATCCCGGCTGTTACCCCACGAGTATCATACTGGGAATCGCCCCCCTGCTGAGAGAAGGCTGCGTGGATCCCGCATCGATCATAGCGGATTCGAAATCGGGGACGAGCGGCGCGGGGCGTGATCTGAAGATCGACTCCCTTTTCTGCGAGGTCAATGAGGGATTCAAGGCCTACAAGGTCGGGTCGCACCGGCATACCCCCGAGATTGAGCAGGAACTGGGGCGTCTCGCAAAGCAGGATCTCGCGATCTCCTTTACTCCCCATCTTCTGCCGGTCAACCGGGGAATCCTGAGCACCATATACGCGACCCTCGAAAAAAGAATTTCGACTGCCGAGGTTATTGACATCTACCGGAAATTCTACGCCGGCGAGAAGTTCGTGCGCATATGCGGGAAAGGGAGCCTCCCGAATATATCGTCGGTGCGGGGGACCAATTTCTGTGATATCGGATGTGTGGCTGACGGGCGCACCGGACGGGCGATTATCGTGTCAGCCATTGATAACCTGGTCAAGGGGGCTTCGGGGCAGGCTGTCCAGAACATGAACCTCATGTGCGGGCTGCCGGAGGATACCGGTCTTGACCAGATGTCGGTATTCCCCTGAGAGAAGAATGGGAAATTCGGCTCCATGACTGTGAAACTCTACAATACCCTGACAAAGAAGAGAGAGGAGTTTATCTCCATCGAGGAGGGGAAGGTGGGGATCTACGTCTGCGGGATCACCGCCTACGATGTGTGCCACATCGGGCATGCCCGGTCTGCGGTGGTCTTCGATGTTATGTACCGGTATCTGAAGTACAGGGGTTTCGATGTTACCTATGTCAAGAATTTCACGGATGTTGATGATAAGATTATCGGGAAGGCGATCGCCGAAGGGACCGACATAGGCGAGATATCGGAGCGGTATATCAGGGAGCACAACGAAGATATGGACCGCCTCGGCGTGGCCCGGCCCACGGCAGCCCCCCGGGCGACCGAAAGCATCAAGGGGATGATCCGCCTCATCGAAACCCTGATGGAAAAGGGGCTTGCCTACGTGGTGGACGGCGATGTCTACTATTCCGTGGAGAAATTCAGCGGGTACGGCAAACTGTCGGGGAGAAGCCTTGATGACATGATGGCCGGCGCCCGGATCGATATAGACGAAAAGAAGAAAAATCCCTTCGATTTTGTCCTCTGGAAGTCAAGCAAAGAGGGGGAACCCTGGTGGAGCAGTCCGTGGGGGAAGGGCAGGCCGGGATGGCATATTGAGTGTTCGGTCATGAGCCAGCGGTTTCTGGGGGACACCTTTGACATTCACGGCGGCGGGGAGGACCTGATCTTCCCGCACCACGAAAACGAGATAGCCCAGTCCGAGGGGGCCACGGGGAAACCCTTTGCGAAATACTGGATACACAACGGATTTATCAAGATAGACAGTGAGAAGATGTCAAAATCTCTGGGGAACACCCTCACCATCAAAGAGATCCTGAATGCCTATCACCCCGAAGTGGTGCGTTTCTTCATCCTCCAGCGGCACTACAAGAGCTACATCGATTTCTCGGATAGCGCCATGGCTGAAGCGCGGGGTGGTATGGAGCGGGTGTATACCGCCCTGAAGGGGATCAAGGACGCGCTCGGCGATGGAGAAAGCGTATCCGACCTCTCTGAAAAGGATCTTGCAGGTGAAGACGAGGCGGCATTCGAGAAGGTGCGCGCGCTTCCCGTACGGTTTACCGAGGCGATGGATGATGATTTCAATACTCCCATGGCCCTGGGGTATATCTTTGATACCGTCCGCATCATCAACGGATATCTTTCCAAGATGGGGACACAAGCCGCCAGGAAGTCCCTCCTTGTCCTGCATGAAGCGCGCGAACGGGTCAGAGAGGTGGGGAAGGTGCTGGGGCTCTTTCTCGAAGACCCCGATGACTATATCGCGAAGAATCAGGAGCGGGAGGTCAGGAAGCGGGGACTGGATGTTGAAGAGGTGGAGCGGCTGATCGATGAGAGAAAACAGGCCCGGGAGGCGAAGAACTGGACCCGCGCCGATGAAATCAGGGATCTTCTGGCCGCCAAGGGGATTGTCCTCAAGGATACCCCCACAGCCACCACGTGGAAAATAGCCTAGGCGACGTCCATCCGGGGGGAAAGCGGCGATTATTCTACGGCTATATCAACAACCTCAAATTCTCTGACCCCGCCCGGGGTATTGACCCTGACCTCATCTCCCAGCTTCTTTCTGATGAGGGCTTTCCCGATGGGAGACGTGACGGATAACTGGTTCCGGCTCATGTCCGACTCGAAGGGACCCACCAACCGATAGCAGGTTACCTCTCCCGTGTTTATATCCTCTATGGTGACGGTCGATCCGAAAACGACCATCTCATCGGTCAGATCCTTCAGATCAACGATAGCCGACTGCGCCAGGTTATTCTCCAGTTCCTGCACCTTTCCCTGGATAAAAGATTGTCTCTCCTTGGCCGCGGCGTACTCCGCGTTTTCCGAGATGTCTCCATGACCTCTCGCTTCTTCGATATCCCGTATGTTCGCGGGCACCTCGACCTTCCTCAGGCGGTCCAACTCTTCCTTTAATCGTTCGAACCCCGCGCGGGTGATAGGGAATTTATCCATGTTTTCTTCTCCGGGTAACACCTTCTGTGATCGACCGCTCTAAAAACAGTAATGCACAGAGTTGAAGCACCGTCAACTCCATGCATTGAGCATCCCTATACCGTATGTTACCTGCTTTTTCAACTGATAATAATCATTTTCACCGTTTTTTGTCGATTGCTATTTGAGGGCCCCCGTATTACACTTTGCACCGAGAACCCGGAGGGCATGCGATGGGAAAAGACAAGAAAGTCAGCTATCCCGTTCCCATCCGGGAGTGGTCGGAGGAGGACCGCCCCCGCGAGAAGCTCCTCAAATACGGGGAACACGCCCTCAGCAACGCGGAGCTTCTGGCAATCCTGATCAGGACGGGGACCCCCGGCAGGAGCGCCGTCGATATGGGAAGGGAACTGCTCCACCGGTTTGGATCCCTGCGCTCCATGGGGGGAGCCGAGATCTCGGAATTCAATGCGATCCCGGGGATCAAGAAGGCGAAGATCGCCCAGATCAAGGCGGCCTTCGAGCTGGGCAGGAGGATGATGAGCGAGGAGAAAAAGCCCTCGACCGCGTTCAGACATTCCTCCGATGTGGCGGATTTCCTGATGCCGCTCATGAGGGATTTGAAAAAAGAGCGGTTTGTGCTGCTTCTCCTGGACGGGAAGAACACGGTATCGAATATGATCGATATCGATTACGGAACCGTCGACAGGGCGAATCCTTACATCCGGGATATCATCCAGACTGCCGTGAGAAACAACGCGCCGTCGATCATTGTCGCCCATAACCATCCCTCCGGCGCCACTGCTCCGAGTGAAAACGACAAGGCCTTTACCCGCAGCCTGATGATGGCCGCCAAGGCGACAGGGATCAATTTCTTCGATCACATCATCATCGGCAACGATGACTATTTCAGCTTCGCCGACAAGGGATTCATCGGCGAATACGAAACCCGCGCCATCAGGGAGTTGTAGCGGTATGCGGGACACGGCCCCGTTCGGGCGGGCAGGGGCCGATTGACGCGTGCTGAAAAATATGCAAGATTACGCGGGAAATAATGACGCCGCAATTTCCCGGCGATGGGCTGAAAGGGAGTAGAAAATGGCGGATATGGATGGAATCAAAGAGGCCAAGATGTTTTACACGGACAGACCCCAGAGAGCGGAGGGTTTTTTCCTCAAGGGATCGAATTCCCTCGATTGGGGGATGAAAAACAGGCTGGCGAGGATATTCAACCCGGTCTCCGGCCGGACGGTCATGCTGGCCATTGATCACGGCTATTTTCAGGGACCGACCACCGGGCTGGAGCGGGTCGATATCAATATTCTTCCCCTGGTCCCGTACGCGGACACCCTCATGCTGACGCGGGGGATTCTCCGTAGCGTCGTGCCTCCTTCCATTTCTCCGTCAATCGTGCTGAGGGCGTCGGGGGGCGCCAGCATACTCAAGGAACTGTCCAACGAAGATATCGCCGTTGATATTGAGGACTCGATACGCCTGAATATCTGCGCCATGGCGGTGCAGGTTTTTATCGGCGGGGAGTATGAACGGCAGTCGATCATCAATATGACGCGGCTCGTCGATATGGGCACCCGCTACGGCATCCCGACCCTGGCGGTTACCGCGGTGGGCAAGGACATGGCCCGCGACGCCCAGTATTTCCGCCTGGCCTGCCGCATCTGCGCGGAACTCGGCGCCCATTATATCAAGACGTATTACGTGGAAAAGGATTTTGAGACCGTCACCGCCTCCTGCCCGGTGCCGATCGTGATGGCGGGCGGCAAAAAGATCCCGGAACTCGACGCCCTGACCATGGCCTACAACGCCATACAGAGAGGCGCCAGCGGGGTGGACATGGGGCGCAACATCTTTCAGTCCGAAGCGCCGGTTGCCATGATCAAGGCGGTGCGGGCCGTGGTCCATGACAACGCAACCCCGGCACAGGCCTTCGATCTGTATAACACATTGAAGAATGAATGAAAGTAGCCCGCTGGTACCATAACGACGATATCCGGATCGAAGAAGTCCCGACCCCGGCGCCCGGTCCGCATGAGATCCTGGTCAAAGTGATTTCCTGCGGCATCTGCGGCAGCGATGTGGTCGAGTGGTACCGGCTTCCCCGGGCTCCCCTGGTGCAGGGGCATGAAGTCGGCGCGGAGGTCGTGGCCGCCGGCGATTCCGTGCGTACCTGTTCACGGGGCGACCGGGTATTCATTGCCCCGAAAGTGCCCTGCTTCAAGTGCCGTTACTGCCTCAACGGACACCATCCTCAGTGTTCAGGGGTCAAGGAACGGCTCCCCGGCGGCTTCGCAGAATATATCCTGGTCCCGGAGATCATCGTGAAAAACGGGACGTATCTCCTCCCCCCGAATGTAAGTTTCGACCAAAGCACGTTCATCGAGCCCCTCGCCTGCGTCGTCCGGGCGCAGCGACTGGCAGGCGTGAAAAAAGGCGATGTGGTTCTGGTAATCGGCTGCGGCATGTCCGGACTGCTCCACATACAACGGGCCACGGCGTGGGGGTGCACCGTCATCGCCGCGGACATCAATGAAATGAAACGGGCCGTTGCCTCCCGTCTGGGCGCCGACGGTGTTATCGATGCGGCGGAACGTGTAGAGGAGCAGCTTGTCGCGAAATACGGCAGAAAGGCCGATGTCGTATTCCTCTGCGCTTCGGCGGAATCAGCGGTAACCCAGGCTTGGAGGTGCGTGGATGACGGAGGGGTGGTCATCCTTTTTACCGTTCCCGATCCCGACAGGGAGGTCGTTGTTCCCGTCAACGATTTCTGGACGAGAGAAATCACGGTCCTAACCTCTTATTATTGCAGCCCTTCCGATATTGGCGAGGCGCTGCGCCTCATCGAATCAGGGACGATTATCGTGGACGATCTGATCACGCACCATCTTCCTCTCGACGATATCACCAGGGGGTTTCAACTGGTGGCGGACGGAAGGGAGTCGATCAAGGTCATTATCCATCCCCATCAACGAGCGTGAAAAGCCCACGACAGGATGTCGCAACATTGGCATGATTCATCGGTTGTGGCTGTGTCGGGGGAGCTTGTGAAAGGATATAATCATACCCCGATCATCGGAAACCCTGTTTCTTATTACTCCGGTAATTAAACATGTAAAGGGAATTTAGGTAAAGCCTGTATTTGCTAAATCCTGTGACAGTAGGTTTATATATTTAGTGTCCCCTTCGGGGATGGTTGAAACCTCTCGCCTTTAGGCGAAGAGAAGATTATAATCTGTCGCTATGCGACGTTACCAACTGGGTGCTCATACAAAAACGGACTTAAAAGTTCACCTCATCTGGATACCGAAATACCGGAAGAGGGTGCTTACTGGTCACGTAGCGACACGAGTCCGAGATGTTTTGCGGCAGATTGCCATAGGGCACGAGATTGACAGTATCACCGGCAAGGTCGCGAGCGATCATATCCATATGTTC
>ENA-OSEO01004169-OSEO01004169.1-sediment-metagenome-genome-assembly--contig:-NODE-4169-length-15684-cov-5.935350_pt1 | contig 15684 bp, 14 predicted proteins | sample MGYA00237883_ERZ534232 | MGnify/ENA metagenome assembly ERZ534232 | reverse complement strand
GCGGCTGGATTCCCAAGGGGCGGGTAACGGAAATCGGCGTTTTGGATAATAAATACAAACTCCAAGAGATGGAAACCACCAACTATAACAAACGGACCGAACAGAACATCATTGATTCCGACGGCACGCTGATTTTATCGCATGGCAGGCTCACCGGAGGATCAGATTATACCCGCGAAATGGCCATTCTGCATCATCGACCTTGGCTTCACATCGATCTTGAAAAGATCGGCGCCTTTCAAGCCGCTGAAAAGATCAAATCATGGATTACGGAAAATGATATCGAGGTTTTGAATGTTGCAGGCCCAAGAGCAAGTAAAGACCCGGCCATATATGATGCTACGGTCGATATTATAGAAACTGTTTTTTATCTGGACCTTATTGATGGCACTTTCCCCGCGTCTTTTTCCATTACTCCCAAACGAAGCGCTCAAATGGGAAAAGAAATTCTGCCCCAAACCGTTGAAGAGGCTGTGGACAAACTTCTGTCAAAACTGTCGTTGAGGGATAAAACCATGATCGCAAATATTCCCAAAGACAATTTGACGGATCTTTATCACTCGCTCGAAAACGATATACAAAAAGAAGTCGGTTTATGGCTTACAAGTGAATCGTTGCTGGAATCATGCCGTTCGATAACCGGGGATACTCATCTCAATGAATATGGTGCTTCATTAATCATCATGCAAAGATTATGGGACAAGCTGCAAAAAACCAATGTATTGAGAATTGTGAGATAAATGAGGAACCATGTTACACATTGTTTTTGTATGTACCGGTAACATCTGCCGGAGCCCCATGGCAGAAGGGTTTATGCGGCATAAATTTAAAGAGATGGGCCGTCATGATCTAAGGGTTACATCCATGGGAATCCACGGGCTGAATGATTATCCGGCTACCGAATATGCCCAAAAAGTCTGTGAAAAAGACGGCTTCGACATTTCATCCCACAAGGCGCGATCTCTGGTGGGAGATGAGTTGCAAAAGGCGGATCTTATTTTTTGTATGGAACCCGTTCATAAAAAATTCGTGGAGACCTTTTTCCCCTGGCTTCGAGAAAAAGTCTTTCTCCTCGGAGCCTGGCCGGACAAGGCCACCCGCAAAAGTGCCATTCAAGATCCCATGGGTGGTTCGTATGAAAAATACCAGCAGGTATTTGACCTTATCAAAAGCCATATTGAACGCATCATTCCCCTGCTGGAGACGAATCTGTACGACAACGAGTAAAGAATCCTTTTAAAAAGAACGCGGAACTTGAGCCAGAGGACTCAGTCACTTCGGGTTTTATCTTTTTTGCTAAAAACCCGAATGGATCTGTCTCTGCCTTTTTGGGCTTCAATTTTTGCCGTTAAGCTATCCTCCCATGGCAACAAAACTTTAGGGTCCGTAACGGTGACTACCGGACAGTTGGATCGATAACTGGTGCGTTCCACAACGCTTCCGGCATACCATTTTCCATTCTTTTCCTTGGTATGGGAACCCATCATGATCAGGTCGGCGTTTTTTTTATCGGCACATTTTAAAATTTCAAGATGCGGCATGGCACCTCCCCGAACCGTAAATTCATGATCGATTCCTTCGAGGAACTCACGGCAAAATTCTTTAAGCCTTTTCTTGGCCGAGTCGATATCTGCCGCATAATCAGCCTTGGAGTATTTGGGAAGGGGAGGGACAGGTATCATATGAAACGGGAAAAGTTTCGATCCGTATTTTTTGGCAAATTCCACTGCTAAACACAACGAACATTCGCAGGATCTTGAGAAGTCGATACCCACCAGGATCCTTTTAAATTCCGGCGGTTTTTCGGGGATTGATGGATTAACAATCATTACCGGACAATTCTCGCGCATAATAACGCCTTCTACCGTACTCCCGATCTTTCCAACCACTCTGACCACTTTTTTTTCTTCAGCTCTCGTGGAATGGGGACCCAGCACAATCAGATCCGTATTTTCTTCTCTCGACCATCTCAAAATTTCCTCCCATGGGAAACCGGGTACGACTCTGATCTCGTAATTAAGAGACGGTTGAAACGTATCTTTATAGACCTTCTCTAATTGCGTTTTTACGCTTTTTTCGTAATCTATCGTCGTAATGATATCTTCATCTGTTTTAAAGTGTTTTACAAGATGACGATTCTCTTTAGAAGTAGATTCCAGAACGTGAAGGATGTATAATTTTGCATTGCTTCGTTCGGCAATTTTTGAAGCCGTCAAGACCGGTGCGTCCATCGTGTCCAACACGTCTGATGCCGCTAATATTCTTTTAAACATCGTTTCTCCTTGTTTCTCCTTCCCTGTCGGGAGTCGTTTAGATCAGGCGTCGGGGAGTTTTTATAATAAACATTTATCTATAAGGTTGCGGCTCGGAGAGCGGAATAAATAATCTTTTTAAAAAAGCATTATCCATGAAACGATTTAACGAATACCGCCCGATCCTTCATGTAGTTAAAGATGCAATATAATGGTCTTTGGCCAGAATTTGCTCCATGCACTCTCCCAGCGACGTTTCGGTGTCGACACGAATATGCATTTCATCACCCAATTCGATCAAAGGTTCAAATCGCCTCTTGAAATCTTCATAATGGCGGTAGCGAGCGTCTGAAACCGGATATCCGGCCTCCCGCTTTAACAGGCGTTCCTTAATTACATTTTCCGTTAATACACATTCAACAAAAACAATGTTTGCTTCAGTGTCTTTTGCCATTCGTATGGCTTCAATTCGATCATTTTGCTTACCATATGTTGCGTCCAAAATAACGGATCTGCCTTTTTCAATTTCTTCCTGGGCCAATAGAAGCAATCGACCATACGTCAAACGGGTGGCGCTCCTTGAATACATACCCGCTTCAAATGGCAAGTCCGAAGGATCACCGGGTTTTGTACCGAAAATTTCTTTCCGGATCACATCGGATTGAAATACTTTGATTCCAAAAACTCTGGAAAGTTCTCTTGAAATCGTACTCTTACCCGAACCCGGCATTCCGCATACCACCCAGAGTGTTGGGCGCGTGAACTGCACCGCGTACCGGTAGGCGAAATCTAAATATTTATTGGTTTCTTTAAGAAGCTTGGCTTTATCTTTTTTGACCAGACCATTTTCCTGAAGACGGATGCAATTTACCTTGCACCGCACAAATGCCCGGTAGCATTTGTAAAAATCGATAAGAACGAAAACATCCCGATCTTCCGTGTATTTGACATAATCATCGAGCAGATCACTTGCAATCTGTGGGAAACCCTCATAATCGAGATCCATTGCCAAAAACGCCAGATCTGATGTAATGTCATGAAATCTGAAACGTTCATTAAATTCGATACAGTCGATGATCTGAATCCCTTCATTGGTAAAATATATATGTCCGGTTCTCAGGTCGCCATGACAATCTCGAATTTTTTTACCTTTGATTCGATTCTCAAATAGTTCTTTTTTTCTGCGCAAAAAGGATAGTGTCGCGGATCGGACAATCTGAAATATTCGTTCATCAAGAATTTCGCCGGCAAACCGTGTTGTTTGTCGAAAGTTTTCCTCACAATTTTCTTGAATGGTTTCCCAGGCCCCGGAGGAGTGAATATGCTCAACGGACGGGCCTTGGCTATAAAATTTTGATAGAATTAAAGCAAGTTTTCTTATAAGATCTCTATTAATCTTTTTTCTTTTCAAAAGATGGATCATGGAACGGTCCGCAGGAAGTTGTCGCATTTTCACGGCATATTCAACGGGAACGCCGGGTCCGGCCAGATCGTATTTGCCGTCTTTAAAGGTGATGGGAACGACATCAAGATAGACATTGTGAGACAGGCGTTTATTCAGGATAATTTCCTGATGGCAGTAATGATGCCGCTTTTCCAATGTGGTGAAATCGAGAAAATCGAGGTTAACCGGTTTTTTAATTTTATAGACATAATCGCCCGTAAGAAAGACATGAGAAATATGCGTTTCTCGCTGTTCTATGCGACCCACGGGGTGAGGATAGAATTCCGGCCTACCCATACGCGCAAAAATGTGATCCTGATGATTCATCTTCATGAATGAGCCCAAACTAAGTGACCATGACTGGCAAACAAAAAAATACCGTACGTACCATTGGTGTAGCTTTTCAAAAAACGATGTCAGGATATTTTACAAATTGTAAAGACGAAATACCCTGACATTTTTATGTCGCAGCCTTAGGGACTTTACGATGAAAAGTTGACGCTGTTTCCCTGGCGCTCCTTAACAATTTCCAAAAAAAGATATGTGTGAATCTCATTGATTTTAAAAGGTGTTTATATAAAAAAAATTCACAATTTCCCAATATCGAAAAACGATAAAAGTGTATTTTCGTTTGGTACAGTTTTTGCTGATTTCTATATTAGTACGCTTTGATTTCGAAATCTATCATTTTCTCAAAACAAGTTAATTGATTGGTTATAACCTACCGTTTGGAACGACATTTAAATGACCACAGAATCTTTCAGAAACCTGTGCCTTTTTCACACGCTTGACGGGCTTCGGGACGGTCTTACCCACTTTTCAGGGTCGAGTCGGGCGGCACTTATTTATGCCGTCAAGCCTGACGATTCGATCCGCGTCTATGATCCACAACATCTGCTACAGGGCCACGAACCCATATTAAAAGAGCTTTATATAAAATCGAATCGATGGCGCAAGGATGTTACGGCAAAAATCCTTAAAAAGATGCTTTCAGGACACATCCTCGCCCAAAATAACCTTCAACTTGCGGGATTGATTTCCTACGGGGGGCGATCGCGGTCGATTTTTTATCAAATGTGGTTTACGGAGCACCATCCAGACATGTGTTCCATCGGACCCACTGAATGCTGGCTGGAACATGCAGTCTGGCTCCTTTCGCATGATTTTGCCACAGGAGATCCCCTATATACCAGAACTTCCGGCAATGTCCTCCGGGAATATGCCACCCATGCGGTTCGGGATTATATTATCGATCAAATGAACATTATTCTTGGCTGGGATACTCAGATCCGGGTATATCCAATTTTGGACGCCGTCCTTGGTATTTCCAGGACTCGGGAGGAAAAGGCCTGGCCTGTGGGGGAACTGACGTTTGTCGAACCGAAAGCCACTTTAGAGATGGAATTTTTAGCCCGGTTTCCCTTATTGGAACAGCCGAGCATTAATCATTTCAAGCATGTCCGCAAGCTCCTGCAGAGTGTTGAGAACTCGGAACGGAAACTGATATCCGACGGTAAAACCATCGTTGGAATCTCTGCCGACACCAGGAATAATTTTCGCATCACCGCCGATTTCAGAGGTGAATACGGTTTCTTGAGCATAAATGATAATCCGGTGTGCAGTTTTGCAGATGGCCGGTTTCATTCGACGACACGACAGGCCAAGCTGGTAGAAGTGGAAGAAGCCCTGCTCGAATCGAATCTGGATTTTGCCGCCGCACATGAACTTTTTCAAATTATCTCCCGAATTGTGCATACGGCTGGAAGAGAAAAGTACGGCTGTACTCTGGTTATCGACTTCAACGATACGCCCATAAAAATTGCCGGGAAGAAATCGGAACAAGCACTGGATCTCAGAGAAGCGCGTTTTTTAAAGCTCTCGGAATCCCTGGCAAAGCTGGACGGGGCGCTCCATATCGGGTCGGATTTAAAACTTCACGGATTCGCCTGTCTCCTGGACGGTCTCGCCGTTCCGGCTGAGGATCGGGCCCGGGGTGCGCGATTCAACTCGGCGCTGAGATTCACCGCCATCCATAAGAATCTGATCATCGTGGTTGTCTCCGTGGACCGCCCGATTTCGGTCATTCAGGAAGGCGTCGAATTAAATGCCCAATGCGAATGGAAACCCGTTCCTGGATGTATGGAGTCGCCGCCCACACTCGAGCAGTTTATAAGATAGCAGCCTTCATTTTGTAAGGCTCAGATAAACTTTAGTTTCCATGACCTGAGTTGTTGGTGTTATATTCCCATGAATCAAAGTGAATAATCACGAATACAGAAACAATCATATGGTGATTACATGCCGACGCCAGTTTATGTGATTTCCGGATTTTTAGGGGCTGGGAAAACGACCTTAATCAACACGATTCTCGATACCTCCCCTGTTGATAAAAAAATCATGGTTCTCGTGAATGAGTTCGGAAGTATCTCGATCGACAGAAAGATCATAAAGGTTGATCCCGACAATGTGGTGGATCTATCCGGAGGCTGTATCTGTTGCGGTTTGTTTTTGGAACTCGTTTCTTCTTTAAGGTTCGCTCTTGACACGCTTTTCGCCGATATCATACTGATCGAGTCCACGGGTCTTGCGGTCCCTGGAGAAATTGCACGGCAGGCTTTATCTCCTGCATTTGAAGGAAAAATCGAATACGGTGGAATAATTACCGTAGTGGAGGCGAGCAGCGTACTTACATTGCAATATCCGATTATAAAGGATCAACTCAAAACGGCGAATGTGATCATTTTGAACAAGATAGATCTTGTCGATTCAAACACCCTTGATCGTGTTCGTAAAATGATTCGTTCGATGGTTCTTCCCGATAGTCGCCTGATTGAAACCAGTTTTTGCAAAGTACAATATAATGACATCATATCTCAACGATATAATGACAGCAGGGTCATCGAATATGTCCGGACACCGCAGAAAAAAATTGATACCACAGCCGGTTTTGCCACCGTTTCTTTTGTAAGGCATCGTCCGCTTAACCGGGACAAACTTTTTGATCTTTATGGACGGCTCGGCAATAAAATTATCCGCTCAAAAGGTTTTATATTGACGGATAGTGGAAAAATGGAACTGCAGTTTTCCAACAACGTTATTTCATTAAGCGCAACTCAGCAACCCATCCAAAGAACAGAGCTCATATTGATTCTCCATGAAAACGATAAGGATTTAATTGAAAACGAATTCAGAAAGGTCTTCGAAGAACAGAACGATAACGACACACACCAGAATTCGTAATTTCTTAAGTGTTTAGCCTTTTGAAAATGAATCGCTTCCTAAAATCAGATTTGTTTCAAAAACCAAAACAGTTACGTAATTCCTCTTTTTTCCCAACATGATCCGGCATGGACATCCCCGAAGTCTATCTTGAACTTCAACAACTCCTGGCAATAGAAAAAGGAGAATTTTGACATTTTCAAATCACGCATTACTTTATTCACAAGTTTTACAAGGACATTAGCGGGCCAAATTTAACCAGCCTGAACTTAAGTATAATAAAACTATTTTTAGTTAGGAAATATCAATGAAAAACACAGAAAAAAACACAAAAAAGAAATGGTACGAAACATGGTGGGGACTTTTATGGACGCTGGCAATCGTAGATGCCAACCCCGGCCGAGGGATTCAGACATTCATGGAAGTCGATCGCGAACTTAACGATCTCGCCGAGGTCACCGAAGATGCCCGTGATCGAGAACGATATCCATGTATCGGTCGAGCCGTGGGGGAGTCCTGTGAAGATGTCGCTTAAAGGAATTCATTCTGGTTTCGGCATCATTTCTAAACGTTCATCGTTACGTTGAGGCCTGTGGCCGGCGGATTCTGAAGTTGCAGTCGGATGCCGGACAGCGTTCGCATTTATAGATCCCTCTTAAGGAGGTCTTGCGGTCTGTCAAGCGAGTAAAAAACGAAAGTGATTTACCCGGATTCATGATCAGGTGATTATTTAATTTCACCCCGATCGCCGATCCGTCCGCCAGATTGAAAAGCAAGGTTTGATTCGATAGGGACATACCGGCGTATCCGGGTGCAAAACGGCAACCGGCATATAAATTTTCCTTTCCTGCCTTTTGTGAGATCAGTTCATACGCTCTTTCAGCAAGGGATTCTATCAAGGCCACACCACAGGCATCCAGGAAGAGGGATTGTAGAAACTCACCCAGTTCATCGAGTTTACGGCATGCTATTTCCAACGCTTCACCGAGGGTGCAAATAACCGCAGCAACATATCGTGTATGAACATCCCTCTCATGGGGCGGAAGATCCAAAGAAATTCTGTTTTTCAGAATCAGGGTTCCATCCGCTGAAAGCTCGTATACCGGGTGTACAGCATAGACCAATGCCGGTGTAATGATCTGGCGGGCTACCCTAAGGGTTTTTGATACAAGGTTCGCCGTATCACTGTTCAATTTGTAGCCGGTGCCTCCGGCATATCGGCATACCTGCTGAGAAGTGGCGATGATCTCATCAGGTGCAAAATGGACGACCGTTGACGATGTGTTGATAGGATGGTTTTGATGGATGTCGGATTCGTTCATGATGGATTTCGCTTCAATCTGCCCTTATAAAATCGGCTTGCGCGAACAATTATTATTCGAGGCGAGCGTTCTTTTACCCTTTCTTAGCGCGAGACAAACGCTTTCCTCTTCGTTCTAATTTATAGAAGAGAAAACGGAAATACATTTCCTGGAAGAAATTGGTATGAGATTTTTTAAGGGATTTAATTCCTCTCCGGCAGTATTCCAACGCCTTTTCCGGTCGACCGGCATCCAGATGAAGACAACTTAAACGCTGGTACGAAAACGGGGTGATCGATCTTTCCTCCACCCCTTTTTCATAAATTTTTATGGCCCGATCGATCTGATTCAGCTTTTCATAAAGGACGCCCAGCTTATTATAAATCAAAAAGCGTCCACCGCTGCTTTTGGGAAAACCTCCGAGCGCTTCCAGATATTTGGTTTCCGCTTCCTCAAATCGCCCTTCTTTTACCAGGGCTTCCCCTTCGAATACAGGGCTTAATGTTTTAAACGTTTCTTCTGAAATTTTTCCCTGGGGTAACAGCTCTCTGAAGTTCATGATGGTAAAAACATTCCTTTCATAAATTGTTGCTGAAAATCCGGAACCTTGGCAAGTTCCACATATTTTATTCGCCGGGCGATTCTGAGTGCTTCGTTTAACGCACGGGTCGACAGGAGGACCATCTTGGCGCCGGTGCCTGCGGCATTTCCCACCTGGGTTATTCTCGCGTTCTCAAAAACGGGCAACAGCCCGATAGCCTTCGCACTTTCCGCACGCAGATAATTGCCGAATGCACCGGCCAGATAAACCTCTCTGACATCCTTTTCTTTCAACCCCATGGTGTCCAACAGAATTCTGATCCCTGCCATCATGGCACCCTTGGCCAGTTGAAGCTCCCTGATATCTTTCTGAGTGATGACCACTTCCTTGGCCCCGCTGTCGCGGTCTTCAGCGCTCAGAACAAATTGTTTATATTTTTCCTGGGTCAACAACCGTGAATATGAGGTCTGCGACACCGCTTCATTGCTCGACAACCTTCCGTCCTTTGAAACAAGACCTGCCATTCTCATCGCCGAAACAGCGTCCACCAAACCCGACCCGCAGATGCCCTCTGCCGGAGCTTCATCAATGACATGACAGCGGAAACCGTCTCCGGAAAATTCCACCCGATCGATGGCCCCGCTCACTCCTCGCATTCCGCATTGAATCTGGGCGCCTTCAAAAGCGGGCCCTGCGGCACAAGAACAGGCAAGCATCGTTTTACCATCGGTGAGCACAATCTCTCCGTTGGTTCCGATGTCAATGGCCATCTTGGGGACCCTGCTTCTGTGAAGGCCGGTCGCCAGAACGACCCCCACCGTATCGGAACCGATGAAGCCTGAAACAAGAGGAAGACACAGGACTTTTGCCATAGGGCTTATCCTTAATCCCAAATCGTTCGTGGAAACCCACAGGGCACTGCCGGTAACCGGATTATAAGGCGACCTGGAGAGTAATTGCGGAGATATCCCCAGAAAAAGATGGTGCATGGAAGTATTGCCCACGGTCACAACACCATAAATATTATCACTCGAAATGCTGGCAGCGGAACATATATTTTCTATAATATGATTGATGGTGTCCACCACCATGTTTTGAAGACGGTTCAAACCGTCCGGCGTGTTCAAGGCATATTCGATTCTTGAAACCACGTCACTGCCAAGGACAGATTGACTGTTTAGTGCGGAACCAACCCTCACTAAAGTCCCCTGACATAGATCAAAAAGATACCCAACGACGGTGGTGGTGCCAATGTCAACCGCCAAACCGAAATTTACCATGGAGGCATCCCCGGCCTCAAATCCCAGCACCTCGCGATCCTTTACCAACGCAGTGATTCCCCTGAAATCCCTGCCAAGCACAGACGGTAACGTTCTCAAACAGGAAAATGCCATTACCGGATTCTTTACGCCTTGTTGAAGGAGGAAATCCTTGACAATCTCGTCCAGCGGTTGATCCTTTTTTAAATCATTTGGGCGAATATCGAGAAAATATTTTTTTATAGGCGGCTGAAATGAAACCGATCGATGAACACCCTCTTCCAGTATGTGTTCCTTTCCGGAAGGCAGCGCCAACAGGGAAACGACTGCCGGTGATTTCACAGCCGCCTGGCACGCCAGACGAATGTTTTGTCGGATTTCTTCCGGCGTGAGATATTCCCGCTCCAGGGGGGAAAGCGGTGAAACTCCCTTTTGCACGGCCACCTTGCATTTACCGCATTTTCCCATGCCGCCGCAGTCCGACGCTATGTTCACACCGGCTTTTAACGCAGCGTCTAACAAAGAAGTACCGGGTTCTACCTCCACTTCCTGTTTAAGGGGTTTAAAAATAACCTTCATTGCTTCACCGCATATTTCGATTGACAAGCCATTTGAAATACCGACATCTTACCGGATGGTTCCTCCAAAATTGATCCACGAAACAAACGAAATCTCAATGTTACAACCACTATACATCTATCATTCCAAAAGTTTCAAGAAAAAGGGCGGAATTGAACTGCGGCAGCGAGCCGATAACCCACAGCTTGCCGAAGAGAGCTTCAATTCCGCCCTTCAATAACACTTATTTGGCCTATAAGGCACTTTTGTTCCTATTCGTACTCGACCTCCTCCACAGGGACCTTCCAGAGCGCCAGCATGATGCATGCAGCCACCAGCGCCGCAATGATCCAGTAGTAGAATCCGGCATGCCAGCCATAATGATCCACCAGCCAGCCGGTGAAAACACCGGTCATGGCGGCGCCAATATAGCCGAATCCGTCAATAAACCCTGCGGCCGAGGCAGCAGCTTTTCTTCCCGCAAAATCCTGAGCCGCATGTCCAACCATCAGTACATGGGGGCCATAGGTACAGAACCCGACCACGGCCAGACAGATCAGGCCCCAAACCCAGGCACCCGGAGGTGCAGTGTAGAAGAGATAGGAGAAGATGGCCAGGGTGAAAAGACAGATACAGATGACCGGTGCCCGACGATTCTGGAAATATTTGCCCGTCGCCCAGCCGGTAACAATGGCGCCCACAGATCCGGCCAACGGCAGAACAGCCACCTGGAGTCCTGCCGAGGTTATGGCCGCTCCCTGAGCCTCGATCAAGAACACCGGCGCCCAGTAGAAGAATCCATACCGAATGATGTCCAGGCAAAAGAACGCGACGGCCACCCCCCAAATACGGGGATTGGTGACGCATATCTTAACGGTATAGGCAAATCCCATGTGTTCATCCTTGGCTGCGGCACGTGCGGCAACGGGCTTACCTGCGCCCTCACCGGGCTCCAGCATTTTTCTTAATTGTTCAATGGGCGGAAGGCCGACCTCCTCGGGTGCATTCCGAAGACGGATGACAAAGTGAATGGAAAACACCAGAAAAATGACGGCAGGCAGCCAAAAAATGGTGCGCCAGCCATATCTTGCCGCCAAGTAAGCCGCCAGCAGCCAGGAATAGGCATTTCCAATCTGATAACACGACCCCATAAGACCCATCCACTTGCCGCGCTGTTTAACCGTAAACCAGTTGGCCATAGTCTTTACCTGAGGCGCCCAGCCCATGGATTGAAAATAGCCGTTCAAGCCCCATACGATAAGCATAAACGTAAAGGCAGTGGTAAAACTGAATGCGATATTCAGCAGCGCCGAACAGACCATGCCCACAAACACAAGCTTTCTGGCGCCGTACTTGTCTCCCAACTGGCCGTTGACGAACTGGCCGATGGAATACATGATAAACAGCGACGTACCCAACAGGCCGAGCATCGTCTTGGAGTATCCGAATTCCGCCGTCAGGCCGGGAAGCGCAAACGACATGTTGGCGCGGCACAGATAAAAGGACCCATAGGAGATCCAAATGGTGATAAAAATCCTTATCTGCCAGCTTCTCCATGCGGACTGAATGTCCGCTTCCTTCATCTTCGATACATCATAGGTTGTTTGAGTCGTCATAACGACACCCCCTTTCGCATCTCCTAATTCAGGAGACCATAAATCGGTATTACCTGAGCGTTCCTTCCAGGATCAGTGTGGGCGTTTCCGTCTTTATCAAGGCCCCTATCGTGCTTTTGACACCCAACGGGTTTTGAATTGCATTACCGCTGGGATTTAAAAATATCCCCACCCTGACGAATTTCAAATAAATGTCCTTCTCCATCGTTGTCTGAAGGTTCACCTCCCCGCTGGGACTCACATTTAAAACGTGAGGCTTCTGACCAATCCCCGCAAACATTTGGCTTTTCACGTTGATGAAAAATGCCGTGTACAGGCCCTTAGGATCAAGACCAGTGATCGTGATGCTGATGTCGGTTCCTGTTTTGGTATTGATCACCGCCATTCCTTTTGCATCCCCTGTATAGCCTTTGGAAGGTACAAGGGGAATTTCAAGTTTCTCCGGCAGTTGCTTCTGAGGGCCGCAGCCCAATAAAAGAACCCCAACCAGACTTGCACACACCATCAGAAAAATTGTTTTTTTCATTGGAACACCTCCTTTTTCATACTTGCCATATGAGTAAGTAACGACGTAATCTGTATTGGTTTCTCCTTTTTGATTTGCGTTTTTTGGTTTAAAAATCCAAGGCCCCTCCTCTAAAGGCCTTCAAATATTGCATACAGTAAGGATCCTTACCCATCAGTGTTTCAACGGTCTGAACCATTCCCATCATCGCTTTGTCCGTGGGGTCCAAAATTGCGGCATCCATTCCACATCCTGAAGCCAGTATGAGAAACGCCTGATTAATCAACCGGCGACGGGGAAGTCCATAGGATATATTGCTCAACCCGGAAATGGTTTTTGCATTTAGGCTTCTTTTGATTTCCTTCACGGTTTCCAAAAACACCAGGGCGCTTTTTTGATCGGTGGAAATGGGAAGGACCAGGGAATCAAAATAGATATTTTCCACTGAAATTCCATGTTTGACGGCTTCATCAGCAATGATTTCCGCAATCTTGAGCCGTTCGGAGCTGATATCTGGAATCCCTTTTTCTTTGCTCGAGGTCAGAGCGATGACTTTGCACCCGTATTCTCTAACCAGGGGAAAAACGACTTCCATGTTGGAACGGTCTCCATTGACCGAATTGATCATGGCCTGTCCCTTGTGGAACTTCAGGGCCGCCTCGATGGCCTGGGGACGGGCGGAATCGATACACAGGGGAAGATCAACCGCCCTCTGGATGACCGGAACCAGCCAGGCAAAATCTTGCGCCTCTTCTTCGGGATACAGCGCCAGACCCGAATTGACGTCCAGGTATGCGGCGCCGGCCTGGGCCTGTCTTTTTGCCAAGTCCTGGATGAAGGCGGCGTCCCGTTCTCGAACCGCCTTTCCCACGGCCTTCAGGGTCGTATTGATTTTTTCTCCGATGATTTCCATACAAACTCCATATCCGGTATCTTTTGCCGTTATCCATACACGCCATACTCATGGTAGGCTTCAAACAGGGCGACCACATTTTCCATAGCCGTATCCGCCTGGATATTGTGGGACGTTCCGAAAATATATCCACCGCCACGTTTGGCGTTTTCAGCAGCATACCGAACCATCTTTTTGACATCTTCCGGGGTACCAAGCGGCAGCACCTGCTGAATGTCCATACCGCCCTGGAAGGAAAGATGCTTGCCGAACTCCTGCTTCAACCGTTTAATATCCATATTGGTTGCCTGGGGTTGCAGCGACTGCAGGCAGTCCAGGCCGTTCTCAATGAATTCCGGTATGAGTTGATACACATCTCCGCAGGTGTGATACATTACCTTGAGGCCGTATTCATGCGCGATATCACAGTACTTTCTGAACGCATCTCTGAAATACTTCTGCCACATTTCCACACTGATCAAAGGACCCCGCTGGCCGCCCATGTCATCGCCCATCATGAACATGTCAATCTCATTGCCGCCGGCCCCGAAGACCTTGGGATTGTATTCGACAAAGTAGTTGACCACGTGATCGCGAATACACTCGACAATGTCGGGATTCATGGCCAGATCAATGAAGGTCTGCTGAATGCCCCGAAGATACATCATGGGTTTAAGCTGGGCGGTTCGATCCAAACGATCACCCTTATTGAGAACGAAATATTCCGGGTGCCAGTAGGCACACTCCGCTTTCATTTTTGAGTAATCCCACCAATCCGGTGTCGGCCATGCCTTATAGGCATTGATTTCTTCCACACTGGTCATATGTTCAAGGGGAGACCAAGCCACTTCTTTAAATGTTCCTTCATGAGGCGTTCCCTTACCGTAGGTGACGACTTTTCTTCTCACTCCCCAGAGATCGGCAACAGTGCCGTCATCAAATTTTTTAAATTCCTGTCCCACATAGCTCGGGCCGTAGTTGTCCCTGACATCGACGCCGAGAAAGGCCAGCAATTCCTCCTCGCTCTCACATCCCCAATACTCCATACAACGCTTTTTAATTTCCGGCACCATCCAGTTGTCGATGGGAATGCGATCGGGTTCCTCAAAATTGATTGCCTTTATCGTACGCTCGCGGGATGTCATTTTTTCGTTTTTCTTTCGAAGCTCATTAATTCGATATCTTCTATCTTTATAGATTGGGTCATCTTTCATGTTTGTTCTCCTTTGCGTTCAGCCGTTTTTAAGGCCATTGTTTAAAAATCAGGCCAGCAAGCTTCTGGCCAGCTTAATCGCTTGCGGAGCGTCCGGTGCATACCCGTCGGCACCGATCAAATTACAAAAGTCCTGGTCAATGGGCGCACCGCCGATCATGACTCTGACTTTATCGCGAAGACCTTCTTTTTTAAGCGCTTCGATAACATCTCTCATTGCCAAACGCGTCGGGGTGTAAAGAGCGGATAAGGCAAGAATTTGGGCCTCGTGGTATTGAACTTCTTTCAGAAATTTGGCCAGAGGAACGTCTACGCCGAGGTCCACGACATTAAATCCGCCCCCTTCCAGCATCATGGCGACAATATTTTTTCCGACGTCGTGAACATCGCCTTCCACCGTACCGATGACCACGGTGCCGAGGGTTTTGTGCAGGGTTCCATGGGTCATTTTGGGACGCAACACTTCAAGTGCCTCCGTGGCGGCCATCGCCGCGACCATCAATTCGGGAACAAACGCCTCAAACGCCGCAAATTTTTCTCCGATGGCATCCAGTCCTTTAATAATACCTTCCTGAACAATCTTGTTGGCACTAATGTTGTCCCCCAATAGTTTTTGGGTTAATGATTTGGCTTCTTTTCCCTTTCCGTGTTCGACATATTCGCTTAGTTTCTCTAAAGTAGACATTTTTATGCCTCCTTGTTAAAAGAATAATTTGAGTGTTTTAATAGAAACCATTGCCAATGATAATTGTCTAAAATAAAATTAATGCATCAGTTATGCCAAAAATGATAAATTGCAAACCTCTCATAATATGTTGAATTAACACTTAAATATAATATTAATGAAATCCCCATGAATCCATTTCGAATGAATGACCTGTCGG
>ENA-OSEO01004168-OSEO01004168.1-sediment-metagenome-genome-assembly--contig:-NODE-4168-length-15685-cov-3.911392_pt1 | contig 15685 bp, 16 predicted proteins | sample MGYA00237883_ERZ534232 | MGnify/ENA metagenome assembly ERZ534232 | reverse complement strand
GCGGCACATTGCCCTGGGCCGGCGGCTCCGGCCATTGCTCCCCGATGTTCTGTTCATCTGGCGGTGGCGGAATCTCGGCTGGCTTTGCCACCTGGTCGGCATTGGGGATCTCGGGGAGCTTCGCGCTGCTGGCATGTTCATCGAGTTTCTGCAGGCCGCTTTCCAAATTCTGGACGGTTTTTTTGAGTTCATTCAGTTCCTGCCGTTGTTCCTTGAGCATGGTTTTCTCGATCATGTCCGCTTCGAGCTGGATCTCACGGGTCGCTTGCCGGGCGGCCTTCGTTTCGGTTTTGCCTGAACGCGTGTTGTAGCCGGTGATGGTGATGACCAGAATGACAATGCCAGCCAGGCACCAGATGACGGTCTTTTTCCTATCCGGGGTAAGCTGGTCGAATCGTTCTTTGAGATTCATTGCGCGGTCTCCTTTTTCTCGACCACGAAGACCCGGCTGGTCTCGCCATGCTTGAGACTGTGCTCTTCTACAGCCACAGCTAGAATGGAGTCGCTGACCACGGGTGAGAGAAAGAGGGTTTCTTCCAGAGTCACCTGCCCCTGGGCAACGGCCTTCGCCTGATACTTTCTGAGACGCAGACCCACGCCCTCCACATCCACGGTCTGGAGCAGTTTGAGCTCCAGGTCCGGTGAGAGCTGGACGATGGTGGCTGGTTCTGATATCCGGTAACTGGAGGGGTACGTCCCGGTATATGCCTCGCGAATGATCTGCAGGGCCTGTTTCTCCAGGGGCAGGTTTTTGTAATGGGCGATGTTCTGCTTGAATGTTTCGCCTTGGGGCGCTGCTAGCCGCAGGGTGACGGAAGGGATGTCCCTGGGGGTGACGAGCAGGGTAAAGACCGCGCCGCTGCAGACGACGAACAGCTCGCTGGACTCCTCGGCATAGATGCGCTCGCCTCCCGCCTCCTCGATCTTGAACTTGATGAAGGCGTTATTGCCGGCAAAATGGCCGGCAAGACCTTTTTCCTGGGAAAAGATCAGATCGTTCATCTGGCCCGGGCAAACGATGCGGTTGACGTCGCGGTTGGACAGCTCCACCGTTGCCGGGACCTCGGCGGTGATCACGTTATCAGCAAGGGCAGTTGTGCTGCTGAGCAGAACGGCGCCCGCGGCAATGAGCAGAATGGTCTTGTTCATTTGCGTTCCTCCTCCGGCTGTGCCTGAGTTTTTTCCCTGAAGGCGAGTACAAAAAATCTACCGTCCCGGACCTGGTAGTCGATCAGGTAGGTCTTGCTTGCGTCACTCAGTTTCGTGTCACCGGCAAACTGGGTCAGCTTGCCGAAAATCTCGATGGCGTTTTCGGTCACCGAGATTTTCTCCGGGTAGAAGGCTGAGCTGACCTGCGACTCCTCTACCCTGCCGGCCAGGGAGTACCAGCTCCTGGACGCCTCCGGGTATGCCTCCGGCGCATAGTGGAAGAGCAGCTCTTCGAACTGCGCCCTGGCGGTCGGCGGGGAATAGGTGGCCGCCAGATTGACGATCCTTCTGCTCAAATCCCGGATGTAGGTGTCCGTAGGCTGGCCCTGGACGAACTCCACGGTCCCGGTCATCTGCGGCGGGATGAGCACCACCCGCTGGTAACGCACCGCACGGTAGACCAGCAACGAGTTGAAGGCCACGGCAAGGGACATGACCACGATCACGAATTTGAGCAGCCGATTCTCGACAAAGAGGTTGCTGGCCTTCTGCAGATAGATGGAGGTCTTCATTCGTGGAATTCCCGTTGAAAGTAGTCAGGATAGTTTTTCAGCCTCAGGAACCCGAGCATGTAGAGGATGTGCTTGAGAAATCCTCGCGATTTCTGCCGCTTGGTCCGGGTGTAGAAATACTGGATGGCCAGGAAGACGATCCACATGATCCCCCCGTAGACCAGGGCCAGTGTCAGGGAAAAGAGAAAGATCACCAGCTCGTCCACCTCGAACCAGAGAATCTGGAACGGTTTTGACAGATACTGAGGAAACCGCTGGCTGAAGGAATTCGTGGCCATGATTATCCGATCAGCGCGCCGATGGTCTGGACGACACTGTCCGCCTTGAGCAGGAACGCCCCGCCCAGCACCACACCGGCCGCCGGCAGGATCATCTGCCGGATGGCCAGGATGGCGGCGAAGACCATACAGGCCACCCCGGCGATGAAGCCGATGGGGCCGAGCAGGATCTGGTTCACCCCGATGTCATAGAGGTCATAGGCAAAAGACCCGGCCGCCGGCACGGCCATGGCCATGACGTTGCCCGGCACCAGAAACCAGGTGCCGAGAATGGCCAGGGCCATGAGAATGGTTGTTTTGCGGGTGCGGTCTCCCTGGTTTGTGAAACTGGTCATAATCTTTTCCTCCTTGGTGGTTGGTGTCAGCGACCCCGGGAAGCGGGGCTGTTGTCGCTCTTGTCTGAAGCTGGAGATATCTCCACTCTTCGGTTCAGGGAGTATTGCTCCGGATCGGTGGTCAGGGGATTCCGGGAACCTCTGCCCGCGACCTCGGCCACGGTGAACCCGCTGGCCAGAAGCAGGTCGGCCACGGTCCTGGCCCTTCGAAGGGAGAGCACCTGGTTGTACTGATCCTTGCCGAGTTCGCAGGCGTGTCCCGTGATGTTCAGAGGTATATCGGATGAAATACCGCTCTGTTTTAACCCCCCGAGCAGGCGGCTCATCTCTGCAGGAGCAGGAACGGCGCTGTTGAATTGAAAATACAGGGTGAGCGGTTTGCTCCCGGTTGAAAAGGACAGGTTGTCCGGTTTCTGGTGCGCGGAAGAATTCTCGCTTATGACAAAGGTCTCACAGGTGACGTTCTGGGTTACCGCCATCAGGAATGTGTACACCTCCTGCCGGATTTCCAGTGCCCGTGAGCATGCCGGTGCCAGCATAATGCCGGTCACAACTTTAAGAGTGAGTAGAATGTTCATGTCACAAAGTTGGCAGGCGCGATAGGCGGCGCTGCTATCGCCCCTGCCGGAAAATGTCAGTGAACGCCGCAGGAGGAGGAAACGGGAAAGGTGGTAGCGGGTGGAATTCCCGGCCTCTATCTACACTTATTGGCCGCCGGGTAATTTCTTGGAAAAAATGGTGTAAAAAAGGAGTTCAGTCCGATTTATTTTTTGAGATTCAGGGGGATCAGTGGAAGGATTTTCAGGCGGAACAGCATGATGAATGAGAAAGGTAAAGAAACTACGTTTCTTTATATTGTCTGCCGGTTTTCAGTATCTTCTTTTGCCGGATTCGAACCATCCTTGCGCCGTTTGACATGGCGCCGGTTATAGACTTTTCGTCTGATCTGATACAGCCGCTTTATGTGTGAGGCCTTCAGGATGAAATCGAAGGTAAGTTCAATTTCATGGATGAGCCGTTCCATGGGAAGCTGGCTTCCTGGTTGGAGGTTCTGCAGACGGCTCATGGCGTACCGCTCCCATTTTGTTGGGAGGTCGGCGGAATCGATGAGCTTGAGCCGTCGATTTCTGGAAAACCCTGCCAACTGGGTTCTCAGGATTTCCCTTTTCCCCCACACCTTCTCCAATAGCTGCAAGCTGATCAGGTCCTCGGTGGAGAGCGGGTTGTGGATGAACTGATTCTGGACCATCCAGTTCAGTGTTTTAAGCGGCAGAGCGGATGTTGTGGCGTACTGTTGGATGTGCATGGCTTCTTTTTTCCAGTCGTTTGATGGCATGGGTTAGAATGCGACGGACTGCCCTGTCATCGGTGCCAAAGTGCCTGGCTATCACGGTCGTGCTTACCGGACCCGGCTGATTCAGTATCCATTGGGAAACCTGTCGTTGTCGGTTGGTCATTTTCATGAGCGCACGGGCAATGATTTCTTTGTCCGGTTCATGGTCAGGGGCTTCGTTTGTTTCTGTCAGTTTCTCGGTATCCTCGTCAACAATGAGCACCATGCTGCCTTTTGCCATCAGGTAACACTGGTTGCGGAAATGAACACGGAAGTAGGCGCCGAACCTGTATTCCGGCTCTCCTTTCTCAGCCATTAACGAGAAAACCAGGAAGGCGGTCAGAGTCGCTTCGTGCTCTATATCCGTGTCTTCAATGGCCATATATTTGGCATACGGGGCTGCGATACAGCGGATCAAATCCTTGTTCCCCTGAACCCAGCTGATGGCTGCTTTCCATTGCTCCGTACGAGACATTCCTCCCTCCTCGCGGTTGTATTTTAAAGAATTTTTAAGAAGCTTTTATCCCTTGAGTGCCTCCAGGGCATCTTTTTGAAATTATTCGTTTTTCATCAATGGGAAGGGGTCCTGTGCGCCCCTGATACGCCACACCCGGCGCCCCTGCTTTGCCACGGTTATCGCCCCCGCTATGCCGCACTCCGCCCCTGGCATGCCACGGGTGAGCCCCCGCTATGCCACGGGAACGTCCCCGATATGCCACGCAACCGCCCCTGCTATGCCATGCAGAAGCCCCTGCTTTGCCACGCCGGCTAACTTTTCTTGTCAACGCGATACACATGCACCTTGTCATGGGAGTCGATTTTCCACGAATGGATGGCGCCGATGGCGACCAGTTCGTCGAGGGCGTATTTCAGCCGTTCCCTGAACTTGCGCAAACGTGCGCAGTTCGAGCCGCTGACCATCAGGAGGCTGCTGACTTTGATGGGGTATGCTTCAATGCTGCTGTACAGACCATGCAGCCATCTGGCCAGGTCGCCGGAGAGCTGGAGCCGTTGTTGCCAGCACAACTGGGTCCATCCCAGGTCAAAGAGAGAGCTCAGGCAGGAATTGACCCGCAAATAGTATTTCTGGTTGCTGGGGTCATAGAAATAATCGTTGATCAGGGAGCCCCCGTAGACGCTGTAGGAGGACAAAGGGCGCTGATCATCAAATCGAATTTCCACATTGGTGGCAGACAAACGACGGATCGAGTTCAGGAGCCACTGCTGGCCTGATTTTCCTGGCTTCCTCCCGATGGCGGCCAGAAAACTGCGGACGGAGAAATTGACCAGACCGTCAGGACGTCGGTTGTTTTCCGCCTTAGCGGTCAGGTGGATGGCATGGATGAAAACATCAAGATCGCCCTGATCGAGCTGTTCCCCGGTGTATGAGATGGATATTCCTTTGAAAGAAATGACTCCGCGTCCGTTGAGATATCTGCGGCGACCTCTGGCTACCATGCCAAACAGCGCCGACTGGAAACATGCATTGGGGGCGACATGGTTTCGCTGGGCAGAGGATGGCAGCTCAACACAGTCATATGGCTTGAGTACTGCCGGCAACACCGGGACTCCTTTATTATTCAGCTGGTCCCCGCACACATCGATTTTCCTGGTTATCCAGGACGATTACAGCCTTGGTGATGTTTGTAGCGTGAACACATTCAGCGTGAACACATTCAGTTTGATTCCTGCAGACAGAAGGGTCTCTGCCGATTTTTTCTTCGCGGCAGGCTTCTTCAAGAGCTTCGCGCAACTCGTGACGTTGCCCCCAGACCCAGGTCACTCGTGAGACCGAGGTGTATTCTTCAAGAGCGACGGCAAGGCGGAAGGACGGCCTCTTTCTTCTGCCAAGAATGTCACTGAAATGCTGAGGTGTTATCCGACAAAATGCAGCGATATTCTTAAGCGTTCCGCGTTTCATGGCATTTAATTAAGAAATTAGCAAAATTATGTCAACATAAAATTAAGCAAATTTTAGACTTGCGAAAATTAAGCTCATTGCTTAAAAAAGAAGTATGGAAACTTCGAATGATTGCTTTATTGCGGCGCTACAGAAAAAGCTGAAAGACCAAGGAAGGGGGGCCAAACAGAAATTAGCCGCCCGTGTGGGCATGACCCCTAACCACCTGAGCGATATTCTCAGCTCAAGAAAAAATGCCGGTCAGAAATTGAAGGAGCGTATTGCAGATGCGCTGGGGGTGAGCTTTGAGGAAATGCTTGCCCTTGGTCGTCAGATCATTGAAGGGAGGTCAACAGGCCGGGGCACTCCATTTGGCGGGATGGATCATGGCGCGGGTCTGGTTGAAACCAGGGAGGATGAGGCATACTTTACTTCCGATTTCATAGGCATGGCGAAAAGGATTCTGGAGAGCGATACACCGTTTCGTCAGGCTTTGATGAGTAATATTTCAGCATATCACCAGGCCCTGGAATCCTCTCGCAAGGGGAATAAATCTACCGATGAAATCAAGAAGCTGCAGCAGGAGCTTCAAAATATGCGCAAGGAAATTGAGGGATTGAAAAAATAGAGAGGATACATCCGGGGTGTGGCATGCATGCGTATTCCAGTCCAAACCGGTCACCCATTGGTGTCCATTTTTTTCAAACTACCTTAATGACTTTCAAAACTGACGGCTACGTTTTCGTCTGTGGAAGAGTCGCAATAAGTAGGGTATAGTGCTCACAAGCAGTGCGTGAAACAGCGAATGAAATAAGGAAGTTGATGATGACAAACAAGGTCAGTTCTGCCGATAAACTGGAACAGTCACTGATAGATATTTCTATTGAAAGCTGGCGCTTCATGCGCCTCTTCTCCCGAGTTGTAGGCAAGCTGGATGCTGGCGAGGCCAATAGATACGTCAGCCAGCTCCGCTACTTTCAAAAGAAAGTTGAAGAGAGCCTTGATGCCAGCGGGTTGAAGCTTGTGAATGTTGAGGGCCAGCTGTTTGACCCAGGAATGGCTGCTTCTGCGCTAAACATCGGTGATTTCGGCCCTGATGACCAGCTGTTGGTCGATCAAATGGTGGAACCCATCATCATGGGCCCAGAGGGCTTAAAAAAACAGGGCACGGTGATGCTTAGGAAGGTGCACGAATGAAGTACGTAGGAATCGATCTCGGCACAACGAACAGCGCAATTTGCTCGTACGACGGCGAGTCGGTGCGCCTTTACAAGAGCCCCGATCAAAACGATGTGACACCATCTGCCATCTTCTTTGACAGGCGAGGCAACAAGCATTTGGGAAGGCGCGCATATGATAGCGCAGCAAAAGACCCTGATAACGCCGCCACAAAGTTCAAGCGAATGATGGGGACCAGCACCCCGGTAAAGCTGGCTGCTGTCAACATCACCATGACTCCGGAGGAGTGTTCGGCTGAGATTCTCAAGCTGTGCTTCGGCTATCTGCCAGAGGAAATCAGAAACAGCGGAGAAACCGGGACCGTGATTACGGTACCTGCGGCCTTCAATCAGATGCAAAAGGACGCAACATTGGCCGCAGCGGAAATGGCTGGACTAGGAAGGGTTGCGTTGATGCAAGAGCCTGTCGCGGCTGTCATGTGTGTCATGAAACAGCGGAAAGGCGACGGCGTTTTTCTGATCTTCGACCTCGGCGGGGGAACGCTGGATATTGCCATTGCAGAAAGCATCAGCGGCCGGGTGAGTTTACTGGCGCACGGCGGCGTCGCAATGTGCGGTGGCACAGACTTCGATCGATCTATTCTCGATAACGTAGTAAAGCCATGGCTTAAATCGAACTTTGATCTTCCTGAAGATTTCAGCGCAAATCAAAAGTACAAGTCACTGCTGAGAATGTGTCTTTGGGCGTCAGAGAAGGCAAAAATTGAACTGTCGGCGAAGGAAGATTCTGTCATCAGCCTCACAGAGTCTGATCTTGGTGTTAATGATGAATCCGATGCCGAGATATATGTCGACATTCCTTTCGCCAGAAAGCTTCTCGATGAACTAATTGCGATCAAGGTCAATGAATCGATTCAATCTGCACGCGAAACTTTGGAGAAGGCAGGCCTGAGTCCTCACGATGTCGAGCGTATCGTGTTCGTTGGTGGCCCAACCCAATATAAGCCCCTACGTGATCGGGTTGCGTTTGAGCTGGGTATAGCGCCATCCTCTGACGTGAACCCTATGACTGCAGTCGCAGAAGGTGCAGCCGTATTTGCTGAATCGATTGACTGGGGGTCGCAGAGCCGTGGCCGGAAGAGCGCTAGGGGTGCGCTCAGCACAGGCGGTGCCTTGGCTCTCTCCTTCAACTACATAGCTCGGACGCCGGATTCGAAAGCTAAAATCGTGGCGAAGCTTGGCGGAAGTGCAGCCACTGGCGTTGAGTTTCAGGTCGATAGCCTAGATACCGGCTGGTCTTCAGGTCGCATTGCCCTGAAGGATGGTGTCGCGGTTGAGCTTACCCTTGCCAAGCCGGGGGAAAACACTTTCAAGGTCTTCGTGTTTGACTCGAAGGGTGGGCCTGTCACACTACAAGATGACAAGATCGTTATCTCGCGAACAGCTGCTAGCATTGATGCGATTCCAGCGTCGCACTCGATTGGCGTTGAAGCCCGCGATAAACTAGGGGGGCGACTTGTCCTTGATTACTTGGTTCGCGAGGGTGATCAGTTGCCCAAGAAGGGCAAGAAGACATTCAAAACCGAAGAGTCGCTCAGGGCAGGCAGTGCCGGGTCAATCAAGTTCAAGCTCTGGGAAGGTGAGATTTCTGATCCAATTAATGACAACCGATTTATCGGGATGTTCGAGATTAAGGGATCTGACTTTGATGATGGCGTGATCGTGGCTGGCGCTGAAATGATTTGTGAGTACGAAGTGCTCGACTCTGGAAATATCATGATGGAGGTCTCTGTACCGTCTATCGGAGGATCATTCCACAGTGGCCGTAACTTCTACTCCCGCCAGGAAGGACAAATCGATTACACAAAGGCATCGAAGCTCGTCGAAGAGCAGTCGGGGCAAGCTCTTCAACGTCTTGAGGAGATGGAGTCAAAAATTGACGACCCGCGCCTGGATCAGGCCCGAGAAAAATTGGAGCAAGCTGAATCGATCAAAAGCGGCGAATCCGATCCTGAAACGGCAAAGCAGGCAATGGATAACGTGCAGGAGGCAAAGCGACTATTGGCTCTCGCGCGCAAGGAGCACTTGAAGGACATCCGCCAGCTTGAGCTTGATAAGACTGTCGAGTTCTTTGACAAGGCAGTGCGTGAGTACGCTCGCCCCACCGAGGCCAATGCCTTCGATAACCTCGTCAAAACCGCCCAGCGAGCGATCGACAACAACAGTCCTGACTTTGAATCCCACTTGGACGATTTGCGAGGAAAAAACTTCGTTATTCTCTGGCGCCAGGACTGGTTCGTCATCGATCGCTTTAAATGGCTAGCCCAGGACGCGTACCTGTTCCCGGACGCAAGAGAGCATGCGCAATTGGTCACCACTGGCGCCGAGGCCCTTAAGGCAAATGACCTCGATAAGCTGCGCGCGGTAGTCGCGCATCTTGACTCAATGCGTATCGGGTCAGCTGGTGACGATGAAATGATGGCTGGCGCAAATATCGTGCGGAGTTGACCTATGGTCCTCGATGCTTGGCTCCCTATTGGGTACGAATTGCCGGACGGCGCGAATGCGCGTGTTGTAGTATTCGAGGGCTCAAACTGGCAGATTTTCGAGACGCAAGGGAATGGGCGAGCGTTGGTTGCTCGTGACGACCTCGCCCGTCGCTGGATCGACGCGGGATTGGTAGATCAAAATTGTTTTAGCTCATTCGACTTCGGGGATCAGCGACTTTGGGCGATTTCTTGCGGTTCAAGTCAGCTTCTTTGTCCGGTCACCGAAGGCAGGTCTCCCGATACGAAAGAGGAAGCTCTGTCGTTCGCGCTGGCGCTCAAGGCAACGCGTGAGATTGATCCAGAGTCTCCACTGCAAGACGCCTTGTACGTCGAGAAGATCAGCCGCCTTCTTCCAACATGCAGCATCAGCTCCAGAACCGCCGACGATGTTGTGCTCGGATTCTGGCTGACGGGTGGAGCCAGCATCTCGGTGAAATCGTTCCGGAGGCTTCGCCAGACAATGAGTTGGCTGGGCGCTGCCCACCTCAAGGACGTGGTCCATGCAGCAGGATTTGAGGTCGCCGAGGTAATTCCGGCGAATAGAACTCGAGTATTGCCTTCTCGATCAGACACTGTTCCGGTTGAGCGTGCAGACCAAAAGGATGCTCAGGTTGATAAGACGCCTCCGGCCACAGTCTTTGAATTGGCTGGTAGGCCAGAACTAGCTGCCTTCTTCAACGAGCATATCGTTGACATAGTCTTGAATCGTGATCGTTACAAGGCGCTCGGCATCGAGTTCCCGTCGGCACTGATCCTGTACGGCCCTCCGGGGACCGGCAAGACGTTCGCGGTCGAGCGACTGGTTGATTTCCTTGGATGGCCGAGCTTTCAAATCGACGCATCCAGCGTGGCCAGTCCCTACATCCACGAAACCAGCAAAAAGGTTGCGCAGGTGTTCGAGAAGGCGATGGAGAACGCGCCATCCGTCCTCGTGATTGATGAGATGGAGGCGTTTCTAGCTGACCGTGAAATGGGATCAGGCCATCACCGCGTCGAGGAAGTGGCTGAATTTCTTCGCCGCATTCCAGAGGCGGCGAAGAATGAGGTCCTGATCATCGCCATGACGAACCGAATAGATATGATCGACCCCGCCATCCAGCGCCGGGGACGCTTCGATCATGTCATCAAGGTGGACTTTGCAAGCGAGATTGAGGTCCAGTCGCTGCTGGACAAGCTGCTGTCCTCCTTGCCGAAGGAGCCGGACGTGGACTCAAAACCCTTGGCGAGCGAACTCGCGGGAAGACCGTTGTCCGACGTCGCCTTTGTCGTTCGGGAGGGCGCAAGGCTCGCTGCGCGCTCCGGCAAGGAGCGGCTGGATCAAGCCAGCCTTCTGGCTGCTATGCAGGCCGCACCCGCCAGGGAAAGTGCAGGGGGTGCGAAACGTCGGATAGGTTTTAATTGAGGGGTGGACGTGGCATCTGAAGAAGAACAAAAACAACACAATGAAGGGAAAGGCTTTGCAGGTCTATCTTCGATGTTGTCGGATGTTGACGCCACGGTAGCCAGCACGCCCAAGCAGCAACCAAGTGAAGTCCCAGGCTCATCGACACAACAGTCCTCCCAGGCAGGTCACCCAGAGCACCAAGAACAGCCAAGGCCAACCCAGCAGGCTTATCAAGCGCCTGCACAGCCTTCGGATGGTTCATCTGTCGGCAAGTGGCTCTTCGGAATTGCTGCGGTCATTGGCATTATCTGGCTCGTCAACCAGTCGAATAACAACAACTCATCGAGACCGTCATATTCTCCTGGGTCCTCTTCGACCACGGTTGCGCCGAGTCCGGCCTGGCAGCCGCCTGCCGCACAGCCTCAGGGGCCGAGCCGTCCAGCCGAGGAGAAGCCGTCAGTCGGTAGTAACAATGTGCTTTCGACTGCCAAAATCCGCTACTGCCTTGCTGAGAAGATCCGGCTAGACGCTTCGGAATCCGTGGTCAATGACTACATCGAGTCGGATGTGGATCGGTTCAACGGGTATGTCAACGACTACAACAGCCGTTGCGGAGAATTCCGCTACCGACGAGGCACGCTCGAAAGTGCCCGAAGAGATGTCGAACCATACCGCAGTCAGTTGGAGGATGAGGGACGCAGAAGATTCGTTGCTAGCCCGTCAACAGTAACGAAATCACAGACTCCTGCGCAAACACCACAACCAGTTCGCCCCTCGCCAGATGCGACTACGGGCCTTTTTGACGATCTCCTCAGTGTAGACCAAGCACCCCAACCAGCTCGCCCTTCGCCAGATGCGACGGTTCAAGCCGTTCAACGCCGACTGAATGAACTCGGCTACAACCCCGGCCTCATAGATGGACTGATGGGAAACGAAACTCGGGCGGCCATCCGCGCCTTTCAACGTGACAAGGAAATTGCAGTGACAGGCGTTGCAGATCAGGGCCTGCTTCTGCAGTTGCAGCAAGCCGTTCCGATTGCAAACGGTGATTCCGACACTACTAGGGCGCTAACAGAAAAAACCCCACCAGTTAGAACTTTACCTACCCCATCCTCCTCTGGCGACAAAAGGTCAAGTATCCCTGCTAATGCTTGGGTCTCCGGTTCGAACTGGTACTGCAACAACGGGTATCAGAAAGTCGGCGACAGATGCGAAAAGATCAACGTCCCTGCTAATGCTTGGGTCTCCGGTTCGAACTGGTACTGCAACAACGGGTATCGTAAAGTCGGCGACAAGTGTGTCTCAATTTTTGATAAGCAGTAACGTGGCAGGACACTAATATGAGCATGGCCATTTGCTTTAAGTGCGGTTCGGAAAAGGCAGGTGCTCTATTGGTCTGTGCTGATTGTGGCACCACTCCACGGACAAGCAGCGAACTCGGGTTGTCACTTGTACTGACGGAGCATCTTTCGTCGAACGCTCAGCTTGAGCATTACGTTCATGAAATTCGAAACCATTTGAAGCTGTCTGTTCCAAATGAAGTTCTCGAACAAGCACGCGAGGCGCTCAAAGACCCTCAGCTCATGGCTATGCTCGGAACTCGGCCTCAGTCAACGAGCGGCAGGGTAGATACTCGACCTGCACCAAAGGTGGCCGCGCCTGCTTCACGACTCAAGCCCAGCCCATCCCGAACTCAACGTCAGCGCAACCTCCATAGATCACTTCTTCAGCAGAATCCATTTGCCTTGCTCGGCGTTACTACTAGGGATGACCGAAGGCGCATCGTTGATCTGGCAGAAGAGAAGTCGCTGGAGTTGGATCATGACGCATGCCAGAAGGCACGATCTGACCTGACAAGCCCCCGAACGAGGTTAGGTGCTGAAATGTCCTGGCTTCCCGGTATCTCGCCGAGAAGGGCCGCACAGCTTTTTTCCGCGCTGCATTCGGACCCTATGTCAGTTCGAGCGGAATCGGACCTGCCAACACTGGCGCATCTGAATCTGCTCGCTGCGGCTTTTGAAGCAGTGGATAGCAACGACCCTGCAGATTATATTGCCGATTTTATACAGGAAATTGCCACCCTAGTTGATGACCTGTCGGCTGAACAAGTGCTGCGCGACATCAACGAAGATCGATCAGTATCAGGCTTTCCTGAAGTCAAGGGGATCGACCAGGTCGAGGCCGAATTGTCGGAGCGGAAGCGCTACTACCGCAACGCCATCAAAGATGCCTTGAATAGACTTCCTCCAGCCTCACTTGTTGAAGCGATGACCCTGGCAGTTGACGGCAGTACCTGCGGAGGGGATAACCACGCGCCAGAGCTGATCGACGAGCTTGTGGATAGCTATGCGGTCGAAACGCAAGGATTCCTTCAGCAGGAGGCCGAGAACGTACAAAAATTGATCAAGGCGGCCAGGGACTCTGCAAAATCGGGCGAGAGTGTCGGAAAACCGCTTGTGGACAGGCTTGAAGCGGTTGCGCGCAACTGGGACAAGGTCGCACAGCCAATCCAGTTGAGTGCTAAGGCCAGGGGTATTGAGCACGAGCCGAGTCACGAGATCGCATATTCCATCCGTAGTCTTGCGATCGACTTGTTTAACGAGCATGACATGCTTGCTCAATCGCAGAGACTCACCGAACTAGTTCAGGAGCTCTTTGCCGAGTTGCCAGAAGTCGCTGAGCGGGTCGAGCAGGATTCAGAGGCGCTCGCAAATATCTTTCAGAACCGAAAGAAGGCTGAAGCACAGAAAAATGAGTGGGCTCGTGATATCACTTATCGGGCTGAAGTCGGGATAATGTTCAAAGACATATTGAGTATCTCGCCGGATGGCCTCGCCTGGAAAAATAAACGTTTTCCTCTTGATGCCGTTACTCGTGTGCGATGGGGGGCTGTCCGCCACTATGTAAACGGCATCCCCACCGGCACGGCTTATACCCTTGCATTTGGCGACAACCGTTCAGAAGCAGTTGTCGAGCTAAAGAAGGAATCAACGTACTCCGCGTTCCTTGAAAAGCTATGGAAAGCCGTCGTCATTCGATTGCTGACGGAGTTACTTGAAACATTGCAAGCTGGAAACGAAGTACGTTTCGGCGAGGCAACAATTCGGGACCATGGCGTGACGCTGATCAAGCACAAGCTTCTGGGAGCGAATGAGCCGATTCGCTGCTCGTGGGGACAAGTGCATGTCTGGTCCTCTGGTGGTTCGTTCTACATCGGGGCCAAAGATGACAAGAAAACCTACGTCGGGCTTTCATATATTCATGCGGCGAATACGCACGTCCTGGAACAGGCGATTCGGATGGCTTTTAAGAAGCCAGGTATGCAAAGGCTAAGCGACGTGCTTCAGTGAAACTCTTTCTGAAACATTATTGAGGATCTAATATGGGATTTCTGTCCAACTTGTTCGGTGGCAATAAAGAAGATAAAGCACTCCGCGAGGCGATTGAGTATATCCGACGCATTCTTGAGGATGAGCAGTTCCAACTGGAAATGATCAATCCTGTCATGAGGGTGATGATTGAATCTTGTCCTGCTTACGATCGTGATCCGAACGGCACAGGGCCGTTTGGGTTTTCGGAAATGAACCCGATTCCTGTAAACGGTCCCATTGGTCAGCTCGCCTACCTCTCGAAGCTAGAAACAGCTCGGGGAGAAAGAATCCTATTTCATCGGATCGGCGCAATTGACAAGATCGACGTGTTCGAGGCTGTCACATTCTCTGGGAGTGAGTGGTTCATCTTGTTTGTGGACTTTTACCACCCCCGGCGTTCGCGACTGACGCCTGACGGTTTTCGTTTCACTCAAGCGGTCGGCCAGTTCTCCGGTTTCCACAAGTTCTGCATGGATTTTCCATACGACTTCGCCGAGATGAAACAGTCTGAGAGGAATTCTGGATTGAGCATGGCGTATATCCCCATTGGCAATGTCGCAGAACCCATTCAGAACAGGGTATACCAGCGGCCGCTTGCTCACAAGGCGAAGTTAGACCTAGTGAAAAGCCGACTTTCAAGCATGCAGTCACAGTAGTCGCGAAATATACTAAGGAGTCTACGCAACCAAGATGGTAATATCTACCGTGTTTGGCCTCGTTTAGCCCTATCTCCGGCAGGAGGAAGAAGTGTTCAATAAACGTTACCTCATAGTTAATATTTGTACTTGTTTATTTTTTCTGACTGTAACTACCCCTTTGTTTGGTGGTACTGAATTTGTCACGTTGATAAAAATTTTTGAGAACAATGACATTGGTATAATAAAACGCTCTAATGGAGAACTGTGGAAGATAGAAAAGGGTATCGGCGCACTTTCTTTTTGGCGCTTCGAAGGTAAGGAAATTCTAATTCATTCACCAGGATTGTTTTGTGGAATTGGATCTAAGGTTATTCTTCCAGATGCTAACCAAGAGGCTAAAATCTGGAACGCAGAACTTGTCGAGTCAGGATCTCCCGCCGAACTACCAGAAAACTCAGATACCGCAGCTGAAGAATCAACTGCAATTGAAGCACAAATAGATGGTGAGTTTAAAGGATTTGAAGGTCAGACAATTTTTAAATTAACAAATGGACAAATTTGGCAGCAATCTGAATATTATTATTATTATCACTATTCCTACAGCCCCAAAGTAGTTATTTTGAAATCTGGCCCACTGTATAAGTTTCTTGTAGAAGGAGTCCCAAAGCCAATTGGAGCGGTAAGAATAAAATAATATTAAATAAAAATAATGCGATTCAATCGTGGACCCCATGTTATTTGAGCCTGTTGAAAAATACTTTCTTGTTACAACCCTTTCTCCGCCCGTGTGTGAATCTGTGTGTGAAAAGCTTTCCAAAATATGCTCTTTTGTGTGAAATAGGCAAAAATGTGGAAAATAAAAAATGTATATTTTCATTGAGTTAGCCACAGCAGGAGGTTGTGGAAGCTCGGAGGAATTTTCTCTTAATCAATTGGTCCGGGGTTCGAGTCCCTGACGGCCCACCAAATATCACGCACTTAGCCGTCACCGGCTAAGT
>ENA-OSEO01004167-OSEO01004167.1-sediment-metagenome-genome-assembly--contig:-NODE-4167-length-15686-cov-4.852073_pt1 | contig 15686 bp, 12 predicted proteins | sample MGYA00237883_ERZ534232 | MGnify/ENA metagenome assembly ERZ534232 | reverse complement strand
AAGGACCTCTCCGCCGAAGCGATCAGCCGGTGGCTTGCCGAAGCTCGCAAGCGCGACGTGATCGTCACGATTCCGAAGTTCAAGATGACCAACAAGTTCAGCTTGGAGAGAGTGTTGCGAGCAATGGGCATGACGGACGCGTTTTCCCGAGGTGCGGACTTCTCCGGCATGACGGGCCGGCGGGACCTGTTCATCTCGGCCGTGATCCATCAAGCGTATGTGGACGTAAACGAGGAAGGCACCGAGGCCGCCGCCGCGACAGGGGTCGTCATGACGCTAACCTCGGCGATGCCCGACCGAGTCCCGGCCTTCCGCGCCGATCACCCCTTCGTATTCCTCATCCGCGACGAGGTCTCCGGCAGTATTCTGTTCCTCGGCCGCGTGGTGAACCCGCAGCCGTGACCGGCCCGTCTCATCGAGCGGTTCGCAGTGCCCCTTCGACGGCCTGAACCAAGACCTCGCCCGACAGATCCGTGGCAACGATCTCTCCCTCGCGGCCGATCAGGACATTCCACAACATCTTGGACGGCATGTCGTATTCTCTGGCCTCCTTGCAGTCGTATCCATCCAGCAAGCCGTGGGGCCAGTTCAGACCTGCTTCCTCGATGGCCTTCTTGTCCAGTAGCGGATGCTTCCTGAACAACAGCCCGACCTGGGCATAGCGTGCTTCCTGATGGAAACGGCGGTACACGGCCTTGAGTTCCTCCAGGCCCTGCGGATACTTGTCGATGCAGTCCCTGTAGAAGAACGTCAGCAGGACCACTCTGCCCCGGTAGTCCGCCAGGCGGATACGGTCCGGTCCGAACGTGGGTACGTCGAAGCCCGGCGCCGGATCACCCGGCTTTGGTTTGATCTCCGGTCGCGCCGGCTGCGGGCCCAGGTCGAGCGGGACGTCCAATTCAGCCGCGTTCCCCAGCGGCGGGACCTCGAATTCGTACCAGACAGATCCAACCAGTTTCGACAACAGGTGTTCATGCCCAGGGGCTACCGACATCATGCGATCATCGTACCACCCTCCACTGCTGACCTCGCCCTTCAGGATGTAGAATCCCGGCTCGACGTTGTCCACGTGGAACCGGCACCGATCGTCCATCGTGACGTGAAGGCGTTTGTCGATCTGGGGGTAGTTCCGGCTCACCCAATCGGAGTAGGCTTTGCCCTCGGGACTGTCGTTGAATCCTGTGAGCCACGCACGGACCTGCTCAAGACTCATCCGCTCGTACGCCGGCGGTTTGGGGACTTTGTCGAACGGCACCGAGACGTTCACCAGGACCAGTTGCAGGGCAGTTCGGATGGGGACGTCCGGCGCGACAGGCATGAGCAGTTCGCCTTTGACCGTCCGGCCGGTCCCGCCGAGCTGCAATTCCAGCGTCTGCCCCGGCTGGGCCCAGTAGGTCTCATTGCAGAGCGTGAACCTGCCCGGATAGACCTTCTCGAACACGAACCGTCCGTTCTCATCCGTGACGGCCTTGGCCCGATCCAGGTTGACGTGCGGGAGGGCCTCGTCGTGCCACGGCAGAAGGTGCAACTCGCGATGGGCCGCCAGCCTATTCCCGATATGCCACTCGCCTTCCACTCGCGCCCACGCCCGCAACATGATGAACCCATTCTGCGCGAGCTCCTCATAGGAAGCACCACCGATGCCCCGATCGCAGACCGCCAGAAATGGATCCCGGCGATTGGCAGCCTGGAATGTGAAGTGCCCCTCAGCATCGGTTGTCGTGCAGACCAAGTCACGCGTAACATCGGCTCGGCCATCATAGACGAAGACGGGCTTCCCCCAGAAGATCTGTGCACCTGCCACCGGACGGACGTTAGCATCGAACAGGTAGCCGGAGGGGCCTTTCTCACGCCGACTCTCCGTCAGGGCAACGTCGATCATCGCCGGCTGCTCGTTCGCATCCACCAGCCGGGACTCCTGCGACATATACCCTGCCGCTTCGACGCGGACCGCATAGGCCGGGGCCTCGAAGAGAAACGAGTAGTTGTAGTGTCCGCTGGTGAACCACTTGGTCACGGTATCCGACGTATTCCACGAGATGCGATTGCCGTAGTCCGCACGCCGTCCCGGCACCACCTTGAATTGGCGGATCGGCTCCCCTGTCCGTCTGTCCGTCACGGTACCTTGGATCGTCATCGCTTTGGCCAGAACGAAGGTCCGCTCTCGATCGTCTGCCACAGTTCTGCGTTGGGAAGATGCATATCCCGCTTTGTACAAGGAGACAGCGATCGCATCCGCAGGCGGATAGTCCCACGCGAACCTCCCGTTCGGATCGGTCTCCTCCCGCCACTTGATCGTCGTAGAGCCATTCCAGTCCTCCGCGGAGACAGATACTCCGGCCAGAGGCTTGCCTTCTGAATCGACGACGCGGCCGATGAGCAGCCTGGCCGGCCTCAGGACGAAGGCGACGGGGCCCAGGTTCGCGTCCGCCGGCAGTTCCCTTCGTTGGGGAGCGAAGCCCGGGGCTTGCACGGTCAGGAGGAAGGTCCCATTCATGGACATTGCCGTCAGCGGTTCGAAACGGAAGCCACCTGCGACATCGGTTTCGGTCCACTGGCCACCGTACCAGTGCCGACCCGCGATGAGGCTGGCCCCCGCGATGGGGGCCCCTGTCGCATCGGTCACGTGTCCGGTGACCGTCAGGCCGTCGTTCAGAACCATGATGGCGCGCTCGGCACGCAGATCCTCAATCTTCAGGTCCCTGGGCATGGACAAGTGCGTATCGGCGAACTTGGAATGGCGCACGTTGAAGGACAAACCGCCGATCCGGGCAGGCACCGCGTCCGACCGCCATCGGCCTTGCTCGTCCGTCGTCAGCGTGAGGTGTATGCTATCGTGGGGCCGCTCAAACTCCTGCGACTGGCTTTCATGGCTGAATACCTCCACCGTCGCTCCCTCGACCGGCTGAGCGGCACGGTCCTGAACCACGCCGCCAATGATGATCCCTTTCTCCAAGGAGAAGCGAGCCGTCTTCGGAAGGCTCCGTTCGCGCAAGTCCCACAGTTCCACCGACTGGCGCACATGGCCGGGTGATTGAGCCATGATTCTCACGTACTCAGGCGTACCCCCAGCCAAGTCCAGAGCAAACACTCCGTTCGCATCGGTGGTGTGCTCGTAGGTCTCCGTTTCGCCCGCAACGAAGGTCCGGATTTCGGCGTTGGGGATCGGGGTCCCGGCGGTCTTGTCAAACACGTAGACGATGATCCGGGAATCGTGATGGGTGGTCACAGGCGAATGCCCAGGCGTCTGTTCGTGGTCACCGGCTTCCTTCCGCCGGGAGGAGTCCCTGCGGATCTGCTCGATGCTCTCGAGGAAGGGATTATCGGCGACGGGGCCTTGCCATTGGTCCGCCAGTTTCTGCAAAGCCGGGATCGCCGACTCCTGTCCCATCTGGCCGAGGTATTTTGCCACGGCGATCTTGGTCTGATCCAGGCCGGTGTCAAGCAGTTGCAGCAGCCCTTCTGCGTCCGCCGCGACGAAGAGCTCTCTGGCGAGGTCCAGTTCTCGGACGAGCTGTGCCGCCTTCTGCTCACGCATCGCAGGGACCGAGGTCGGGGTCGGAGCTTCACGATCCCGGGGCACGTGCGCGATAGTATCGGCCCGATCCACCGGCGGGCTGGCACCTTGGTGGCCGATCAGATACCGGGCCAAAAGCAACACGGCCAGCACCAAGATTGCCGCTGCCGCCCGCTTCGTGATTCGGCTGTGCATGATCGCTCTCACTGTATTCCGCCAGAACCGGGCGGGTGATCCGCTGATGCACACTTCCAGGGCCGAGAACATCGCCGCCAGCGTGCGCTGATCGAAGTCCGCCGAGGCGTGGTCCCGCAGTCCGGTGAGAAGCTGTTCTATTCCATCTGCCGGTCTCATGGTTCGAACTCGCGATTCAGCAACGACCGCAGTCTGTCGATTCCGTATCGATATCGTCCGCGCGCGGTATTGGCCGAGATGCCCTGGTGCCGCCCGATCTCCTCGAAGGACAGCCCGGCCTGGGTCCGCAGGAGCAGGACTTCGCGCTGATCCAGAGGAACCTGCTGCAAGGCCGCTCGGAGGCGACCTTCCAGTTCGGCGGCTGCGGCACCCACCTCCGGCGCCGCGGCATCCGCCGGCCGACGACCGACCCGGTCCTCATTCCGACGCCGGCGGATTTCGGTCCGCGTCAGATCGCGGACCCGGTTGCACACGCTGATGCACAGGTAGCCCCGCAGGCTCGTGCTCAAACGCAGCCGGGGCACATTCCTGGCGAACGCCACGAAGACATCGTGCACAACGTCCTCGGCCGTGCCGCGGTTGCCGGTCAAAGCGCGGGCTACCGTGAGCAAATGGTCCCTGTGCGTCTCGTAGATCCGGCGCAGGGAGTCCTTGCATCCTTGGGAAGCCTTCCTCAATAGGACCCTGTCGTTGTGCATCGACCGTCCGAAAACGCGAAACTCCGCCGGATGGACCATCTCCGCGGCGTGGGCATCGTGCTCGGAAATGGCCTGGACACGCAAGCGCGAGACACCCCGGCTGCTCACGGGCAAGACGTCCATGCTGCTGTGGAGACGTCCGCCGGGCCAATCCGGTATGACCATGCGAGAAGAAAATGCCGCTAATCGACATAGTCGACATGGAAGTGCCCGCCGACATATCGCTCGCAAACCCTACCCTTGACAAACTCATCCAGCATTTCGCGGTTTCTGCCCTCCAACGTGCGGCATGCCCGCGAAAATGGCCGCAAGGGGCTTTCTTTGCCGGCCTCCGGTCTGCTATAATAACGACATGGTTTCGAAACCTTCATGCTCATAAGAGGTAGTTCCGGAGGAGGATGCGATGGACGAAGCCAGCCTTGAGGGCGCGCTGAACGAATTAGCCAAGCAGTTCGGAGAGGGGGTCGATCTCAACCAAGCCAAGCTGGCCGATCTGGCCAAGCAGGCGGAGAGCAATCGCAAGCAACTCCAGAAAAGCATCAGCACGCTGCAGGAGTTATTGGACTACTTGCGGGTCTGCATCAAGTATCAGGCGTTCGACCTGGAGGCCACCCGCCGGGAGAACACCTATCTCAAGAAGCTACTGGAGGAGAATCCTCGCAACAACGAAGAGGGGTGAGCCCTGGGTCCTCGGAGCCCGGGAGAGGCGGCCTCTTCGGTGCGTTCGCTGCGCGGATGCCAAGATTCTGATGACAGGAACACCGACGCCGGACAATCGATTGGGAGATCGGGATTCCGGCGGTTTCCGCGTCTCTGAAATTTCACGTTTCGGACCTCGCGCCGGCTGCGCCGCAGCCTCCTGCTGTTCTGCCGCCGAAAGTGCTGTGGACATCAGGGGTTACGTTTTTGCCGGCACATGGGGGAAAGTTTCCGCGGGGTTTTGCCGATACCTGAATATCGGGGGCGGAACCCCGTTCGGGTCATGAACACGGAGGTAATCTGCGTCATATAATGATAGGTCGTACGATGCAGGCCGTCTGATCTTCGTCATGCTGTATAAACTTCCCGCCCCCGGGGGCAGGTCAGGTTGACAAGGCGACCGGCGAGGAGATAAGATGAGCATTATCGGAAAACCGGGCGACGTGAAGTTGTAGTAGCGAACGAAGGGACACGGGCATTCAATTGGAGTAGGTCATAGAAAAAGATGTTTGAACGATTCACAGACCGAGCGAGAAAGGTGATGGCGCTGGCCAACCAGGAGGCGCAGCGTTTCAATCACGAATACATCGGGACCGAGCACATCCTGTTGGGCTTGGTGAAGGAAGGCAGCGGTGTCGGCGCCACGGTTCTCAAGAACCTGGACGTGGACATCAAGAAGCTGCGTCTGGAAGTCGAGAAGCTGGTCAAGAGCGGCCCGGACATGGTGACGATGGGCAAGCTCCCCCAGACGCCGCGCGCCAAGAAGGTCATCGAGTACGCCATCGAGGAAGCCCGGGCCCTCAACCACAACTACGTAGGGACCGAACACATCCTGCTGGGTCTGCTGCGGGAGAGCGAAGGGATCGCCGCCCAGGTCCTGATGAACCTGGGTCTGAAGTTGGAGGATGTCCGCCAGGAAGTTCTCAATCTGCTCGGGGCCGGCGTGGAAGACGCTCCCAACGATCTGAACCTGAAGATGGGTCCGGCCATGGGTCGCAAGACCAAGAGCAAGACCCCGGCTCTGGACAGCTTCGGACGCGATCTGACCCAATTGGCGATCAACGGGGAACTGGACCCGGTGATCGGCCGGACGCGGGAGATCGAGCGGCTGATCCAGATCCTGTGCCGGCGCACGAAGAACAATCCCGTGCTGCTCGGCGAGGCCGGGGTCGGCAAGACGGCCATCGTCGAAGGGCTCAGCCAGCAGATCGTGAACAAGCAGGTGCCCGAGATTCTCAAGGACAAGCGGATCGTGGTGCTGGACCTGGCGATGATGGTCGCCGGGACGAAGTACCGTGGCCAGTTCGAAGAGCGCATCAAGGCGGTCATCAACGAGGTCCGACGGGCCAGCAACGTCATCCTTTTCGTGGATGAGCTGCACACCCTCGTCGGGGCCGGCGGCGCGGAAGGCGCCATCGACGCTTCGAACGTGCTGAAGCCGGCCTTGGCCCGCGGCGAGGTCCAGTGCATCGGCGCCACGACGCTGGATGAGTACCGCAAGTACATCGAGAAGGACGGCGCCCTGGAGCGGCGCTTCCAGACGATCATCGTCGAGCCGCCCTCCAAGGAAGAGACGTTCGAGATCCTGCGCGGTTTGCAGGATCGGTACGAGGCGCACCACCGGGTCCGCTTCACCAATGAGGCGCTCTTCCAGGCGGTCGAACTCTCGACCCGGTATATCGCCGGACGCTGTCTGCCGGACAAGGCGATCGACGTCGTGGACGAGGCGGGCGCACGCGTGCGACTCAAGAACATGACGCCTCCGCCGGATCTGACCAAGATCGAGTCGCGGATCGAAGAGCTGCAGCGGGAAAAGGACGAGGCCGTCCGCAACGCGGACTACGAGCGTGCGGCGTCCCTCCGGGATGAGGCGCAGCAGCTCGTCGAAGAAAAGACACAGCTCCACAAGAAGTGGTATGAACAGAACAAGGAAGTGACCGGCGTCGTCGACAACGAGATCATCGCCGAGGTGGTCAGCAACATGACCGGCGTGCCGCTGACGAAGCTCGAGAAGAAGGAAACCCAGCGGCTGTTGGAGCTGGAGAACGAGCTGCACAAGACGGTCGTGTCGCAGCACGACGCGATCTCCGCGGTGGCCAAGGCCGTACGTCGCAGCCGTAGCGGCATGAAGGACCCGAACCGTCCGATGGGCTGCTTCATCTTCCTCGGACCCAGCGGCGTCGGCAAAACGCTGCTCGCCCAGGCGCTGGCGGAGTTCATGTTCAACGACCGCAATGCCCTGGTTCGGCTCGACATGAGCGAGTTCATGGAGAAGCACAACGTCAGCCGGCTCGTCGGCGCCCCTCCGGGCTACGTCGGCTACGAGGAAGGCGGCCAGCTCACCGAGCGGATTCGCCGCCGGCCGTACGCGGTGCTGCTGCTCGACGAAATCGAGAAGGCCCACCCGGACGTCTACAACATGCTGTTGCAGATCATGGACGAAGGCCGCCTGACCGACAGCTTCGGCCGGAGCATCGACTTCCGCAACGTGGTCTTGATCATGACCAGCAACATCGGCGCCGAGCTGATTAAGAACCAGGGCGGGTTCGGCTTCGGCAAGAAGTCGGCCGAGCACAGTTATGAAAAGATGAAGGACATCCTGTCGAAGGAAGTCGAGAGACACTTCCGACCGGAGTTCCTCAACCGTGTCGATGACACGATCGTCTTCCATCCGCTGACCCGCGAGGACCTGCAGACCATCGTCGATTACGAGCTCAGCAAGGTGTTCAAGCGTCTAACCGAGCACGGGCTCAGGCTCGAGCTGACGCCGGCGACGAAGGAGTTCCTGATCGACAAGGGGTACAACCCCGAGTTCGGCGCCCGGCCGTTGCGTCGCGCGATCGAGCACTACATCGAGGACCCGCTCTCCGAGGCGGTCCTGGCGGGCAAGTTCAAGGGCAAGAACCTCGTGAAGATCGACGTCCAGGACGAGGAGCACCTCAAGTTCGAGGGCGAGGAGACCGCGGAGCCCGAGAAGACCAAGAAAGAGGTCGTGCCGTCGCGATAGCAACAAGGGGCTCCCCCACGCGGAATCCTGCGCGGTGGGGACCCCAAGACCCATTCGGCCCTTGTGAAGACCCAACAGGCCGTGCGGCAGATTCCTGCTGCACGGCCTGCCTTTTGGGTTGTGCCTACGTGGGGATATTCGGCTCGGCGAAAGCCCTCTGGCCAGCGAAGAGGTGAGCAAATTCAGACGCCGCTATCCACTCCACTGTCCCACCCAGGCGCAGGACCAGGTACCCATCGGCCAAGAACGAACTGCGCTGCCGCTTGTGAGAGCAGGCGAGGGTGGTTTCGGGCGGCGCGTCGGGGCCCGATCCACAGGGCGCGGTATCGGACATTGCCCCGGCGGACAGCCCCTTCCACCTGACCTTTGACAGCGATGACGAAGGACTCCGCCGGCAGCGAGCCGTGCTGCCGACGATACTCCAGGATCTGCCGGCCGAGCTGGTCCATCGCCCGCATGGCCTCGGAGCGATTGACATAGTCCTTGAGGTGGACCAGCCCGATGACGGCGACGACCATCGTTGCCAGCACAAGGGACGACTCGGTCAACAGCGTTCTCTGGCGTCTGTCCACAGCCCACAACCGGACAAGGAAGAGGCAAGACAGCTTACGCGTTTTCTCCCTTGCGCCTTCTGCCTTCTTACTTGGTTTTGACTCGGTTGCCCTCGACCTGGAGCCGGCCTTCTGTGTATAGGCGAACCGCCTGCGGATAGGCGATGCACTCCTGCTCGAAGACCCGCTCGGCCAGGGTGTCGGGCGTGTCGTCGTCCTCGACGGGGCAGGTTCGCTGCACGATGATGGGACCCCGGTCGTACTCGTTGGTGCAGAAGTGCACGGTGCACCCGCTGACCTTGCAGCCGGCGGCCAGCACCGCCTCGTGCACGTGGTGGCCCCACATGCCTTTGCCGCCGAAGCACGGCAGCAGGGCCGGGTGGATGTTCATCACGCGGTTTTCGTACTGCGGCGGGATCTCCCAGAGACACAGCCACCCCCCCTGCACCACCAGATCGACCCTGGCGGCCTCAAGCTCTTCTTCCAGTCGCGCGCTGAAGGCATCGAGATCCGGGAAGTCCTTCTTGCGGATGATCTTCACGGGCAGACCCGCCTTGCGGGCGCGCTCCACCCCTGCGACCGTGGACAGTGAACTGATGACGACCGCGATCTCGGCGTTGATTTCGCCGCGCTGGATGCACTCCAGAACATTGAGCATGGTTCGGCCGCCGCCGCTGATGAGAATGCCCAGGCGGATTGGCTTCCGAGGTGAAGCGTCCTGCGGTTTTCGGCCCGGCTCCGGCCGCGGGGCCTCTCTCTTCTCCTCGATGTCGGATTCGGCATCCAAGGCCTGGTTGACCAGGCGGTCGGCCTCCTCATTCTTGTCCCGCGTGACGTGCAGGATGGTGCAGTTCCCGAATTGGTGGCGCAGCTTGTTGACCTGATCGAACAGGGGCCGGATCAGGTCGCTCTTAACCTTGTAGGAGCCCTGGAGCTGGCGAACCATCAATTCGCTATCGGTGTACACGGTCAGGTTCGTCGCCCCCATGTCCTGGGCCGCTTCCAGAGCCCGAATCAGGGCGGTATACTCCGCAACGTTGTTCGTGGCCCGGCCCAGGAACAGTGCCCGGCCCCGCAGTCGCCTGCCGGCGTCGTCGTCGATCACAAAGCCGGCGGCCGCAGGTCCCGGGTTGCCCCGACTGCCGCCATCGGTATGCACGACTGCTTTCATACCTGCATCTGGGAACTGCTGAGCACCAGGATTCTCGTGCAGTTGGGACAGCGTATGATCTCGTCGCGGGTCATGAGCAGGTTGACGCTCTCGGCGGTGATGCCCATGAAACAGCCGCCGCAACTATAGGCGCCGCTGCGGCCCTCCTGCTCCTCGACCTGCACGACGACCTCGCCGTCGTAGGTCTCCGCCACCCGCTTGAAGACCTTTAGCGGTTCGGGGGGGATCGCCTTGGCCGCCTCGTTCCATTCCACCTGGATCTTGGCGATTTCAGCCTCGTGCTCGACGGCGGAGACGTCGGATGCCTTGCGCGTCTGTTCGAGTTGCTGCTTCTGCTCCTCGATCTGTCGGCGGATGCTCTCGCACTCGGCCTCGTCCATCTCCACCGCCTTCATCAACTCCAGAATCTGGGTCTCCAGCTTGGAGTTGTCGGCGCGGGTCGTGTTCAGTTGGGTCAGGACGGCGGCGTACTCCTTGTTGTTCTTGGCGGTGTTCAGCGCGGCTCGGAGCCTGCTGACTTCCTCGTCTCGCGCCTTCAATTCCAATTCCAAACGGCTGGACTGCACCTTGGTCAGTTGCAGCTCCTCTTTCTTGGCTTCCAGAGCGTTTTGCAGGCTCCGGACCTGGTTCTCCTGGATGATGACGCTTCTTCTACTGCGGGACAACTTGGCCTTAGCGGCCCGCAGGCGATTCTCCACACTCTGAAGTTTGATCAGGCCATGTAATATGGGTCCCATGTAATCTCCTCATGGTTCGGGTCGGCGAACCCGGCGCCGCAACGGCCCGATGCCATAGTCTTGAATCATTTATTATCTGCGGGCCGGGAGTCGTCCGCAACCAAAAATTGCACGAGCGTCCGAGATATTTTTCCGGCGGCCGGACCGGCCCCCGAATGGCCCCGCTCGGGCATGGACGACCGCCGCAGAATCTGCTACAAGGGCCTATCCGGTGGCGGCCCTCGAAGGAGAGATCGCGCTTCGTCCGAAGCCGACCGGCCATGGACCGCGGAACTGGGTTCTGCATCTGAGCATGGCATGAGCTTCATGGCAAGCATGCGACGGACAGGATTGACCACAATGAAAGATCTGCTACGACAACTGATTCAAGCCGACTCGACGCCGGGCAAGGGCGAAGCCCTGGCCGCCGAGGTGATTGCCACGTGTTTCCGACGCCACGGAATCGATTGCCGGGTGGACCAATGGGACGGCAATCGGGCCAACGTCGTTGCGCACGTCCAGACCGGACGGCAGCGCCCCGCCCTGCTGTTTGTATGCCATCTCGACGTCGTCGGTCCCGGCGAGGAGGACTGGGAGCACCCGCCGTTCGGGGCCGTCGAGGAAGAAGGGAGGATCTACGGTCGGGGCACAGCCGACATGAAGGGGGGAACGGCCGCGGCGGTCGCCGCCATCTGCGAGACGATATGTTCCCAGACGCTGCTGCAGGGGGACATCCTCTTCGCGGCCACGGCCGGCGAGGAGACCGACAGCGCCGGCGTCCTGCGCTTCATGCAGGACCGGGACTGGCTGCCGCCGCTGGCGGGCATCGTGGTGCCCGAGCCGACGGATTTCGCGGTGGTCACTGCGCATCGCGGCCTATTTTGGCTGAAGATCGCCACCAGAGGCCGCGCGGTCCACAGTTCCATGCCGGAACGGGGGGTCAATGCCATCGGCTCGATGAAGCGTGTGCTCGATGGGCTGGAACGCTACCGGATCGAAGCCGAGCCGCACCCTCTGCTGGGCAACTGCTCGATGAGCATCAACATGATCTCCGGCGGCGAGGCCATGAACATCGTCCCCGACCGCTGCACCCTCGGCGTGGACGTCCGCACGCTGCCGGGACAGGATCACGAGACAATCCGATATGACTTCGAACGCATGCTGGCCGGACTCAAGACCAGCGTCCCCCAATTCGAGGGCGAGCTGCTCGTCGAGCGCTCCGTCTCTGCGATGGAGACAGACCCCGAGTGTGAATTCGTCCAGGCGTTCTGCTCGGCGGTGGACGTCGATCTGACCAACGCGATCGGCTTCACCACGGATGCCCCGCACCTGCTGGCGCTCGGGGCCCCGATCGTGATCTATGGTCCCGGCAAGCCCAAGATGTGCCATCAGGTGGACGAGTACATCGAGATCGCCGACCTCCAAAAGGGAGTGGCGGTATTCCGACAGGTCATCCGTGCGCTTCTCACATAGACCATGGGCACCGGACTGACATTCCGATCCGCGGTGGAATACACGCCCGGCACCGTCAACGCCATCCTGGCCGAATGCTATGGAGCGATATTGGATACGACGCTGCGGGATCGTCTCCTGCGATTCGACCGGGAGGTCTTCGCGTCCCCCGACACGGTCGGAGCCTGCTCGCTCATCTCGTCCCTCGACGAAGGGATCGTCGGCTTCTTCTCTTATGACCCTCGTCGAGGTCCCGAGATCGGCCTGATCGGTCACAACGGGGTTCTGCCGTCCTTTCAGGGACAGGGCTATGGGACACAGCAAATCCTGGAAATCATCCGCCTGCTGACCTTGCGTCGATTCGCCCGCGCCGGCGTTTCGACTTCCGAACACCCGTTCTTTGCGCCGGCGCGCCGGATATACGAGAAATGCGGCTTTCGCCAGTCCCGGAGAACGCCCGGTGACCGGAGTCCCTACGGAATCGTCGACTACGAACGAGCCCTGACGCAGAAATTCTAATGCCTGTTATGATTTTTCTCGATATTTGGACTTGACATGGATTGTCGGGTTCTGTAGGATCGATCCGGAATCAACGTTTCAGTGCGGAATTTTCCATGGTTCGACTCAGGGACAACAGGCATCAGCATCTGACGCGTCACGCCGTGACGACGCAGATTCTGTGCCTGCACCTGCCTGCCGGCGCTGCCGTGATTTGCGCTATGATCATGAAGGTAGCCCCGGGAAAGGAGAATGCTCCCTAAGAGGACCAGGTAATCAGCCGTAAGATCAACCGAGCCTTTCAGGGAGCACGAGACCCTGAAAGGCTTTTTTTTATTTCCATCGTGACCAGCAAAGCGAGAGCTTTGCGAGGACGTGGGAGGTATGTCTCATGATAAGGATCAGAGAGATGGACATCGAGTTCTACCGTCACTACTTCGATTCGCTCGAGGCCGCCCGGGGGCCCGCATGGCGCTACGATGAAACCAAGCCGTGCGGCGCGAATTTCAACAACTTCCTCCTGGCCCGGATCTATGACACGTATCACCAGATGTTCCGGGACTACCGGCGCGAGACCGAGCAGATCGTGACCTCGCTGGGCCTGGGCCCCGCGGCGACCGTGCTGGACATGGGCTGCGGCACCGGTGCCTTCGCCCTCCACGCGGCGGAGCACTATCGGAAAATCTACGCGATCGATGTCGCCCCGGCCATGCTGAACCGGGCCCGCCGTAAGGCGCGAAAAGCCGGATTGACGAACATCGAGTTCCGCCGCGGCGGATTCCTGACCTACGAGCACGCGGACGATCCGGTCGATGCGGTCGTTTCGGTCCTGGCGCTGCATCATTTGCCGGACTTCTGGAAACTCGTCGGCCTGCAGCGTCTGGCGTCCGTGCTGCAACCCGAGGGCCGGCTCTATCTGCTGGACGTGGTCTTCTCGTTCGACATGGCCCGCTACGAATCCGGCATCGCGCGCTTCCTTCAGAAGATGAGCCTCGACACGGGCCCGGACGGCCGAGCCGCGTCAGAGACGCACGTGCGGGAAGAGTACAGCACCTGTCACTGGATCATGGAAGGACTGCTCGAAAGAGCGGGCTTTCAGATCGATGATGTCAACTACACCAATGAGTTTCTTGCGGGGTATCTATGTACGAAGAAAGTCGAATCGGCGTCGGTCAGACCCTTGACCGACGCAGTGTTACAGCTACGCTGATCCGAGAGTATCTCTCCGGCGCGACCGCGCCGTCGAGACCTGATGGAGAATGGCTTATGACGAAGGCCGATCCGAGGTTGCGGGAGTTCCAGGCGTCCGACCTGTTCGCGGTCAAGTCGCTGGTGCACCGGACGATCGCGGTCTGTTATCCCGGCCACTATTGCCTGGAGGCGGTCCGCTTCTTCGCCAACTACCACAGCAACGAGGCGATCCTCCGAGACGCGCTGGACGGCCGTACGCTCGTACTCGAGCAGACCGGCCGCATCCTCGGGACCGGCACGCTGATCGGCGACGAGATCAGGCGGGTCTTCGTGGAGCCCGGGTTGCAGAAACACGGCCTGGGCCGGCTCATCATGCAGCGTCTGGAGGAGGAGGCCATAGCGATGGGCGTCGAGAAGGTCAGACTGGACGCCTCGCTGCCGGCCAAGCCGTTCTACGACAGCCTGGGCTACGTCACCATCGAGCCAGTGTCCCTGCCCGTCGAGAATGGACGCCGTTTCGATTACTTCAAAATGCACAAGACACTGAAATGAAGGGGCGAGGGTTCCGAACGCCCCGCCGGCCACGCTGTTGGAGAAGACCACCGTGAATTCGCTATACGCATCGAGGATGGGCACGATCCCCAAGTCCTTTGTCCGTGAGATTCTGAAAGTGACGCAGGATCTGGAAATTATTTCCTTTGCAGGTGGGCTGCCGAATCCGCGTTTCTTCCCAGTGCGGGAGATCGCCGAAGCCGCGGCAAGCGTTCTGTCGGAGAGCGATGGGTCGGCGCTGCAATACGGGACGACCGAAGGCTATGCCCCCCTCCGGGAATACATCGCGGATCGATACCGGCGCAACGAGGGCCTGAACGTGACTGCCGACGAGATCCTGATCACCAACGGCTCCCAACAGGGCCTGGACCTGATCGGCAAAACGTTCCTCAACAGACAGGATGCGAGTGCAGTCGAGCAGCCCGGCTATCTTGGCGCGATTCAGGCGTTCTCGGTATACGAGCCCCGGTTCCACCCCGTGCCCCTAAAGGCGGATGGCGTAGACACCGAACGACTGGCCGAGGTCCTGCGAACGCACCGCGTCAAGTTTTTTCACACGGTGATCAACTTCCAGAACCCCTCGGGCATCAGCTACTCCGAGGGCAAGCGAGCCGCAATGGCAGACGTTCTCAGAGAACACGGCACACCCGTGATCGAGGATGACCCCTACAAAGAGCTTCACTTCGAAGCCACGACGAGACCTTCGATGCGACACTGGCTGGGCGATAGGGCCGTGCTGCTCGGGTCGTTCTCGAAGATCGTCGCGCCGGGGCTTCGCATGGGCTGGGTCTGCGCGACGCACGAAACGATGGAGAAGCTCGTCGTGGCCAAACAGGCCAGCGACCTGCACTCGAACTCGTTCTGCCAGAGGATGCTCCACCGGTATCTGATCAGCCATGACATCGACGAGCATACCGCCATGATACGGGCGGCGTACAGACGACAGAAGGAGGCCATGCTGGCCGCCATCGAGACGCACTTCCCCGCGGAGATCAGCGCTACCCGGCCCGAGGGGGGAATGTTCGTATGGGCCACGTTGCCGCCGCGGTTGTCGGCGATCGAGCTGTTCGAGCACGCCGTGCGGGAGAAGGTCGTCTTCGTCCCGGGCACGCCGTTCTTCGTCAACGGAGGCGGCACGCATAATATGCGATTGAACTTCTCAAACGCCGACGAGGACAAGATCCACGAGGGAATCGCTCGACTGGGCCGGATCATCGCGAAACGGTTGAACCAGTGAACGGATTTGAGCACGCAGAATGCGCGAAGGAGTATCACTATGACGACACCGACCTTTCACATTGTGGATGTATTCGCGGAACGCAAGTATGCGGGCAATCAACTCGCCGTGTTCCGCAACACGGATGGACTATCCAGCAAACAGATGCAGCAAATCGCCCAGGAGATGGGGTTCTCCGAGACCACGTTCATTCTGTCGGAAA
>ENA-OSEO01004164-OSEO01004164.1-sediment-metagenome-genome-assembly--contig:-NODE-4164-length-15701-cov-100.113607_pt1 | contig 15701 bp, 13 predicted proteins | sample MGYA00237883_ERZ534232 | MGnify/ENA metagenome assembly ERZ534232 | reverse complement strand
CTGCTCAATTCCAAAAACGCCTGGCGGGTCCTGGGCCAGGAGTCCTATTCCTTTGAAATCGCCCAGCAGTTCGACTATGAAATCAAGGACCTCTCCCTGTTCGTGCCCATCGGCAACGCCGGCAACATCACCGCCGTCCTCAGCGGCCTGCTCAAGTTCGACCGCTTGGGGATAATCGACGGCCTGCCTCGGGTCTTCGGCGTCCAGTCCGCCCACGCCGATCCGGTCTTCCGCTACTACGCCCAGTCGCCGGAACAGCGCCGATACCGGCCGGTCACGGTCAAGCCCAGTGTGGCCCAGGCGGCCATGATCGGCAACCCGGTCTCCATGCCCCGGGTCCTGCGCCTGGTCGAGGAGTACGAAAAAAGGGCCGGCCGGCCCAGGTTCTTCGCGGTCCAGGTCCAAGAGCAGGACATCATCGACTCGATGCTCCTGGCCAACCGCCACGGCCACGTGGCCTGCACCCAGGGCGGTGAATCCCTGGCCGGACTGCGCCGGGCCTTGGCCTTGGGCCTGATAAAACCCGGCGACCGGGCCGTCCTGGACTCGACCGCCCACGCCCTCAAGTTCGCCGAGTTCCAGAACCGGTATTTCGAGGACGATTTCGGTCCGGAGTTCGAGATCAAGCCCAAGCCGGAGCTTTGCAACCGGCCGGGCTATGTCCGTCCGGCCGACCTGGCCCGCGTCCCCGAGCCGGGCCGGACCCTGGACCCTGAAGATTTCCAGGCTTTTGTCCGGGCCGCCGCCCGCGAAATCGCCCAGGCCCTGGACCTCAAACCTAAGGATGCCTGAAATTGGGATAAAACGCTTCCGGCCGGGGGAGTAGACCCCGCCCTGACCCCGCCGGTTTCTGGTTCGAAAATCCGCGGCCGCTAATCTTGTTTCTGCTTTCGTCCGCGGCTCTGAATGGACTCCCGCCGGGCGGCCACGGTTTCCGCGGCCACTTTGGCCGCGTTTTCCAAGGACGTTCGGGTTTCCATGACCAGGGCTTCGGCCAGGGGCATTCCGTAGCCTTGGTCGATCATCCGTCTGATCTCCCGCAGGGTCTCCGGAACGCAGGTCAGCATGTCCTTGGCCAAGGCTCGACAGGCCGGCAGAAGTTCTTCCGGCGGCACCACCCGGTTGACCAGGCCCCAGGCTTCAGCCTTTTCGGCCGAAAGAAAGTTCCCGGTGAAAGACAATTCCTTGGCCCGGTAAGGGCCGATCAGGCGGGGCAGTTTCTGGGTCAGTCCCCAGCCGGGCAGAATGCCGACCCGGGCGTGGGTGTCGGCGAAACGGGCCTCGGTCGAGGCGATCAGCACGTCACAGGCCAAAACCAGCTCAAAACCGCCGGTTATGGCCACGCCGTTGATCCCGGCGATGATCGGCCGGTCGAACTCGGCCATGGCCTTCATCAGGTCGGTGAAGGCCGAGGCCCCGCCCGGACCATGGAGCAGGGCTCCCGAGCCGATTTCTTTCAGGTCCATGCCGGCGCAAAAGGCCCGGCCCACCCCGGTCAGAATGACGGCGCCGATCTCGGCGTCCTTTTGTATTTCCCGGAAGGCCCGGGTCAAGGACGACATCATCTCCAGGGACAAGGCGTTGAGGGCTTCAGGCCGGTTCATGGTCAGCGTGGCCACCCCTTCACTTTTATCCACGAGTAAAACCGATTGAGACATCAAACAACCTCCGACATGATGATGGTGGGCAAGGCACGGGAGACGTCGCGCCCCATGACTTCTCGCCCCGATAACGACTCGACCAAGTCAGGAAGACAAAGTCTGGGCGCAGGTGGCCTTTTCCAAGCCGGTGGGGACGCCGAACTTGAACCGGTGCAGGAAGTTCAAAATATGGCGGGTATATTCTTCCGGCTGGTGTTCATAGGTATTGTGACCGCACCTGGGCAGAACGGCCAGTTCCCCCTTGGGCAGACCCCGATAAAAGGCCAGACCCTGTTCCACGGGGAAAAGAGAGCTCCGGTCCGGATAGATAATCAAGGCCGGGCAGGCCACGTCCGGCAATAGGCCTCTCAAATCAAAGATATCGCCACCGTAGGCCCCGCCGTACCGGCGGCACAGGTTGTAAAAAGATTCGGCCCGGTCCGGCCCGTGCCAATGAATCATCTTCAGCTTCACGATCGGGTCCACCTCTTGAAAGGGGTTGGGAAAAGCCTGCCGATTCAGTTCGATCATGGGTGTTTCCGTATGGCAGAGGGTGCTGGAAATGGTCAGGGTCTTGACCTGATCGGGATATTGCACCGCATAGTCGATTCCGACCACCCCGCCCTCGCACTGGCCCACGAGATGAAAAGATTCCAGCCCCAAAAACTCCCTGATCCGGGCCAATTCCTCGACGCTCTCCGGTCTGTACCGGTCGCTGGTGAAAAAATCCGGAAAATCCGGCCCCCCCTCCGACTGGCCGTAACCCCGGCGGTCGTACATGATCACCTGCCAGCCTTGGTCCACCAGGGACGGATAGATGTCTTTCCAGATTTTAGTGCAGCCGAAACCGTGGTGAAGCAGGATGATCGGTTCACCCCGGCCGTGAACTTCGTAATAGAGTTTCCTTCCATTGAGGCTCATCAAAGTCATGATCGTTTGGACTCCGGGTTGGACTGAATTTAAAGGACCATATCACGAAGGTCTCGGCGGTTCAAGATTCAAGGCCGGACCGGGAATCTACCGGTTGCTGGCGGCTTGGATTCCCGCTGGCGAGACTGTGTCGCAAGCCAAAAAAAATGAAAATGCATTGTGACACAGCCTCTGGCGCGGGAATGACGGTAGCAGCTATACGTCATTTTCCCGAAAGTTCACCCTCGACGTGCCGTCTGGACCTGACCCGAAGCCCGCCCGTCAACCCTGCGCAAGCAGGGTCCAGAAAAAAGCCCCGTCGAAGACTGGGTTCCCGCTTTCGCGGGAACGACGGTTTGTTCCGTAGGTTCCGGGGACACAATACTTAATTCTTTTTAAGTATTGTGCCCCCGGAACCCCACCGTTCAATGATAGGTTACCTTAAACCTTGACGTGACTAGTGTTTCTCGGGAGATTTTGTGCTAATCTCGGTTCCTTCTATGATGGAAGGAGGCCTCGGCGGCGAATAATGTTGGATATCCTCACCTTGGAACGTCTGAAAAAGGTCGCCCGGGCGGCCATGGCCCAGGCCCACGCCCCGGTCAGCTCATTTCCGGTCGGGGCGGCGGTCCTGACCGCCGCGGGTAATATTTACCCCGGCTGCAATATGGAAAGCATCATCGCCGGAGTGGGGGTCTGCGCCGAACGGTCGGCCGTGGACCACGCCGTGGTTCACGGCGAGAAAAATTTCACCGCCGTCCTGGTCGTCTCCCAAAAGCCGGAACCTCTTTTCCCCTGCGGCGTCTGCCGCCAATACCTTTATGAATTCGCCCAGATCAGCGGTCTCGATCCCCTGATCCTGGCTCTGGGCGGCGACGGTCGCCTGGAATCGGCCTACCTCAGCCAACTTCTTCCCCACGGTTTCGGTCCCCTGGACAAGTAACGTTATTTTCCTTATTTTTACCGCCCGCCTTTTATTTAAGAAAAATTCCTATATAATTATGGGGGAAAGACCAACGGAAAGGAGGAGACTATGGCCGAAGACCAAGATGGTTGTGTCGCATCAGCCAAGGGACCGATCGGTCCGCCCCCAGGGGAAAAGTCTGCCGATGAACCGCAATTCAAACAGGAGGTGAAAAAAATGTCGGTTCGAGTGGGCCAGCCGGCGCCGGATTTCGAGGCCAGCGCTTTTATTGACGGTGGGTTTAAAAACATTAAACTGTCCGATTACAAGGGCCAGTGGGTGGTCGTCTGTTTTTACCCAGGTGATTTTACCTTTGTCTGACCGACCGAATTGACGGCAGTTGCCGTCAAGTATCCCGAACTCCGAAAACTCGGCGTCCAGGTGCTGGCCATGAGCACGGACAGCCGGTTTGTCCATAAGATTTGGCAGGCCGAGGAACTCTCGAAGATGGTTCCGGGCGGAGTGCCCTTCCCCATGCTGTCCGACGCCGGTGGTCGTATCGGTGCGGCGTACGGCATTTATGACGATGCCGCCGGCGTGGACGTCCGCGGCCGCTTTCTCATCGATCCCGAGGGAATCATCCAGGCCATGGAGGTCATGACCCCGCCGGTCGGCCGTAACTTCGCCGAATTACTCCGTCAGGTCCAGGCCTTTCAGCACGTGGCCGCCACCGGTGAAGCCACTCCTGCAGGATGGCAGCCCGGCAAACTCACCCTCAAGCCCGGTCCTGCTCTGGTGGGCAAGGTCTGGGAAATTTGGAAGCCGGAAATGGCTTACTAACCTTTCAGGTCCCAACTGCTGATTCAGCCGGCCGTTCCCTGGTTCCCGGAACGTCCGGCGTTTTTTAGCTCCACCTGGATCGGTTTATGGGCGGGGGGCCTGCCACATTAAACCGCCAGGACCTTCAACCAATCCTCGAGGCCGAGACCCGGGGTTTCAACCCGTCCCTGGCCGTAAAAATCGGTTAAAACGGACCGGAGTTCCGCCCGCGACTTGCCCGCCAGGTTTTCCTCCAGGGTGGCGACGGCCTCTTCCGGATAACAAAACCAGTCGCCGGACAGGGAGACGTGGGCGTACTTGTCGTTGATCATTTCAAAATCGGCCCGAATCAATCCGCCGGGCGCCTTGGACATCCGGTGAAAAACCTCGACCCCGGACCTGATGCGGACTTGCCGGCCGGGCGCTTGTCGTCCCTTACGTCGCAGCCAGTTTTCGTTGATCATCTTCTTTTCCAGCTCCGCAACCTTGGCCTGGAGCCGGGCGTCCCGCTCCCCAGGTTGAAGCGGGCCGAGAATTTTTTCGAACTCCTCGACCAACAGCCCGTTCAGGCGGTCTTCGGTCCAGGGCAAGGCCTCGGCCCCGCCCAGCTCCCGCCGAATGGTCGACAGATTTTCCTTCATGGTTTTATGGACCTTGTCCCGGAATTTTTCGTCCGGAATTTTCAAGACCCGGCTCATGGTTTCGTAGTCGAAGTCGTAAATCAGGTTGCCGACAAAGACCAGGCAGTCTCCGATTTCCGCCACGCCGGTCCCGGAAATCTTCCGGTCCCGGGCGATCACGTCGTTGACGGGTTTATACCGGGCCGGGATGCCGATCCGCCGGTAGACCTTGATCACCGGATCGAGGAACCGGCGGTAGAAAGCCTCTTTGTCGGGCGTAACCAAGGGATGATCCCGGCGGAGAATCAGTTGGTAAAAATACTGATGACCGTCCAGATAAACCGCCCCGCCGCCGACTTCGCGCCTGAAGACGGGGATTTGGTTGGTCCGACAGAAATCCAGGTCCACCTCCTGCTCCACGTCCTGGTGGCGGCCGATGCAGACGTACGGCCCGGCCGGCGAGACCAGGGACAAGGCTTCCCGGCCCAAATAGGCCAGGGCGTGGTAGATGAGTTGTGATTCCGGCCAGGATACTTTTCCCAGGTTGTAAAGCAGAGCCATCTAAACTCCTCCCGCTTCCATGTTCCGGCCCAGGCTTCAGGGCGGGTCTTAAAAGGCCACCATCGCCCTGGTCGGACGGTCCGTAACGAGGTCCCGCTTAATTTAGCGTCCCAAGCTTTTTCAGGCAAGAGATTATCGTCGTCCCGGGCCGGCCCTGGCGGGACGGATGAATAAAGCCGGTCTGGTGTGGACTTGAGCCCGCGCGGAAATCAAAATGTAACTTTTCGTTACATTTTTTCTTTTTAAAGGCTAAACCAGTGTTACGAAAGGTTACATTTTTACTGGGCCTGAGATGAGTTTTTCTATTTTTATATAATAATAATAGATGGTTGGAATTTAGGCACGTAATTTGCTATATTAAAATCGGCGTCCTCCAACCTCTGGCGCCGTGTTCGGGGTTCCTTCCCCTCGAGAGAGACCCCCTTCCCAACGGCGAGGAAACCGACCCCGAAACGGCGCTGATGGAGGGCGAAGGGACGGGGCTCCCCCCTATAGCCCCGGACTAGTGGGAAGATAGGGATGAGGCGCGGTCCGGCGAGGATCGAGTCAGTTCGGCCACACTACGGGGCACGAGAAAAGTTGCCGAAGGACTCGACCAGCCGGACCGCCATTTTCGGTTTAAAAAATCGAGAGACGGTTAGAAAGGGATTATTAAGATGAGAAGGTATTAAGGCTGATGGGTATGATAGAATTGGATGTAGTTGTTCCAGTGTATAATGAGCAACTGGAAGTTGTTAATGGAACTATAGATAAAATTAGAATGGCCTTTTTGCATAACCCCAACTACAAAATTATTATAGTTAATGATGGTTCAGATCTTCAATTTAATATTGACGTGCTTAAAAACAATCCTAATATTACGTATCTCAAGCATGATGTTAATCAGGGGTATGGTCGGGCTCTTAAGACCGGAATATTATCGGGTTCAGCCCCATTGATTGCAATAACAGATGCTGACGGCACCTATCCTGTAGAAGAACTGCCAGAATTGGCCAAGAAAATGGTCGAAGCCGATATGGTTGTCGGAACACGGAAGGGTGATGTCAGGGAAGTCCCTCTTTTACGGCGGGTTCCTAAAAAATTGTTGAATATATTGGCCTCTTACATGGCAGGGGCTAAAATAACTGATCTTAACAGCGGGTTGAGGTTGTTTTCTAGAGACCTTTGTTATACTTTTTGGGGGCTCCTCCCGCGCCGCTTCAGTTTTACATCTACTCTGACCATGGCCGCATATATCGGGGGATACAGAGTGGTAGAACATCCGATAAATTATTATAAGCGCCAAGGTATATCCTCTATTAGACCAATTAATGACACGTTACGCTTTATAAATATAATTATCCGGATGGGTATCTTATTTCACCCAATGAAACTATTCGCACCTCTGGCTTTGATTCTTTTTGTTGTTGGATTTATAAAGGGGTTCATCAGAGACTTTTTGCTTTTGGGCTACATAGGCAACTTTTCCGTTATGTTGATTTTGGCTAGTATCCAAATTATACTAATGGGCTATATCGCTGAACTTATAGTGACAAATCGACGGCTAACCCTTGAAAAGAAAAAAGTAAGCGAATAAAATGTACTTACCCTTGGTTTCCGTGAAATTCATAAAATTTTCGCTTTTTGGATGTGTAATTTTTGTTATTAGTCTAATTTTTAATCTTACGCTAGTAGAGTTTTTTTTATTTAAAAAATCGATCGCATATATATTTGTTATAGTATTCCAAATTTTTGTGAATTTTTATGTTAATCGTTATTTAATATTTGAAAAAAGCACTTTATCTATAAGTACCATTTTTTATAGATACCTCATTTTGGTATTTTCCTTTCGTTTGGCTGACTGGATCTTATACAATATAGAAGTTAAGTTTTTCATGATTCCATATCCAATTGCACAAACGATTAATACGGTATTAATATTTTTCTCAAAATATTGTTCATATAAATTACTTTTTGAATACAGAAATAAGCCAACTCATGAACAAAAATCTATTTGATAAAACCCAATCGTATTATGATCCACAACAAAGGATGGCATTGCTGCCGAATTACTATCGTTGGATTTATAATAAATTTCAACCTTATATAAAAGGACGAGTAGTAGAACTTGGTTGCGGGTGTGGCCACTTTATTCAACATTATTATCCACAAGTAGAACAAATTTTAGCAATTGATTACGACCCATTATTGTTGAAAAATATAAAAATTAGAATTCCCGATCAAAAAGTTAAAGTCGCAAACATTGACCTTACTGAAGATTGGGAGGAAATAATTAATTATGCGCCAGATGTAGTAATTGCTTTAGATGTAATGGAGCATTTTGAAGATGATACTTTATTCGTAAATAAAGTTTCACGTATGTTAAAACTAGACGGGTTTTTCCTTGTAAAAGTTCCGGCACAAAAAAGGCTATACTCCACAATCGATCGTGCCAGTGGGCACTATCGTCGATATGAGGCCAAAGAACTGACGGAAATTATGGCCTACAATGGTTTTCAACAAATCAAACTGTCCTACATCAATCCTATTGGTGCTCTGATTTATCGACTCAAACGAAACAAGAACACTAACTTCTCAAGAATATTTTCTCTGAAGACGTTACATTTGATAAACTTTATTATGTTGATATTGCCAGTACTGGACAATATATTTAAAGTTAGAGGATTAAGTTTAGTTGGTGTATTTAAGAATTCAAACGCTAAATATCGGCATTCAAGATCGTATTATACATAGCGCCATAAGTGTTTGCGCATGGTCTTTGTTTAAGTATCAAATATCACACGATATACTATAATATTTTCGGAGATTACTTATTGCGTTGCGTATAATTTTTATAGTCAATTCATTATATTTTTATCAAATTATGTTAGGAAAATTGGTTAAAATGGCTATTGGTACAATGAAGGATAAGATGATTGGTTTTTTTATTCTAAGTATATGGATAATCATTTTCACCCTATACTTAGATTATAAATCTGATTTTCAAATAGAATTCAGGGATGATTCATATTCATATATTGACTTAGCAAGTAACTTTCAATTATCAAATATACTAAGTCATGAACGAACAATTGTTTATCCACTTTTCCTGAAATCGATTGAAACAACCTTAGGCAACCTTGATAAATTACCACTAATTCAATATGTATTGTTTTTATCTGCAGTGATATTTTTTTATATTTGCTTACTTTTATGTAAATTTGATACTTATTTATCATTATTTGTAACCATACCTTTGTTACATCTTATAATCATACATGAACATTTCAATCTGGTTGTCACTGAATCGGTTACAGTGACATTGTGCATCGTTACTATAGGATTTCTTATAATTTCAACAATGAATTTAAAATATAAGTTTTCTTGGATTGGATTATGCGTATTCCTATTTTTAACTTATCAAACTAGACCTGCTATGTTGTTTTATGTAGTTCTTGTTCCAATAAGTGGAACGATATTTCTTTTTCTTTTTCACAGGCCAAGTCCATTTTTATTCTATACAAAATATTTTTCTTTTCTTTTAATTATATCGTTCATACCCTTATTGATTTTTACAGGAGTACGCTTTTTTTTGGGTAAAGGTTACGGAGTATCGAGTTTTGAGGGAAAATGCCTTGCTGGTATTGCTCTTAACTTTTTGAAAGAAAAAGAAATAAATGCTATGCCAAAAGAAATTATACCACTAGCAACAGAGATATATAAAATAAGAAAAATTAATTATCCTGAATATAATCCAAAGGTATCAAAATATGAAGAATGGAATTATAATTATAACTATAATTTACAATCTGCGAAGTCAGCACTAATTAACAATTCATTCGAATCCCTAGAATTTAACAAAAATTTACGCGAAATTTCAATTTTTATAATCAAAAGAAATTTATCGAGTTATTTTAGAATGGTTCTTTACACCTTCACAGATTCTTTCGGTAAAATGTTTTTATACCGTTACCTCGACATGATTCTTTTTTTTATAATTTTTATTTTGTCGATATCATCGTATATTTTACATATTAATATTGTTAAAAAAAGTGACTATATCCAAAAGTTAGAATTATTTATAGAAAGTAAAAACATTAAACTTCTAACAGGGTTATTTTTCTTAGCCATATTTAATTACTTTTTAGGGTTGTTTCCTATAATGTTTTTCGAAAGAGCACTTGGACGATACATAGCTGCTATTGATATTTTTTTCCCTTCCCTTTTTTCGGGCTTATCTTTTTTATTTTGGCATCAAATAATTTCTTCATATATAAACAAAAAAAATATTAAATATAAATTTATTTCATGAGATATTTTACATGTTTCATAATCTCTTTCAATTTTACAATTATTTCATAATATAACGTCTATATACATATTATATTCTTAAATACTTGACAGTCAATCGAATCATTGCTAAATAACTGGCAACATTTATTTAGAATAATGGTGGGCGTCATGATCCATCGTTACACCCGGCCTCGGATGGGGGCGTTGTGGAAGGACCGGGCCAAGTATCAAGCCTGGCTGGAGGTCGAGCTGGCCGTGGCCGAGGCCATGGCCGAGGCAGGCCTGATTCCGGTCGAGGCGGTGGCCGAGGTCAAGGCCAAGGCCAGGTTTTCGGTCAAACGGATTGAAGAGATCGAAGCCGAGACCAAGCACGACGTCATCGCCTTTTTAACCAACATTGAAGAGAACGTGGGTCCGGCTTCCCGGTTTCTCCACCTGGGCATGACCTCTTCCGATGTCCTGGACACGGCCAACGCCCTTTTACTGAGGAAGGCCGCGGACATCTTGATCGAGGACGCGGACCTGCTTTTGGCCGCCCTGAAGAAACGGGCCTTCGAGCACAAGGACACGGTCATGATCGGCCGGTCCCACGGGGTCCACGCCGAACCCATCACGTTCGGATTGAAGCTGGCCGTGTTCCATGCCGAAATGGGGCGGAACCGGGACCGGCTGGTCCGAGCCCGGGAAAACATCGCCTACGGCAAGATTTCCGGGGCCGTGGGCACTTTCGCCAACATCCATCCGGACATCGAGGCCGGGGCCTGCGCCAAACTCGGTTTGAAGCCGGCCCCGATTTCGACCCAGATCATCCAGCGGGACCGGTACGCCGAATACTTCACCACCCTGGCCGTGGCGGCGGCCACCTTGGAAAAGATGGCCGTGGAAATCCGGCACCTCCAACGGACCGAAGTCCTGGAGGCCGAGGAACCTTTCGGAGAAAAGCAAAAGGGCTCCTCGGCCATGCCCCACAAGCGCAACCCGGTCGGTTCGGAAAACATCGCCGGACTGGCCCGGGTTGTCCGGGCCAACGCCCTGGCCGCCTTGGAAAACGTGGCCTTGTGGCATGAGCGGGATATCAGTCATTCCTCGGTCGAACGGATCATCGCTCCGGACAGCACTATCCTTTTGGACTACATGTTGGCCAGAATGACCGGGATCATCGACCGGCTGGTCGTCTATCCGGAGAGAATGAAGGCCAACCTGGACAGGACCGGCGGCCTGTTTTTCTCTCAGCAGGTCCTCCTGGCCCTGACCCGGAAGGGCCTGATCCGCGATCAAGCCTACCGGCTGGTCCAAAGGAACGCCATGCGTGTTTGGCGGGAAGGGCTTGATTTTCAGTCCTTGCTCCTGCAAGATAAAGACATTCGAAAACACCTCGATGAAAAAGAGATTCAGGGAATTTTCGACTTGAACCACCACCTCAAGCACGTGGATGTGATTTTTAATCGTGTTTTCGGGGCGAATTCCGGAAGCGAAGCGACTTGAAATTTACGGCGGAAGACAGTATAAAAATCGGCGAGGCCTAATAAAGAGGAAACGTGACGTTGAAGATTTTATACGCATGGAAGGGCCGCCGGTTTTTGTGGCTGGGGCTGGCCGTCGTCTTGGCGGCGGGCTGCGGGGGCTGGGCCAAGTATCAAAAACTCATACCCTGGCAGACCGAGAAGGACGCCTATACGGTTGTTCTGGAAAAGTGGAGCGACAGGACCGAGGTTTTCCGAGACCTGGAGTCCATGCTTCAAGTGGACGCGACCTATAAATCCAAGGATTTTCGCCGAGCCTATGTTGAAAAATACATAAAGGATTATCGACTCGACTCCCAGGGGGCCGCAAAGATGTTGGCCGACGAAATGGCCGCGGCTGAAGAAAACCTGGAGTTTCTGGCGGCCGTGGCCGCTCCCAACGATAAGAAAAACGACCTGACTTCCCGAGATTCGGCCTGGAAAATTTATTTGGAAACCGGCGACGGCCGTCGGATGGAACCCTTTGAAATCCGGCCGATCAAGAAAAAGACGGCCAGGCTGGAGGAGTTCTATCCTTACGTGACCCCCTGGTCGCGGGTCTATTTGCTAAGATTTAGACCGGAAAATCATGTTCCGCCCTCGGGACGATTCGATCTGATTTTAACGGGCGTTTTGGGCTCGGCCCGTTTGAGCTTCAAGCTGGAGGACTGAGACACCTATTGGCCATGCCGCTGAAAGCTCGCCGGATCAAGCTGAACCTGACGTTTTTATTCCTGGTATTCATCTTAAGTCTTTATGGGACTTTGGGTTCGGCTGAAGAGATGTCGGAAGCCGGACCCCAGGAGCGTGTTCCTGACGCCTTAATCGAACCGGGGCCGGGCAAGGATCGTTTTATCATCGTCGTGGAGAAGGCCACGCAGAAGCTTTTTCTTTATGAGTTCAAAATAGGTCAATATTTTCTCCGCCGGACTTTGGACTGCACCACGGGCGAGAACGACGGGGACAAGCTGGCGGAAGGGGACCGCCGGACGCCCGAGGGCTTTTATATTTTTAATAACAAGCACCTCGAGAGTGAATTGGCCCCGATATATGGGATTCTGGCCTATCCGATGGACTACCCCAATTTTTGGGACCAGTTTCAAGGCAAGGCGGGCAAGGGCATCTGGATGCACGGGACCAACCGCCGCTTGGCGCCGCGCGACTCGAACGGCTGCGTCGCCTTGAATAACATCGATATTTTGAACCTGGAAACCTTGGTCAGGCTTTACGAGACGCCCATAATCATTTACGACAAGGTCCGTTACCGGAATGTTCGGGAGATCAACCTGGAAGCGGCCCGGATCAAGGCCTTTGTCGAAGAATGGCGGCGGACCTGGGCCCGAAAAAACTTCCGTCAATATATATCCATGTATTCCAAGGAATTCCTAAGCAACGACGGTAAGAACTATCAAGCCTGGAAAGAACATAAAAGCCGCTTGAACGAGCTTTATTCCAAAATCGAGATCAACCTGGATGATCTGCGCATCTTTCGTCATCAGGACAAGATTGTGGTCCTGTTTGACCAATATTATCGTGGAGACGGTTTCGTCAACAACGGAGTGAAACGTCTTTATCTGGCTGAAGCAAAAGGCGGTTATAAAATAGCGGCTGAAGTTTGGCACCCCTTCCCGCCCGAACCGTCCCCCAAGGAACTGCCGCTTGAGGTTCGAAACCGCATCCTGGCCGAGGCCCGGCTGGCGGCCAGGGCCGCTCCGCCTGAAAGCAAGCCGGCCCAGGTCACGCCCGATAAGGAGACTGTCCTCCGGATCGTCCAGGGCTGGCTGGCCGCCTGGCAGAAGAAGGACATGGCCGGATATTTAAAACATTACCACCCGGAATTCACTTATAACGGCATGGACTTGGCAGCCTACCGGGCTTATAAGACCGACCTGGCCGATAAATACAAAAAAATAACCATTAAAGCCGAAAAAATGGAGATCAAGGTCGACGGCGGCCAAGCCCTGGTCACCTTCCTCCAAAACTACCGTTCCGATCATTATCGTGACCGCGGACTGAAAACCTTGGTCTTGGTCAAGCACGACCAGGAATGGCGGATCAAGGAAGAATCCTGGCAAGACATCAAGGCGGGGGCCAAACCATAGTCAGCAAAAGGAAAAAACAAGAGCCGATCAACGTCATCTTCATGCGCAAGCTGGGACGTATTTACAGCGCCGACGTCTCGGCCAAGTACCTCCTGGTTCTCCTGATTTTTGCCATGGTTTTCGCCGTATTCGCCGTCTTGATCATCAATCGCTATGTCGACCTTTATTTTGAAAGCCGGGAATTGCGCCACAAGACGGCCCGGTTGTCCCGCCTGGTCGAAGAATACAAGTTCCAATCCCAGGTCCTGACCCAATACAACCGTTTAGCCAGCGAATTGAACAAAGTCGAACAAAAGAAGCCTTTTTCAGCTCCAACCAGTGAACCACAGACCCCCGAGGAAGAGGCGGTCAAGGCGGAGGTCCGGACCGGTGAATCAACCATTAAACCGGAATTAAAAATCCCGGACAAACCCCCGGTGGACGCCGTCAATTTTTCGATCAAGCCGGAGAAAAACAACACGGCTCTTTCTTTCCAATTGGAACTTCAGAACATCCACCCGGCCAATCGAAACATTTCCGGATATCTGGTGGTGGCCCTGGTCAATGCCCAGGTCAACCCTCCCCGACTGGCCGTTTACCCCGAGGTGGAGTTCAAGAACGGCGCTCCGGCTGATTACAAGAAAGGGACTCAATTCAGCATCAGCTACGGTAAAATCGTTCAGGGCCAGGTGGACAAGCTGGAAAACGCTCAGGATTTCAACCAGGCTTGGGTGTTCATCTACGATGATGAGGGCAAACTGCTGCAATATAAGTTGCTGAAAATTAAAAATGGTTAAGATCCGACAGCCTCTGTCCGGCGGAGTCCTCCTTGGGCTGGTTCTCCTGGCGGGCTTTTTTTTCTTCCGCGAACCGGCGGAGGCTCGACAGGAACATCAGGTCCACTTCAAGGACACCCCTTACGAACTGAACGTCTATAAGATTTTCGGCCGTAAGGAGGGACCGACCATGATGATCATCGGGGGCATCCAAGGCAATGAACCGGGCGGATTCCTGTCGGCCGACCTTTATGCCGATCTGGCCTTGAAACAGGGCAATCTCATTGTGGTGCCCCGGGCCAATTTTTACTCGATCCTTCTTTTTCAGCGGGGACCCAATGGGGACATGAACCGAAAATTCGGAATCGAGGCCAAGGGAGACTACGATTCCCAGATCGTCCGTATCCTTAAGGCGCTGATGGCCGAAAGCGACATCCTTTTGAACCTCCACGACGGCTCGGGTTTTTATCGGCCGACCTATCAAAACAAGTTGGCCAACCCCCTGCGCTACGGCCAGTCCATTATCGCCGACTGCGCGGAATACGTTTGTCCCCGCAGCGGGCGGTGCCTTAATCTGCAAAAGACGGCCGAACGGGTCATTGCCAAAATGAACGCTCAGATTGAAGACCCCAATTACCATTTTCATTTCATGAACACCCGAACCGCCGACCAAGACTCACCCTACGCCGAGCAGCGGACTTCGGCCACTTACTACGCCTTGACCAGGTACGGCATCCCGGCTTTCGGGGTGGAGACGTCCAAGAATCTACCGACCATGGAAATGAAGGTCCAACAACACAATCTGGCCATTAACGCCTTTATGGAGCTTTTCGGCCTGGTCCCGGAACACCCCCGCATCTATCTGGCGCCGCCGGAATTGAAATACCTGGTCGTTTCGATCAACAATCAGGTCCCCATAGCCGTGGCCGACGGGGAAACGCTCTTCATTAATCCCCAAGACGTGATCGAAGTCATCCATGTCGAGGCCAATTACGACCGGGGTCTGTCCGTGGACATCCTGGGCCTGGGCACCATCAACGATTTCCGCCAGAAACTCGCCATTGACCGGCCCACTTTTATTGTGGCTCAGAAGGATCACCTCAAATTCGGACGGGTCAAGGTGGCCCTCCGGCCGCCGGGTCCGGAAAATCCCCAGGTCCCGGCCCGGAAGGCGGAGGCTTTCGAGGTCAAATTTTTCGTGGTCGAAGTCGAGGGTCAGCTTAAGCTGGCCGCCGACGGCCGGCAAATCGACGTCGTGGCCGGCGACCTGGTCAAGATCGTGGACATAATCACCGAGGGGCCCCGGCCGCAAGAAGGGCTGACCGTCAATTTCAAGGGTTTTGTCTCGGACCGGGTAAAGAATACCGGGGAGGATCGAGGCTATTTGATCAATACGGCCGAAGACCTTTGGGATCGGTATTCCCTGTCCCAAGAAGAAAAAATTTATGCCGTGGTGGCCGAATTGAACGACCGGACCCTGGCCCAAATGACCATTCACATCCACCAGCCCCGCTTGGATTATCTGATTTTACAGCGCAACGGCGGCCCACGGCTTTGTCTCCAAGGCGGAGACACCTTCAAGGTCCGTCCAGGAGACCGGGTCCAGGTCCTGGACCT
>ENA-OSEO01004161-OSEO01004161.1-sediment-metagenome-genome-assembly--contig:-NODE-4161-length-15704-cov-8.104499_pt1 | contig 15704 bp, 10 predicted proteins | sample MGYA00237883_ERZ534232 | MGnify/ENA metagenome assembly ERZ534232 | reverse complement strand
GTATGATTAAATTTTTAGCTGGAAGCTGTCTGAGTGGATTAGGGGTCGTTATGAAAGAACCCCTGAAATTTAACGCTATGGATATAACCTCTTGTCATGCAGAAGATCTTTATAAACAGCCCGGGCAGGTTCTTTCATTACGAGCCCTTATTCACGAGTTCTTTCAGCAAAAAATTTAATCATACCTGGAGCGCCAACAGTTTCAAAACGTTAACCAATACCTAATAAAGAATAACAGGGCAAATACAAGGAGTCCATCAAAAAAATCCCAAATCTTGCACAGACCGTCTTGAAATGTTAGAGATAACAAGTTAGTTCGCTCCGCTCACAACTGGAATGTTGGAGTATTGGGATATTGGGATAATGGTTTTGGAGGAATTCTATCTATTAAAAAATGATTCTTTCTGCTTTGATTCCCCACGATTCCATTATTCCCGATGAACGGCATGCTTAAAATGGGATAGAAAATATTTTAATCTCAGATGATTGTAAAATTTCCGAGACGTTATAATTAATGACCGAAAAGAAAAAAATACCCATTGCAGTGGTCGGAATGGCCGGGTTGTTTCCCGGCGCATCGGACCTTGACACCTTCTGGCAAAACATCGCCAACAAGAAGGACACCACCATGGAGGTGCCTCCCGGCCGATGGATTGCCGGACCGGATGCCATGGTTCACCCGGATCCCATGCCGGACAAAGCCTTCTCAAAACGGGCCTGCCTGATTCAGGATTTCAAATTCGATCCCAAAGGACTCGATCTTGACGACGATCTTTTAAACGCCCTGGACCCCTTGCACCGGATGTCCCTCCACACCGGCCGGGACGCTTTATCGAGCTGTGACATCTCATCCGTAGACAAAAAGAACATCGGGATCGTGCTGGCCGCCATCGCGCTCCCCACGGATGCGTCGTCATCCATCACCCGAAAGATCCTCGGAACATCATTTGAAGAAAAGCTGTTCGGCGAACCTTTGCACAATAGACATCAAGCCATTTCAGCAACAGAATGCCTGGCCGCCAGGGTCACCAGCCTCCCGGCAGCTTTGCTGGCCGAAGCTCTTGGATTGGGCGGCGGAACCATGACCCTGGATGCGGCCTGCGCGTCATCCCTGTATGCCGTGAAACTCGCCTGTGACGAACTTACATCTTACAGGGCCGATGCCATGCTGGCCGGCGGCATCTCAAGACCCGAGTGCCTCTACACCCAGGTGGGGTTCAGCCAGCTCCGCGCGTTATCGCCGTCGGGCCGCTGCGCCCCGTTCGACGAAACTGCGGACGGCCTCGTGGTGGGAGAAGGGGTGGGCATCCTGGTGTTGAAACGTCTCGATGACGCCGTTCGGAATCAGGATACGATCTATGCCCTGATCAAAGGCATCGGACTTTCCAATGACATGCGCGGCAATCTTCTGGCCCCGGACAGCGAAGGCCAGGTTCGCGCCATGCGCAGCGCTTATGAAGCGGCAGGCTGGTCTCCTATGGATGTGGACATCATTGAATGCCACGGCGCGGGAACACCGGTGGGAGATATTGTAGAGCTTCAGAGCCTTAGAAATCTCTGGGACGAACCCGGATGGTCAACCGGCCAGTGCCCTATCGGATCCATAAAATCCATGATCGGCCACCTTCTGACCGGTGCAGGAGCTGCCGGAATGATAAAAACCCTACTGGCCTTAAAACACAAAACATTGCCGCCTTCACTCAATTTCAATCGCGCTTCGGCAAAAAGCCCCCTTCACAACAGCCCGTTTCGGGTGCAGACGGACCCCGAACCCTGGATGAGGAGAGACAAAAATACCCCCCGGCGCGCTGCGGTGAGTGCATTCGGGTTCGGCGGAATCAACAGCCACCTGCTATTTGAAGAATGGGACCCTGAGATTAAAGCGTGTCGATCGTTGATTGATGATTGTTCCCGAAAAACCGGAATTTCTAATGCATTCCAACAATCTACAATCTACAATCTACAATCTACAATCCAAACCCCTCCAATCGCCATTATCGGCATGGCCGCTGCTTTCGGTCCCTTGACATCTTTAAGGGCTTTTCAGGAAACGATTTTTAGGGGCGAATCGATCATTACCAAAAGACCTAAGGGCCGGTGGAACGGATGTGACGCCGTTGCCGGCATCCATCTGGGTAAAAGAGCGGCCTGGGGTGGATTCATGGATGAACTCTCTCTCGATCTTCAGGAATTCCGCATCCCGCCCAATGAAATTCCGGACATCCTCATCCAGCACCTGTTGATGCTGAAAGTTTCGATGGATGCCATGAAAGATGCAGGGCTCCCCATGAGAAAGGAGCGCCCTCTGATGGGTGCATTCATCGGCATCGACTTCGACTTTGAAGCCACGGACTTTCACTTTCGGTGGCACCTGCACAATCTGGTTCAAAAATGGCAAAAAAGAGACCGCCCGAATCCGGATCTCGATGATGAAGAACAAACAGCCCAATGGCTGGCGTCATTGCAGGATGCGTTTCGTCCGCCGCTGACAAATACGCGAACCCTTGGTGCCCTGGGCGGCATCATTGCCAGCAGGATCGCCAGAGAATTTCGTTTCGGGGGGCCGAGTTATGTCGTATCCAACGATGCGGCCTCGGGCCTGAAAGCCCTTGAAATCGGCGTGCGCTCCTTGCAGCAAAAAGAGACCGATGCCGTTCTTGTGGGCGCCGTGGATCTGTTTGGGGATGTCCGCAGCGTGATGGTATCGAATCAGATCAGACCTTTTACAGACCGTGGCGACATCCGCCCTTTTGATGCATCGGCAGACGGAACCCTTCCCGGTGAAGGTGCTGCGGCACTCGTTCTCAAAAGGCTGGATCAGGCAGAAAAGGACGGCCACAGGATCTATTGCGTGATCAAGGGCATGGGAAAGGCAAGCGGCGAAGGGGTTCAACACAATGCGCCGTCAAAGGATGCATATGTTTTGTCCCTGAGACGAGCTTTTCAGGACGCCCAAATATCCCCGTCCTCGGTCAGCCTCGTCGAAACCCACGGCAGCGGCAGCCCGACGGAAGACCGGATTGAATCAGACGCTTTGATGGAATTTTTTAACGGGCAGAAAACAACCTGTGCCGTCGGATCCGTAAAACCGAATATCGGGCATGCCGGGGCTGCTGCCGGGCTGGCCGCTCTGGTCAAAACCAGCCTCTGCCTGTACCAGGAAGTCATTCCTCCCCTGGCGAACTTTGTCAAGCCCGCCCATTTGGGCTGGGAAAACAGCTTTTTCCATATGCCGGTGTTTCCTCAGTACTGGCTCAGAAACCGAAAAGACGGTCCCCGCACCGCATGCGTCAGCGCCATGACCACAGACGGCAATTGCATGCATGCAATCTTGGAAGGTTTTGAGCATGACCCACCGGGTCCTGTTTCCGAAAAGATTTTGCCGGAAAAACGACGCCCTTTGGGTTTTGCGGCACCCGGGCTTTTCGTGGTTGAAGGCAACAGCGAAGATGATGTTCTGGAAGGTCTGAATGCGCTCAGGATTTATATTCAGCATTCATCAGGTCCGTCCGCTTTTCCCCGGAGAAACGATCTGATACCCCGTGAAAAAATGGAACCTTTGGCCAGATCCTGGTACCTTAAAAACCGGTTGAATCCGGAAAAGAAATTTGCCGTATCCATTGTTGCCCAAAACCTGTCGCAGCTTGAAACGTTCATCCATGACGCGCAAGATGCCGTCTCCACCCGTACGCCAAAAAACATGAACGGCCCGAGCGGAATCGGTTTTTCTCCTTTTCCCCTGGGTGCTGCCGGAGAAACGGCATTTGTATTCCCGGGATCCGGGAATCATTATGTGGGGATGGGCAGAGGTGTCGGAGTGCTTTGGCCTGAAATACTTCACCAGATGGATGTCGAGACCCGGCAATTAAAGACCCAGATGATTCCCGGCTGTTATGTGCCCTGGAGAACATCCTGGGAAGCCGGATGGGAAAAGGATGCCCTTACAAAAATCATTTCAGATCCGTTGAATATGATCTTCGGACAGGTGGTTCACGGCAGTGTGATGACCCGTCTCGTCCGGAGCTTCGGAATATCGGCGGATGCGATGATCGGCTACAGCCTCGGCGAATCCGCAGGGCTTTTTGCCATGGGTGCATGGCCGGACCGGGGCCAAATGTTGAAACGGATGCTTGCCACCGATCTGTTTTCCACCGAGCTTGCCGGTCCGTGCAATTCGGCCAGAAAAGCCTGGGGAATACCCGATGAAGAAGACATTGCCTGGTGCGTTGCCGTCATTAATCGGTCTGCGATCAGGGTTCAAGCAGTCATAGACAAACAGCCTTTTGTCAGACTTCTCATCACCAACACACCGGATCAATGTGTCATCGGCGGCAGAAAACCCCATGTCCAAGCGGCCATCAAAGAACTGGGCTGTGAGGCCGTGTTCCTGGATGGTGTTGTCACGGTTCATTGCGACGCCGCAGCCCCGGTTGCCAGGGACTATAAAAACCTCCATCTGTTTCCGACCCATCCTCCGGATAATATCCGATTTTACAGCTGTGCATCGGGGTGTGCCTATACGCCGGACCGAGAGAGCGCCGCGAATTCCATTTTGAAACAGGCACTTTCGGGGTTTAATTTCATGACGTTGATCGAGCAGGCTTATACAGACGGTGTCCGTATCTTCCTTGAGATGGGTCCACATGCCTCCTGTACGGGAATGATAAAAACGATTCTTAAGGAAAAGCCCCACATCGCCATTTCCGCGTGCTCCAGGGGTGAAGACGACCTTGTGACGATCCTCAAACTATTGGGAACACTGGCGGCGGAAAGAGTACCGGTTGACCTTGAAAAACTCTACGGCATCCACGCATATGCGCAGGCCGGAAATGAAATCCAAACCCAAGCACCGAGCCGCCAACTGAAATTGACCGTGGGCGGGAAGATTCCCTCCCCTGCCTTTCCAGGAATAGCGCCGGGGAAACAGGGATCAGAGGTCAGAGATCAGAGATCAGAAAACAAAAGCCGAAGGTCGGAAAGGCATGTCCAATTCCAAAACCTCATGAACACGCTGACCGAAACCACCCAGGCCACAGCCGATGCCCACCAGGCGTTTCTCGATTTTTCAAATGAACTTACCCAAAGCTTCGAAAAAACCTTTATTGCACAGACGCGGATTCTTGAAACCCTGATTGCGGATAAAAATTTACACGCCCTGGAATTGGGTACGGCAAGTCGAGAACAAAGAAAAATACCCCTGCAAACCGTTGAACCGGCGTTTAACCGGGATATGTGCATGGAATTTGCCGTCGGCTCTGTTGCAAAGGTGCTGGGGCCGGAGTTTTCGGTGGTCGATACACACAAGGTCAGGGTTCGGCTCCCCGATGAACCCCTTATGCTGGTCGACAGAATTCTTTCGGTGGAGGGTGAAAAAAGATCTATGGGCTCCGGCCGGGTGGTGACCGAACATGATGTGCTTCCGGATGCCTGGTATCTCGACGGCGGCCGGGCGCCGGTGTGCATCTCGGTCGAAGCCGGACAGGCAGACCTGTTTTTATGCGCCTATCTGGGTATCGACCATGCGGTCAAGGGGAAACGGAGCTACCGGCTCCTGGATGCGAAGGTCAAATTCCACCGGAGCCTCCCTGAGCCGGGCGACGTGATCCGCTATGAAATCGAAATCGACCACTTCTCCCGTCAGGGAGAAACCTATCTGTTCTTTTTCAGGTTCGAAGGATTTATCGGAAATTCACATCTCATCAGCATGACCGACGGATGTGCGGGTTTCTTTACTGAAGAAGAGGTGCGAAATTCAGGCGGAATTATCTTGACACGGGAAGACACCCAACGCCTGCCGGGCCGGAAACCCCCGGACTGGAAAGACCTGGTCTCCATCAATGTCGAAAGTTATGACGATGCGGCCATTGATTCCCTGAGACAGGGTGATCTCGCCGAATGCTTCGGCCCCGGCTTCAGCGGCATCCGACTGGCCGAATCCCTGAGGCTGCCGGGCGGCAGGATGAAACTGATTCACCGGATTCCGCTGCTTGATCCCGGGGGCGGCCGATACGGGCTCGGCCTGATCCGGGCTGAAGCGGATATCCATCCCGACGACTGGTTTTTGACCTGCCATTTCATGGATGACATGGTCATGCCCGGAACGCTGATGTACGAATGCTGTGCCCATACCCTCAGGGTCTTTATTCAGCGCATGGGATGGGTGACGACGAAATCCGGGGTTTGCTACGAGCCTGTGGTCGGCGTTGAAAGCGTCCTCAAGTGCAGGGGGCCGGTAACGCCGGAGACCCGACATGTCCTATACGAAATAGAGATCAAAGAGATCGGTTATACACCGGAACCGTATGCCATCGCAGATGCGCTAATGGTTGCGGACGGGCATCGTATTGTCTCTTTCAAAGACATGTCCATGAAAATGACCGGTATCACCCGAAATGAAATCGAATCGTTCTGGGAGGGAAAAAAAGACGGAGGTCAGAGGTCGGAGGTTGGAGGGAGAAAAATGGTTTTGCCTCAAACCTCAAGCGAAGCACTCCTCCAACCTAACGATGCCGCAGGCGATCGTCGGAGGTCGGAGGTCCGAGGTCGAAAAACAATCCTTTATGACCGGGATAAAATACTGGCATTTGCCATTGGAAAGCCTTCCGAAGCATTCGGAGAGCCTTACGAAATGTTCGACAACGACCGGGTGATTGCCCGGCTCCCCGGCCCGCCCTATTCTTTTTTGGACAGGATCGTTTCCGTGGAACCCGCACCATGGACCTTAAAGCCGGATGGATGGATCGAGGCCGAATATGACATACCGCCCGATGCATGGTACTTTCGAGCGGACCGGTCATCTTCCATGCCCTTTAGTGTTTTGCTCGAAGTGGCACTGCAACCGTGCGGATGGCTGGCAGCGTATCTGGGATCCGCCCTCAAAAGTAAAAATGACTTGAAATTCAGAAACCTTGGGGGAAATGCCGTATTGCATCGCATGATTTTCCCGAAAGAAAAAAAGTTGACCGTACGCGCACGAATGACAAAAGTTTCCGAAGCCGCGGATATGATTATCGAACATTTTGATTTTATGGTTCGGCACGGTGCTGAAACGGTGTACTCGGGGGATACCTACTTTGGATTCTTTACAAAACAGGCCCTGGCGCGGCAGGTCGGCATCCGGAATGCCGAAAAAATGGCGTATACCCCTGCTTTGGATGAACTTAAGCACAGCCGATCCTTTGTGTTTGAAGACGCGGCACCGCTTTACCCGGATGACATGGATGCGGATCCCGCGTCTTCTCTGGCCATGCCGGCAAAAGCCCTTCGCATGATCGACCGGATCGACGCCTTTGTTCCCAACGGCGGTCCTTTAGGTCTCGGTTTTATCCGGGGTGTAAAAACGGTGGATCCCGACGAATGGTTTTTCAAAGCGCATTTTTTTCAGGATCCTGTTTGTCCGGGTTCCCTGGGGATAGAATCGTTTCTGCAACTCATTAAATTTGCAGCCATTGATCGATGGGCGCATCTGAAGGAAACCCATCGCTTTGAGTGGATTATGGGTGAACCCCATTCCTGGATATATCGGGGTCAGGTCGTCCCTGAAAATAAACGCATTGAAGTTGAAGCCGTTATCACAAAAATTGTTGACACGCCGGTGCCGGCCGTATACGCAAATGGTTTTCTGAAAGTTGACGGACTCTATATTTACCAGATGGAAAACTTCGGCTTGAGATTGGTCCCTCTATAAATCAGACAGGATTAACAGGATATTCGGGAATTAACTTGGGTGCTTCGCCCCAATTGGAATAATGGAATAATGGAGTAATGGGATAGTGGGCTTGAAGGATTTTTTTACAATTCAAGCAGGGTATTTTCAATCTTATACCCAATATTCCAACATTCCATCCTTCCATTTTGGAAACGATTGAATTTATAATGACATGTTAACGATTTAGCGATTCAAACCATTCAACCAAACTTACACTATGTTATACTCCAACGTCTACATCGATTCCTTCGGCTATGAGCTTGCCCCCAATGTCATTACGTCGGAAGACATTGAAAATCGACTGGCACCGGTGTATGAAGCCCTTCATTTTCAAAAAGGCCAGTTGGAGGCCCTCACCGGAATCCGTGAACGAAGATTCTGGGATCCCGGATATGCCATGAGCGAAGGGGCCATAAAAGCCGGCCGGAAAGCCATCGATGCGTCCGCTGTTTCCCCTGAACATATCGGAATGCTGATTTATGGGGGTGTCTGCAGGGATAATTTGGAACCTGCGACAGCCTGCGCCGTCTCCAACGGTCTTGGATTGGGTCCGAAAACCCAGATTTACGATGTTTCAAATGCATGTCTGGGGGTGTTAAACGGGATGATTCAGGCGGCAAATGCCATCGCCCTCGGCCAGATCAAAGCAGGTCTTGTGGTATCCTGCGAATCTGCAAGACAGATTGTCGACTTTACCATTGAACGCCTCCTTAAAACAAAAGATATGGATCATTTCAAAAAAACCATTGCCACGCTGACCGGAGGTTCAGGTGCTGTGGCCGTGTTGTTAACGGACGGGTCCGTATCCGACAGGGGCCACCGTCTTCTGGGCGGCGTTATCAGAAGCGCCGCCGCGCATCACAGGCTGTGCCGCTGGGGGCCGGATACGGGAATACCGGCCAGCGGTCTCCATGTGATGCAAACGGATTCCATTGGCGTTTTGCATCATGGCGTGGCCCTTGGTATCGAAACATACAAGGCATTCAAAAAAGAGCTCTCCTGGTCCGAAGATAAGCCGGACAAGGTGATTTGCCATCAGGTGGGGGCGACCCATCAAAGAAATATCCTCGAATCCATCGGCATCCCAACGGAAAAAGATTTTACGACCTTTAAATACCTGGGAAACATCGGTACGGTGTCTCTGCCCATCACGGCGGCCATTGCAAAAGAACGTGAGTTTCTGGTTAAAAACGATCTCGTCGGATTTTTCGGCATCGGCAGCGGACTGAATTGTCTGATGCTGGGGGTGAAGTGGTGAGTAAAAATCCTGGCAAAGAGAATCAAACCTGGGTTATCCTATAGAATGGATTTGCTTTATTGAATGTTCATTTTTGAAAATAGGAATTAGGAATTAGAAAATAGATAACTGCAAATGAACACAAATGGTGTTAGAAAATGAGAAGGGTACGGGAAACAGGAAGTTAAGAAGGTTAGAGGATCAGAAGATCGGAGACTCTTGGACATGCCAACCTTCTTACCTTCCCACCTTCTCACCTTCTTGCGCTTCACTTTCTAACGTTCTTATTTTTCAAAATATTTGCGGTCATCCGTAATTTCCTTTATCCTCTTTCCTCTTTTCTCTTTCCTATTTCCGGTTTATTTGAATTAAAACTTAAAATAACTGAAAGGAGGTCGCATTGAAAAAAACAGCATTCCTTTTCCCTGGCCAGGGTTCCCAAGCCGTCGGCATGGGGCTTGATATTTATCAGGAATATGATGTTGTGAGAGAACTTTTTGATATGGCGGAGGAAATTTCCAAAATAAAGATATCAAACCTGTGCTTTAAGGGTCCCATGGAAGATCTTACCCAAACCGTCAATCTTCAGCCGGCAGTCACCGCTGTGAATCTGGCATACCTCGCCGCCATCGAAAAAGAAGGGCTTAGACCCGACGTTTGTGCCGGGCACAGCCTCGGTGAATATAGCGCCCTGAGTGCTTCAAGCATTCTCTCACGGGAAGATACCTTCAGGCTGGTATTTAAAAGGGGTGAACTCATGCATCGGGAGGCCGGCAAAAACAAAGGAGCCATGCATGCAATTATCGGACTTTCCTTTGGTGAAGTCGCGGAAATCGTTGAAAAGGTAAAGAAAGACGGGGTTGTGGCAGTTGCAAATCACAACGCTGAAAAGCAGATTGTGATCACCGGCTCACCGGGTCCTGTTGAAAAGGCCTCATCATTGGCTGCATCCCAAGGCGCAAAAGGCATACCGCTTAAAGTGAGCGGTGCGTGGCATAGCGAACTGATACAGGGCGCCCAGGATGAATTCAAAGATTTTATCGAATCCATACCATTCAATACCCCCCAAAGGCCCACAATATTCAATGTTACAGCCGATGTTGAAAACAAGCCCGAGGAAATCAAATCGATCATGGCCCGTCAGCTTTGCAGCCCGGTAAAATGGTACGACTCCATATGTAAACTCATGGCTGAAAATGTGGAGAACTTTGTCGAGGTGGGACCCGGAAAAGTCCTTACCGGACTATTGAAAAAGATTTTGCCCAAAGATTATCCATGTCAGATATATAATGTAAACAGCATGAAAGGGCTCGAACAGTTTATGAAAGGAATACTGTGAATTCAGACAGATAATTAATTTTTATTTCTAAAATTATAAGCGTTTAACTTCTTATATATTGATTCGTTTCAAAAATCCTAAACAGTTACGAAAAATTAATGAAAAAAACAAAATTATACTTTACATAAATTTTTTCATAATGTATTCTGTCAATTTCTTAAAAGAAGGTAATACTTTAATTTTAAGGTTGGCATCATGAAAAAGAAAGATATTGAATACTTTAAAGAATTTCTGAATAATCGCTTGGAAGAGCTGTTAAGTCATGCGGACAATACGGTTTCGGGCATGACGGCACCCAAAGAAAATTTTCCGGATCCAACCGACCGCGCCTCTCTTGAATCTGATCGGAATTTTATGCTTCGTATCAGGGATAGAGAGAACAAGCTGATCAAAAAAATTAAGAAAGCGTTAGATCGTATTGACAGCGGTACGTTCGGAATTTGTGAAAAGTGCGGCGAAGAAATTTCTGTTAAACGGCTTATGGCCAGACCGGTCACGACGCTGTGTATTGATTGCAAAACCAAGGAAGAAGCTTTCGAAAAAGCCCTTGGATTATAAATAAGCATGTGAGAATCGATCTGCATATCCATTCAACCGTATCCGACGGGACACTTTCGCCGGCAGAAATACTTACCCTGGCTCAAAAACTTGATATCGCAGCAATTTCGATAACAGATCACGATACACTGAAAGGGTCGAGAGACGCCCTTTCATGTGGAATTCCCCCCTCAGTCAAATTTTTAACCGGTGTTGAAATAAGTTCCGATCCACCGCCGTCCTTTACCTGCGCTGGAAGTTTTCATATTTTAGGCTACGCTGTCGATGTCGATAATTCCGAACTGAACCAAACACTTTCAATGTTGAAAGGCTCCAGAGAGAATCGAAACCCCTGTATTCTTAAACTGCTTTCCGACATGGGAATTGAAATTGCATTGGAAGAGGTTTTGAATTGGACCGGGGGAAGTCAGATCGGAAGACCCCACATTGCCCAACTGATGGTTAAAAAAGGGTATGCCCGGTCAATTGATGCGGCATTTGACGAATATCTGGGGAACGGCAAGCCGGCCTACGTGAATCGGTTTCGTTTTGAATGCGAACAAACAATAAAGGCCATATTGAATGCAGGGGGAATTCCTGTTCTGGCCCACCCGTTTCTTCTTAATATCAAAGAAAATGAGGATCTCGAGAATCTGATTGCCATCCTGACGGAAATGGGTTTGAGAGGGATAGAAGTCTATTATCCGGAACACACAAAGGAACTTGTTGCATATTATACCCGGCTTGCACGTCACTATAATTTATTGATCACCGGCGGAACCGATTTTCACGGAGATATCAAGCCTGAAATTAAAATGGGGTCCGGTAAAGGAGATTTCTTTGTCCCTTATGAATTGTACGAAAAACTCATTTCGAGTTTATAAACAGGAATCACCATGACATCATCAGACCTTTCTGAATTTCAACGAAAACTATGTTATGCGTTCAAAAATGTCGAATTTCTAACCGAATCCCTCAGGCACAGTTCCTTTGTGAATGAAAACATAGAAATGGATATTCGGGATAATGAGCGGCTTGAATTTTTAGGGGATGCGGTTTTAAATCTTGTTGTCGGACACATCCTCATGCAGCGTCATCCGGAATTAAAAGAAGGCGATTTGTCCAAATTGCGGGCCAATTTGGTTAATGAGTCTCAACTGGCTTCCATCGCACAGGAAATGGACCTGGGGTCGTATTTACAGCTCGGTAAAGGTGAGATCCAGACAAAAGGATGGGAAAAAAAATCGATCCTGGCCAACTCCTTTGAAGCTGTCATTGCAGCCGTTTATCTGGACGGCGGTTTTGATGCGGCATTTAAAATTATTGACAGCCATTTTTCTTCTTTACTCGATCTGGAAGTCATATCCTCGGTGAATCATGATTATAAAAGCCAGCTTCAAGAACTCGTTCAGACGAAACAACAGAAAATTCCGACGTACACCCTTATCCATGAAAGCGGCCCGGATCATAACAAAACCTTTCGGGTACGGTTAAACATTGGAGAGATTCAAACGGAAGGCGATGGAAAAAGCAAAAAGGCTGCCGAACAGGATGCGGCCAGAAAAGGTCTTGAACTTTTGAAATCTGATGGTTAATCCCATATCAACCCCCCGCCCTTTCATCATTCCTATTTTTTTACCCCATGCCGGGTGTCCGCACCAGTGCGTTTTCTGTAACCAGACATCCATTACAGGCCTTACGCGGAATATTGTTTCTCCGGAAAAAGCAGAGAAACAAGTCATTGATTTTCTTCAATATAAAGGAAACGATAGACGAACGATACAGGTGGCATTCTACGGCGGAAATTTTTTAGGTTTGGAAAGAGATTATATTGAGCGTCTTTTGAATGTTTCGGCAAAATTCGTAAAGAACAGGCGCATCCATGCCATTCGATTTTCCACACGGCCGGACACCATTGACCCTGATCGAATTGATATCATTAAGAATTATCCGGTTACAACCGTTGAAATCGGCGTGCAGTCCATGAATGATGATGTGCTGGCTGCGACCAAGCGGGGGCATTCTGCTTCCGACACCCAACGGGCGGTGGCGCTGTTAAAAGACAGTAAATATGAAATCGGTCTCCAAATGATGGTGGGGCTGCCGGACGAAGATGAGGCCGGTTCTCTATCAACAGGACACCGAATCGGCGAACTTGAACCCGATTTTGTTCGGATATATCCAACGGTCGTGCTTAAAAACAGTCTGCTTGCCAAGTGGTATGAAAATGGAACGTATCGTCCCTGGTCTCTTGAACGATCCGTTGCACATGTCAAAACACTCTATCTGTTTTTTAAAAAAAAGAAAATTCCGGTGATCCGTATGGGGCTTCAGGCCGCTGAAGATCTTGACAGCGGAGCCGCCATGTTGGCCGGGCCTTACCATCCGGCATTCGGTCACATGGTCCACTCCTTAATCTTTCTGGATTTGGCCAAAGCAATCATCGCGGAAAAGAAAGGGCCTTTTGACAAAGTGTCTATAAAAGTTCATCCCAAAAGCATTTCAAAAATGAGAGGCCTAAAAAACAGGAATGTGGATATCCTGAAAAAAAGATTTAACATTAAATCCATAGAGGTTATCCCGGACGCTTCTATTGCTGAAGACAGTCTGGCACTTTTGTAGCAATACCCTCATATCATCATCAACCCACCCCCCAAAAAAAATTTAGCGGCATTTGAAAATATAAATTTGCTGTTTATATTTAATTGTTACACATCAGGGCAAAAATAGGCAATGATACCCCAATTGGGCGAATGTCGAGGTTGCCCCAGATCCAAGGTCTTTTGTAACTGTTTAGATCTTTGAAACAAATCTGTTTTTAGGAAGCCCCAGGTGTGCTTAAATTTTTACTGGAAGCTGTTTGAGTGGATTACGGTTCGTTATGAAAAAACCAATCCGGATTGGCTCGAATGCGATCATATGGTCTTAAAACCAAAACCATTTTTAGAAGCAAAAACCGGTTTTTTCATTACGAACCGTTATCTACAAGTTCTTTCAGAAAAAAATTTAAGCACACCCGGAGCGATTCATTTTAAAAAAACTAAACTCTTACCATGTTTTTAATTTTCGTGCTTGGTGGTAAAAATTTTGGTTCGGGTTCGTTCCGGAAAGGAATACAAAAAGATGGCTGATTATCGTCCGATTATTGGAATCACCATGGGTGATCCTGTGGGTATCGGTCCGGAAATTATTCTTTTGGCCCTTTGTAACCCTTCAATTTATAACATCTGCAGACCGCTCGTGATTGGAGACCTGGGAATTCTGAACACCGTGAAAAAATGCGTATCAAGCCGTCTTAACATTGAGTCTGTCAACGACCCGGATCAAGGCAGATATGACATCGGAACGGTCGATGTGCTGAATCTCTCGGAACTCGCCCCGCATAAGGCACCATGGGGCCGTCCCACGGTTGAAACGGGAACGGCGATGGTCCACTATATCAGGACCGCGTCCGATTTGGCGGCAAGCGGGCGCATTGCGGCAATGGTCACCTGCCCCATCAATAAAACGGCGATGCAGACGGCCGGGTTCCATTATAACGGGCACACCGAACTGCTGGCCGAACGGACGGGTTCGAAAAATTTCGCCATGATGCTGGCAGGAAACAGGCTTCGTGTTGTCCTTGTAACCATCCACGTTCCATTAAGGGATGTTCCTTTCTTACTTTCAACGCAAAAAGTATTGCATACCATAGAATTAACCCGGCAGTCGCTGAATGAACGGTTCGGCTTTAATACGCCCCGTATCGCCGTTGCGGGGTTGAATCCCCATGCGGGGGAAGACGGATTGTTCGGAAACGAGGAACAGGATCTTATTATGCCGGCGATTCATACAGCCAGAAATCAAGGGGTCGATGTTACCGGGGCCCTCCCTCCCGATACCGTATTCTATCACGCTGCAAACGGTCGCTACGACGCCGTCGTGTGCATGTATCACGACCAGGGGCTGATCCCCTTTAAACTCCTGCACTTTACGGATGGGGTGAATATTACCCTGGGGCTTCCCATCATCCGAACATCGGTAGACCACGGCACGGCCTACGACATTGCCGGGACAGGGACCGCCGATCCGGGGAGCCTCATTGCGGCAATTACCATGGCAGCACAACATTCGGTATGCGTTAGAAATAAACAGGAATTAGGAAATAGACAACCGCAAATGTAATTGGAAGGTTAGAAGGTCGTGGAAAACAGGAAGTTAAAAAGGTTTTGGTCATTGATTAGCAGAACAGATAGTTCTTAAACAGGGTTTAAAGATCAGATGAAGACTGAAAAAATCATCATTCGCGGCGCAAAGCATCACAACCTGAAAAACATCGATGTTGAATTGCCCCGGAACAAACTTATCGTGGTTACCGGGCTTTCAGGGTCCGGAAAGTCGACACTCGCTTTTGACACCCTTTATGCCGAAGGACAGCGAAGATACGTTGAATCTTTGTCGACCTATGCCCGTCAGTTTCTTGAACGTATGGAGAAACCCGACGTGGAAACCATCGAGGGACTCTCCCCGGCAATTGCAATCGAGCAAAAAACCGCCAGTCACAATCCCCGGTCAACCGTCGGTACGGTAACGGAAATTTATGATTATCTTCGTCTGTTGTTCGCAAGAACCGGCACCCCCCATTGTTACCAATGTGGGAAACCGATCACCGCCCAAACACTCGATCAGATTGTAGACAGGGTGATGTCACTAAAAGAAGGAACCCGGGTGATGATTCTGGCGCCGCTGGTCTCCGGTCAAAAAGGCGCTTTCGACAAGCTTTTTAAACAGCTCAAAAAGGATGGCTTTGCACGGGTCCGCGTCGACGGAAAAATGTCGGAAATTGAAGCGGTCGGCAGCCTGGATAAGAATATAAAGCATACCATAGACGTGGTGGTGGACCG
>ENA-OSEO01004160-OSEO01004160.1-sediment-metagenome-genome-assembly--contig:-NODE-4160-length-15713-cov-3.621578_pt1 | contig 15713 bp, 6 predicted proteins | sample MGYA00237883_ERZ534232 | MGnify/ENA metagenome assembly ERZ534232 | reverse complement strand
AGTGAACGCTGGCAGGAAGTGTGGCCTACTCTCGCACCGGTGCCGAAACTCGCCTAAAATCCTGGATGCACCCGAGTCGATAGACAATTGGACAAATTCGAAGTATCCGTGTATAATACCCTGCTGTTGAGGTACTTATCTTGCATGCAACAAGTTGAAAGGGGAGGAAACACCGTTGGCCAATATAGCATCAGCAATTAAGCGAGTCCGTAGTTCAGAGCGTAAGCGGGTCCGCAATCGAATCGTCCGTTCTTCGACGCGTACATACATCAAGAAGGCGAAACAGGCGATGGTTCTGGGAACCGCGGAAGGTGAGATGATTCAACGGGCTCTGAAATCGCTTGACCGCGCGGCGGCAAAAGGCGTCATCCACAAGAACAATGCGTCGCGTCGTAAATCACGTTTGATGAAGCAGTACAATCGGTGGCTGGCGAGTCAGTAGACAACTGCCAGGCGTTTAATTTCAGGCATTTATTACCAAAAGAGAAACGTGCGCACTGGGAATTCTCTTCCGAAGCAGCGCACTTCTTTTTTACGCGGTTGGTCCGGTATCTGTGGAGTCGTGTTTGTCGGGATAAAAGATATAGCCGACACGGCGAACCGTTCGAATGTAGACCGGTTTTTTGGGGTCCGTTTCGAGTTTCTCGCGCAGCCAGCGAACGTGAACGTCCAACGTTCGGGTATCACCCAGATAATCGGTTTCCCATACCTCTTTCATGATCTGTTTGCGGGTCAAGGTTTTGCCAGCATTTCGCATCAGGAATTCGAGTAAACGGTATTCTTTGGGTGTAAGCCTCACAATCTGGTCGTGATGGGAAACCCTCCGCTTTTCCGGGTCCAGTGCGAAATCCCCGACGCTCAAAGGCTGCGTGTGTCTCAGGCTGAGCATCAGCAGCTTCGTGATCCGATTACTGAGTTTCCTCGCTGTGAACGGTTGGACCAGGTGGACATTGATATGTGGACCTTGGGCAAGCCGTGTTCCCTCGGGCGAGATCAACATCACCAACAGGTCCTTGTGGGTTGCTCGGAGTTGATCGCACAGTTGGACGGTGTCCAGCGCTGACTCCGTTGTATCGATAATCGCGAAGACCGGCCGTTGTTCACTGAGTTTGATCAGGACGTTCAATTGTGGTTCCGAAATAACGAACTCGCACTCGATGTTTCGTGTTGCTCGCTCGAGCATGTCTATGTTGGATTCATTTGCTCCAATGACAAGAATTCTGTGCATTCCAGATCCTTTGGAAAGTATGGCCGGTCTCGAAACACGTCCCAACGCTGTGCGACAACTCCGGGGGCGTGAGGTTGCATGCACCAGTGACGTGCAGTCCTAAACGAAGTGGGGGAGGCGGACTGCCGTAGCGCAGAAGGCGTCTAATACGAGAGCGCCTTGGCCCGCATGTGGGAAAGCGTGGTCCAGGCGAACTCGGTTCAGGTATTTTAACATACTTCTCGTCAAGATTCAAAAACCAATGATTGCGGGTATGGCGATGGAGCAATCTGCGGTCGGCGCTGGGGCGCGTCCGGAAATTTTGGGGCTGGCGAGCAATGGGCAGGTCGTGTTTGCAGCGTGATCTGCCAGGTTCACACGACTATCTCCGTGCCGGTCAAGACTGGGCCAATCTCCGACGCTACCGTCGTTGTCCCGGGAGTGCTGTGCCTGGGCGGACCGTGTGCTGGTCTGCACCGCGGTAGATTGGCACAGTCTGCTCCAGTGGACGCGCTCTCCAGCGCATTGGTCGTGTCAAAGGCGCTACACTTGTCGCCAAAAATCCTGGCTATACCCTCGGCGCTGCTTGCATTGACGAAATCCCGTCAAGGGTGGTATAATCTGCCCTGTTGTCCCAATCCGAGAGATGAGGAGCCCATTTCATGCCTGAACGCGTGCACACTGTCAGTGGGGATGTAGCGTTTGCCTGTGGCGCTGTGGCTTCGGGTGTAAGTCTGGTGACCGGTTATCCCGGGTCACCCAGTTCCGGCACGATCGAGGCATTGCTACGCATGCCTGAATCAGAAGCGATGCAGGTCACCTGGGCGACCAACGAGTGTATCGCGATGGAAATGGTGATGGGCGCGTCGATTGCTGGCCGGCGTGCGCTGCTGTGTGTCAAAAGCGTTGGACTCAATGTGGCTTTGGACCCGCTGATGACACTGATGCTTGCGGGAAGCCGCGCCGGCCTGGTCATCCTGCTTGGGGACGATCCCGGCGGATGGGCGTCACAGAACGAGCAGGATTCTCGCCTGCTTGCGCTGTTCGGTAACATTCCGTTGCTCGAGCCATCCACGCCGCAAGAAGCTCAGGACATGTTGATCGAAGCGTTTGATTTGTCCGAGCGCTTCACGATTCCCGTCATCGTCCGCGAGACCCGTGCCCTTGCGCTTACTAAGGGTCCCGTACAGCGTGCGGCGCCGCGCGGTGTACTGCGCTATCCGTATGCGCGCGAGCCAAACAAATGGTTGTCCTGGCCCGGTAACGTGGTGTCCAATCATCGTGCCCTGCATGCCAAGCTTGAAGCCATCCGCGCCGAGTTTGAAACTTCACGTTGGAACCGTGTGCAGGGCACAGGCCGGCTCGGAATCGTCGCGTGTGGAGTGGCTTATGCTAAGCTCCAGGAGACACTTGGCACGGAGATATTGGACCGCTTCCGCTTGCTCAAGTTGAGCACGTTCAACCCGTTACCTGTGGAATCGGCCAGTCGTTTTCTCGCGCAGGTAGACCGTGTCCTCGTGTTCGAAGACAATGAGCCATACCTGGAGCAGGCGCTGCAGGCTGTCGCACAGCGCCGGGAGTGCGCTGTGCCGGTCCTGGGACGGCTCAGCGGGCATCTGCCTATCGGTGGTGAGTTGGACGCGAACCAGATCACAGACGCCATGACGGCGTTCCAGCCGGCGTTGGCGTCCGAATTGGATGAGCCGGAGGCATATAGCCGCGCCATGCCCAGCCAGACACCGTTCTGCAGCGACTGCCCCTATGTTCCCCTGTTCGAGGCGTTGCTGGCTTGTGTTGACGATAGCGGCGGTCGCGATTCCTCGATCATTGTTGGTGAACCCAGTTGTATGGTGAAGGCGTGCAGCCCACCCTACGAGCTGCTCGATGTGAAGTATTCGCTGGGGTCGAGCATTGGAATGGCTGTCGGACTGGCTATGGCGAAGCCCGGACCCCGAGTGATCGCTCTGGCGGGCGACTCATCACTTCTGCACCATAGCTGGGGGGCGCTGGTCGAAGCGGTGCGGAACGATGTCGACCTGCTAGTAATCGTGCTCGACAACAGCACGACGGCAATGTCCGGGCGGCAGCCTCATGCCGCAACAACGTATAACGCCCGGCGGGTTGCGGCGACTCCGGTCGACTTGGAGAAGCTTATCCGAGCGTCCGGAGCGACACAGGTGTGGGTTATTGACCCTCTGGACAATGGACAGACCCAGCAGGCGCTGCATGAGGCGCTGCACGGTCGCGGTTTGGAAGTCATCATTTCTCGCAGTCCCTGCACTCTTATCGCCCATTCGGAGGCGCAATGAAATCGAAAGCCGTGTTATATCTTCTCATCCTGGGTGTCATCTGGGGTGCTTCCTTCCTCTTCATAAAGATCTGTGTCACGTCGATTCCGCTTTTTACGTTCGTCAGTGGCCGGATGCTGATGGGCTCCTGCGTCTTGTATGTTCTGCTGCGCCTTCAAGGTGATCGGATGCCGCCAATCGGGCCGGCCTGGCTCCCGTTTCTTGTCATTGGGTTTTTCAATGCCCTGGTGCCGTATGGGCTGATTGCCTGGGGTGAACAACACATTTCAAGTGGGCTTGCCGCTATCCTGAATGCCACCACACCGCTTTTCACAGTGCTGATCGCGCACTACTTCATTTCGGATGAGCGCTTGACTATCGGCAGGATATTTGGCATCATCCTGGGTTTTCTGGGTATCGTGGCGGTGATGTGGCCGGCGCTGGAAGGAGGCGTTGTTTTCGACCTCTGGGGCCAGGTGGCCGTTGTCGGCGGATCACTCAGCTATGCGATTGCCATCGTGTATGCCCGGAAGCGCCTGCAGGGTGTCACTCCGGTTAAGACTTCGATCGGGATGCTTGCATCCGGCTTCGTGATGACTCTGCCGTTGGTTGTCCTGCTGGAGAACCCGTTGGCGGTCCACCCTCCGCTCGAGGCCTGGGCATCCTGGGCCATGCTGGGCATCTTTGGAACGGCACTCGCGTACCTCTTCTATTACTGGCTGGTCAGTCATGCCGGGGCGACCTATACGTCTGTCGTCACGTTCTTGCTGCCGCCGATGGGCGTTTTCTGGGGGGCGCTGCTGTTGGGAGAGCGCATCGAATGGCTTCAGGCATTTGGGTCCGTTGTTATCATTTTGAGCATCATGTTGGTGAACGGGTATCTGAAACGGCCTTGGCAGCATTTGCTCGGAGCGCAGAAGAGCGTTTGCGAGGTCCGCTGACCGAGGATCGCCGCATCCGCTACGAAATCGCTCGATTCACGAAAGGCGGTGGCTGAGGATGCCATTCGCCTGCCGGTAGTGCAGCGCAGACGGTGACCAGACAGTTGTCCGTTACCCCATTGGCAAGCTGCATCGGGGGTATTCACAATGGGTCCTGCTAGGCCGGCGAACTGGGCCAATCTGGGACGTGTTCCGCTTACGAAGTGATCCACGCGACCGCGCTTCCAGGTCCCGACACGTTTTATATGGAGATTGGCACAACCTGATACTGTGGCTGCGCTCTCTAGCGAGTTTTGCCGGTAAGCGGCAGCCTTGTCGCCCAAATTCCCGGACTGCTGGATACACCCATTGCATTTGACAGGGTGGCTGGACTGGGCTATAATCGTGTCAAGAGCTACGATCAAGAGGAGTAGGCGGAGTTTGGCCTGAAAGAGATGAGAGGTCGTCGGCTGAAAGCCTCTCTCAGAAGCCACCTGCTGAAGGTCGCTTGGGAGCTGGAGTCCTGAACGTCTGTGAGTGCTAGGGATTCCCGGAGACGCCCGTTATTGCGCCGTGAGTGCCGGGATGACCGTGTGTGTCGTTTCCGGAAGCGAGGTGGTACCACGTAAGGTGTCTGTGCCTTTCGTCCTTGTTGGCGAAAGGTTTTTTTGTGTGCGAAACCAGTTGCCAGGTGGTTCTCGGCGAATGGCTGGACGCTTTCGATACTGCAAGTGAACCGTTGCTGGAATGAGCGGTCTGCTCGATTGGGATGAGAAGCCCGGCGCTGTGCACTCGTCGATAACTGTGGGAGGAATTGATATGGAAGAACGACCGGAAATGAGCAAAGTGTACAACCCACATGACGTGGAAACCAGGCTATACGATTGGTGGGAACAGCAGGGCTTCTTCAAGCCGAAGGACAACCCTGACCTTTCTCCCTTCGTCATCTCGATGCCGCCCCCCAACATCACCGGGGCACTGCACATCGGCCACGCGATGACCGCGTCCATCGAGGACATCATGATCCGCTGGCATCGCATGATGGGCTACCCATCATTGTGGGTCCCTGGCTCAGACCATGCCGGCATCGCAACCCAAAATGTGGTGGAGCGGGCGTTGCTCCAGGAAGGATCGAGCCGCCAGGAGATTGGACGTGAGAAATTCATCGCGCGGGTCTGGGAATGGCGACGCCAATACGGCAATCGCATCACGGAGCAGCATCGGCGTCTCGGCGCGTCCTGTGACTGGGACCGTGAGCGGTTCACGCTGGATGAAGGATTGTCCAACGCGGTACGCGAAGCATTCGTGCGCCTCTACGAGAAGGACCTGATCTATCGCGGGACCTATTTGGTCAACTGGTGTCCGCGCTGCGGCACGGCGGTGTCCGATCTCGAGGTCATTCACCAGGAAGCTGCTATCAAGTTGTGGCATGTGAGCTATCTGCTGGAGGGTGGCGGCGAGGTTCAAGTCGCGACGACGCGCCCCGAGACGATCTTGGGCGATACCGCAGTCGCAGTGAATCCGGACGACGAGCGGTATGCCGGTATTGTGGGACGCATGGCCATTCTGCCGGTATTGGAACGGAGAATCCCGATCATTGCCGACGCCGTGGTCGACCGGGAATTTGGTACGGGTGCGGTCAAAGTCACACCGGCCCACGACCCGACTGACTACGAGATTGGTCTGCGACATGGCCTGGCACAGATCAACGTGTTGAACGAGGACGGGACGATGAATGAGCAGGCCGGGCCCTTCGTGGGCATGGATCGCTTTGCTTGCCGCGATGCGCTGGTCGAGCGGTTGAAACAGGATGGGCGGTTGGTCAAGATCGAGGACTATGGACATTCCGTGGGGCATTGCCAGCGCTGTGCTACGATCATCGAACCGCGCATCTCGACACAATGGTTTGTGAAGATCAAACCGCTCGCCGCTGCTGCTATCGCAGCGGTACAAGACGGTCGCATCCGCATCGTGCCGGAACGGTTTTCCAAGGTGTACTACAATTGGATGGAAAATATCCGTGATTGGTGCATCTCCCGCCAGTTGTGGTGGGGACACCGTATCCCTGTCTGGTATTGTGAGGACTGCGGCAAAGAAACGTGTACCACGATCGATCCGGAACGGTGCGCTCATTGTGGCAGCACCAACATCCGGCAGGATCCGGATGTGCTGGATACCTGGTTTTCTTCGGGTCTGTGGCCGTTTTCGACACTCGGTTGGCCCGCCGACACTCAGGATCTGCGGACCTACTACCCGACCACGGTGATGGAGACCGGCTATGACATTCTATTCTTTTGGGTGGCACGTATGATTATGCTGGGCCTGGAGATGACCGGCGAGATCCCCTTCTCAGTTGTCTATTTGCACGGCTTGGTGCGTGACGAGCTTGGTCGCAAATACTCCAAGTCTCTCGGAAATGCGCTGGATCCGCTGGATGTGATCGAGGAGTACGGTACTGATGCGCTGCGGTTCAGTTTGGTGACGTCGAGTACGCCAGGAGACGATGCGAAGCTGTCGATCCAGAAAGTGGAAGCGGCGCGGAACTTCGCAAACAAGATCTGGCAGGCGACGCGGTTCATTCTGAGCAATCTGGACGCTGAGTTCGAGATGGGAGAACTGAACCCACGTGACCTCATGCTCCCCGACCGTTGGATCTTGAGCCGGTATAGTCGCCTGGTCGCTGAGGTCGATCGACTGATGGGGGAATATCAGTTTGGTGAAGCCGCGCGGCAGATCAGAGATTTTCTGTGGAGCGAGTTCTGCGATTGGTACATCGAGATCAGCAAGATCCGTCTCTACGGAGATGACGAGCAGCTCAAGAAGACGACGCGCAGGGTGCTGGTTCAGGTAATGGAACGTACGCTGCGTCTGCTACACCCATTCATGCCATTTGTCACCGAAGCGATTTGGCAGAATCTGCCTCACCACGGCGCAGCTTTGATCGTTGCACCTTGGCCGGAGGCGGGCGACGCGGATGACGAAGCGGAGCGGCAAATGAACCTGCTCATGGACATCGTTCGGGCCATTCGCAACGCGCGAACTGAATACGATGTTGCCGCCGGGCGTCCGGTGGAAGCGATCATCGCTGCGGGCCTGCAGCTCGATCTGCTGGATGCACAACGCGCGCTGTTGGTGACACTGGCGCGGGTGAACCCCGACAGACTCACTATCGCGAAGAGCTTACCGCACAAACCGGAAAAAGCGTTGGCCCTGGTGATCGGCGAGGTGGAAGTGTACCTGCCTCTGGCTGGGTTGGTGGACCTGGATGCGGAGCGTGTACGCCTCACCAAGGAGATCGACGAGACTGCACAGGCCATCGTTCGCGCGGAGGGAATGCTGAGCAAGGCCGGCTTCCGCGAGAAAGCTCCGGAGCACGTGGTTGCGCGAGAAGAAGAACGCCTGCTGGAGCACCGCGTGCGGTTGCAGAAATTGCGTGAACGTCTGGGGGCACTGCAGCCATAGTCTCCCACTATGCACGGTTTTCGGAATACCGTGTGAAGCAGACCTCGTCTGGTGTGTGCTGTGGGAGTGGATATTGTCCCTCGGCATAGGCAACATGTCTATGAGCGAGAACGTCGCAGCCTGCGCGTATTGTGCGCGCGGTGGAGCGGCGTTCTTCGGTTCGCCTGGCCTATGCGGAGGCATACGTGTCTCACTCGGACCGTTATCTGGAATTTGCTTTTGGGAATTCGTGTGTTAGGATATACTCCACATATTGAAGCCAGCCGGGTGCTTTTTTCACAAGACAGCCTGGCTGCCGATTGTTCTATCACAGGGGCCTCAGCACTTGAGGCAGGGAGGATGTGACACCATGGCCAATAAGGACAAAGGCAAGAAAGACGAGAAGAAGGAGAAGAAAGGGAAGAAGGACAAGAAGGATAAGAAGTAGTACGTGTACGTAATGCCGCAGAACGAAGCAGTCGAGGGGCTGGCACGCTTTCAGATAGCGCGCTGGCCCCTTTCATGTGCCATGCATGCGTCGTCGCCTGGACTTGCCCCTGCTGCAAACTGGCAAGAAGTCGCCCGAGAGGTGTCCAAACGTGGTTCTCCATCTCCACCGCAGAAAAGGTGCTCCACAAGCAGTCAGGCAGGGGTGATCTCTCGTTTCCCGAGGTTTCCCCTTCATCTTGGCGCTGATCCAGCGTTGCAGTTCCTCCGTCCCTGTAGGTCGAGAGAGATAACTAAGGTTACACGATGTGTGTTGAACGGGCAGCACTAAGCGTGCCGAGTGCCTCGAGCAGCAGGTCAGGCCATGCACCCCGCTCGTCCAACGGCAGCCAGATCTGCTCCTTTCCCAGTCTGCCCCTGCCAGACAACATGCGGCTGATGTAAAGCCGGTCAGGCTCGCTCAGTTGCCCGAAACGGATTACGATCTGTCCTGAATCGATCGCGATCGATTCCACATTGGCCTCCAGTGCCAATACTTTCACCCGCAATTGGTACATGAGTTGTGTAGCCTCCGGAGGTAGCGGGCCGAACCGGTCTTCCATCTCCTGTTGTATATCGACGATGTCGTGCTCGGATCGCAAACGCGCCATTCTGCGGTACAATTTCAGCCGCAATTCCGCATCTCCGATGTAGTCTTCCGGCAGGAACGCAGGGATAGGGAGCGAGACCTGCACCGTTCGTTCCAACGGTTCCAGGAGCACGCTGGCGAACTGCTGGACTTCACGGACGGGTTCTGCGCTGGGTGACTCATCGCGCGTGGCGAGATCGTCTTGAACAAGGAAGGATTTTGCCTGCTTGAGTTTCTCGATGGCCTGTGCCAGCATTCGCGAATACAGATCGAAGCCTATCGCCGTGATGTGGCCATGCTGTCTGCTGCCCAGGAATTCTCCCGCTCCGCGGATTTCGAGATCGTACATGGAGACCTGGAACCCGGCCCCCAGTTCACTCGCCCGGGCGATGGCTTCCAGACGCTGCGTGGCGATTTCGGATAGCGGTTGGTGCGGCGCGTATAACAGATATGCGTAGGCGCGTACGGCGCTTCTCCCGACGCGACCACGCAATTGGTACAGCTGGGCCAGCCCAAACCGGTCGGCACGGTTGATGATGATCGTATTCGCATTGGGGATATCCAGCCCGCTCTCGATGATCGACGTGCATACCAGCACATCCACTTTGCCTGCTGCAAACTCCACCATGACCTTTTCCAGCTCCGCCTCGCGCATCTGCCCGTGTCCGATGGCCACAATGGCTTCGGGCACCAGATTCTGCACCCGCTGCGCAATCTGTTCGATTCCGTGGACGCGGTTGTGCACGAAGTAGACCTGTCCGCCCCGATTGAGCTCTCGCACAATGGCCTGGCGTATCAGATTGTCGTCATATTCGGCGACGCGGGTCTTGATAGGCAGACGCTCGTCGGGTGGTGTGTCGATGGTGCTCATGTCCCGTGCGCCAGTGAGCGACATATACAGCGTGCGCGGAATCGGCGTTGCCGTCAGGGTCAGCACGTCTACTTCTTTGCGCATCTGTTTCAACCGTTCCTTGTGTGCGACGCCAAAACGTTGTTCCTCGTCGATGATGAGCAATCCGAGGTTCTTGAAATGCACGTCCTTTTGGATGAGCCGGTGCGTCCCGATGACGATATCAACGTGGCCTTCGGCGAGGTGTTTCAGGATCTCCTGCTGGCTCTTCCGTGAGCGGAAACGGGAGAGCATCTCGACCGTGACCGGAAACGGATTCAACCGTTCGTGGAATGTCTGATAGTGCTGTTGGGCGAGCACAGTCGTCGGGACCAGGATGGCAACCTGCGTGCCGTCCGATACCGCCTTGAACGCTGCCCGCAGTGCGACTTCTGTCTTGCCGTAGCCCACGTCTCCTGTGACGAGCCGGTCCATGGGGAGGGCGGTTTCCATATCCTTCTTGACGTTCTCGATGGCCTCCAGTTGATCCTGTGTTTCCACGTAGGGGAACGAGGCCTCCAGTTCCCGTTGCCAGGCATCGTCCGGCGAGAACGCGTGCCCGGGAATGATTTGGCGTGCCGCGTACAGGTCCAACAGTTCCTCAGCGATGTCCTCGATCGCCCGTTTGGCTTTCACTTTCACCCGATCCCAATCGGCTGTCCCCAGACGGTAGACTGGTGGTTCCGCGCCACCACCAACGTAACGGCTCAGACGGTCCACCTGATGGATCGGAACGTAGAGCCGGTCACCCGCCGCGTAGTTGATTTGCAGGTATTCCTGTTCAGGACCGCCGGGCTCAACCGCCAGCTTTACCAAGCCCTGGAAAAGCCCGATGCCATGTTCGATATGGACGACATAATCGCCGGGTGATACGTCAGCGAAAAATGCCTCCGGTGTAATCGATTGGCGCGTCTTTGGACGGCGTGGTTCGGGCCTGCTGATGCCAAACACCTCAGCATCGGTGAGCAGGACGATCTCCGGTTCGGACAGATTGCCGGTGTTCGCCAATGTCCAACCTTCCGGCAATGTGCCGTGTACGAGTGTAAGCGTACCGGGTGGCGGGGGGGTATCGATGTGCTGCTGTAACGATGCCGGCGCACCGTCGTCGGTAAGCAATTCGGCGAGCCGCTGAACCTGGCGGCTGATTACGATCTCCCTTTGCAGCGGCATGGCCTGCGTGGACCATTCCTGCAGGATTCGTTTGATCTGCCCGCCATAGCGTGGGCTGACACCAAACGTCTGCCCGAGTGGATGGGACTCTCCTCTGCTTGAGTCGCCCAACACCAGGGATACCGATCTCTGCAGCGTGGGGGCGATGTCATCCCAGGACAGGTGTGTTGGCGTAACCCCTTCCGGCAGTTCTCCGGAGGTAACCATATCGCGTCTCAGCTTCTCCGCTTGCGCGCTGAGATCGCGTGCTTTTGCCTCCAATTGAGCGAGATCATCGACCACCAGGATGCCGGAGTCCGGCAGATAGTCCAGCAAGGTGCTGCTCTGTGCATACATGTACGGAATGTAAAACTCGATGTTGTGGAACAACCCGCTTTGCTCCAATGTCTCCGCGTCGCGCTCGAACTCGGTGTGCGCGGCGCTGTGGCAGGTCGAGATGTCCAGAGCGGCGAACTTCTGCCAGGCGCTGGGGCCGAACTTGGGCAATGCCTCGCGTGCAGGAATCAGAGTCACTGCGTCGAGCCTGGTCAGGGACCGTTGTGTGGCCGGGTCGAAGGTCCTGATCGAGTCGATCATGTCGCCGAACAACTCGATACGGACCGGTAGGTCTGATTGTGGGGAGAAGATGTCGATGATTCCGCCGCGTTGGCTGTATTGTCCGGGCTCTTCGACAACCTGGACCGGGTCGTAACCAAATGCGTACCAATGGGCCAGGAGATTGCTCAAGCGTGCTGTCTGGCCCTGTTTGAGCGTACGTATGCCCAGGAGAAATTCTCTGGGTGGGAGTGTTTTGCGTGATACAGCACGGATGGAGGCAATCACAATCGGAGGGGGAGTCTCTGCTGTACCACCTCTCAAATTGAGTGTAGCCAGAGCGGCCAGTCTCTGCTGTCGCGTCTCGACTGCCCAGGGCATACGTTCGTAAGAGAGCACATCCGGCTCGGGGTAACGGTGAATCGTGGTCGGATCAGACACCCAGGATTTCAGATATTCCGCTAATTGCCTTGCGTGGGCCGAGTGGGTCGTCAGGATGACAACCGGACGTTGTAAACTGTGCTGTAGGGCAGCCAGGACGACAGGTGTGGCCGCGCGTAGTAGTCCCAGTGAGATAGGGCCTGACGGTCGCGTTTGCAAGTCTTCGATTAACTGGGAAAAAGCTGGCACTTGTTCCACGAGGGATACCAGCCCGGTCAGTTTCATGTTGCGTTGTCCTGTTTAAAAACAGAGACACGAGAAATCGCGTCTCTGTTCGTCTTGCGGGCCACCGCAAGTGTCAGTCTGTTGTTGCCCTTCACACTCGAGTCCCGTCTCATTTCGGCATATCTTTAAGCTGCGCGTAGGCAGGGCGCAGCCGTTGTTCCGGGTATTTGGGGTCGATGATGGCCCACCAGTATTTCTCGTCATCGCTCGTCCACTCCGGATACGGCATGTAAATCAAGCTCATCACACCAATCCACGGGGACCAGTTTTTCTTTGCGTATTGATAGGCGCGGACGAAGTAGTCGGCCTTCTCTTGTTCGGTCACGGCATGCCAGTGATATGGAGAGTCAGGCCGTTCGTCGCTAGTCCAGCCGAATTCCAGCAATGCGACCTGTTTGGCAGCATCGCCGTGATCGACCATCACCTGGCGTAGATCCTCGACCCGCCGGAAACAGTAAATCCTGCGTCGTTCTTCGGGGCTTGGATCGTTGTTGTAAAGCACCGGGTCCTTGGCTACGACAGCCGGATCGGTTTCGGGAGGCACCTTGAACCCGGCACCATGCACGCCGAGCACATCGAAATACGGCGCGGCCCCTGCATCGTACATCCCTTTGACGAATTCCACATCGGGCATAGCTACGTCATCCCAACGACTCGTGGGAGCCATCCCGGCGCTGATGACCATCGCATCGGGGTCGGCGCGCTTGACCGCCCCATAAGCTGCCTTGAGCATCTCGGTGTACTCCGCCGGGCTGGGTGGTCTCTCGCCCCACTCGCGGGCGAGATTGGGTTCATTCCAGATCTGGTAAGCACGGATTCGTCCCTTGTAGCGCGATGCCAGCGCGTAGAGAAAATCTGCGTAGTCCTGCAAATTATCGGGCGGTCCGATGCCGGGGAACCCGCCTCCTGCCCAACCGGGTTGGTTGTCCACACGGACGATCAAATTCAGTCCATACTGCTCGACCTGATCGACAATCCGGTCTGGCCGCTCCCAATCGAATTGATTCTTGCCTGCTCCTTCGATGTCGCGCCAGCCAAAAATCTGCTTAATCCATCCAAAATCGCTTTCGCGAATGAGTCTGAGGTCACGATCGGCGGTTTCGGCTCGCCACCACAGAAATGCCTGCATACCATACTCCGGCGAATTCATGTGAATGCCTTTTGTGGTCGCGCCCGGCGGAGGGGCTGATGCGTCGGCCTGCGCCTGTTCATCCGCCGGGGGCTGTTCGCCTTGCTGCGGCTCCTCCGGAGCGGTTACGGCTATTTCCGCCTCTTGTGCGGGTGGTGGCGGGACCGGTGTATCGGTCGGCTGCATGGCCACCGCCGTGGGCGGTTCCGGCGCAGGCGGAACTGTTGCGGGTAATGAGGTGGGCAGGGCAACCGGCGGTGGAATCGTCGGGAAAGGTGTCGCTGTCGCGCGTCCGTTTTCTCCCGCGGTGAGCTGTGGGAGGGGATGGTAGACGAAAACGCTCCAGACCGCAAACCCTGCGGCGCAAACGACCATGCAGAAGAGAACGAATAGAAGCACCACACAACCGATGCTGATTCCTTTGCCCCGTTCTTCGGCAGGCCGATCTGTCTCGATACGTTGATAGTTTCTCATTGTGTTGTGCCTCAAGGGATGATAGGGTGGACTTCAAGGGCGCAGTAATCTGCGCCCTTGCTGATAGCTATAGTCTGTCCTCGATACGCGCGACGATCGTTCCGATCTTCGACATGGTCAACGGTGTGACGTCACTTGGGCATCGCTGCCAGGGCATTGTAGACCGGTAGCGGTCCCCAACCCTCGTTGACGATACCCCACTGGGCCAACTCAGTGCCAGGGGCGACTACCTTGAAGTTCAAGTTCCACAAGAACATGACTCCGACCCAGCCCCACTCCTTGCCCATCTGATAGGCCTTGACCGTATATTCCGCTTGCTGCGTGAGCGAGTTGTCGCCCGCATACTCGTAGTTCTTGACCGGACTGGCCACCGAAGCCCATCCGAACTCGGTCGGCCAGATCGTCTTATCGCTGGCACCGTAGTTGACGGCGATGTTCCGGTAGCCTTCCATAGTCGCTCTGAAGCTCCAGCTATGGTGGCGGTTCGTGACCGGACCCGTGAACATCAGCCCGGGTCGTTCCCACGTTTGCCAGTCGGCATCGGGTGGCACGTTGTAGCCACTCGGGTGCGCGCCGATCGCATCGCATACATCCTTCAGGCCATTCTGGAACATGCCCTCCAGATAGGCGTAGTCATCCATAGCCCAGGGTGCGGGTGCACCGGTCGGTGTCAATGCGCCACTGATCACGACTGCTCCCGGGTCTTGAGCTTTGACGGCGGCGTAAGCCAGCTTGAGGATCTGCATGTAGCGACCGGGGTCAATCTGTTCGTTACCCCATTCGTAGTGCAAGTTCTGCTCGTTCCAGATCTCATAGGCTTTCACTTTGCCTTTGAACCGTCCAGCCATAGCGCCGATCATATCCGCATAGTCCTGTGGATTCTCGGAAGGACCTTCGACACCAAAATCGGTTCCGCCGGGGCGTGCCCACTTGGGGGCCTTAACCACACTGTACATCGGATTGAGCCCCGCTCCCGTCAGTCCGTTGGCGATGCGGTCCAGCTCGCCCCATTGATAATCGCCTTTGCCGGGTTCGATGACTTTCCATTCAACTTGCTGTTTGACCCACCCGAAGCCCAACCCTTGCACTGCTCCGATGATCGGGCCCAGGTCGTTGCCCCACATGTGCGCCTGCATACCATAACCGAAACCGGGATTAGCGGGTGCTGATGCGGGAGGTGGAGCCTCTTGCCCCCCGCCGCTGTCCCCTTCACTGCTGGCCTCGGGCTGTGCCTGTGGCTGCGGCCTGGGTTTGGGCGTAGCTGTTGGCTCAGGGGTGGGTGAGGGGATGGGTGTCGGTGACGGTGTTGGTGTCGGTACTGCCACCAACAATGCGACTTTGTTGCTGGTTTCGTCGTCTACACTGGCGATCTGCCCATCAGCCGAGACTGCTGCTTCGATGGAGTAGTTCCCGGAACTCTGCGGGGCAGTCCAGACAAACTTCGGATCGGATAACGAGCGTCGTTCCTCTTGTACTGTACCGCCATTGGCGTCCTTGACTCGCCAGACTACGTCGAACTGGCTTTGGACCGGCGGGACCACCAACTCGTGGAATTTCTGGATTACTTCCCAGCTCTGGCGGTCGTTGGGTTCACCCAACAGATTGTCGATAGCTACGCCGCGCAGGTTGTATTGGGATACCAGTTGCAGTTTTCGGGCCAAGCTCGAGGCATTGCTCAGCCAGACGGTGTGCTTCTTGCCACCGCCGTTCACGTAGCTGTACCAGTAGGTCCCGGTGGCCTGGTCGAATTGCAACCCGGTTGATTGCTGCATACCAGTCAGACCCAGCGTGATCTGTTCGCCGGGGTTCACGACCTGCTTCTCGTCTTCTACTTTGACCTGTGTGAAAGGTTTGAGTGCCTGCGTGTACGAGAGTCTGAGTAGTGAGTTGTCGATTTGCTCTACACTGCGGGCGGAAATT
>ENA-OSEO01004157-OSEO01004157.1-sediment-metagenome-genome-assembly--contig:-NODE-4157-length-15717-cov-3.382097_pt1 | contig 15717 bp, 14 predicted proteins | sample MGYA00237883_ERZ534232 | MGnify/ENA metagenome assembly ERZ534232 | reverse complement strand
CCGGGCTTCGGCGCCCGCCGCAAGGCCATGCTGGAAGACATCGCCATCCTCACCGGCGGCACCGTGATCAGCGAGGACCTGGGCGTGAAGCTGGAGACGGTCAGCCTCAACGACCTGGGCACCGCCAAGAAGGTGACCATCGACAAGGACAACACCACCATCGTCGACGGCGGTGGCTCGCGCAACGCCCTGGAGGGCCGGGTGCGCACCATCCGGGCCCAGATCGACGAGACCACCAGCGACTACGACCGCGAGAAGCTGCAGGAGCGCCTGGCCAAGCTGATCGGCGGCGTGGCGGTTATCAATGTGGGCGCGGCCACCGAGACCGAGATGAAAGAGAAAAAGGCCCGCGTGGAAGACGCTCTAAATGCCACCCGGGCGGCGGTGGAAGAGGGCATCGTGCCCGGCGGCGGCGTGGCCCTGCTGCGCTGCATCGACGCGGTGGAAAAGACCCGCGAGAAGATCAAGGGCGAGGAGAAGTTCGGGGCCAATATCGTAAAGCGGGCCCTGGAAGAGCCTCTGCGCCAGTTGGCCCATAACGCGGGCGCCGAGGGTTCGGTGGTGGTGGAGAAGGTCAAGGGCATGAAGAACGCCGAGGGATACAACGCCGACACCGACAGCTACGAGGATCTGATGAAGGCCGGCGTCATCGACCCCACCAAGGTGGTGCGCTTTGCCCTGCAGAACGCGGCTTCCGTGGCCAGCCTGCTTCTGACCACCGAGGCCATGGTGGCCGAGAAGCCCAAAGAGGAAAAACACGCCATGCCTGGCGGCATGCCTCCGGGCGGCATGGGCGGCATGGGCGGCATGTACTAATAGACAGCTCCGCGGGAAGCCTCGGGAAACCGGGGCCTTCCCGCTGGTTGATTCGCCGAAAATTTCGCGAAACAAAAGCGGCGGGCCGGTTATGGCCCGCCGCTTTTTTGTTAAGTTTCAAAAGCTTAAATTTGACCTTTCAAGCCTAATTCAAACCATACGCACGCTATCATTGAGAACTAAGATTAATCAGAAATTACTGATAGGATAATTATACTTGAGTTCGGTCAACGTTCGAAATAAATCGCGGCGGCTTTTTTGCCGTCGCCCTTAAGGCCGTTGTTTTGCTTTCTTTACCTTCCATAGGAAATAAGATGGATTTTCTCTAACTTTCTCTCGAAATTCAGAATACAAACGATATCCATTTGCTAACGCAATCACAATTGCCGCAATACTCAAACCTGAAGTCACAACACTCCCAGCCAACCCGCCAACAGCAATAATTATTGTATTTGATAAAGCACCTCTTTTTAGTTCCTTTATCTTTTGATCAATTTTTGTAATTTGTACATCTTTTAACTCATGGACTATATTCTGTGTTTTAATCCAAATTAACTCAGGATTATTTTCAACCCTTAGTTCACGAAATTTGCTTTCCAACTCCCTTCTGAACAATTCAAATGCCTCACCATCACTCTCTCTGATCCGCATGAGATCTTCCATTGAAATATTATTCAGAAAAGGTAGGTCAAAATTCAAAACACAATCAGATGTATAGCTCTCTATGTCCTTCTCAGTTCCTTTGGACCCAAGTAGATTATGAGTAAATTCTGATCCGGTTAAAAAAGATGCCCCAAATTTTGATGAAAGAAAAAGCCCTTTCAAAAGCTGTTCGTAATGCGCCCTAGCAGATAGGTTGACTGACTGAATAACCCAAGCATTAAATTGATCAATCGGCGGGGGCTCATCTGGTAAAGTAAACTCCAAATTAACGGTTTTAGTTTCTTCGTCCACTTGTAGAACCTTTTGCTCAAACAAATTATATATTTGTATGTTTTCATCATTGTCTCGTCGGAACTGAATTGCAATGCCTCTGCCAATTTTTAGAGAATCTTCAACTATCCACCCCTTATCGGTTTTTCTAAGTGATTTCACTTCAGCATTTTCCCTATACTTTTTAAAAACCTGAGGAGGAAGTACATCAGAATATCCATTCTCTGAATAGTTTAATGGTATTTGCTCATCAGGTTCAACGGAATAGGATGATGGATAATATTTCAAATAATTAGCTGCAATCATCGGGGCCTGTGCTTTCATTCTTGAGGCTACTACTGATAGTTTCTGGCGATCAATGCCTTCATTTCGCGACATACCAAGGAACCGATTCACTGTTGATGAGATCTTTGAGCGCTTCCGGAAAAAATAGAAAATAGGATCAGGTAGCACTACTTGATCCAAATAAAGCGCTGTTTGCATTAAGTGGCTATCGGTAATAAAATAGTTGCGATCGCCAAACACCTTTAATTGGTTATTTTGTTGATCTATTTCCTTTTCTAATTCATTTATATTGTTAAGTGCGAAGTTTCTATAATTATCTATTTCTCTCTCTAATCTCTCTTCTGAGACTGACGCATAGTTTGCATCTTGAAGTGTTTTATCAAATAGGAGGCTTTCATTTAAAAAGTCATAAATAATACTTCCCATAAGAAAATCTCCTATATTGATGGGTCTGCATTTGCACAACAATAATTACATAAGTCAGTATAAGATGCCATATAATTACTCTCTGCCATGTAAGACGATATCGAATTTAATGAAAATTTTAACATATTTATTTATATTTAAATCGATTATAACTAATGAACCTATTTCGTCTGTTATGTTATACTGACACGTATAAGAATCTCGGGCCAGCAGGCCGTTTTTTAATTTTATCTATTCAAGAATCCTTGCATAATCTTTCATCCGGCCGTTTTCAGCACCACCGACCCTATCTTATGAGTCAGCCGCACCTCAAAATATTAAAAATACGGGTTCCATTTTTCCGTCGTGATTTCAGGCAGGGTTGATCCCCTGTAGGCTATTTTTTGCTGTGATTTATCTCGAGGTTTTCTCGTCAAGAGACTTGACATGCACCCCCCGCTGTTGAATGGAAGCCTACGCGAATAAGCTAACTCGCGTATGCGCCCGAGATCAACCGCAAAATCTCCTGCGTGGTTTGGGTTCCCCGTCCCGAGTGTCGGGCCGGAAATGAGCTACCCCGCGGCAAGCCGCGGGGTAGCTCATTGTTATCACAGGCAAAACAGCTTATTCCACCGGCGGCATGGCGGAACTGAAGACCGTCACCCCCTTTGCCCCGGGGATGGTCGCCAGGTGCTGGCTGATTTCCCGGACCAGCCGGGATTCGTGGTCCCGGGGAAGTTTGGTTTTCAGTGATATCACGCCGTCTTTGGCCAAAACCTCCACATTGGGCCAAATCCCCGCGATCTTGACCTTGGCCCGGGCGGCCAATAGCAAGTCATCCAAGACACCCTGGGACTCGGGCGTGGTGGCAAAGCGGGGCATCTGCGCGGTGTGGCAGATTATCTCCACCGCGTCCTCCACGCTCAATTTCTGGATATGGATCACCAGGTCATAAAGGGCCGCATCGGCCGTGTCTATGCCGTATAGTTGCTGGGCCCATTTGCGCCGCTCGGCATCATCGTTCTGGATGATCTGCAACGCCTTGTCCAGGGAGATTTTCTCCCGCTCCATCTCCAGCTTCACCCGGTCCTCCAGATCGGCGATTATCCGCACCTTAAGGGCGTGCCCCACATTTTTCAGGAAAAAATGCCCGGCCAAGCCGTGATATACCACCTTGTCCCTTTGCATGTGCTCCAAAAAAGCCTGCTCGATAAAGGCGATGTAGCGCTCCTTGCCATGGGCATAACGGTCCAGGATGGACGGGGCATCGTGCAGGGCCCGCACCAACTTGATCTCGGAGATATTGAACTCCTCGGAGGCCGCCAAAAGCACGTCGCGGGAGGTGCACTCATATCCAAGCCTTTCGGCTACCTTTTCCGCGATCGTCTTGCCCTTGCTGTAGGAGCCGCGGGAGATGGTTATGATGGCCATGGGCAAATCTCCTTTCGCCGAACTTAGTTAACTCCCTGTAACCTCAAGCCGGTGCCAGGCGCATGGGAAACGGCCTTGGGGGCCGGAAGGCGCAACGAACCCGCCACGGCCTGGCTCAGGGGAAATACGGTTTGATCGGGTACGATCAAACGTGGGTTTTGGGTATCTTTTCCGCGCCCCGATTAAGGGCTTCGTAAAGGGCGATCTGCTCGGCAAAACTAAGATGGGCGAAGCACTTTTCAGGTTTCGCCTGGCCCTGACACACCCGGCAGCGTGTTTCAGCGCAGTGCTGGCATTCCCGGCAGTCGGGGCAAGAATGCTTTTTGCGATTGCTTGTGGTCAAGAATCACCCTTCTGATTAAATATAAATCCTCTGGCCGCTCTTGTCCCGCACTTTTTCTTTTTTGCTGAAAATTGTTTTATTAAAATTCTAACTATTTGCGGAGCGGATATAATAATCCCATAATGCTGATTGAGGGCTTATGGAAACTAGTTACCTGGGTCAGGCCGTATCGGCCTACGGCTACTGGGCCGTGCTGGCGGGGACTTTTTTTGAGGGAGAAAGCGTTTTCCTGCTGGGGGAAATCGCTGCCCGCCACGGCCTGTTGAATCCCTGGCTGGTGGCCCTCATCGCGCTCATCGGCGGTTTTCTGGGCGACCAGATGTTTTTCCTGCTGAGCGTGGGGCGGAGCCGCAAGATCCTTGATCATTTTCCTGCTTGGGCCCGCAAGGTCCGGAGGCTGGAGGGCCTGGTGAAAAGACGCGCCGTTCTGCTCATTTTGTTTTCGCGATATCTGTACGGCCTGCGCATGGCCATACCCGTGGCCTGCGGACTGGCCGAAGTTAGGCCGGGCCTTTATATGGTATGCAACCTGGTTTCCGCCATTCTTTGGAGCGCCACCTTCGGGACCTTGGGTTATCTTTTGGGCGAATGGCTCTTTGCCAACGTTAATTTAATGAAAAATCTTCAATTGATGGCTGTCTTATTGGTCGGGTTGGCAGCCCTGGTCTTCGGGCTTGGCCGGCTGGTCCACCATTTCTTTATCACTAGGAAAGGAACTTAGTGCTTGATCCAGACCTTGCGTGCCTGATCAATTAGTATAGTGGTAGCGCACTATTACATTGATTTGTTTCCTGACGCGGCAGGCGAGGAGGAACACGGCAGGCGTAGGGCGCTTTGCCATAAAACCAACACCTTGCGGCAAAGGTTTTGGGAGATAAAGCCCCCGGCGGCGGTCCTGGTAGTGCCGGGACGGCAACCTGCAATCGGCCCGAAGAGGCAGCGGGCCCATTTCATTTTTTTCTTTCAAGCCCTTAAAGACCACTTCATGGGCACGCTTAATCCGGATGAACCCAGATTACAGATGCACACCCACTGGGATGTCTTATCGTTTGCGACTAGCCCGCGATCCCCTTTTGTGCCAAATCCGCGGCCGATATACCAGAAGCTTGATGCTCAAGGTTCGGCGGGGTCCGTATCCTCACAATTTGGGAGGGGAGGCGTCTTTTGCGGCCGCGTCGGCGGCGCCGCCCCTTTTCCACACCTCGCCTCCGTCAATGACAAAGTCGGAGCCCGTAACGAAGCTGGACTCGTCAGAGGCAAGAAACAGCATGGCGTAGGCAAGATCAATCGGTTGTCCCACCCGGCCAACCAGGTTGGATTCCCCGAACATCTGCAAAAGTTCTTCCTTGCTCCTTCCGGCTTTGGCGGCCTCCGCAAAGGCCACATCAAGGATTGCGGTTTGCACGAACCCCGGATAAACCGCGTTGACTCTGATTTTATCCTGGGCGAATTCAATGGCCGCAACTTTCGAAAAAGCGCCAACCGCGCTCTTACTCGCGCAATACACGCCCTGGGTGGCGCTTGGCACCATGACTATATTCGACGACACATTTACTATCGAGCCTCCGCGGCCGTCATTCTTGCGCATGGCTGGAACGGCGGTTTTCACCCCGAGAAACACGCCCTCCACATTTATCTGCATGACCCTGCGCCATTCGGCAAGGTTCATCTCCAAAATCGGTTTTACAAATCCGATGCCGGCGTTGTTGACCAGAACGTCAAGCCTGCCGTAAGTTTTCAGGGTTTGCTCCACAACGCCTTGCCATGATGTCTCGTCTGAGACATCGAGCCTGCAAAACAATGCCACGCCATTTTGGCCGATGATGGACTTTGCGACTTCTTGACCTTTCTGCGCCTGGATATCGGCAATGACGACCGAGCCGGATTCCCGGGCGAACAATTCAGCTATGCCTCTTCCGATTCCCGAGGAAGCGCCCGTAACGATGCAGACCTTGCCTGCCAGACGTCCAGTAAACGACATTAAATATCCTCCAGTCTATTTGTTTGCGGATGATAATTATTTGATTTCATTACTATAGGTGGTATCGATTCCGTTCCTAGGCCTCTCCCTCTGCCGGGACGGGAGCAGTTCATTTTTTTTCAAAAATCTCCGGGTTGAGCCCTTGGCCCGGTTTGCCGGCCGGGGCAACCTTGATCGCAAAGACAAAAGTCTTCTCCTCGGGTAAAAGGCAGGCCAGGCCGGTGCAGCCCTGATACCCCAGGGCGACCTTGATCCGGTGGGGGCCGGCGCTAATATCCGGCGCCACGCTGAGGCTGGTGCGCAGCAGAATGCTTCCGCCGAATCCATTGCTGGCCTCCCCCGAAATGGGGGACTTGTAGTCCTGCGGCGCGGGGAATACCGGCGCTGAGAGCTTAATCCCCTGGGGAGGATAAAACCTGACCCAGGTGGGGAGTTCCTCCGGCGCTTTGGGCCGGTTCGAGTTCAGGTGATAGCCAGGGGCGATGGTAAGCTTGAGGGCCAAGAGATAGGTGCCGCCTTGAGGATACGCGTCCAGGCTATGTATTACCTGAACCTTCACCAGTTCGGACGGCGGATCGGTCGTGGCGGCAAGGGAAAAACCCGGCAAGACATATAGGCAGAGCCCCAGAACCAAAAGAAACCATCCACCTTTGCTACGCTTGAAAATCATGGGCACGACGACCTCCTGGAGTGGTCAATTTTAGCATCGTTTGTATACCCTCATAGTCCGCGCGTCAGGCGGGCCGCCTCGGGCCAGCTTGAGGGGGCCTTTCCCCCCTCGGGCAGCGCCTTAAGCCGGGCCGCGGCCCGGGCCAGGCGGGGCCAGACCAAGGAAGGAGCGCTTTCCGCGTCCAGCCCGGGGTCCAAAAGCACCAAAGGCGCCAGGGAAAGACCTTCTTCCTTGGCCAATTGAATATAGGCCCACAGGCGTCGCCCGGCCAGGCGGGGCAGGGTCAAGGGGCCGCCGTCATATTTTATCTGCGCAACGACGCCGGCCCGTCCGGCAAAATACTCAAGCCCCAGCAAAAAAATCCGGCCCAGGGCGGCCAAGCGCCGGCTGAACTCCTCCTTTGCCACTCGGGGAATTATGGCAAGGGCGGCGGCAAGGGCGGCAGGGGCCGGTTCCCTTGATTCCTCGGGGGGAGGATCGTCCCGGCCCACCAGGGCCGCGAAATCGGCCCCGCCAGCCAGGGCCGGTCCGTAGATGGCCGCATCTGGCGCAAGCCCGTAATGCTGGCTAGCCCCTCCCCGGGCCAGGCGGAACCCGGTGGCCGACTCATCCACGGCCAGAAGCAGACCCTGATTCCGGGCCTCATTTTGAGCGGTTAACGGGCTGCTCCCTTCCGGGGCCCAGTCGCACCTGAGCACGGCCACCCCCGCAGGGCCGCAAGGAGGTTCCAGGGGGGCGCCGGTGCCCGGGGCCACCCATTTTATGCCGGCAGCAAGACCCCTGCCGTGCGCCAGGCGGCTTAAGGCCACCACGGCCTGGGACGGTTTGGCATATAGGCGGACCCAATGGGGCCAGATTAGCGCCTCGCGCAAAAGACGGGATACCTCCGCCGGGTCGGGACGCGGGGGCCGACCGGCATCCGCTGGAGTGCTCAAGGGCCAGCATTTACGCGTAAAATCTAAAACCGGGCCCTGGGGGGGGGCTTGGTCCCGCCAAATGGCGGCCAGGGATTCTTTTTCCTCCTCAGATGGCGTGATTTGCATGGCCTATCCAGACAATTGATTATAAATACAAGCATTTTAAGGCTGAGCCGCCGCGGCGTCCATGCAAATTATAGCCTCATATGGATTCCCCCACCAGGGAACATTTCGATTTCCATTCAAGTTTCGCTTAAAGACGGCCGATATAATGTTTGAAAAGCAAGAGTCCAATTGCAAGGGTAATTGGCTAAGGAAGGCGAGAAATGGAAGTCTTCGCCATAAATATGAACATACAGATGGAGGGCCCAGCACAGTTTGATTCCCGGGGCATTTCCCGCACCCCGGCGGCTACGGCAAAAGTCGTTCAAGCCGCCGATTCGCCGCCGCGCGAGGTGTCCGACCAGGAGATAGAGCATGCCAAAAAGGTCCTGGAAAACCGTTTTAACGTCCAGATGGTGCTGACCCAGGACGAGGAAACCGGTCGTTCGGTGGTAAAAATTTTGAGCCCCGACGGAGAACGTGTGCTGCGTCAGATGCCTCCGGACGCGGCCATCGAGTTGGCTGAAGCAGCTCAGCGCGGTTACGCGGATGGAATATTGGCCTCGGTGGTCTAGCACCGTGGTTCAAGGTGCCGTGCCTGCTTTTTTGGGCCCATCCCGCAGCTGTCGACCGCCCAACGGGCTGTTGATTGAAAAAACGGCTTTAGCCCTCCACGATGGTCACCGACCAAAATCCGGTTTGGGGAGACTTTTTTGCCTTTTTCCCGACGGATTAAAAGGCGACAAACTGCTCCCCTAGTTTAACCAGGGTTGTTATGTTACCCTAGATAAGTTCGGTTTTTCGTGGTACTTTTCAATCGTTTGCTGAAATAACTTAACTATTTCACCGTAACATTGGCACATACCTGAAACTAATCTAATCTAGCCAAGAGAAGTAAAAATTGTCCAGCCCAGCAAACGAACCCCTCCATATTCTTCTGGTCGATGATGAAGAGATCATACGTGATGCCCTGAAGGAATACCTCACCACCATCAACCATCACCGGGTGACTACAGCAGTCAACGCCCGAGATGCCCTGGAAATTTGCGCCAAAAATCGTTTTGATTGCGCCTTTTTGGATTTAAAGATGCCGGGCATGAACGGGGTGGAGCTCTTGGGGCGCCTTAAAGAACACGACCAGACCCTGCCGGTGGTGGTGATGACCGGTTTCCCTTCTTTGGATGCAGCCATAGACACCATGCGCCAGGGCGCCAGCGATTTCCTGATAAAGCCCTTTAATTTAAACCAAGTCAAAGCCACCCTGGAGCGGGTGGTGCGCGAGCAAAGGCTTCTCAGGGAAAACCTGCGCCTCAGCGAACGTTTGGAGAATCAGGAAAAAATCCAGAAGCTCAACCTGGAGCTCAAGCACCGCATAAATCAGCAGCGCATAGTGCAGCGGATCTCCGAAAAGATAGATTCCCTGCAGACTTCCGAGGACATCTACCAGGGCATGGCCGATCTTGCTTGCGAGTTCCTGGGCGTGCAAAAAGCGGCCATTTTATTGGCGGACACCACCCGCAATCAGCTATTGGTCATCGCCGTGCACGGTTTTCCTGGTTCGGCGGTCGGCCGCACCGTGGCCGTTTCCGGCATGGGTATATGCGGCAAAGTGGCGGCCGAAGGCGAACCCATGCTGTGCCAGCCGGGGCGGGATCCATTCTTGGAATCCATCCTGCCCGTGCAAGGCGGCTATATGTGCTTTCCCATAAAGATACGCGGGGAGGCCTTCGGAGCGATGATAATCGCGGACAAGCGCGATGGGGAAGCCTTTAAGGGCATGGATTTATTCTTAGCCAGCTTCCTCCTGGGCAAGGCCGCCCTCTCCATAGAGAACATCGCCCTGTACGAGTCCGTGGTGGCCAATCTCCATTCAACCCTTGGCGCCCTGGTGGGAGCTATGGAGGCCAAGGACTCCTATACCCGACGCCACAGCCGGCGGGTAACCGACTTCAGCGTGCTGACCGCCCAAACCATGGAGCTGGGCCTGGATTTGATCGAATCCATTAGATTCGCCGGATACCTGCACGATATAGGCAAGATCGGCATAAAAGACTCCGTGCTCCTCAAGGAATCACGGCTGACCGATGAAGAGTATGAACATATCAAAAAACACCCGGTTATCGGCGAGTCCATCATCAAGGATCTGGATTTGACCATCCATGAACGGTCCATCATCCGGCATCACCATGAGCGCTGGGATGGGAAGGGCTATCCGGATGGCCTGGGAGCAGAAGACATCCCCCTGGCCGCCCGCATCGTAGCGGTGTCCGATGCGTTTGATGCCATGACCACCAACCGGCCCTACCGGCAGGCCAAAAGCCGCCAGGAGGCAGTGATGGAACTCCAAGCCTGCGTCAATACTCAATTCGATCCGGAAGTGGTAAGTGTCTTTTTGAAGATGCTTACCCGGTATCATCCGGCGTGATCCAGCCCAATCCCTGAACAAAGGCCTGATGCCGATTTGCGATCAAAACCGCCCATAACTCTTATTGCTTATCGGCCGGGCATGAGCATATTTTTAACCCGCCCGCGTAACAAAGGACATTATTTCGGCTGTTGCCACCGGCTTTTTGATTTCGGAAAATTCCTTGGGACCTTTTTCCCGCTCTGGTATGATAATCAGAGGTGTTATGTCCTAGAAGCGAGGGGGAGTTCTTCCAATCTTTTTCCATGCAGCTCTCTGGCAGTCTGCGGGAAAAGCGTCGCCGGCAACCTTAATTTACCCCTCGAATATTTATTTGAGGCATGTCCAGAAGAGATATGGGAGAATAAAAAGCCATGCCAGAAGAATCCTCCAACGGACGGAGCTTTTTCAGAACGCCGGCCAAGTTGACCGTGCATTATGGCCCGGACACTACCCAAGCCCGCCGGATCATGGCCATGGACGCAGAGATATGGGAAACCCAGACGGAATTGGAGTCCGCCGCCCGTCAAGTAGTGGAGGACGGGACCGTAAGCGACAGCCTTAAGCCTCTTTTGAATGTAATTCTATGGATGGATTTTAAGATAGATTTAATCCTGCATCATCTGCGCACCAACGAGATGATGTCGCATTTTCCTCACGTGGAAACCACCACTGACATCTCGGGGTCGGGCTTTGGCCTCCGGCCTGGTAGCGGGCTCAAGCCGGGCACGCGGATAGTATTGACCATGAATCTGCCCGATGCTCCCAGCCGGCCTCTTTTTGCGGTGGGGGAGGTCGTGCGGTGTGATAATGTCGAGGTAGGGGAGCACGCGGCGGCAGTCCAATTTCTTGATATCTCCGAGGCCGACCGCGAGCGCCTTATACGCTTTACCTTTCGCCAGCAGAGGCGGGAATTGGCCCGCCGGGCCGGAGAAACAAAAGATTGAATCAGCATGCCATTTTTTCGCCGCCGGTGATTGAGGCCCTGCTGCGCAGGGAGCGGTTGGCCTTGGTGGGACGCCTGTTGGCCGGGGTGGTGCACAACATTTCCAGCCCCATGCAAATGATTGTCTTGCCGTTGGACCGCATGGAGATGGATCTGGCCAAAGGGGAGACCCCCCAACTGACCAAGTATTGGCCTCATCTCAAGCAGGGGACGAGCAAGCTGTTAGCCGAGTTGGAGCTTCTGGGCTCCAAGGTACTCGGCCTACAGGATTTGGAGCCTCGGGAAATAGACTTGGCGGAAATAGCCCAGGAGCAACTGGCTTTCTGGCGGGCGGACATGTTCTTCAAGCACCAGGTGGAACTCGCCTGTGATCTGCATCCGGGCCGCGCCCAGGTGCAGGCCGCCTACGCCGACGTGGCCCTGGCCTTTAACGCCCTGGTGGCCAATGCGGTGGAATCTTTGGAAGCCGCCAAGCAAACCGACCTGAGAATCAAAGTGCACGATGAAAATGGACAGAACGGTTTGGTGGTGGAAGATAGCGGCCCCGGACCGGAAGCATCCTTGACTCAACACATGTTCGAGCCTTTTGTGGGAAACAAAGGTCGCAACCACGACGGGCTGGGGCTGTTTCTGGCCAGGGAAGCCCTTTCCCGCTGGGGAGGAGAGCTTCTTTGGAGGTCTGGCCCTCCGGCCGGTTTTTACATCATTTTTCCAGCCACGGCTTAATGAGCGGTGAACATGTCTGATGCTGGGACATCTCCTATCCAGGACGGTCCCGCCAAACGGTGGAAGGGCTGAACGCTCAGCGACTGGCAAAGGTTGACAAATCTGGTTTTTGCCGAATCGAGGGCGCACGGGACATGATGCCTTCGCACATTATCTTCAAATCAAAATATTGCCATGACCATGTACCGTTTTGATGAACTGGTGGACCAGTTAGGCGATCCCGAGCCGGGCCTGCGGCGGCAGGCGGCGGAGGCCTTGGGGGAGTTGGGTGACCAGCGGGCAGTTCCGGTCTTGGTGGAGCGATTGGCTGATGGGGATCCCTTGGTAGAAGGCGCCGTGGTGGAGGCCCTGGCCAAGACGGGCGGACGAGAGGTAGCCGCCCGTATGGTGCCGCTTTTGGGCGTGGAACAAGCCGGCTTGAGAAATCGGGCCAAAGATCTTCTGCGGCGTCTGGCCGCAGAGGCCCCTGATCTTATCCTGCCCCTTTTGGACGACCACGATCCAGATCTGCGCATCTTTGCGGCTGAACTTCTGGAAGTGGTGCCCACGCCCGGGGCGACCAAGGCCCTGATCAAGGCCCTTAAAGACCCCGACGCCAATTTGCGGGCGGCGGCCGCCCTGAGCTTGGGCCGGCGTAAGGATCCCGCGGCCCTGCCCGGCCTCATCCAATTGCTCACGGACGATGAATGGGTGCGCTTTGCGGCGATAGAGGCTTTAGCCGAGCTGGGTGAACCAGCGGCGGTGGAGCCTCTTTTGGCGGCCATGGAAGAAGGCTCCGATCTGATTAAGACCCGCATTGCCACGGCCTTGGGCCAATTCGCCGACTCCAAGGCCGCGGGATCCCTGCTTGGCGCCCTTAAGCAAGCCGAGGGCCCCTTACTTAACGCCATTGTGGGATCCTTGCTGAAGATAACGGGCGCGCAGATTCTGCCCAGTTTGGATGAGGAATTGCGGGGCAAGGTCGCCGCCAGCCTGATTCAGGCCCTTAAGGACCCCGCAGAGCAGATCAAGGCTGAAGCCCTTTTGGGATTGGGGGTTTTGAAGAGCACCGCTTCGATAGGGGCCATCTTGGATTCGGCCCGGCAGCCCGTTTCGTCTGAGACGCTGGAGCTTATCAAAATGACCTTAACCGCCATTGGCGAGACGGAGCCCCTGGTGAAGGCGGCGTGTGATGCGGACCCTCAAGTAGCGGAGTTGGCGGCCAACGTGCTGGGGCGTTTAGGGGGAAAAGCCGCTCAGAGGGCCCTTTTACAGACCTTGGGCCATCCCGAGCCGACCGTGCGCCGGCAGGCGGCCTGGGCTTTGGGCGAGATCGGGGCCAAGGAGGCTCTTTCCGCCTTGGAAGCGGCCCTCCATGATCCCGCACAGATGGTAATCCTGGAGGCGGCGCATGCCTTGGGCCGGCTGGGGGAATCCAGGGTGGTGCCGGCGCTGGCCGGACTTTTAAAGCACTTCGACACGGACATACGCCAACGCGGATGGGAAGCGCTTATCGCCATAGGTTCGGATGAGGTGCGCAATTTGTTCATTGCAGGCCTGAAAAGCCCCGACGCCATTTATCGGGAGCTATGCGCGGGCGGTTTGGCCCGTTTGGGCCCCGGGACGGGAATGGACATCCTCTTGTCGGCAACCAAGGACCCCGAGCCCAGGGTGCGGGCCAAGGCCGCGGAGGCCTTGATAGCCTTAAGCGGGGAAAAGGCCCTACCCACCCTGGAGCAGGTGCTGGCGGACCCCGACGTGGAGGTGCGGGCCGGTTTGGTGCGTGCGCTCTGTGGACGAAAAGAGCCAGCGCTCATCCGCTTGTTGTTAAAGGCACTCAAGGACGACCAAGTCTCCATATGCCAGGAAGCCGTCCAATGCCTGGGGAGGATGCAAGAGATCCAGGCATTGGAACCCTTGTTGGAAATTCTGAGGGAAAATCCGCCTCCCGGGCTTACCATAGCCGCTGCCAGGGCTTTGGGCGCTATCGGGGCCGCGGAGGCCTCGGGGCAATTGCTGACCCTGCTCGGTGAGCAGGACCCCCGGGTACGGGCCGCGGCTGCGGAAGCCCTGCAGCAAATTGAAGGCGGCTATCCTTTAACCTAGGCCGGATATTCAAAGAAGGCCAAACGTTAGGCGGATAAATCACAAGTTATGTGCGTTACCGGCGCAAGCAGGCGCTTATGGGCAAGGCGACCGGCAACGTGGCATCAAGGTGTCCGGTGCCGCACGCCCAACTTTCCTGAAATATCCGCGCTGATAAATAATTTCCCGGCTGCCTATCCCGCCTAGGCGGGTTTATGCTAGAGTTATAGCAAGGTCTTTGTTCACGGACTTGAATTTTTTGTTAGAATCGTTGAATAATAATATGGCTGCTGGCATGAAGGATGCGGTTCTAGCTAGGCAAAGGTAAACAAATGCCCGCCACCATTCTTTTGGTAGACGATTCACGTACCATCCAGGACCTGTTCAGAATTGGCCTCGCCAAAGAAGGATTTGTGGTAATCACCGCCGGCGATGGCCTTGAAGGGTTGGAAAAACTTTCCCAGAATTCCGTGGATGTGGTGATCGCGGATGTCAATATGCCCCGCATGGACGGCATTAGATTCGTTGTTTCCCTGCGCGAAAAGAAGGATTGGGCCCAGCTTCCCGTAATCATGCTCTCCACCGAAAGCGGAACGCATGACTACCAGCAGGCAGCCGAGGCGGGGGCCGATCTTTATCTGACCAAACCCATTTCACCGCAACTATTGGGCGAACACGCCAAAAGGCTTTTGATGGAAAAAGCTCGGAGCGCCTAGCCGAGCCCCAAAAGCAGACCGCCGCGGTAGACCAAAAGCGCAATAAAATAAGCCACGCTAGTATTGAAGGCCACGGCAAAAAGGGCCCAGCCCCATTTGCCGGTTTCTTTTCTTATCATGACTACGGTGGCGAAGCAGGGTGCGTACACCATCACGAAAATCATAAAAGCAAAGGCCTTAAGTGGACTCCAGCCAGGCTCCTTGGCCAACCGCGAGGAAAGCCCCGCCGAATCGGAAGGGTCCGCCGCCCCCAGGCTGTAGGCGGTGCCCAAGGTGGAAACGATAACCTCCTTGGCCGCGAACCCCCCCACCAAAGCAACGTTGGTACGCCAGTCAAAACCCAAGGGGCCGCTCAACCAAGTTAGGGTCTGACCCAGCTGGCCGGCTGCGGTGCCGGCCAATTCGGCTTTGGCTCGTTCGGCCCGCAGTTGATTCTTGACCTTCTCGCTGGAGGCCGCGTCTATCCGCTTTTCAAAATCGGCCGCCTGGCGAGGAGGCAGACCGGGAAAGGTCATGAGCGCCCACATCAGAATGCTCACCCCTAAAATCAAGGTGCCGGCCTTTTTCACATAATGCCAGGTGCGCTCCCAGGTGTGGATGAAAAGGCCTTTGAAGGTGGGAAGGCGGTAAGGGGGCAATTCCATCACAAAGGGCGACTGCTCCCCCCTGAGCACGGTTGAGCGTAAGACCAGGGCGGCCAGAAGAGCCAGGCACCAGGATATGATGGTGAGGGCGAATAAGACTTGCGCCTCTTGTCGGCCAAAAAAGGCGGCGGTCAAAACAGCGTAGATCGGCAGCTTGGCACCGCAGTTCATGAAGGGCACCGCCAGGATGGTGGCCAGCCGGGCCTGGGGGTCCTTCAAGGTACGGGTGGCCATGACCGCAGGCACCGCGCAGCCGCCGGAGATGCCCCCGCCCACGATCAGGGCCATGACGCTGTTGCCGTGCAGGCCGAACATCCTGAGCAAACGGTCCATG
>ENA-OSEO01004156-OSEO01004156.1-sediment-metagenome-genome-assembly--contig:-NODE-4156-length-15725-cov-3.641168_pt1 | contig 15725 bp, 12 predicted proteins | sample MGYA00237883_ERZ534232 | MGnify/ENA metagenome assembly ERZ534232 | reverse complement strand
GTGACCGCCGTGCTGGGCAACGCGAATCTCGCCATGCTGCTTTCGGCGGCCATAGCCCTGTACGTCCTGTGGCGGCAGCGCCGGCCCACCCGCGAACAGATGGCGGGGATCGTCGAGAGTTCCCTCATGAGCGCCGGAGTAATCATCCTCATCACCTCGGCCGGCGGGGCCTTCGGGGCCATGCTCAAAACCGCCGGTATCGGCGACGCCATCCAGACCCTCATGATGGGCTCGGCCGGCGGTCAGCCCGGCGTGCGCAACGTCTACGGGCGGAGCGTGACCATGCACGGGAACCCGGTCGCGCTGGGCATGATGCACCGTGTGTTCCGGATCGAAGCGGCGGACTGGCGTGGTATGGGTGTGGTTCCCGGCAGCGGGTTGGGGTTTCGAGATGAGTATGCGCGGTTCGACGCCATGCGGGCTTTTCCAGTCGAAGTGCCAACACCGGTCGAACATACCGGCTGCCGTTGCGGGGAGGTATTGCGTGGGGTGCTATTGCCTACTGACTGTCCGCTATTCGGCAAAGTCTGCGACCCGGCGCACCCCGTCGGCCCGTGTATGGTTTCGGCAGAGGGTGCGTGCGCGGCCCACTACCAGTATCGCGCCGAGCCCTTGTAGAGATGCGCTATCTCGCGCCTCTACCCCACCAAATACTAATGAGAAGCGAGCTATGATGGACGACAAGATTCTGTTGGCTCACGGTAGCGGCGGTCAGACTGGTCACCGGTTGGTGAGCGATTTCTTTGCACGCTATTTCGACAACGCGTGGCTGGCGAAACTGGACGATGCCGCGGTTTTCGTATTGCCGGCCACTGACGGCGAGACTCGGCTGGCACTGACCACCGACAGCTACGTGGTACAGCCGGTGTTCTTTCCAGGCGGGGACATTGGCAAGCTGGCAATATGCGGTACCGTGAACGACCTCGCGGTGATGGGCGCCCACCCGTTGTACCTCACCGCCGGGTTCATCATTGAGGAGGGCTTCCCGCTCGCCGATCTGGAACGCATCGTCGAATCGATGGCACGGACAGCCCGAGAGGCCGGCGTCTACATCGTCACGGGCGACACCAAGGTCGTCGAACGCGGCAGCGCGGATGGTGTGTTCATCAATACTGCGGGTGTGGGTGCTCTTCCGGCAGGTGTGCATTTGTCCGGAACCGCAGTAAGACCGGGTGATGCGCTCATCCTCAGCGGTTCAATCGGCGATCACGGCATGGCGATCATGAGCCAGCGAGACGGGCTGCGCTTCACCAGTCCACTGCAGAGCGATTGCGCGCCGCTGAACGGCCTCATCGCCGCGATGCTGGCAGCCTCCAGCAATATTCACTGCATGCGTGATCCCACGCGCGGTGGCCTCGCAACGACGTTGAATGAGATCGCTGCCAGCTCGGACATCGGTATTGAGATCGAGGAAGAGCGCATTCCGATCAAAGGCGAGGTGAGCGGTGTGTGCGAAATGCTGGGGCTCGATCCGCTGTATGTCGCCAACGAAGGGAAACTGGTCGCGTTCGTCGCAGCCGAGGACGCTGGCGCTGTGTTGCAAGCGATGCGCCTCCACCCATACGGGCGTGAAGCTCGGATCATCGGACGCGCCCACGATAGCCATCCGGGCCGCGTCGTGTTGCGGACAATCCTCGGCACGCACCGCATCGTCAACATGTTGACCGGCGATCAATTGCCGCGCATCTGTTGAACTTGTCAGCGGGACAGAGGACATACCGCCTTGACACGCGCACGGTTTTCACGTAAATTGATCTCAGTAAATGCGCCGGGGCTGGTACCATCGCTCTGCGGTAAATCGAGAGTGGGTTTTCGCCAAGGCTGTGCGGTCGGTAGCACAAGAAGAAGGGAGTTCTTCAGATGTTTATTGCCAATACCCTGGGGTTCTTTGCGGTGTTGTTCTGGATCGTGTTGGGTGTCTACGTAATAGCCATTCTGCTGCGACGTTCGCGCGGGGATAACATCAAGATCTCGCTGGTGCTCGTCGCCATTCTGCTGGTACTCGCTGTCTTCTCCAGCACACTGAGCGCGGGCTTGGTCGTCGTCGATGCCGGACAAGTCGGCGTCGTCTTCAACTCATTCACCGGCACCAAAGATACGCCGCTGTACCCAGGCATTCACTTCATCATGCCTTACATCGACACCGTCTACCGCTACAATTCGATGGAACAGGTCTACACGATGAGCATGATGCGCGATGAGGGGCAATTGGCAGGCGACGATTCGTTGTGGTCGCCTACCGCCGAAGGACTCCAGGTCGGTATCGATTCGTCTACCCGTTACAAGATCGATCCAGCCAAAGCGGCGTTCATCCACAACAACCTGCGCGACTACAATAACATTCTGGTGCGGCCAGCCATCCGCTCCATCGTCCGTCTGCACGTCTCCCAGTATACGGTGACCGACGTATATGGCGCGAAGCGAGCGGAGATTCAGGCCAAAATCGAGCAGGTATTGCGTGAACGTTTCGAGAGTTCCGGCCTGTTGCTGCTCGCGTTCGATATCCGTAACGTCAACTTCACCGAAGAATACGCCCGCTCAATCGAGCAGAAGCAGATCGCTCAACAGCAGGCCGAGCAGATGCAATTCGTGCTGGACAAGCAGAAGAAAGAAGCCGAGCGCATGCGTGTCGAAGCTGCCGGCTTCAAGGATTCCGCCGTCATCCGTGCCGAGGGCGAGGCCCAGGCATTGAAACTGGTCAGCCAGGCTCTGGCGGACAATCCCAGCCTGTTGACTTACCGTTACATCGAGAAGCTCGCCCCAAATTTGCGGGTCATGATGCTGCCCAGCAATGCGCCATTCATGTTGGACATGAGCAATATCGACGCACTCGGGAATGCACAGACAGATGAGCCGGAGCCAGTCAGCGAGACCAGTGCACTCACGCCCACGCCCGCCGCGGAACTGCTGTTCGTGCCCACACCAGGCATCCCCTGACCAGCGGTATGCCCAAAGCAGCGAAAAGAGTCCCTCAACTGGCAACTCGTTCATTACAGCCGCTGGGAGGCCAGTGCGGTTCGCTGTGGCCGCGCCCAATATCACAACACAGGGTCTCTTAGCGCACCGGACAAGAGACCCTGCATGCAAAAACCGCCAACCGGATTTATCCCCGCCTCCCATGTTACTTGCTCGCCCCTGGATAAGATGATATAATCAGCATACTTCATGACTGAGAGGTGATCGGATGAGTCTCACGCGCGTGGAAGTGGAGCACATCGCCGAGTTGGCACGCCTGGGTTTGACTGAGGATGAAAAGGAACTATTCGCCGGACAGCTTTCGGCCATTCTGGATTACTTTCAAGTTCTGGATCAGCTCGATACCGCAGATGTCCCTCCCACAATGGCCGCGGTCCCGCAGACGAACGTGATGTTCGCAGACGAAGTGCAGCCATCGTCTCCACGTGAAGACATCCTGGCCAATGCGCCCGACACAGTGGATGGCTATTTCCGCGTGCGTGCCGTGTTGGAGTGACAGAGCTATTCGCACACCTCTGTTTCTGAAACCACCTGGGAGGAGATGTTGGATCTTTATCATCTGACCATACACGAAGCCGCCGACTCGCTGCAGAAGGGGGACATCTCGTCGGGCGAGTTGACCCATGCCGTGCTGGACCGCATCGTCGCAGTCGACAACGATGTCCGTGCCTATCTCACGCTGATGCCCGAAGCTGCTTTGGAACAAGCCAGCCGTGCGGACACAAAGCTCGTCGCCTGGCGAAAGAATGGTCGGCGGGAGGAGCTGCCCGCCCTGTTAGGGATCCCCCTGGCGATTAAAGACATCATTTGTGTGCAGGGAGCGCCAACTACCTGCGGCTCAAGAATTCTCGAGAACTTTCATTCGCCGTTCAACGCGACGGTGGTCGACAAGTTGCTCCACTGCGGCGCGGTGATCGTTGGCAAAACCAACACCGATGAGTTTGCGATGGGCTCTTCGACCGAGAACTCAGCGTTTTTCACCACACACAACCCGTGGGACCTTGCTCGTGTGCCGGGTGGGTCGAGCGGAGGCAGCGCAGCAGCCGTCGCCGCCGATGAGGCGTTCGGAGCTTTTGGGTCGGATACGGGCGGCAGTGTACGGCTCCCGGCCAGTTTCTGCGGCATCGTTGGGATGAAGCCTACCTATGGGCGCATTTCGCGCTATGGACTGGTTGCCTTCGCTTCATCGCTCGATCAAATCGGGCCCTTCGGCAAGGATGTGACCGATTGTGCGTTGCTGTTACAGGCGGTCAGCGGGTATGACCCGAAGGACTCGAACTCTATCAATGCCCCGGTCCCCAATTACGCTGCCGAGCTGTCTAAAGGGGTGAAAGGGCTGCGCGTAGGCATCCCCGGCGAGTTCTTCGTCGAAGGGCTCGAGCCCGAGGTCGAGAAGACTGTGAGGGAGGCCATCGATACGTTGGCCGCTCTGGGAATGGATGTGAAGGAGATTTCGCTCCCGCACACCGAGTACGGTGTGCCGACGTACTACCTGATTGCACCCGCCGAAGCCTCGGCCAACCTGGCACGCTATGACGGTGTCCGCTACGGGTACGCCGCGCCGGATGCAACCGATATGTGGGACGGTTTCTTCCGGAGCCGTGCCCAGGGGTTCGGACAAGAGGTCAAGCGACGTATCATGTTGGGGACTTACGCATTGTCCGCAGGCTATTACGACGCTTACTATTTGAAGGCCCAAAAAGTCCGGACGCTAATCAAACAGGATTTCGAACGGGCCTTTGAGGAGGTCGACGTCATCGTCACTCCCACCTCACCATTTGTCGCCTTCAAGATTGGCGAGAAGATAGAGAACCCACTGCAGATGTATCTCAGTGATGTGTTCACAATTACGCTGAATCTGGCAGGATTGGGCGGCATGTCGGTCCCCTGCGGTTTCGTCGATGGCCTGCCAGTCGGGATGCAAATCCTCGGCGGCCCACTGGCTGAGGATATCGTCCTGCGCGTAGGCTACGCCTACGAGCAGGCCACGGGTTGGCACTTGCTCCATCCGCCGTGTTGATACTGCGACGCTCAACCTGCGTTGCTATCACGCATTACGCGATATGCCGAGAAAGGATAGTGAACCATGAAAGTTGTCATACCGTTGGCAGGCTTTGGAACGCGCCTGCGACCGCACACGTATACAAAGCCTAAGCCGCTCGTCAATGTCGCCGGCAAGCCCGTACTGGGACACATCCTCGACAAACTACAAGGACTCGCTATCGACGAAGTAGTGTTTATCGTAGGTTATCTGGGAGAACAGATTGAGGAATATGTGACCTCCAACTACGATTTCCCCGCCCGCTACATCGAACAGAAGAAATTGCTTGGGCAGGCCCACGCGCTCTATCTGGCACGTGACGTGCTCTCCGGACCACTCGTCATCATTTTTGTCGATACCATTTTCGATGCAGACCTGAGCCTGCTGATGGACGAACAGGCGGATGGCGTGATTTACGTCAAAGAGGTCGAGGACCCGCGCCGTTTCGGTGTCGTCGTCGTGCGCGATGGTTACATCGCGCAATTGATCGAAAAACCTTCGGAGATGGAGAACAACCTGGCGGTGATCGGACTGTATTACATCAAGGACTCTCAGTTCCTGATGCGCTGTGTTGCCGAGCTCATCGAGCGCGATATCAAGACCAAAGGAGAGTACTTTCTGGCGGATGCCTTGCAGATCATGATCGACGAAGGGGCCAGATTCCGCGCCGAGCGCGTCGACGTGTGGGAAGACTGCGGTAAACCGGAAACAGTCCTGCAAACCAATCGCTATCTGTTGCGGAAATCGGGAGGTCAAACCGGTCATCTGGACAATTCGGTGGTCATCCCCCCGGTCTACGTTGCCGAAAACGCCCAGGTTTCGGACTCTGTGATCGGCCCGTACGTCACGATCGCCGAGAATAGCATTGTACGGCGCTCGATCATTCAAGATAGCATTGTCAACAAGGGCGCATTGATCGAAGACGCTATGTTGGCGGATTCCTTGATTGGCGACAACGCAATGGTCCGCGGGACTTTCGAGCGGCTCAATGTGGGTGACTCCTCGCAAGTGGATCAAAGATGCAATGGCGAATACTGAGGAATGTCAGGTTGAGTGCTATGCGGGACACCGCTACGCGCAAGAACCGCGTGCGTTTGTCTGCCGGGGAACGCGACACCTGATCGAGCAAATTCGAGATTCTTGGCGCTCTCCACAGGGCTGGGGATTTGTCGTCTGCACGACCGACCGCCGTCGTTTCACATTGAACTATGATGAAGCGCGGGATGTCTGGACGGTGGCCGCCGCCGACGTACTGGGCTGAGCGCGATCAGTCATTTCGCCACATCAGGCCCGTCCGGAGAGCTAACCGAGCGGCACAGCCCCGCGGGCTGTGCTTATTCATTTTCTGTGGTAATCGGACATGGTGACCGGACGATGAACATCCTGTTGATCGAACCCTATTATACCGGGTCGCATCGCGCCTGGGTGGATGGCTATGTCCGGCACAGCCGCCACCAGGTGGAGGTGCTGTCCCTGCCAGGTCGATTTTGGAAGTGGCGCATGCACGGCGGTGCAGTCACGTTGGCCCAGCGCTTTCGCAAGCGTGGTGTACGTCCGGACCTGATTCTGTCCACGGACATGTTGGACCTGACCACGTTTCTCGCGCTGACGCGGGATTTGACACATCACGTTCCAGTGGCGCTCTACTTCCATGAAAACCAGTTGACTTATCCCGTGCGCCAGGGAGAGAAACGGGATCTGCACTATGGGTTTATCAACTACGCCAGTGCGTTACTGGCAGACGCGGTGTTCTTCAATTCCACCTATCACCTGGAGACCTTCTACGATGCCCTGCCGCGCTTGCTGAAGCATTTCCCGGATTACAACGAATTGCGCACCATCGTTACGTTGCGTGACAAGTCGAGTGTGCTGCCTCTAGGGCTGGACCTGCGCCGTCATGATCGTTTTCGCGACAGGTTCAGGCGACCGGAGCTGCCCACGATCGTATGGAACCACCGGTGGGAATACGATAAGAACCCGCAACAATTCTTCAAAGCCATCTACACGCTGCGCAAGATGGGAGTGGAGTTCAATCTGATCCTTCTGGGGGAGAGTTTCCGAGTCAAGCCCGAGGAATTTCTCGAGGCACGCTTACGGCTCGGCGCTGACATAATTCAGTTTGGCTATGTCGAGGATTTCGCCACCTACAGCTCGTGGCTGTGGGCGGGTGATCTGTGCATCAGCACGGCTCACCACGAATTCTTCGGAGCCGCAACGGCGGAAGCAATCTATTGCGCCTGTCACCCGCTGCTGCCAAGCCGGCTGGTATACCCGGACCTGATCCCCGAACACCTGCACTCCCTCTGCTTGTACGAGAGTTTTGGAGAACTGGTCGTGCGCGCACGCGATTTCCTGCAAGGCGACCGCCCCGCTTCCGGTAATGGCCGCGCACTCCGCGAGCACATCGCACAATTCGATTGGTCAGAGATGGCACCGCTCTACGACCGGCGATTGGAGAACGTCGCCAACGCCTGACCGGATTGGACTGCACGCGACCGACCTGCTCAACAGAAAAGACGCGCCGGCGCCCTCTCGGATGGCGCATCTCTCCATATCCAACGAATCACCGTTAGCAGCCTCTCGATCAGGCACGGTCCCGGTAGAATTGGTCCCATTCCTCCCTGGTTGGAAGAGACGGTTGAGCGCCGAACCGGGTTGCAGCAAATGCGCCGGCCGCGTTACCGCGCGACACCGCTTCTGCGAGAGACGCTCCTTCCCCCAGAGCGACGGCAAATCCGGCAACGAACGCATCGCCCGCCGCGGTGGTATCCACCGGCTGAATCTTAAAGGCGGGGAAATTCCGATTCCCCGCAGCGGAACACAAAAAGGCACCACGCTCGCCCAGCGTCAGAATTACCGTGCCGACTCCAATGTGGCGCAAATGCTCGGCAGCCTGTTCGATCTGGCTGTCTGTTTCCACGGGAAGACCGGTCAGCAGACCGGTTTCGGTCTCGTTCGGCACCAGCACATCGACGTAGCGTAGCAACTCTTTGGAAAGGGGCTGGGCAGGGGCCGGGTTTAGGATTGTGGTCACGCCATGAGCTTTGGCCAGCTTCAACGCCGCCTCGACGACCGGTAAGGGTGACTCAAGCTGGAACAACACTGAATCGGAACGGGCAATGGTCTGCCGCGCGGACTCGATGTCCTCAACCGTAAGCTTCATATTCGAGCCAGGTGCTAGAACGATGTTGTTCTCTCCGGAATCCTCAACCGTGATCAGCGCAATGCCGGTAGGCGCCGTGGTATCCCGTTGCACGAAATCGTGATTCACATTCACCGAATCCAAATTCGCCAGGAGAGCCCGGCCAAAATCGTCCTCTCCGACCCGACCGACCATGCTGACCTCGGCACCCAGCTTTGCAGCCGCGACAGCCTGATTGGCTCCTTTGCCGCCTGGGATCGTGTGGAAATCACTCCCGATGATCGTCTCGCCCGGTTTCGGTATGCGCGGTGTGCGAACGACCAGGTCCATGTTCAAGCTGCCGACTACGGTAATACGCGCCACCCCGACCTCCTTATCGTTACATCCGGACTCAACCCGACACAGCTGATTCTAGCATAACCGCCTGAGGAGGGCAAGTGCTCGTCACCGAGCAAGATTTGACAGTTTCACACGCAGATGGTAACATAATTAACCCGAGTAGTATTCTTTCAGGTAAGGGAAGATTTGCATGGCCGATAATGTTTGTCCATACCTTGGATCTGTGGACGATCCCATGAGCTGTACGACCCACGCATCCGAGGATAATTTATGTTATGCCACCGGCAACGGTGAGGTGGTTTCAAAGTCACAACAGAAGAAGTTCTGTCTCGGTGGGAAATTGGCAGTGTGTACCCGCTTTCCGGCTGATCCGGCCCTCAGCATGGTCAGAGAGGCAGCAGATACGCTATCACCAGGTCAACCAGCTGAGCCTGAATTCGAAGATGAACTGGAATACGAGGTGGAAGAAGTTCCGGTCGCCTTTGCAGCGACCAGCGGGGTGGAAAGCGACAGGCCGGATGATACGGACGAAGGATACGTCGAGAAAGAATTGGACTTCGCAGACATCCCCGTAGTTGCCGAAAGAATGTCTGCGAGAGCCGGAGATGAACCGGTCAGGCGTGAAGTGGCCGCCGAAGGTGATCCTTTCGGGCTGGCGGATGCAGAGAGAGAGGACGTTCCGTTCGTTGGCGGAGCTGATGATTTCTACTTCGAGGATATAGCGCCCGAGTCAGTGAAGATCTCATCTGTGTCATCTGCGCCCAAAACCCCTGTCCAACCGGGACTGCCAAGCGAAAGTGGGAAGACCATTGCCATCCCGCCCGTTGGGACGCAGGGCAAGGAATCCTCGACGTTCACGTCGCAAGAGACTTTGGCCGGGCAGCAACTGGCAGCGCGCAAGACGCAGCAAACAGCGGCAGACGGTGCATTGCGCAGTTCCGTCGAGATCCATTCGGCTGACCGCGTGAATGGTACCCTCCCCATGTCTCCGGAATTCGGAGACGCTTCAGACTCCGTGTATGACCCGACGTTGATTCTTCCCGTCATCAAGCCGCCCATTGTGCCTCCGCGCGAGGAACCCCTACCCAGGGCAAAAAAACCGGCGGGGAACTTACCCGAGCCGGCCCTCACGCATCCGGCAAATGGCGCGAGAGTGCCAAATCGCGCCACAGCGCGGAAGAACGTGGCGGGTGTGGATCCGAATTGGCTGGCCCGGCACACGGCATCACAGGCCGTGTTGCATCAGAAGGTGGCCGGAGCAGCACGCGATGTCCAGGACAGAAACGGCGCAGGCGCTATCCCAGAGCCGATACTGCGCCCCGCAGAGATTCAGGGGCCTGTGAAACCACTGATCAGACAGGCCGGTCCCGCCGAGTCAGCGCTCCAGCGTCCGCCGGAAGCGAACACAGGTACCCGTTCCAGGACTTATCTCTACGTGTCCATGATGACGACTGTGCTTGCCCTGTTGCTGATTTGCGGCGGAGGCGCAATGGTCTACCACAGCCTGGCTGCAAGTGAGACGGAAGCGAGTCTGCCTGGCGCCGAATCACCCGCTGACCACGTAGCCATGGTGTTGACGACAACTCCCGTGGTTGAGGAATCGTTCACCGTGATCGAACCGGTTTCGACCGAAGAGCCACAAAACATCGAAATGTCGCCAGCGGTGATACCCGAAGAGACCATCACCACGTCCGTCTCGACGACTGGCGCCGCCACTGAGGTTGTCCTGGTGACTACAGACGATGGCTCGACCCCGCTGGCTTCTGATTCTTCGGAACCGACCGAAGATGCGTCCATCAAAGTCGCGCCAGAGCCAACTGAGAAACCGACCGACGAGCCGACGGCCACGCCGACACCGCAACCCAAGCCGACACGCACGCCGACATTGACCCCTACACCGACACCGGAAGACACGGCCACGCCGACCGAGACAACTACAGCGACGCCTACGCGCAAGCCCACCTCGTCTGCAACGCCGACCGGCACCGCGACGGCAACAGCTACAACCGCAAGCACAGCCACTCCGACTGCCACAGCGACGGCGACTGTTACACCGACCACCGAAAAGACAGCGACATCGACGAAAGCGGCGACGGCAACAGCCACGGCGGAACCTGTAACGGCGAAGGCATCCGCTGGCACCACCACGGCAGTATCCACGGAGGCAGTTTCGACTATTTCCACATCGACCCCTGCTGCAACCAGGGAGACCGCGAGCCCGGTGCCCACCATGCAGGCAGAGGTGGAAGCGACATCGACTCTCACTGCGACGGCCACGCAGCAACCTACCACGACACCAACCGCCACGGAGACGTTGCCGGCGCAGCCTGCTGAAACGACGTATGAAGTATATCAAATCCAGGAGGGAGACAACCTCTATAGCATCGCCCTGCAGCATGGCCTGGAACTAAGCGCACTTATCGAAGCAAATCCGGAGTTGGAGGGCGCTCTCTTGAGCATCGGTCAAGAGGTCAAGATCCCGATCGGCGAGATAACGGAGCCCCCTGCGGATACGCCGGTACCAACTGCGACGGAGTCACCGACGCCAACCGAAACACCGGTCGTGACGACAGCGATGAAAACCGTTGCCATTCAGCCAGGTGACACCTTATACGTGCTCGCGAGCCAGTACGATGTCTCCGTCGACGTCCTGCTGCAAGCGAACCCTGGCTTGAACCCTCAGCAACTTCGGATCGGTCAGGAGATTAACGTGCCAGAGCCGGGTGCGACATTGGCGCCGACTCCGAGCGCTACTCCGACTCCGACCGCAACAGTACCAGGCCCACAGGTCCACGTGATCGAATCCGGAGATAGCCTGCTGGAAATCGCCAATCTGTACGGCGTTACTGTCGATGAGCTCATGCTGGCCAACCCTGACGTCGACCCACGGCGGATGGCGATTGGACAGGAAATCCAGATTCCGCGAGCCGGAGAGGTCCCCGTGCAAGAAGCGCCCGCTATGGGAACGTTGGAAACCGTGCTGGCGGTTCCGAAACGCATCAGTGCTCCAAGCATCGGTCTGGATGCTGAAATCGTCGCGATTGACTCGCGCCAAGAAACGCAGGATGGCATCGAGCTGACGCGCTGGGACGAACCGGTTAACGCAGCAGGATTCCACAGCGATTCGAGATACCCCGGGCAAGGTGGGAACATCGTGATATCCGGGTATCAGAACAGTAACGGAGAGGTCTTCCGGCACATCGTCGATTTCGAGAAGAACGCGGAGATTACCGTGGCAGCCGGAGATAATTCCTATACGTATCGCGTCGACCAGGTACTCATTCTGCCACACTCGCAGGCCACCGCCGAGAAGCAACTCCAGAACGAAAAGTGGCTGGCGGAGACACCAGAAGAGCGTCTGACCTTGATCTCTTACTGGCCCTACGAGAATGCTACGCACCTGGTGATCGTGGTGGCAAAGCCGGCAATCGATTTTTGAGCCATACGCCGGCAGAATGACCTTAGCGATCAGGGCGCGCCTCAGCTTTCAGTTCCTGGCTGAGGCGCGCCCATTCATTCAGGCTCAGGGTTTGGGCTCTGCGCGAAGGCTCGATATCGCACCGCAACAGGGCTCTCCGGACCATGTCTCCGTTCATTGCCAGTGCGTGAGCGAGGACATTGTGCAACTGCTTGCGCCGCGCGGAAAAGCCCGCTCTGACCACCGCAAAGAACCAGGCAGTGTCATCCACGGCAACAGTAGGTCCCTCGGCCAGATCAACCCGTAACACGGCAGAGTCCACTTTGGGTGCAGGATAGAAGGCACCCGCCGGAATGCGCGCAACGATTCTGGGTATACCGTACAATTGCACGCTCACTGCCAGGATACTCATGTCCCCGGGTTTGGCGACAATCCGCCGCGCAACTTCCTCCTGAACGGTCACGATCAGGCAGGAAGGTTGCGGACTGGCCTCGAGCAGATGGCGCAGTACCGCAGAGGTGATGTAGTACGGAAGATTAGCAACCACCTTGTAGGTTTCGCCAACACTCAGACGCAAACGGTCTGCCAGGTCTTCTGCGAACAGCGCCAGGATGTCACCCTGTATGATCTCGAGGTTCCGCGCATCACCGAGCACGTCCTGTAGCAGGCCGATCATATTCGGATCGATCTCCACCGCCAATACGCGGCGAACGCGCTCGACCAGCAGGCGCGTCAACGTCCCTGGACCGGGACCGATCTCCAGAACGATATCCTCTGCAGTCAGGTCCGCCGCAGTGACGATACGTTGCAAAGCGGCGTCGTCCACGAGGAAGTTCTGTCCCAACCCTTTGCGCGGTCGCAGCCCAGACCTCTGTAACCAGTCGATCACGTCCCGTCGCGTCTTCAACGATCACCGTCCTTCTCTCGGCCAATTCGGCAGTACCCAACGAATCTGGTCCCGCGACGGAGGATTTCCTAACAGATAAACGTCAACCCACCGGTACCACATGACCAGGTCATCATCACTATACCCCAAATCGACGCGCCGGCCCGTTATGCCTCCGCCGGTATCCGCTGCTTTTCCCGTGCCATACCCCGGCACGTAGAGCGAGGTGTTGAGCGCGATCACTTTGGGGTCCACGGCCACCACGCCACGATCGACCTGTACGCCGGTGAACGTGATCCCGTATTGTGGATGATCGGCTGATTTCCCTGACGTCGCTGCAGAGTACGAGGTAGCCAATGCCCTGATTTTTCGCCAGTAGGTGAGTCTGCCTGACTCGGTCTCCAGTTGCTGTGGAATAATCTTGGTCCCGTAGGCCATGATTTTGGTCTGTGGCTCACTCTCCAGCCATTCATCTTCCTCGCGACGTTCGACTTCCCGACCATCGTGGTAAACGACGTGGAATCGACGCTTCGAGACACCGTCCGCGCCATCTTGATCGACACGCTGGTTGTCGATCTCGATATCTTCAGCCGGCTGCCAGACGGTTTCAAAAGGGATGGTCTTTTGCTCGATCAGCGTGGCCCTGGATACCCGGCTCACACGGATCGCCATCCCGTCTTGGACAGCTGTTTCCTCCGTAGGTTGGACGAAATCGCTGCCGAACAGCGCGACACGCTGTTGTGCGAGTACATCGGATACTGTCTCGCCACGGCTGCGCGTGCTGAGAGAATAGCCATCAGCCACCAATTCGACAGACTTCGAACGCTGTAGATACACGTGCAACCCCGTCGAAACGCGGTTGCCGAGGTCAGGAGAAACGCGGTCCCCCAGGAAGACAATGATGTCGTGGTCACGCAGGGCCTCACCAATGGTCGTGGCCGTCGTGTAGATCGTCGTCGGTATCCCCCCGTCATCTACATAGAGAATCGCCGCCCTGCGGAGCACCAAACGTACCGGTGGGGGAGCAACTCGCCGCCAGAGAGGGATTTCGGCGCCAAATATGTTTCGTTCCGTTGTTCCGTCTGGGACTGGCCAAACGATGTCTTGCGGAGACGCGACACGTTCTCCGTTGACGAGAATCTCGTCATGTTCGGTGAATTGGATACCAACCTCTGCGAGGATCTCCGCCGGTGTACGCGCGTGCGTGTGGTGTGTACTCGATTGGCCATCGGCCTCGATCAGCACGGTGTGTGCTCTCTGTACTCCGATGACATCGTGAGCGTGCAGCGGCGCGTCGGCATCCGGTGTGACGATGTCGTCGACAGCCAACTGAAGGCCGGCATCGAGCAAAGCCCCTCGCACCGTCTTTTGATGGGTCACCCTGTCGTAACGATGCCCATCGAAGACGATTGTGACAGGCACACCGCTATGTTGATAGTCTTGCCACAACAACCAGAAAACGCCGAGGACGAGCAGTATTCCCAGGTATGGGAGATGCGACTGAATCACCCTGCTGGGCCATTGAGACCAATGTCTCCACGAGAAAGCGTGTTTCGGTGTTTCGTTCCGAGCCACCGTGCTACCCTTTCGGATGTCAAACTAACGCACCGGGAACCGGCAGAATAAGAAAGGGCGAGTCAAATCAACCCGCCCCCCCAATACTTCAAACCTGAAAATGGTCGTGCACCCCTCTTCGACATGAACCATCTGCCTATATGCAGCCAGCCGACTCAAGTCAGGCACTCCCGCGACACCCAAGAGATACTACTTACCGCTGCTTCCTTCCGGACCTGACGGGGTTCGTAGGCTCCTGCCGCGCAGGACCCAACTATCAATATCACTTAACCCAGATAGAGCAAAAGGCTCGATGCCTCACAGGGGAATTCGATCCCGTTATAGCGGATTACGGGTACAGGGCACCGCTAGCTCCCCACCTAGCACGACCGTGACTATGGTAACCGATGATCCGCCAAAAGTCAAGTGGCGGATCATTACCAACCAAATGCGAACGCTGGAAATCGTTGATATTCAGCACGTCTGCGGATATTGAGCCGTTAGTCGTCGCCTCGTTCACATCGCTGTTTTCGGTGTATTCCAGATCCGAAAGTGGTACCGTTTTACTGTTGTCCTTGCAATTGAACGCTGTGACGATAAGCTCGTCATAGCGGGAAACCGACCGACCTCCTATTTTGTGGAGTGGTAGAAAAGCCACTACAATGACAACAGGAGGGAAGGATGACAGACAAACGTCGAACATTTACCAAAGAATTCAAGCAGGAAGCTGTTGAATTGATGGAGGCAACTGATCGTTCGGTCAGGGAGATTGAGCGCGACCTGGATTTGCCGCGTGGTATCCTGTATCGCTGGCGGCGAGAATTTGCGAGCGCTGGCGAACAAGCTTTTCCAGGCCACGGAAGTCTCAAACCTGAGGATGAGGAGATGCGACGGCTGCGGCGCGAGAACGAGCTGTTGCGGGAAGAACGGGACATCCTAAAAAATGCGCTGGGCATCTTCTCGCAGGAGCAACGACGCTGAAATTTCGGTTCATTGAACAGCATCGGGCTGAATTCAGAATCGGTGTGATGTGTCGGGTGCTGGAGGTGTCGGTCAGTGGCTACTATGCCTGGCGCAAGCGGCCGAGTGGTTAGCGAGAAGAGACCAATCCATGGCTTGTGCAGCAGATTAAAGCGATTCATGCGCGGAGTCACAAGACCTACGGGAGTCCACGGGTGTGCGCTGAATTGCGCGCCACCAGGCAGACCTACAATCGGAAACGGGTGGCCCGCTTGATGCGGCTGCATCTTATGCAGCCCAAGCGGCGTAGGCGGTACAAAACAACTACCCAATCCAAGCATTCATATCCGCTAGCTACCAACGAGTTGAACCGTGACTTCAGTGCAGACGCTCCGAACCGCAAATGGGT
>ENA-OSEO01004155-OSEO01004155.1-sediment-metagenome-genome-assembly--contig:-NODE-4155-length-15726-cov-6.488977_pt1 | contig 15726 bp, 13 predicted proteins | sample MGYA00237883_ERZ534232 | MGnify/ENA metagenome assembly ERZ534232 | reverse complement strand
CCGAACGATATGAACGCATCTTATTGCAGCCCTTGGGCAGAGACCCCCACGGGCGGGCAGAACGCTGTTTGGTTGCGGCCGTCAGACCGCCTTGGGTTGAAGCGGGATCCTGGGGCAGCGGGGGCCTCCTCGGTAATACCCCATGCGCCCACAATGGAATCTGCTCCGCTGACGACAGTGACCTTTACAGAATCCATCCACGTGCCCTCGGGCAACCCGTCGATCCTGTCGTCCAACGGGAATATGCATGCCTGAGAGCCGGCCATTCGACGGCGCCGTGCAACTCCACGACCCGATCTCGGGCAACACTGTGAGTCGACGGCCAAATGTCCCTCTTGCAACCACCATATGGCCCCGTGACGGGAATTGCTGCTCCGTCAGCATATCGGAGCATCGGTGAAGGCTGAGGGCATATGAGCCGGCAGCTTACAGGCTTGCATCGTGATTGTCAAATCAGCGGCCTGTGCACCAGCAGTTCTCATTTTGGTAACATAGTTCTGTGGGAACGGCTTCCAGGCCGCGAAACGTCGTGGCAGGATGCCACTCTCACAGAATATGAACGCCCGATCTGCCTCATGATGAGAATGGCTGCCTTTGCACGCTTCTGCATTGAGCTTTGCGTTTGTGCAATCCAATGCATTGCAATGAAAGACCCGTGTGGGAAATGCGCTATGTTTCTGAGAGCGGCTTGGGGGAGGTCAGATACTTGTCGGGCGCATTTCAGATCTCCTCCTACGCAATGAAAGCCATGGCAGCCCTTCATATATCGCCATTAAGTTTGATCTCAATATTCAGGGGATAAAACCCTGACGGGTAAATTACGGAGTTCAGGCCTAAGCCTTTTATCTGGGGTCTTGCTCCGACCGGCAATGCTCCCCCGGTTTGTTGAGATGATACGCCATAAATGGCTCAAAGAAGGGTGTTTGGGTCCGGCCAGAAGCCTTATTCATGAGGCGTGCGACGATAGGGGCCTGGATAGAAGGATGTCTGCACAGCGAATGGCGCATGCACCTGTGGACGGATCCCGGGAAAGGTAAATTGACGCCGGCGCTTTAGACAGATCGGCCCCTGCGGTTGCGAACAGGGGCCGATCCTGAGTTGAAAGGGGCAATCAGCAAAAGGAGGTTATGCCAAGTTTGATGCCCTTTGTCAATTAAAGCAAGCAAAATACGTGCCGCCTTAGATCCAAAAGGGCATCTTTTGCCGCGTCTCCCCTTTTCAGGCGATTTATGCCGCCCTGGAGGCCTTTGCCCACATGCAGGCTGAAGAAAAAAGGCCGTGCCTGACGGCATGTTCACGTTAAAAATGAACATACGTTAACACCGATTGTGTTAACGCGTTAACCCCGCATGGCAGCGTTGGGGCTCCAGGCATTTGCGGGATGTCTATGCAGCCCATGAAAACACCCTACTTCCGAATGGTCTTTTCCACCTGAATCCCATATGCCTTCAACCGCTTCCAAAGGGTTACCCTGCTGATTCCGAGCAACCGGGCCGCATCGGATTTGTTGCCGTGGGTCTGTCTCAGGGCCTCCAGCAGGGTTTCCCTGTCGTTTGCGCCGCCTTGTGTCGGCTGACTCCGCCTGCCGCGCGATAAGGCGTGAGATCCGCCTGCAAGGGTTGCAGGCAGATGGTTCGGCAGGATCTCTTCGCCCCTGCAAAGGACAAAGGCGTATTCAATGGCGTTGATCAGCTCCCTCACATTGCCGGGCCAGTCGTGCCCGGAGAGAAGTTCCAGCGCCTCTTTGCTGATTCCGCGGATGGGCTTCTGGCTCTTGAGACGGATGCGCTGAATAAAGGCATGCACCAGGAGGGGAATGTCTTCCCGCCGCTCTCTCAGGGCGGGCAGATAAATGGGGATCACGCCGATCCGGTAATAGAGATCTTCCCGAAACCGTCCCTTGCCCATCAGCTGGTGCAGATCCTTGCTGGTGGCAGACAGAACCCTGACATCCACCCGCACAGGCTTATGATCTCCCACCTTTTCAATTTCCTTTTCCTGGAGAACGCGCAGGAGCTTTACCTGGGTCGAAAGAGGGAGGTCTCCGATCTCGTCCAGAAAGATGTCTCCACAACTGGCTGCTTCGAAACGTCCTACCCGCGTGCGGTCCGCGCCCGTAAAGGCCCCCTTCACATGGCCGAAGAGCTCGCTCTCCAGAAGCGATTCGTTGAGCGCTGCGCAATTCACCTTTATAAACGGACCGTTGGACCGGGATCCGAGACGGTGGATCGCAGCGGCCGCCAGTTCTTTGCCGGTCCCGCTTTCACCGTATATAACCACGGGCGCATCTGACTGGGCAGCGCTCCGAATGAGATCAAACGCCTGCTGCATGACCATGGACTTGCCGATCATCCCCTCGAAACTGTCTTCTATGCTCAGTTCCCTGCGAAGCGAGGTGATCACCTCGTCTTTGGCCACCAGCTCGGTGCAGTCCGCCAGGGTTTCCACCCCTCCCACCACTACGCCCTTACTGTCTTTCAGGACCGCCGCATTCTTGAGTACGTGAAGCGGCCGCCCGTCTTTCCGGCGCAGGACGCACTTGCTGTGACGGATGGCGCCGTCTTTGAAGAGGGCGCAATGCTTGTCGCCCCCTCGGGCCATGGCCCCAAAACAGGTGTCGCAGTTGAGTATTTCACACGACTGGCCGATCAGTTCCTCCTGGCTGTAACCGGTAAGATGTTCCAGGGCCGCATTGACAAAGACGATGACCCCCTCGGGATCCACCACCATAAGCCCGTCCAACATGGTTTGCACAACCGTATGCCAATACTGGCTGTATTCATCGTCAAGCCCAGGCGCCATTTTAGCCCCCATATTCGAAGCCATATCCCACAATGTGTTCATCTAAAGCAAAATTTAAACACCTGTTAAGGGTTTCTTATTAACACCCAAAAGTCAACTCATAAATACATTAATGCTATTTGTCATATAAAATCCATTAGATAAATAAAAGGCTGGTTGACTTTTTGTTGGGCATCTTCCTTGCAGTATGACGGAAAACTTTTTGCAGCCGTTCACGGGGTTCAAAACATGCCAGCGATTACGGCTTTTTACGCAGGAGCAGTGCAAGGGACCGATGGGGGAGACAGCGTCTGAAAAAGTGCTTGATTTGCGCGGGTGGAGCTGCCCCTGGTGCATCCTCAAGGCAAAGAGCTGGCTCCGGACCATGAAGCCGGGGCAGACTCTGGAGTTGCTGTGTACCGACCTCAGCATTGGAAAAAACCTGCCCCCTGTGCTGAAAGGCACAGGCGATCGGATTGTGCACTGGGAACAGCATGCAGATTATGTTAATGTCGTCATCAGGCGGGGATGGGATAAACCAGGCCCTTGAAGGATCTGGTGTTTTGTTGGAGTGTCGAAGGCCCCACGGCCTTTAGCCCATTAGAATCTTTGTCCGTAACTTCTCTGCATGGTGCGAAGAAGCTTGCCCGTGGGGGTCTCTGCCCAAGGGCTGCAAAAACCAAATACAGCTCGTGGGAACGGCAGCAGGGCTTTGAAACTCAGGCTGTTCCAGCCTCCGGGACGTGGGCGAAACCTGTCTGGTTGCGGCCGTCTGGCCGCCTCAGGCTGTTGAGGAAAAGGTGGGTAATAAAAAGATCTTTCCGGAATTCACGCGCAAGCCTTTTAGTCTCGGGACTGGAAGAGGCTTGGTTTTATTTCGAGAAGACAATCCCGTTTTCAAGGAGGATCAGCAAAATGACGGAAACCAAAAAGGAAAAGATTGTCTATATTTCAACCAACGGGCCTGAAAACCCCGAGAAGGCAAGCCTCCCTTTTGTCCTGGCAAACGCCGCCATGGTCATGGAGGTAGAGGCCCTGGTAGCCCTGCAGGGACCAGCTGTTTTTTTGGCCAAAAAGGGGTGCCTGGAGCATGTTCACGCAGCCGGATTCGCGCCTCTCACAGAGTTGGTGGAGGCCTTTTTTGACCAGGGCGGGAGACTGGCGGTATGCGTGCCCTGTATCCAGGAAAGGAAAATCGACGTGGCAGATCTCATCGAGAATGCCGTCCCCATGGCAGGAGGATTGTTGACCGAAGAGATTCTGTCTGCCAACGCAACCCTGGTCTATTAGCCGCCTTTGTGCTTTCACGGAATTGGGAGAGCAGACCGGAGACGACAAAAGCATTTACAAACACAGGAGGCCGTGATATACAGATGGATCATTAAGCGAGGAGGTATCATCCATGAAACGTGCATTCTCATTCCTGGCGGCAGCGGCATTTCTCGCGGCCGGGCTTTTTTTTCAGCCCTGCCTTGCTGCTGCTGAGGAGACAAAATCATCCATCCCTGACAAGGGCGAGTGCGCCCAGATGATGCAGGCCGGGAAGGACTCTTTTCAGGCAGGGAGGTATCTGGATGCCAAGGAATATTTCAGAAGGGCATTACAGGCCGACCCCTCATCCGCTGCTGCATGGGAACACTATGACTTGTGCGTCATCCATGCGGTAGCCGAGAAAATCAATAAAGAGACCGGCCTCATCAGCCCGGATGCCTCTGCAGCGGGTGTAAAGGCCCCGCCCCCGCCGCCGCAGAAGGGTCCAGCCAAAAAGCCCAAGTTCGTCATCGAAGAAGACGAAGGTTGTTGAAGCCATCGCGGGTTTGGCACGTGGGGTGCATCGGGGGGCTTCCCTGCTCTATCCGCTCTGCTGGCCCCGGGTGCAGTTGATGCATTCCCTCAGCATGGTCCGCAGGCGCTCTTTGGCGTCATTCGGGATCTGCTCGGAGGCCGCTGCCTTGCAGAGCCGGATCGTCTTCTTCATGGCCTCCACACATTCCCTGCATTCCGGACACTGACGGAAATGGGCCTCGATTTCCCGGCAGACCGCCTCATCCAGTTCGCCGTCCAGGTACTCCGAGAGCCGTTCAAAATCCTTTTTGCATTCCTCCCTCATGAGATGCCTCCTTCTTTATAGGCGGTGGCGATCTTTTCCCTTAAGAAGAGCCGGGCCCGGTGAAGCCGGGTCTTGACCGACTGCGTGGATATCCCAAGGATGTCAGCGGTCTCCTGGGTGCTGAACCCTTCCATGTCTCTCAGGTTGAACACGAGGCGGTATTTGTGGGAAAGGGAGTGAATGGCCCCATCAATAATCTTCTTCAGCTCTCCCCGAAGCATGTAATCCGCTGGATCATCGGACCAGTCGGGTATGTCATAGGCGGCATCGCCCCCATTCTGCGGAATAAAGGCATCCAGAGAGATTTCATAGTCCGGCTCGGACTTTTTCTTGCGCCGTTTCCGGATGCAGGCAGTGGCCGCAAGCTTAAAGAGCCAGTTCTTCAATTGGGTTTCTTCGCGGAAATCCTTTAAGTATTTAAATGCGTTAAGAAATGTCTCCTGTGCGATGTCTTCCGCATCCTGGAGATGGCCACACATCTTCAGCCCAAAGGAAAATATCCGGTCCTCGTACCGTTCGACGATCTTTTCCATAGCCTCCATGGAGCCGGCCTTGAACTCGGAGATGAGACGATGGTCAACGGCGTCGGTGGCTCTTTTATTCATATGAGATCCTTCAATGGGATTGAGTTACAAAAGAGGCGCGGCCCAACGGTTTGACTATCGCCGGCCCGAAGGTTTGAGTCTATACGAAACCGGTCCCAAGTTCAAACACAATTGTCCGACAGGGTGAAATCAAAAGTGTGGGCCGTGCGAGGCTGTTGCGCTTAAAATGCAGGATCTCAGTATTCAGAGGATAAAACTTTGATCAGTAAATTCAAGAGGTTATAATCTTTGTAACACGTTGGCTGTTTGAGGTCCGGAAGGCGGGCGTCGGCTTTTTATCAGGGGCCTCCGGGAGTTCCTAATGGGCCAACAGAAATAATTGCACCCTGTCCGGGGCCGGCGATTCAGATTTTAAGATAATATCTCCAGAAGCTATCATCTCAATAAACCGGGGGAGCATTGCCGGTCGGACCAAGACCCCAGATAAAAGGCTCACGCTTAAACTCCGGAATTCACCCGTCAGGGTTTTATCCCCTGAATGTTGAGATCATAGTCCAGAAGGATTGATTTTAGGGGATGTTTGGTATAGGGTAACGCCCGTTGGCTAAATGTTAAAGGAGCGCGGCAACAGGCTGAAGACAAAAGATGAAGGCATCATCTCAATAAACCGGGGGAGCATTGCCGGTCGGACCAAGACCTCAGATAAAAGACTCACGCCTAAGGCGGCCTGACGGCCGCAACCAAACAGCAGCCTGCCCGCCCGTGGGGGTTTCTGCCCAAGGGCTGCAACAAAATGCGGCCGTATCGCTCGGCGACCGCCCCCGGGCCCGGGATGCCGTTTATTGAAAGGCAGCAAGGAATCTCTTCCCATGAAAGGGTCTCCTTGGGGCTGGAACAGACTGTATTTGTAACCGTTCACGGGTTCACAGGTTCAGGGGTTCAGGGTTCTTCCTCGCTCAGTTGCAGCCCTGTTTGGCGATTTTTGATTCATCAACTGGCCCCACTCGTCGGTGAAAACTACAAAAGAGGCCATCGAACGGACAAATAACGCCCTCAACCGGGAACCTTGAACCGGGAACCTGTGAACGCTTGCCTGTATTTCAAAGCCGTGCTGCCGTTCCCAGGAGCTGTATTCGGTTTTTGCAGCCCTTGGGCAGAGACCCCCATGGGAAAACTTCTTCGCACGTTGCGGAGAAGTTGCGGACAAAGACTCTAAACTCCGGAATTTACCCGTCAGGGTTTTATCCCCTGAATATTGAGATCATACAGATGAATCATCGGGAGTTCGTATTATATAAGGAAGAAGAAGATGATGAAACACAAGGCGCCCAAGGTCCGCAGAAACGATCCCTGCCCGTGTGGGAGCGGCCTTAAGTACAAGAAATGCTGTATGAACAGGGAAACCATCCCAGATGCAGCCCAGAACAGGGACCTGTATCGCCAGAAGTATAATATCCGCCTGAAGGATGAGAAGGACATCGAAGGGATCAGGAGGGCCGGCCGGCTGGCACTGAGGACCCTTGACCTGGTGGGCTCGCACATCAGGCCGGGCATCACCACGGAGGAAATCAACACCCTGGTCCACGAATTTACCATCCAGCACGGCGCCATCCCCGCCCCCCTCCATTACCGGGGCTTTCCCAAAAGCGTTTGCGTATCGGTCAATGAGGTGATCTGCCACGGCATCCCGGGAGACCGGGTCCTGAAGGACGGGGACATCGTCAATGTGGATGTCACCCCCATCCTGAACGGCTATTATGCAGACACCAACATGACCTTTTTTGTCGGTATGCCAGGACCGGATGCGGAAAAGATTGTGGCGGTAGCCCGGCAATGCCTGAAGGAAGGGATGTCGGTGGTCCGGCCCGGAAACCGAATCGGCGATATCGGCTGGGCCATCCAGACCTATGCCGAGAGCCAGGGGTGTTCGGTAGTCAGGGAGTTTGTGGGACACGGCGTGGGTTTTGAATTTCATGAGCCCCCCCAGATCCCCCATTACGGCCGGAAAGGAGAGGGCATCCTCCTGATTCCGGGCATGGTCTTTACCATTGAACCGATGATCAACCTGGGGAGAAAGGAACTCAATGTCCTGAGCGACAACTGGACCGCGGTTACGCGCGACGGTTCCCTCTCAGCCCAGTTTGAGCAGACGATTCTTGTTACAGAGACCGGATTCGAAAGTCTCACCCCGTTTGACCTGTAAGCGCATCCGGACCAGCTGAGCTCGTAGGGGGCCATGGACCTGATCCGCAAAGCAAACGATCTGGGGTTTATCGCCGTGGGCTTTTCCCCGCCGGGCCGGCCCCCCTTTTTTGATTATCTGCGCACATGGATTTCTGAGGGCAAACATGCCGGCATGGCATGGATGGAGCGGCATCTCAACCTCAGGGAGGACCCTGCCATGCTCCTTGAAGACTGCCGGACCGTCATCACCCTTGCCTATCCCTACTCCTCCCGCAAGCCGTGTACCCCGGAAGGTCTGTGTGCGGCCAGATACAGCGAACCCCAAAAGGAAGATTATCACGACAGGCTGAAGAAGCAGGCAAAAATCCTTGTCAAGGTCCTGCAGGAGCATTTCCCCGGGAGCCGGAGTCGGGTCTGCGTAGATTCGGCGCCCATCATGGAGCGGAGCCTGGCATGCAAGTCCGGGATCGGGTTTATCGGAAAAAACACCCAGTTGATCATTCCCGGGCATGGCTCTTATGTTTTTCTGGCGGAGATCCTGTCCACAGCGGTTATCCATTTTCCCGGGCCCCGGCCCATTGAAAACCGATGCGGTTCATGCACCCGGTGCCTGGAGGCCTGCCCGACGGGGGCGCTTGAGGCCCCTTTTCGACTGAATGCCGGCAAGTGCCTCTCCTACCTGACCATTGAAAAGAAAAAGGCTGTTGACGGGGAGACAGGTAAAAAGATGGGGGACTGTTTTTTCGGTTGCGACGCGTGCCAGGAGGTCTGCCCGTTCAATCAGACGCATGAAATGGGGGAAGTCATCCTCCCTTCAGCAAACGACATCCTCGATATGGACGAAAAGAGATTCCGGGAAATTTACGGAAAAAGCGCCTTTGCCCGGGCCGGCCTGGGCAAGATTCAAAGCAATATCCAGGCCATGTACAAGGGGAGGCAGGCCCAAATCCCCAAATCCCTGAATCCCAATGCGGCCTGACGGCCGCAGGCCATATTCTGATGAGCGAGACTTGCCGCTCAGTAAAGATTGACACCTGCCCATGCCTCATTTATAGTGCAAAATTATGCGTCTGGTCAGCCGCACAAGCGCCCCAAAACCACAAAACCAAGAGGCGTGATGCATCACAAATCTATGGCTCAAGCAGCCTTTATAATCCTTTTGGGAATCATGCTGTCCTTTTCCTCCAAGGGCTGGTGCGGTCCCGAGGTCACATCCGAACAGGTGCAGCAGATTGAAGAGCAGGCAGAGGCCGGAGGGATCAGCCCGGGACTGATTCAAAAAGGCAAGGCCATACTTGAGCAGGAAGGGGATCTGGCAAAAGGGGTCAAGGAAGACCTCGAGGCAAAGCCCCCCCTTGAAAAAGAGGACGATCTGGAAGAGGAGGAGAAGAAACTCCTGGCGCCGCCGGAAGAGGATTATCCGGGCGCTGGACGGCTTCCCTCCTTTTTCAAGGATTCCCCTTTCTTCCGTTTTGTGCAATCCAGACTGGCGCCTGAAGAGGAGGCGCCTCCTCCTTACCCGTATGGGTACCGCTTCTTTTTCGGCAAACCGCCTGCCGAGATCCCTCCGGCATCTCTTGTTTCCGAAAACTATATCCTGGCGCCGGGGGACGAGTTGCAGGTCCTGCTCTACGGCAAGACCAACGTGCTGCACCGTCTGCCTGTCCAGGAAGACGGCAGCATCCTGTTCCCCAAAATCGGCCCTATTTTCGTGGCCGGGCTGACCTACGGCGATGTCAAAAAAACCTTAAAGGATTGGATACCCCAAAAGATGCTGGGGGTCCAGGTGCATGTCACACTGAGCAGGCTCCGGTCTGTCCCGGTCACCATGGTAGGGGAAATCAAGAGGCCGGGGCTGCTTCAGGTTTCACCCATGGCCACCCTTACCGAGGCCATCGCCCTGGCCGGGGGCCCCCTTGCCAACGGCAGCTTGAGGGACATACAGATCGTGCGGCCCGGGGGCAAGGTCATTCGGTTCGATTTCTACGGCTTCTTGGAAGGAAAGGGGGAAGACCCCCTGCTCGAGCCTAAAGACCTGATTCGCATCCCGCTGACAGGGGCCCAAAGCGCGGTTATTGGTCAGGTCAAACGGCCCGGGATCTATGAATTAAGCAGCCGGGACAAGAGGCTTGAACATGTCCTCAGGCTTGCTGGGGGCATCGTCCCCCAGGCCGACAAACAGCGCTTGCAGGTGGAGCGGCTCCAGGACAATCAGTATCGGGAGGTTCTGGACATTGATCTTGCGGAAATGCCCCAGCACCTTGCCTTCCCCATCCAGGACTGGGACATCATTACGGTTCGCAGCCTGTCTCCTGGATTTACCAACGTGGTCTATCTTAACGGCCATGTGCGCCATCCCGGCGCATACGAACTAAGGCCGGGCATGAGGGTATCAGACCTGATCAGAGGCCCGGAGGAGCTAAAGAAGGACGTTTGCCTGGACTATGCGCTGATCAAACGGCGTCAGCCGCCGGCGTGGAAGCTTCAACTGCTCCCGTTTGATCTCAAAAGGGCCGTGGTGGATCATGATCCTGAGGCCAACATGCAACTTGAGGCGAGAGACCAGGTCTATGTCTTCAGCCGCTGGATGTTTGAGCCCCGCTACCAGGTGGAAGTGTTGGGCGAAGTCCAGAAGCCCGGGAAAATCGCGTGGGAAGAGGACATGAAGGTAAAGGACGCCCTTCTTGAAGCAGGAGGCCTCACGCAAAATGCCTTCCTGCCAAAGGGAGGGCTGTTGAGGCGGGAAGCTTCCGGAAAATGGCAGCGCATTACCTTTGACGTTGCCAGGGCCATGGAGGATGATCCTGCAAACAACATTATCCTGCAACCGCTCGACCAGTTGACGATCCATTCATTGAGCGAAATGGCGCCGGGCCGAAAGGTAAATATACGGGGCGAGGTCTATCGGCCGGGGGATTATCTTCTCTCTGAAAACATGCGCATTGCGGACCTGGTATTTGCCGCGGGCGGCATCACTCCCAAGGCCTATGCAGAGCAGGCTGAACTGGCCCGGAAAGAGATCCGGGACGGCCAGGCGGTAAGGACCATTACCCAGGACATCGATATCGCCCTTGCCCTTGAAGGGGATGAGACGCACAATATTCTGTTGCAGCCGCTTGACAATCTTTATGTGCGGCCCGTGACGGGCTATGACAAGACCCTTGAGTGCAACATCCTTGGCGAAGTGAAGTTTCCGGGAAAATATGTGATTGAACCAGGGGAGCGATTGAGTTCGCTGATCTCCAGGGCGGGTGGATTTACGGAATATGCCTATCTCAAGGGGTCGGTCTTTCAGCGGGAAGAGATTCGGAAAAGCAACGACAGGATCTTGAAAAATCTGGTCAAACGCCTCGAGATGGACCTGGCCCAGAGCGAACTGGATCCCAGCAGGATCGCCAAGAGCGAGGAAAAGGCCATGGCGAGTCTTGCAGTGAAGCGTCGGCTCCTGGATCGGTTGCGGGAGGTGGAGGTCCCAGGACGGATGATTGTCAAATTAGAGCCCTTGCCGGATTTTATCGGGGGCCCGTACGACATTGCCTTGGAAGACGGGGATTCGCTTCTTGTGCCGTCGCAGCCGGACTCGGTGTCGGTGATCGGCGATGTGTATAATCCCACTGCCATGCTATGGGAAGCGGATTTGACGTTTGAGGATTACCTCAAGATGTCCGGGGGCCCGACCAGGACCGCGGACGATAACGCCATCTATCTGGTCAAGGCCAACGGCATTGTAAAAACCGACGACGGAGGCCTCCTGAACAGCCTGTTCAGCCAGAAGCTGGAGCCGGGCGATACCATTGTGGTGCCTGAAGAGGTTGACACGGGGGCTATAGAGACTTGGAAAGACGCGACGCAGATCGCCTATCAGATCGCTGTGTCAGTTGCGGCCATTTCCTATATTTTCAAGCAATAGGAGCCGAGATTCAAATGAAAGGGTTCAACAGGTGTTTTTTTGCGCTTTCCCTGAGCGTGCTTTTTTTGCTTCCTTATTCGGCCCAGGCCTTGACCGACCACGGGAACAATGCCGTCAAGATCGCGGCCGGCGGCTTTTTTCCGCTTCAGGACGACGACAATCCCACTATCCAAGTGGCCAACGGGATTTGGACGGAAGCGGAATACGCCGTTACGCTGACGCCTTCCTGGGAAATCGGCATCCAGGCGGGATGGGCAAGGTCTGGAATTTCCCACAAGGGACAGCGACTGGGGCATATCAATATGTTTCCTGCTGCGGTATTTGTGCGCTATCGGCTTCTCCCCAGGGAAAAGATTGTCCCCTTTCTTTTTGGCGGCGCAGGCTACAGTTTCAACCGCGCGAGCAAGGATACAATGGATTTTGATGTGGAAAATCACTGGCTGTGGCGGGCCGGGGCCGGCGTTGATTTTTTCCTGACCCGTTCCTTTGTCCTGCGGGTGGACGGCCGCTATCAGGGCACGGAGAGCGACTTCACTTCGGGAACAGTTAAGCACACCATCGATTTGGGCGGCTTTGTGGGGACCCTTGGGCTGGTGCTGTACTGGTGATCAGACCTAACAGACAGCAAGACAGGCGGTCCTTACGTATCCGTCAGGAGTGCTTTTTCGTATATCTGATAAAGGTTCTCCATGTGGGAACCGCGGCTGTATCGGACTGACATGTCCTGACGGGCCGCCTGCCCCATTTCCCTGCGCAGTTTCGGGTCCTCCAGCAGTTGCCGGATTGCCTGACTTAGCCCTTGGACATCGCCTCTGTGGACCATGAGCCCGTTTCGGCCATGCACCAGCCAGTCCGATATTCCACCTGCATTGTAGGCGATGACCGGAAGCCCTGCGCTCATGGCCTCTGCACCCGCAATGCCGAAGGTCTCTGGAAACAGGGAGGGAAAAACAAGAAAGGCGCCGCGTACATAATAGGTCCCTACCTTCTCTTGGGGCGCCGTACCGGTCAGCGAGATCCGATCACGGAACCCCATCTCTTTTATGTAATCATAAACACGGTCTTTCTGTTCGCCCTCGCCGACAATGATGAGATGCCAGTCAAGATCCTTCAGCCAGGCCAGGGCATGAAGGAGATGAAAAAGGCCTTTGTCCTCCCGCAGCCGTCCTACAAACAGGATCTCTCTGCTTTTTTCCGGCCGCGCCATGCCCCTTCCGGGTTCATGCCAGTAAGGGGCAAGGTCATAGAGCCTGTCGGGGGAAAAGCCGTTTCTCATGCAGAAGCCCTTCAGCCAGCCGCTGCCGACTGTCACGCAACGGACATGTTTAAGGCTGTTGAGCCAAAGCCATTGCAGGAGCATTTTCCGGATGCGCCTGGGATGGATGCTCAAACAGCGCATGCACTGGAAGCCCACCTTATGCTGGCAGATACTGCCGTCATGGAGGTATCGAGTTCCGTTGAGGCACACGACCCCTGCGAAATGCAGGGTCAAGACCGAAGGCATCCGTCGACAGAGTTGGTTGACGGCATAAGGGGCTAAAAAGGCATTGGTTTCATGTAGATGAACCACGTCCGGGGCTTCCTGGGCGAGGATAGAACGAATCGTATCCCATTGGGCTTTTACGTTTCGCAATCCAGGAGCAGGGGCAACCTCATGCCAGGAGATTCCTCTAATTTTTTGATTCAGAGGGTCTTTTTGGGTCAAAAATGATATGCGATGCCCATCGTCTCTGAGGGCGCGAATAAGCTTGAAGAGATAAATCTCCCCCCCGCCGAAAGGCCATCCCCTCCAGTGACAGAATAGGATGTGCACTATAAAACTCTTTTCTGAGCGCACAAAACCAATGCGTAGCTCAAATAGGCATCAAGAGGCGTTCCCCTCTCATGGCGGATGCGGAAATGTCTCTTGTCGCTGATCCAGGGGCGATGAAGCAGTTTGCTCAAGATTCTCGTGGGGCGTAGAAAGTATGCAAGCTTGAAGCTTGAAATAATGGAATCGCCAATGAATCTGTAGCGCACTACCCCTGCTTTTCTGCAAAAGCCATGCAACTCCCTACGAGTGAAGGGATATTCCTCTCCAACTGGCCAGCGCCCTCTCTTCTCATCTACCCATTTCCATAATCGATAGGGAAAATTCCATGCATTGGGAACTGAGATTATCGCAAATCCCCCCGGACGAACCAAATCAATATGAGACTGAAGAATTTGAAGTCGCTCTTCATCCTTGAAGTGTTCGGCGAGACCGAAAGACATGGCTATATCAAATTGGCTTTGAATCTCATGAGGGAGATGCAACGCGTTGCATTGGATATGGGATGCTGAAATGCGAATGGATGCGAAAAGGCTCTGGCTTGCCTTGAGAGCGCTGGAAGAATAGTCGAGAATCGTGACATGAGCGCCCAGTTCTCCCATTAGAGCTGAGCATGTGCCTGTACCTGCGCCGATCTCGATAACTTCTAAACCGGAGAAACCACCCAACTCAGACCGAATGAGATTTTGCAATCGGCGCCATCTTATGGATGCCCTTTCCTCTTGCAGCATTCGTATGAAATCTTCTGAAAGATGCCTCTGCCAGAATTGATCCCACAGTTTTGGAGTGTTTTTACATTGGGTCATTTATGCCCCCTGAATTTAAGCGATTTTCGGCATAGATTTGTAAAGATCAATATATTCCTTGGAACTTGTACCAAGAAAACACTCGCTGTACTGGTTGCCCTGTTGGGCAAAGACGGCCCTGTAGCGGGCCAAGCCCACAGAGGCATCCAGCAAATCTGCCTGTTTCAACTGGGTTTCGAAGGCCTGGATGGCCCGATTTTTTACCTCAACAACAGCGTCAATGGAAACAAACCTGTTCCAGACAGGCAGAGGCGTCCATATTTCCCCCTGAAGGCAGACGATATCCTTGTCCGTCTCGCGAGACAGGGTTTTGGCAAGCAGCTCTCCAGTCGCTTGGTGGTCCGGATGGTCATCCAGAACTGACGGCAATATCACGATATCCGGGCAAACCCTATCAATTAGGCCCCGCAACCTATTGACCAGATTTCGATTCGGGTTGAGTTGCCCATCCGGCTCATCCCAAAAAAGAACGTCGTCTGTTCCGATGATCTGAGCAGCCTTCCGGAATTCTTGTTTTCTGACCTGGACCAGTTCCTCTCTATCCGGATAAAGCCTCCCGCCGCCGCCGCCCCCGTCTGTCAGACACAGCGAGACGATCCTATTGCCCTCCAGGTGGTTCATGTGGAGCCAGCCCCCCCAGCCGATAACATCGTCGTCCGAGTGGGGCGACAGGGAGAGGATGGTCTTCCCCGGTTCAAAAGACCAGGACTGGGATGAGTGCAGCAACGGAAAGCAGGTTGCCTGCCCCTTCCAGAACTCCAGAATACGCCTGAGGTGTTTCCAGCCTAACTGGAGCATTCGGATGCGGACCTCTCGTGGGTAGGCTCGGGAGCATATCTTTGTTCCAGTGAAAGCTTCCTGGCCATTTCTTCTTTCCAAACAGACATGGAATAGCCCTTTGCAGTGATCTCACGAAGCCTGTTCCCTGCTGTCTCCCGATATGTATGATCCCGTTTCAAGCGGTCAATCCGTTCGTTGACAAATTTCACGAATTGGCTGGTTTTTCTCGGACGGGTAAGGAGAAGGGATTCCATACCTGCCTCCTTTAGGAGATCCATGGCCACACCGCCGCAGGGTGTGCTGATGAGTGGGAGCGAGCAGGCGCATGCCTCCAGGGCAAAGTAGCTGAATCCCTCATAGCGGGACAACTGAAGAGCGAAGTCAGCGGCGCTGTAAACAGTTGGCAGTTCCTCGTATCCTACCCGGTCCAGAACCACCATATTTTCAATTCCCCTGGGTACATCAGCAGCGTCGGAAGCCACGATCCATTTAACATCGTTGCGACTGTGCATAACATCCACAAGGATATCCACAGCCTTCTGGATGGGGTCCCATCTTCCTGCATAGATCCCCACAAAGTCGTTTTCAGCAATCCCCAATTTCGATCGGATCGTCCTGCGGTCGGGTCGTTTCTTGAAATGGGATATATCGATGCAATTGTTGACCACAGAGGATGGGATGTCGTAGAGAAGCCTCATTTGCCGGTTCAGATCTCTTGAAACACAAATCAGCTCTTTAGGACGCCGTACTGCCATCCCTTCAAGATGCTTGAGACATTGTCTTTTCCAGACATTGCCGAA
>ENA-OSEO01004152-OSEO01004152.1-sediment-metagenome-genome-assembly--contig:-NODE-4152-length-15729-cov-3.905060_pt1 | contig 15729 bp, 15 predicted proteins | sample MGYA00237883_ERZ534232 | MGnify/ENA metagenome assembly ERZ534232 | reverse complement strand
ACCACAGCGATATCTTCCAGGATAGGCGGGTAAACCGGTACCGGTACCAGCTCGAACCGTTCTGGAACAGCCGCGAACAGCCGGGTCAGGTCGATTTCAGCGGCCATTACATTGGCTTTTTCCAATCCGTTCTGTTCCTTAACGATGGGGTGAAGAGCGCCCAGCGTTCCGACCTCCTCGCCGTTGAACAGCATGCGGGCGCACTGCCGGGGGTGGTAAAGAGGGCTGTCACCCGGTTCGTAGCTTACACCGGAGATATGCAGCGCATCCAGCAAGGCTTCCACAACACCTTTGAGGTCGTAGAAATCAATCTGCCCGAAGGCTGGTTCATCCCAGGCGTTGACATGACGGGCGCCGCTCATTACGATCCCGAGCCGGGTCGGTTGGTCGGGCAGTTCAGCGCCGGCTTTCGGCAGGAACACAGGGCCAACTTCAAAGAGCGCTAATCGGGATCTGAGGCGAATATTGCGTTCCAACACTTCCAGCATGGATGGCAGAAGGGTGCGCCGCAGGACTCTCCGGTCGGCAGAAATGGGGTTTTTAAGGGTGATGTACGGCAGTTCTTCCCTGGGCGCGCCGGGGGGCAGCAGCCTGTCTTCAATTTCCGGAGCGGTGAAACGGTAGGTTATGATCTCCTGTAAGTCCAACCGCGCCAGGATATCCCGGGTTTTTTCTTCCAGTTCAAGCGATTTGTTGGGATGCATGGCAGCCAGGGTGTCTGAGAGCCGGGTAGCGGGAATGTTGTCATACCCATACAGCCGGGCGATTTCTTCCAACACATCCGCCCGGCCAATCACGCCTTCGTTGATATCTGTGCGATGATCCGGAGAAGTGGCATAGACTGTGTCTTCTTTTACTTCGCATTTGAACTCAAGCCGGGTCAACAGTCCCGCGATTTCCCGGGCTGTGAGATCGATCCCCAGAAGATCTTTGACGTAGGCAGTTGAAATATCCACAGTCGGGTCGGTATAAGGTGCCGGGTAGTTGTCGATGATATCGGCCGCGATCTCCCCGCCGGACCATTCCGCGATGCGATCCAATCCCAGGTGCAAACCAACTTCAGCGACTGCCGGGTGAATTCCTCTGGAGAAGCGGTACCCGGCTTCACTGGAGAGATGCTCGGAATTGGCAGTGCGCCGCACGTTGATAAAGTTCCAGGAAGCGGCCTCCAGCAGCACGTTCCGCGTGTTTTCGGTGACTTCGGTTTCCAGCCCACCCATGATCCCAGCCAGAGAAAGCGGCCCGGCGGTGTCGGTGACCAAGATGGTGAAGTCTTGCAGTTCGTGTTCCACGTCATCCAATGTGGTCAATTTTTCCCCGGGAGCGGCCGCTCGGGTGATGATGGTTGGGGTTTTGCCAGCAGCGCGTCTGACCAATTCGTCATAATCAAAAGCGTGCAGCGGCTGGTTTGTTTCCAGCATGACGTAATTGGTGGCGTCAACGATGCTGTTGATCGGGCGGATGCCGGCCAGACGGAGCCTGCGCTGCACCCAATATGGACTTGGCACGGGACGCGCGTCGCGGACCAGTCCGAGTATGAAACGGGGGTTGAGCGAGGGGTCTATGATTTCGATGGCTGCCTTCCCCTTGAGGCTGGGGCCGGTCATTGGGAGCCGGGGTTGCGGCTGCTGGAGGGGGCGGTTTAAAACCGCCGCGATCTCACGCGCCACACCGATCATGCAGGCATCCCGCACCATATTAGGCAGAATCTCAAATTCGAGCACCGCGTCGCCGATGTAATCCATTAGAGGCATACCGGTTGGCGCGTCATCGTCAAAAATGACATTGCCTTCGTGTTCTTCTGAAATTCCCAGCTCTTTCTCCGAGCAGACCATGGAACTGGTCTCGAACCCGCGGATCTTGGTCTTTTTGAGTTTAGTGAGGGTGAAACCGGGTTTGTGCCCGTCATACATGATCGCGCCTTCACGAGCATAAGCGACTTTGATGGGTTTTTCCAGCGGGCCTTTGCCTTTGTAGGGGTACATGTTGGGCGCCCCGGTCAAAATGACCTGCTCACCCTGGCCGTCGTCAAGCCTGCACAGCACCAGGCGATCGGCGTCGGGGTGGGGCATGACTTCATTGATCTGCGCGACAACAAATTTGTCTCTGGGCCATTCCAGCCCTTCCATTTTGAACTCGCGGCGCTCTGTTTCTGGCATCGGCAAGCCGATAATCTTAATATTTTCGACTTCCATGCCGGCCATTGTCATCATTCGTGCCAGTTCCAGCACGGAAATATCGTCGATATCGACGTAATCTTTAAGCCATGAGAGAACTACCTTCATTGTTTACTCCTTTAGAACTGCTCCAGGAAACGGACATCGTTACTCCAGAAGTAGCGGATATCCTCGATTTTGTGCCGCAGCATATTGATACGTTCTGGCCCTAACCCAGCCGCGAAACCGCTGTAGACTTCCGGATCGTAACCGCCATTCTTCAAAACGGTGGGATGCACCATTCCGCAGCCCAGAATTTCAAGCCAGCCGGCTTTTTTACAGACCGGACAGCCCTGCCCGCCGCAGATGAAACACTCCACATCCATTTCAGCACTGGGTTCGGTGAAGGGGAAGTGGTTGGGGCGCAGCCGGGTGCGGACTTCGCGTCCGAAAAGGCGGTTCACAAAATCCTGGAGCGTGCCTTTGAGGTCGCCAAAGGTGATATTTTTACCCACCACGATCAGCTCGACCTGGTTGAACTGAATCTCGGAGCGGGCTGTGATTTGCTCATAGCGGTAGCACATTCCCGGGAGGATCGCGCGGATCGGTTCCGGGGCAAACTGGCGCATGACATGGATCTGTCCGGGAGAGGTGTGGGTCCGTAAAATCACGTTCTCTTTGGTAGTGTAAAAGGTATCCCACATATCCCGCGCCGGGTGATGGGGCGGCATGTTGAGCAGCTCAAAGTTGTACTCATCCGTTTCAACATCGGGTGAGCGGTAAATTTGGAACCCCATTTCCAAAAATATCTGGTTGATTTCCCGCAAAGCCTGGGTTTCTGGATGCAGTCGTCCGCGGGAAGGGCGGCGCCCTGGCAGGGTGACGTCAATTTGTTCCTTTTCCAAAGAACGTTCCAGATCGGCTTTTTTAATGGATTCGGTGCGTTCCTGCAGCGCTTTTTCAAAGCTCTGTTTGACTTCATTGGCATATTTTCCGATGACGGGGCGCAGTTCGCCGGGCATGGAAGACATTTCGCGCATGATATCCATCACAGCGGCTTTGCGTCCAAGGTGAGTCCGGTGCCATTCCTGGAGCGCGGCCTCATCCTGAATTTCTTTCAGGTCTGCCAGTCCAAGATTGCGGATTTCATCCAATTGCTTTTGGATCGCATCCTTTTGAACGGATATTTGCTCATTGTCGATCATAAGACCTCCAGTACAAAAATAAGTGTAAAACGGTGTGGATGATGGCTTAAATAAAACTTCCCATCCTCAAGGGACGGGAAGAACACCGCGGTACCACCCTTGTTGACCGGCCTGGCCGGCCCACTCTGACCAACAGCCGTTTTTGAAAATTGGATCAACCGGCGATTGGCTGCGCGAGATAACGCTGCGCGCTGCGACCCAAACTACTTGGCCTGTGCCGTTCCCTTGGGTGGCTCAGGAGCGAACTTCAGCTGATTTTCCCCGGGCGGAGGTCTCAATTTACTCCTCCACTTCCCTGTCGGTTTCCACCAGCTTACTTTTCTCCGTCAAAGCCTTTAAATTGAATCTTGTCCTTATTATCCCAAAAAGCATTGAAATGTCAAGGGCATTTTTTTGGATACTTTTTCATTGTGAACGACAGGTTGTTTTTTGATTGGTGCTGGCTTTAAGATTGATGTAAAATGAAGGAAATAAGAAAAAATTATCCGGATACTGATTTGGAGCATAGCGATGAGATCGAATCGATTGGCTGTTTTGATGGTGGTTTTTGCCTTGTTGGGGGCGATGTTATCCTGCAATATGCCGGGCTCGGTTCCACCAGTGCCCTCTGAAGAAGAGGTCGCCACGGTTGTGGCAGAGACAATGGCTGTTCAGGAAGAAAAAGTGATCACAGAACCGGTGCAGCAGCAATCCGCAACACCAGAGCCTGCTCCTACTGAGCTCCCCAAAATACTTAAGCTGGTGTATACAGACGCGAGCCGAGATTTATGGCGGTGGGTTGAAGGCGATACGGTGGTTAAGCTGGTGGATACCGGTGACGTGGTAGACGCGCAGTTGTCTGGTGATGGTACGATGGTTGCTTTTGTACGCTCGTCGGATTATCTGCATTTCAGCTTGTGGGTGGTCGATTTTGCCGGAGGGGATTTACGCGAATTGGTCAGTGAATCCGAGTTTGCAGGCATGAAAAACAACGCGGATGCTGTGGGTGTTGAGCCGTATGTATACCAGTGGTTTCCCGAAGAGAAGGCTCTGGCATTTGTCACTTCTCCAACCTTCGAGGGGCCTGGGCTGTTTGTGAATGATGATCTGTGGCGCGTGGACGCCGTCAATGGGGACTTGCGGCGTTTGCTCGCGCCGGGCGAAGGAGGCGTTTTCTATTTTTCTCCTGAGGGCGACCAAATCGCATTGGTGACGCCCTCCAGCATCAATGTGGTGGATAAGAATGGCCAGAATCGCCGTGAGCTTTTCCAGTACGATCCGGTATTGACATACAGTGAGTTCCGTTATTACGCCGCGCCAAAATGGAACCCGGATGGCAAGGCACTGCGGGTGAGTATTCCCCCGGTTGATGCTTTGGGAGATGAGGAAGGGCCGACACTCAACTGGCAGATTGCTGTGGATGGATCCGGGGTGAATTTGCTCAGTGAGATTTATACCGTTCCATTGGGCTCGGTCGATATCTCTCCGGACCGGTCAAGAATGGCGTATTTCAAAGAAGTGGGCGAGCCTTCAGAGAACCTGCGGGAGCTGCATATCGCGAAGCTGGATGGTTCGGAAGATACGATTTATCATACAGCCAGGCAGATGAATTTTGGCGGATGGGCGCCTGATTCAAAGCGATTTGCTTTTTCTTTCGGAAAAAGCGAAGACGCTCAACTTGGTGAAGTTGGTATGGGCTTTTTCCCGTTGACCAACGTTGGGGGGGAAAAGGGGATCAACTGGGTGGATGAGGACACCTTTATTTTCCTGGCGGTTAAAAACGGAAAATGGGGAATCTATATTGGACAACCTGGCGGGTTGGGCACTTTGATAGATGTCCCTGGAAATTCTGATTCGTTCTTCCCGACCTATAGCTTTTACTACTAGACCGAAAGTAAATCAGAGAAAAGAAAACTGCGCAGTCTTGTGAACTGCGCAGTTTTGCTGTTTGTGAGGTTGTTTATTCGGTGACGATGGTTCCTACCGGTTCACCCAACAGAGCGTCCCGTAAAGCATTCTCATCCCATAGGTTAAGTACCAAAATCGGCAGCTTGTGCTCCATGCACAGCGTGATTGCTGTGGTGTCCATGACTTCCAGCCGGCGATTGATGGTATCAATATACGTAAGATGATCAAATTTAACCGCGTTGGGGTTCAGCTTGGGATCGGAGTCATAAACGCCATCGACTTTGGTGGCTTTGATCAGGACTTCGGCCCCAATTTCCATAGCCCGGAGAGCCGCGGCGGTATCGGTAGAAAAATAGGGGTTCCCGGTTCCGCCGCCCAGAATAACCACCCGGCCTTTCTCCAGATGCCGGATCGCGCGACGGCGGATATAAGGCTCTGCCACAGACCGCATCTCAATCGCGGATTGGACGCGGGTGACCACATCCATGCTCTCGAGAGAATCCATCAGCGCAAGCGCATTCATCACAGTGGCAAGCATTCCCATATAATCTGCTGTGGCGCGATCCATGCCAAATTCAAGACCTTCCCGGCCACGCCACAAGTTTCCAGCGCCGATCACAATAGCTACATCGACTCCCAGTTCCCGGACTTCACGCACGCGTTTGGCAATGTTCAGTGCCCGGTGCGGGTCAATCCCAAATTCCTGGGGACCAGCCAGGGCTTCGCCGCTCAGTTTCAGTAAAATTCGGTGGTATCTCAAATTTCCCATATTTCCTCCTGGGATTTGCTGTTTACAGAGAATGAAAAGGCTGGAGCTGAAGAATTGTATGTTAATACAGAAAAAAGGCCAACCATCTGGTTGGCCTTTTTTGATTTATTCTTCTTCTTCCACCTCACCGGCAGCTTTTTCCCCTAACGCGTAGCGGACAAAACGCCGGATAACAATATTTTCGCCAATGGATACAATATTTTCATTCAGCAGGTCCTGAATGGTAATGGACTCATCTCGAATGTAGGGTTGTTTGAGAAGAACAACATCGTCTTTAAATTTTTTCAGAGAACCTTCCACAATACGTGGAATAATCTGCTCAGGTTTTCCTTCTTCTCTGGCTTTGGCGATTGCAATTTCTTCTTCGTGTTTCAGTTCCTCTTCCGGGATATCTTCTTCACTGACATACTGCGGAGAGGCGGCTGCGATCTGTAAGGCGATCTCGTGAGCGAGTTTGCGGAAAGCGTCGGAACGCCCGACAAAGTCGGTTTCGCAGTTAACTTCAACCATCACACCTACCCGGCCATTGCCATGATCGTACAGTTCGATGACGCCTTCGGAGGCGGTGCGAGTGGCGCGTTTTGCGGCTTGGGCCAGACCTTTTTCTCGCAAGAAATCCATTGCCTTCTTGATATCGCCATCTGCTTGTTGCAAGGCTTTCCGGCAATCCAGAATGCCGGCGCCTGTAGCCTGTCGTAATTCTTTAATCTGTTCAGTTGTAATTGCCATCCTGGTTTCCTTCAGTTCGTAATGTAAATGATCTAACAAATTCTATTATTCTTTGTCAACATCGTTGTCGAGGTCTTGGGTGTCTTCTTCGTCAGCCTCAGGAGATGTGGTTAACTTGGCGAGGGTGGCTTCTCCGAGAAGATCTTCATCCGTCAGTTCTTCTTCTTTTGAAACACGCGGGCGGGACGCAGCGGTTTCAGCCATGGCGGCGTCTTCAGCTTGGATTTCCTCAAAGGTTTCGTCATCTTTACGCGATGCTTTGCCTTCAATAACCGCATCGGCAATTTTGCTGACCATTAATTTGATGGCTCGGATCGCATCGTCGTTAGAGGGGATTACATAATCGACGTTAGTTGGATCACAGTTGGTGTCAACCATTGCGAGTACGGGAACATCTTTCAGGTTAGCTTCGTGGATTGCGGTTGCTTCACGGCTGATATCGACAACAAACAGCAAATCAGGCAAACCATTCATGTTTCGAATACCGCTCAAACGCATATTGAGACGGCCGATTTCACGTTCAATTAACAGGCCTTCCTTCTTTGTCAGCAAATTGATTTCGCCGCTGTCGCGCATTCGCTCCAGGCGTTCCAGTTCCTGTATCCGCGCGCTGATGGTTACCCAGTTTGTTAGTGTTCCACCGAGCCAGCGCTCGGTAACATAGGGCATTCCACAGCGGACAGCTTCTTCAAGAATGGTTTCCTGCGCCTGGCGTTTTGTGCCAACAAATAATACGGTACCACCTTTAGCGGCGGTATCACGAACTAAATTGTAGGCTTCGTTCAGCGCCTTGACGGTCTGCTGAAGGTCGATGATATGTATGCTGTTTCGTTCGGTGAAGATGTAAGACTTCATTTTTGGGTGCCACTTATTGGTGCGATGTCCGAAATGAACACCACTTTCCAACAGGGCTTTCATAGATACTACTGGGGACATTTTTACTACTCCTTTGCGTTTTTCCTCCGCTTCTGTCAACCCTTCTCTACAACAACCGTTTTTTCAGGCTGCACGCATGATCCGGTCGAGAAACGTGTGAGATGATATTGGCTTACCAACCGGTTGATTATCCGTGTAGACAATTTGACCCAAGGTAAGCGGAAGCGATTATATCATGTTTGCGCTGAATCCGTCCAGCGGGAATCGAAATAAGACTATTAAACTCGTGTATAATCTCTGCAAGTCAATTGATCCATGAAATTGTTTTGAGGTGATTCCTGTGGCGCGTAAACGATCTGTTGAAGATCTCTCCATTCAAGATCTCCGCCGGCTTATTGTCGAAAAACAGCGGGGAGAGCGGCAAAGCCGTCTGGAACACTTTCGCCGGACCGGGCGGGTGGTGATTGTCGCACCTCAACCCGGCCAGGCCCCGCTTGAAACGCTTCATCATGGCGAGCTGCAGATCCCGGCGGTGGTTGGTGCCGGACATGAGCGAGAAGCTGGTAATGCCTCCCGGACATGGCTTTCCCGCTTTTTGCTTGTGCTGGAAGTTGGGGCTGTGGTAGGCCTGATCCTGATCCTGTTTAATGGGTTTAATCTCTTAAGGGATTTGAATGAAGAAGTGTCCTCTGTGTTGGAACAACCCACGCTAACCCCAACCCCTTTGATCAACGCGGTGGTTCTGCCTTCAGGGCATACACCTCCAAACGCAGAAGGCGGTGTGCGCTTTAATGAAGCTGAGATTCCAAGCCATCTTCGCCCGATCGTTCAATCGCTGGCGGATATCCCGCTGCCAACCCCTGGCCCGCAGCAGGCTATCCGAATCCAGATCCCGGCAATTGGCGTGGATCACCCGGTTGTGCAGGGGGATGGTTACGAGCAGCTTAAGAAGGGTGTTGGACAGTATATCGGCTCGCCGAATCCGGGACAGGACGGGAATATTGTGCTTTCAGCGCATAATGACGTGTTTGGAGAAATTTTCAGGGATTTGGACCAGCTGGAGCAGGGAGATCAGGTTATTCTTTTTACCAGCCAGCAAACTTATACCTATATTGTTCAGAAAAGTCAGATTGTCGAGCCAACCCAGGTGGAAGTAATGGCGCCAACCCGCGAACCTGTGGTAACATTAATATCCTGTTATCCTTATCTTGTGGATAACAAAAGGATTGTGATTTCAGCGATCCTGGAAGGCCAATCTTAGCAATTTTAGGAGACACGTATATGGCAAAGAAACAAAAAAGGAAAGTCAGCCAAACCGCAGTGACAAGCCCGGATTCCGCTCGATCTGCCAATGATTTCAATCCGGATTATTCGTACGTGATTCAGGATTTGAAGCGGATTGGAATTCTGGCTGTTTCATTTACAGGTATTCTGGTTGTCCTTTCATTTATCCTGAAATAACGATAGCGAGTCTTTTAGCCACAAAGATCGTTCCGAATCTTCAGCGCGGCCTTGCCGCGCTTTTTTTAATTCTCCCACTGTTGTCGTTTTCACTCCACTCTGCCAAGTGCATTTTTAGTACAGCGCCACATCATTTATTGGATCACTTTCTGGCAACCAGGTTTCCAGGTGATTTTTGTTGACGATCCGCGTATAGTCTGATATATTGTACATAAGTCCACGAGGGTGAATTATGAATGAAGATGCGCTGGTTCCTACAGCCGAACGAACATTGCAGTTGATCGAGCTGCTGCTTAACGAAAAAGAAGGGCGAACCCCTCAAGAATTATTGATGCAGCTGGATATTTCCCGCAGTTCTTTGTTTATGCTTCTGCGAACGCTGAAGAATCTGGGATATATTGAACAAGCTGAAAAGAGAGGCCGCTACCGTCCCGGGCCGCGATTGGCAGCCTGGCGGATTCCGCAAAACGCCCCCACTTCGCAAGATTTATTGTCCGCGTTCTATCAGGAGGCAGAGCGGGCTGAGCTGGCCGAAACGCTGGCTTTGGCCGAGTTGTCGGATGGGCAGGTACTCATTCTGGCGCAGGTGGAAAGCCGGCTGCGAGTCCGGAGTGTGTATGCGACAGGCCAGGTTAACACGAGTTCAAACGCGGCCAAAGAAGTGCTGACCCCAATCCCGCCGGAAGATGTGAGCGTAAACGGCTACAGTCTGGCAATCACAGATGAAAGCTTTGAGCTGGCACTGCCGGTGTGCCGTGATGGGCATCATCCGGAAGCAGCGCTGCTATTGAACGCGCCAATCTATCGCTGGGAGCCTTCGAGAATTCTGAGTGAGCTGCTGCCCCCAATGCGGGAAATGGCGGCCCGGCTTTCCTATCATTTAGGAGCGGTTACTTATTCCCCTTATCACGACACCTCCGATTTGCTTCACCAACCGGCTGCGCCGTTAAGCCAGGAGGATACCGGTGCTTTTCTCCAGGGACCCTGGACCGCGCGGTTGGCTTGTGTCCGTCCGGATGGGCACCCGCACGTGATTCCGGTCTGGCAGGAATGGGATGGTGAAGCGTTTTATGTGATCGCCTGGGAAGGATCTCAATGGGTTGACTTTGTGAATCAGAATCCAAATGTCTCCTTGACGGTAGATGAACCCTGGCCGCCGCTGCGCCGGATTGTGGCGCGCGGTAAGGCGGAGGTTTTCGATGGGGAGGGGGAAAATGGAAACCTGGAACCACTGGTTCAACGCATGGCAGGCCGATATCTTGGCAGGGGGAAAGCTGGCCTGGTGGGTAAAATCCAATCCGCTTTTCGGATTGCGCCGGAGTATATGAGTGGACGCCAGGGGCTGCCAGGATTAAAACGGAAGGATCAGCAGGATGGAAATTAAAATCAACAATCTCCAGCATTCATTTCCGGGAAAATCGGAGCGGGAAGCGCTGGCAGAAATTAATTGCCAGATTAAGCCGGGACAATTCGTGGCAATTGTAGGTCCCAGCGGATGTGGGAAATCGACCTTTTTGCGTTTGATTGCCAATTTGCTTGAACCTTCTGGTGGTGAAATTTTGCTGGATGGTAAAGCCCCGGTAGAAATCGCGGCGCAAAGGCGGATCGCGTGGATGTCTCAAAGCCCGGCACTCTTGCCCTGGTTGACGGTGGGAGAGAATGTGGCTCTGGCGCAGCGTTTTCGCCCACCAGTATCCCAACCCGGTTTAAGCGCAGAGGAAGCTTTGTGCCGGGTGGGGTTAAGGGACGATCTGGATGCTTATCCTTCGATGCTTTCAGGAGGGATGCAGCAGCGCCTGGCGCTGGCCCGGATCCTTACGATGGACGCGGATTTGTGGTTAATGGATGAGCCGTTTTCAGCCCTGGATGAGTTGACCCGAGAGCGTTTGACAATTGAACTGCTCGAACTATGGCGGCCGCTGCAGCCTACCGTGTTATGGGTCACGCATCATATTTATGAAGCAATCCGGCTGGCGGATCGAATCTTGGTGATGAGCCCCGCTCCTGGCCGCCTGGTAGGAGATATTCAGGTTGACCTGCCCTATCCCCGAAACGAGCCTGCTCCGGCATTCCAGAGCTTACTACTTGACCTTCGCGCCATGTTGGGCCAGGGCAGCAAACAATTGGCATTGTGATCCCAATGAATAACCGGCATTCTGAAATCGCGGCATGGGTGATGATCCTGGTTTTCCTGGTCCTGTGGGAACTGGGTGTCCGGGTGTTCCATATTCCGCCCTATCTTTTACCTGCGCCTTCGGTTGTGCTCCAAACCCTGATCGCAAACCCGTCTGTATATGCCCGGGCAACTTTTATCACAATGGGGGAAGCCTTAACCGGGCTCTTCCTGGGGGTGCTGGCGGGCGCGGTGCTGGCTGCTTTCTTAACTCTTTTTCCGGGTCTGGAAAATGGGGTGATGACGCTGGCTATTCTTGTAAAGTCCACCCCATTGGTGGCAGTTGCCCCATTATTGACCTTATGGTTGGGTTTTGGTGTTTTACCGAAGATCATTATCACTGGATTACTGACCTTTTTCCCGGTTCTGGTAAATATCCTGAGTGGACTGCATCAGATAGATCCGGCGTTGATGGACCTTTTCCAATCCTGGCGGGCGAATCGGTGGGAGATCTTCTGGCATTTGCGCCTGCCATCCGCGCTGCCGTATTTGTTTGCTGCCTTGAAAATCAGCGCGCCGCTTGCCCTGATTGGCGCGGTGGTGGCAGAATGGACCGGCGCTTCGGGCGGGTTGGGGAAAACAATGTGGATGGCCTATACCAATTTGAACCTGCCTTTCCTGTTCGCCGCGATCCTGATTCTGGCGGCAATTGGAGCTTTTCTGTACCGGTTTTTGGTATGGGTTGAAAAACAGACGGTGTTCTGGGTGCAACCTTTACAGGAATAATGATTATTGCTATCAGGAGGCGCGATGCGCGGATATAGAAGTTTGTTGATTTTTTTGATGGTGGTACTGTCTTCCTGTAGACCATTGGGTTCTTTTGAAAATCCATTAAGCGTTGATCCTTATGAACTGACTTTCATGGCTGGCTACAAGCCTCAGGCAAATTTGCCTTTCGTTGGTGTGTATGTTGCGCAGGAGAAAGGATTTTTTAAAGAAGAGGGCTTGAGGGTTGCGATTAAACACTCACCGGGATCAGGTGAGCATCTTCAATTAACCGCCACCGGCAAAGTGCAGGTGACCACTCAGGACGCGGCGATTTTGTTAAAACGCCGCGCGGACCCTGGCCTTCCCCTGGTCTCGATCGCGCTGATTGGCCAGAAAGGCCAGCAGGCTTATGCGGCGCTGAAAACCAGCGGCATAAGATCCGTTCAGGATTGGAAAGGCCAAACGATTGGTTACAAAGGAACGCCGCCTCCGGATTTGTTTGCTCTGTTGAGCGCGGCAGGACTGAAAGAAAGTGATGTGGAACTGGTGAATGTTGGCTTTGACCCGCGTTTGTTGACAGAGGGTAAGGTGGATGTGTACCCGGTATATAAGTCTAACGAGCCCTATCTGGTGCGCAGTTGGGGGTATGAGTTGGAAATGTGGGACGCGGCGGATTATGGCGTGCCTACCCTGGGCCTGGCCTATGTTACCAGTGATGAAACGCTAAACACCCAACCCGAACAATTGGCGCGTTTTCTCCGCGCGGCGCTGCGGGGAATCCAATACGCGGCAGAACATCCGGAAGAGGCGGTAGAAATCGTGATTCAATATGCCGGGCCAGAAACCAATCCCGACCATATGCGGTTCATGCTGGAAACAGAACTCGTTGACCTGACAAGTGAAAGCACTGCTGGCAATGGAATAGGCTGGCAAACCGAGGAACAATGGCGCGCGCTGGCTGATATGCTCCAGGAATATGAAGCCATGCCGCTGGTTGATGTTCAACAGGTTTTTACCAATGAGATTTTAGAGGCTGCCCGCTAAGGAAGTTGTATTTGCAGTTTGAGCGGTTAAATAAATCATCGCGCTTGAAATGTTTACACAAGCGCGATGATGATGTTACGCATTGTTATTGTTTTGGTGGCGTGATCAGGCGAGCCATTGTCCAATCCCGGACCAGGCATAATCAAGGTGATCTGCCAGGTTTTTGCTGAGCCTTCTCTGGATCTTTTTGTGCGCGTATTCCATCAATTCGAGGCCCCCAATTTCATTAAGACGAGTCCCAATTTTTCTGGCCTGAACGTGCCGGCATTGGGAATTAAATGGAAGCCCAGGACGTTCAGAAAGAAAATCATCGACTCTGCCAATTTCAACCAGTTCGTCAACCAGTTTTACTACTTCCGGTTTGTTCCCTGGGGGGCAGGGTATTATAAGGAATAAGTCCTGTAAGAATCCCATCTCTGATCTTCCTTCACATAGTTGATCAAAATTTATAACAGTCTTGTGTTCTTATTACCAGTTTACCATAATTGAATCTGGGATTGATTTAGAAAATAGATAATTTCTCATAAGGTTTGTGGTAAAACAATAGCAATATGAAATGGATTTATCTCTCTCCGCATCTGGATGATGTGGTTTACTCGTGTGGTGGTTTGATCTGGGAACAGGTCCAAACGGGAATCCAGGTTGAAATCTGGACAGTCTGCGCAGGAAATGTAGAGGGCCAACTTTCGCCATACGCGCAGAGTCTGCATACTCGGTGGCAGACAGGCCCCGAGGCGGTGGCTGTGCGGCGCGCTGAAGACCTGGAAGCCTGTCGCGAATTGGGTGTTGTGGCAACCCATCTGGATATTCCTGATTGTATTTACAGGCGGTTGCCCGATTCTGGTGCGCCGGTGGTGGAAAGGGACGAAGATCTCTTTTCCCTGTTGAAACCGGGAGAGGTTTATCTGGTTAAAGAACTTACGGACAGGTTAGAAAAATCTATACCACTTCATGCCAGTCTGGTGTGTCCGCTGGCAATGGGTGGTCATATGGACCACCGTCTGGCCCGTATGGCAGCGGAAGCTCTTAACCGTCCGTTGTGGTTTTACGCGGACTTCCCTTATGTGTTGCGGGAGGGAGAGGCCCTGGCACATTATGGGATCACTCACTGTGAGCCAGGCCAGTTCCAGATCACTGAAGCCGCTTTGGCGGCCTGGCAGGAGGGCGTCGCCGCGTACAGGAGCCAAATCAGCACATTTTGGGGTGGAACGGAAGAGATGAAAACCGCTATCCACGATTACTGGCTGCACCCAAACAGCCGCCTGTTGTGGCATTGTTCTCAGGTTGTATAAGTGGTTTGACAACGTATATAAATAGGTTATTTGTGCTATACTGATAACATGCGGAGCTATCCATTCTGGGAAACCTGGGCTCATTTCTTGCAACGTTTTAAGCTGGATCGTGCAGCCGCTTTGTTTTTAGAGTCGGCTGGTCCGGTTAAAGTGTTGCTGGCGCAGACCGTATACTTTGGACAACCCTTGTTGGCCATGGCCATATCGAAAGAAGAATGCAACGCGATTGCCGAATTGTTGGAGAATACAGCGGAAAGCCAGTCTTTTGTTCACTTTCTGCTTGAGGAGGGGCGCGGTTGAGTACTGAAAATCTGATTGGATTGTTTGTAGTCTTGCTGGGAGCGGGTTTAATTTTTGCTTTTGGAGTTTTACGCAAAGATCGTTCAGCGCGCTCACTTCGCCCGATTCGTGCGGTCCAACAACTTCGGCGGGCGATTGGACTGGCTGTTGAAGACGGGAAAGGGTTGCATGTTTCGCTGGGGAAAGCAAGTTTGTTAGACCCCGATAACACTTCTGCTTTAGCCGGTCTCTGCACCCTGGAGCGTTTGGGACAGATCAGCATGGTGAGCGACCATCCTCCAATCGCGACCAGCGGTGAGGGGGCTTTGGCGATTCTAAGCAAAGATACCCTGCGGTCAGTCTATCGTTCCGGAAACGCGCTGGAACAGTTTGACCCGGATCAGGGGCAGCTCTCAGGGCCAACCGCTTTTGCTTATGTCGCTGGCGCGATCCCTGTGGTTCGCGATAAACAAGTATTCACCAATGTTTTGATGGGGAGCTTTGGCCCGGAAGCGGCGCTGTTATGTGACGCGGCCGATCAAAACAAAACTTTTACGCTGGCCGTGAGTGATTCTTTGCCAGCGCAATCGGTCTTTTACGCTGCGGCTCAGGAACCCCTGATTGGAGAGGAAATGTTTGCTCTTCCTGCCTATTTGCAGGCCGGCCCATTTCATCAGGCCAGTGTTCAGGCCCAGGATTTGCTGCGATGGGTGGTCATGATCTTGATGGGGCTGGGTGTCATTTATAAAATACTGAATCAATTGTTTGGGATTTCACTTCTATGAGAATGCGCGCGCCGGTTTCAACAGCAATTGCTATCGCAGTTGGAATTGTTGTCCTTCTGGGATATTTTATTCCTATCGCTTTACTCCAAAATATTCGCATGCTTTTGCTGGGTTGGGCAGTGGCGATCATGGGAGTTGCGGCCCTGGTTGGAATACTGAACATGGTCGGTGTGCATTGGCGCAGAATTCGGGGCGAGCAAAATCGGGATTATTACAGCTTGATTTTCCTGCTGGCTTTTATCATCACCTTTGTTGTTGGATTGTGGCTGACCCCTGCTGATCCGATGTTTCAGAGGGTGGTTACTTCAATACAGGTTCCAGTGGCCACCACCTTTATGGCGCTGCTGGCTGTCAGTCTGGCGTAT
>ENA-OSEO01004149-OSEO01004149.1-sediment-metagenome-genome-assembly--contig:-NODE-4149-length-15736-cov-4.542180_pt1 | contig 15736 bp, 14 predicted proteins | sample MGYA00237883_ERZ534232 | MGnify/ENA metagenome assembly ERZ534232 | reverse complement strand
CTCTGCGAGAAGGTTCTCCTGGAGGCCCGGGCCGAGGGCTTCGAGGTCCTCATCCTCAGGCCGGCCACGGTCTGCGGCTACTCGCCCCGGCTGAGGCTGGACCTGACGGTCAACATCCTGACCAACCACGCCTTCCACAACAAGAAGATCACCGTCTTCGGCGGCGAGCAGAAGCGACCCAACATCCACATCGAAGACATGACCGACCTCTACCTCAAGGCCCTGGAGCTGCCGGGCGAGCTCATCGACGGCCGGATCTACAACGCCGGCTACCAGAACCACAAGGTCAAGGACATCGCCGGCCTGGTCAAGGGCGTCATCGGCCAGGAGGTCGAGGTGGTGACCACCCCGACCGACGACAACCGCTCCTACCACGTCTCCTCGGAGAAGATTAAGCGGGAGTTGGGCTTCGAGCCCCGCCACAGCGTGGAGGAGGCGGTCCAGGACCTGGTCGAGGCCTTCCGGGCGGGCAAGGTGCCCCGGCCCATGGAGGACGTGCGCTACTACAACATCAAGCTGATGCAGAGCGTCCACCTGAAGTAGGCCCGCCTTGAAGATCCCTTACGTCAACCTGGCCGCCCAGCACCGCCCCCTCAGGGACGAGCTCCTGGCCGCCACGGCCCGGGTCCTGGACCATGGCCAGTTCATCAACGGGCCCGAGGTGGCCGAATTCGAGGCCCGCTTCGCCCAACTCTGCCAGGTCAGCCGGGCCGTGGGGGTCAGCTCCGGGACCGACGCCCTCATCCTGGCCCTCAGGGCCCTGGACCTGGGGCCGGGCGACGAGGTCATCACCGCGCCCAACACCTTCGTCTCCACGGTCAGCGCCATCGCCCTGACCGGGGCCAGGCCGGTCCTGGCCGACGTCGGTCCGGACTACAACCTCGACCCCGACCGGGTCGAGGCGGCCCTGACGCCCCGGACCAGGGCCCTCCTGCCGGTCCACCTGACCGGCCGGCCGGCCGACATGGCCCCGCTCAAGGACCTGGCCCAGGCCAGCGGGCTCAGGATCGTCGAGGACGCGGCCCAGGCGGTCCTGGCCGAGTACCGGAGCCGGCGGGTGGGCGGCCTGGGCGACCTGGGCTGCTTCAGCCTCCATCCCCTCAAGACCCTGAACGCCTGCGGCGACGGCGGCGTGGTCACCACCGACGACCCCGACCTGGCCGAGCGGATCAGGCTGCGGCGCAACCTGGGCCTCAAGAGCCGGGAGGAGTGCCTGGTTCTGGAGGGCAACTCCCGGCTGGACACCCTCCAGGCGGCCCTGCTCCTGGTCAAGCTCGACTACGTCGAGGCCTGGACCGAGGCCCGCCGGGCCAGGGCGGATCGCTACCGGGCCGGACTGGCCGGTCTGGCCCAGGTCAGCCCGCCCCAGGAGAAGCCCCACGAGCGGGCCGTCTACCACACCTTTGTCATCCAGGCCGAGCGCCGGGATGAGCTGAAGGCCCACCTGGCCGGCCGGGGGATCGGCAGCGGCATCCACTACCCCGTGCCCGTCCACCTCCAGCCGGCCGCGGCCCGGCTGGGCTACGGGCCGGGCAGCTTCCCCGCGGCCGAGACCCAGGCCGGCCGGATTCTGAGCCTGCCGGTCTACCCCGAGCTGAGCCAATCCGATCAGGACTTTATCATCGACTCCATCTGGGAGTTCTACGGGCGGAAAAGATGAAGGTTCCCTATTCCTACCTCGACCGGCAGTTCGCCGAGATCGACGGCTACCTGGAGGACATCAGGGCCCTGGTGGCCTCGGGCGACTTCACCCTGGGCCGGGCCGTCGAGGAGTTCGAGGCCGGTTTCGCCGGGCTGACCGGCCTGCCCTTGGCCCTGGGCGTGGCCTCGGGCACCGACGCCCTCTTTCTCTCCCTCAAGGCCCTGGGCCTGGGGCCGGGCGACGAGGTCATCACCGCGCCCAACACCTTTGTGGCCACGGTCGGGGCCATCGTCATGACCGGGGCCAGGCCGGTCTTCGTGGACAACAACGAGACTTTCACCATCGATCCCGACCTGATCGAGGCGGCCATAACCCCCCGGGTGAAGGCGATAATGCCGGTCCACCTGACCGGCAAGCCGGCCGACATGCCGGCCGTCATGGACATCGTCCAGCGGCGGGGCCTGGTCGTGGTCGAGGACGCGGCCCAGGCCATCCTGGCCGGGATCGACGGCCGCCACGTCGGCTCCTGGGGGGCCGCCGCCGGCTTCAGCCTCCATCCCTTGAAGAACCTCAACGTCTGGGGCGACGGCGGGCTGATCCTGACCCGCTCCCGGGAGCTCTACGACAAGCTGAAACTGATGCGCAACCACGGCCTGTCCGACCGGGACACGATCCAGGCCTACGGCCACAACTCCCGCCTGGACTCGCTCCAGGCCGTGGTGGCCCTCAGGCTCCTGCCCCAGGTCGAGGCCATCACCGCCCAGCGCATCGCCAACGCCGCCTTCTACGACCAGGCCCTGGCCGAGCTGGCCGAGTTCATCACCCTCCCGCCCAGGGAACCCAGGTTCAGGCAGGTTTTCCACACCTACGTCGTCCAGGCCAGGGACCGGGACCGGCTCCTGGACCACCTCCTCCGGGCCGGGGTCAGGGCCAAGGTCCACTACCCGACGCCGCTCCACCTCCAGCCGGCCTCGGCCTACTTAGGCTACCGGGCGGGCGACTTTCCGGTCTGCGAGCGGCACTGCCGGACGATCATCAGCCTGCCGGTCCACCAGCACTTGAGCCAGGCCGAGCTGGCGTTCGTCGTCGACCAGATCAGGAAATTCTACCTTGGCTGAGCCGCCGGCCGTCGGCGTCGACTTCGACAACACCATCGTCTCCTACGACGAGCTGCTGGCCCGGCTGGCCGGGGAAAGGGGCCTGAGCGGGCCCGAGGCCGGGAGCGGCAAGCGGGCCATCCGCGACGCCCTGAGGGCCCGGCCCGGCGGCGAGGATGAGTGGCAGAAGCTCCAGGGCGCGGCCTACGGGCCCAGGATCGGCGAGGCCGGCCTGATCCAGGGGGTCCGGGACTTCTTCGAGGCCTGCCGGGAGCGGGGGATCAAGGTCTTCATCGTCAGCCACAAGACCGAGCTGGCCGCCCGGGACGAGACCCGGACCAACCTCTGCCGGGCCGCCCTGGGCTGGCTGGAGGCCAACGGGTTCTTCGGCCCGGAGGGCCTGGGGCTCGCCCCCGGGGACGTCTTCTTCGAGCCCAGCCGGACCGGGAAGATCGAGAGGATCGGGCGGCTGGGCCTGAGCGCCTTCGTCGACGACCTGGTCGAGACCTTTGTCGAGCCGGGCTGGCCCCCGGAAGTGCAGCGGATCCTCTACGACCCCCACGGCCAGGAGGCCGTCCCGCCCGGGGTGGAGGCCTTGGCTGACTGGCCGGCCATCTCCCGGCGCCTCCTCGGCGCCGGAGCCGAGGCCGGGGAGGGCGACCTGGCCGCCGATTTCGGCCGCCTCCTGGGCCGGCCGGTCGTTGGCCTGGAGCGCCTGGGTCGCGGCGGCAACAGCCGGGTCTTCCGGCTGATTGGCCCGGACGGGGCCAGCTTCTTCGGCAAGGCCTACTTCCGCCACCCGGCCGACGGCCGGGACCGGCTGGGCGTGGAGTTCGCCGCCTTCCAGTTCCTGCGGGCCAGCGGCCTGGACCAGGTCCCCCGGCCCCTGGCCGCGGACCGGCTCAAGGGCCTGGCCGCCTACGAGTTCATCCAGGGCCGGGCCGTGGCCGGAGGGGAGGTCGGTCCCGGGGACATAGACGCCGCGGTCGGGTTCCTGCTCCGGCTCAAGGATCTGGCCGGCCGGCCCGAAGCCGAGGCCCTGCCGGCCGCCTCGGAGGCCTTCTTCTCCCTGGCCGGCATCCTGGCCAACCTGGAGACCCGCCTGGCCCGCCTCCGGGCCGTCCCGGCCGGGCAGGGGCCGGGGGCCGAGCTGGGCCGCTTCCTGGAGCGGGAGTTCGACCCGGCCCTAGAGCGCCTCCGGGACTTCGCCCGGCAGCGGTACGTCCGCCTGGGCCGAGCCGTCGAGGCCGAGCTTAATCCGGCGGAGCGGACCCTGAGCCCCTCGGACTTCGGCTTCCACAACGCCCTGAGGCGGCCGGACGGGCGCCTGGTCTGGTGCGACTTCGAGTACTTCGGCTGGGACGACCCGGCCAAGATGATGGCCGACTTCCTGCTCCATCCGGCCATGGACCTGGACCTCGACTCGGGCCGGCGCTTTGTCCGGGGCCTCCTGGCCGGCCTCGGCCAGGCCGACCTGGGCCAGCGGCTGGAGGCCCTCTACCCCCTCTTCGGCCTGAAGTGGTGCCTGATCCTGCTCAACGAGTTCATCTCGGCCGAGCGGCTGAGGCGGGGCTTCGCCGCCGGCCGGGCCGGGGAGTCGAACCGGGTCCTGGCCCAACAGATGGCCAAGGCCAGGCGGATGCTGGAAAGGATTCTGAGCCAGTATGAGCGTTTCCCCTATCTCGGCTGAGAAACAAACCCCGGCCTCGCCGCCCTTGGACCGGCGCTCGCTGGAGCTGAGGCGGATGATCGTCCAGGCCATCGCCGTCAGCCGGCGGGGCCACCTGGCCTCGGCCCTGAGCCTGGTGGAGATCCTGAGGGTCCTCTACGACGACGTCCTCCGCTTCGACCCGGCCCGGCCCGACTGGCCCGAGCGGGACCGCTTCGTCCTGAGCAAAGGCCACGGCTGCCTGGCCCTCTACGCCGTCCTGGCCGACAAGGGCTTCTTCCCTAAGGAGGAACTCCTCAGGTTCTGCGCCCCGGAGAGCATTTTGGGCGGCCACCCCGAGCAGGGCAAGGTCCCAGGCGTCGAGGCCTCGACCGGCAGCCTGGGCCACGGCCTGTCCATCGGCCTCGGCTTCGCTCTGAGCGCCCGCTTCGACAAGGCCGGCCGCCGGGTCTTCGTGGTCATCGGCGACGGCGAGGCCAACGAGGGGGCCATCTGGGAGGCGGCCCTCTGCGCGGCCAAGCACCGGCTGTCCAGCCTGACCGTGCTCCTGGACTACAACAAGCAGCAGTCCTACGGCGCCACCTCAGAGGTCCTCGACCTGGAGCCCCTGGCCGACAAGTGGCGGGCCTTCGGCTTCGGCGTGGCCGAGGTGGACGGCCACGACGTGGCCCAGCTCAGGCGCGTCCTGGCCGATCTGCCCCTGGAGGCCGGCCGGCCCAGCCTGATCATCTGCCACACGGTCAAGGGCAGGGGCCTGGACTTCGCCGAGAACAACCTGGCCTGGCACCACAAGTCGCGGCTCTCCGACGACGACGTGGCCGCCTGCCTGAACGGCTTGAGGGGCTGCTGATGCGCCGGACCTGCCTGGACCTGATCTACGAGCTGGCCAAGGTTGACGAGCGGATCTTCTTCATCGGCTCTGACCTGGGCCAGGGCACCCTCCAGAAGTTCAAGGCGGAGATGCCCGAGCGCTTCTTCATGGAGGGCATCAGCGAGGCCAACGTCATCGGCCTGGCCGCCGGCCTGGCCCTGGAGGGCAAGATCCCCTACGTCAACACCATCGCCACCTTCATCACCCGGCGCTGCTTCGAGCAGATCGTCCTGGACCTTTGCCTCCACAAGGTCAAGGTCAGGCTCGTCGGCAACGGCGGCGGCCTGGTCTACGCCTCCCTGGGCCCGACCCACGAGGTCATCGAGGACCTGGCCATCTTGAGGGCCGTGCCCAACATGACCATCCTGGCCCCGGCCGACGCCGAGGAGATGAAGCGGCTGATGCCCCAGACCGTGGACTGGCCCGGCCCCATCTACATCCGCCTGGCCAAGGGCTTCGACCCCATCGTCACCAGGGCGGACGTACCCTTCGAGATCGGCCGGGGCCTGCCCATGCGCTCCGGCTCGGACGCCCTGATCCTGACCACCGGCGTCACCCTGGGCCCGGCCCTGGAGGCGGCCGAAGAGCTCAGCCGCCGGGGCGTCGAGGCGGCCGTGCTCCACCTGCCCACGCTCAAGCCCCTGGACAGTCAGGCCATCCTGGACCTGGCCGCCCGGCCCGGGGTCATCGTCAGCGTGGAGGAGCACACCGTCATCGGCGGCCTGGGCGGGGCCGTGGCCGAAGTCCTGGCCGAGGCCGGCTTTGACCGGCCCAAGAGGTTCAAGCGGCTGGGCCTGCCCGACGCCTTCCCCGACCAGTACGGCTCCCAGGCCAGTCTGCTGGAGCGCTACCGGATCACCAGCCAGGAGATCGTCTCGGTGGTGACCGGACTCATCCAGGTTTGATCGAATCCCGAGGAGGCTTGAACATGGGTTGTCTTAGGAACTGGGTCACGCCTCTGCACAAGGCCACCAGGCGCGACTACGTCGCCCGGATGACGGACGACAAGGTCCACTGCATGCTCAAGGCCAAGGAGTACGAGTTCGACTACTGGGACGGCGACCGGCGCTACGGCTACGGCGGCTACCGCTACATCGACGACCGCTGGCGCAAGGTGGCCGAGCCGATGATCGAGGCCTACGGCCTCAAGCCGGACGCCAGGATCCTGGACGTGGGCTGCGGCAAGGCCTACCTGCTCTACGAGCTGAGCCGGCTCCTGCCCCAGGCCGAGATCGTCGGCTTCGACATTTCCCGCCACGGCCTTAATGACGCCAAGCCCGAGATCAGGGACAGGCTCTTCCGCTACCGGGCCCAGGACGCCTATCCCTGGGGCGACGGCTACTTCGACCTGGTCATCTCCTTAGGCTGCCTGCACAACCTGCGCCTCTTCGAGCTGAAGCGGGCCCTGGGCGAGATCGAGCGGGTCGGCCGGAACAAGTACGTCATGGTCGAGAGCTATCGCAGCGAGCTGGAGCTCTTCAACCTGCAGTGCTGGGCCCTGACCGCCGAGTCGTTCTTTGACACGGCCGAGTGGATCTGGCTCTACCAGCACTTCGGCTACAGCGGCGACTACGAGTTCATCTACTTCGAGTGACAAGGAGCGGGCCTTGAAGATCAAGACGACCAGAGCGGCCATCCTGGCCGAGTCAAAAAAGCCCCTAATGGTGGAGGAGATCGAGCTGCCCGGGGAGCTCTGCTGCGGCCAGGTCCTGGTGGAGATCCGCTACAGCGGCATCTGCGGCGCCCAGATCAACGAGATCGACGCTGTCAAGGGGCCGGACAAGTTCCTGCCCCACCTCCTGGGCCACGAGGCCGTGGGCCTGGTCCTGGAGGCCGGGCCGGGGGTGACCACGGTCAAGGACGGCGACCAGGTCATCCTCCACTGGCGGCCCAGCGCCGGCATCCAGTCGGCCACGCCGGCTTACAAGTGGCTGGGCCGCCACCTCAACGCCGGCTGGGTGACCACCTTCAACCGGCACGCCGTCATCTCCGAGAACCGGCTGACCCTCCTGCCCGAGGGGCTGGAGCCCAGGGTGGCCCCCCTGTTCGGCTGCGCCGTGACCACGGCCATGGGCGTGGTCAACAACGACGCCCAGATCAAGATCGGCCAGTCCGTGGTCATCTTCGGCCTGGGCGGGGTCGGCCTCAACCTGGTCCAGGCGGCCGGGATGGTCTCGGCCCACCCCATCGCCGGCCTGGACCTCTGGGATTCCAAGATCGAGCTGGCCGGGCGTTTCGGCTTGACCCACGGCCTTAACTCCCGGGGCCTCGGCCGGGTCGAGGTGGACGCCTGGGTCAAGGGCGTCGTCGGCCCGGACGGGGCCGACGTGGTCATCGACACCACCGGCAACTCCCGGGTCATCGAGCAGGCCTACGAGCTGACCCACAAGGACGGCAAGACCATCCTGGTCGGCGTGCCGACCAAGGGCGACAACATCAGCATCTACTCCCTGCCGCTCCACTTCAACAAGATCCTCAAGGGCTCCGAGGGCGGGCGCTGCCTGCCCCACATTGACATTCCCCGCTACGCCCGCCTGGTCAGGGCGGGCAAGATGAAGCTGGACGGGCTGATCACCCACGAGTTCTCCCTGGACGAGATCAACCAGGCCCTGGACCTGGTCCGCCGGGGCGAGGCCGGCCGGGTCCTGATCGATCTGAGCCGGTGAGGGGCCGGGACCGGCCGGCCCTGGTTCTGTCCCTGGCCTCCGGCGTCAGTCGGGGGGATCGAGCGAGACCATGGAGGATTTCTTTAGCCAGCGATAGGGGCGTAAGGGAATGAGTGTTAGCAATTTCGTCAGGGATCATCTGGCCTTGGCCAGATTGGCCGTCACCAGCAGGAGGGCGCAGGAGGTTCCCTTCTCCACCCCCAACAGCACTGGAGTGGACAACTGCGTCCTGGCCAATGGCATACCCAAGAGCGGCACGCATCTCCTCTATCGCACCATGGAACTTCTGGGCAAATGGACTGACGTTGGCTGGCACATAAACCTGTACCACGCCGACAAATACATCGACGGCGACCGGTTCACAATGATCCCCGGCCTGGCCAAATACATGGTTCAGAAGTTGCGAAACGGTCAGTTCGTAACGGCCCACTTGCCCTGGAGCAGGGGCCTGGTCCGGAGCATCAGCCAGGACCATCCCGACCGCCGGATCAAACACATCCTGATATTTAGGGACCCCCGTGACACCTTTATCAGCTATTTCAACATGGCCATGCAGGCCGACTACTTCGTGCTCACACCCGAGGGACAGGCGGCCCGCCGCTTCTTGCGGGAGGAGTTCGCCGACGACGATGAGAGACTGGCCTACGTCATCCATAAAAGGCGAAAGGGTTTTCTAGCCTACGCTCCCTGGCTGGCCGACCCCAACTGCTATAGTCTCCGCTTCGAGGACGCCTATCAGGAGATAATATTCGCGCGAGAAACAGGGGTTCTGGGCGAGACGCTGAAGGATCTGTTCCATTTTGTGGGAGTAAATCCGGCGGAGATCGCCCCAAGCCAGCTTGGCCTCGATGTGGCCGGCCAGAGCCGGACCGCCACGGACGAAGAAGACAAGATCGGCCAGTTTCGAAGGCACTTCAAGGATCAACATTACGCCCTTTTGGATAACCGCCGGTTCAGGCGGGGTCTGGAGATCTTTGGCTATGATTGGTAGGCCTGGGCTGATCGCCCGCTCGCAAACCAAGCGCTGAAGGTGCCGGCGTGACTCTTTTTAGACTTCTGGCCAGCCTGTTCGTTAGGTTCAAGTGGGTCCTCCTGTCAAACATAGGAGTGATGACCCTGGCCAACCTGGTCGGCGTTCTTGCGATCATCACCGTGGCCCCGGTAGTCGATTACTTCCTCCACCAGGACTTATCACAGGCCGGGCGACTGACCCGAGTTATCATCGAATCCATAGAGGGCTTGGGCCTCCCTCCGACCATGACCACCGTACTGGTTTTCTTTTTTCTGACCAACCTGATCCGGGCCGCTTGCATCCTGGCCGCTCGTCATGCCGTGCATCTGAGCATGCGCACGGTGATGCGTAATCTCGAGCAGACCTCCCTGGACAGAATTTTTCGAGCCGGCTGGGGGTTCTTCACCTCGTTCAAACAGGGGATGATCATCAACACCCTGACCAACGAGTTGATCAAGGTCGGGGAAGGATTCAGGTCCATGGGGGCGCTGGTGGCCGGCCTCTTTCAGGTCGCCGCCAGCCTGGCCGTGCCCTTCTGGTTGTCCTGGCAAGTGACCCTGATCGTCATAGGGGCCATTGTGGTCTCGACATTTCCCCTGGGTCTCGTGGGCAAGGTGAGCTATCGCTTTGGAGCAAAAAACACGGCTCTGGCCAACGAATGGATTGCCTCCGTCCAGGAGATCCTGGGGTCGGCCAAGGTGGTTCTCGGTTTTGGCAACCAGGAGAGCGCAGTGGGCCGGGTGGCAGCGAGCTTTGCCCAGTACTCCCGCGCCCTGGTCAAGATCATGACGATCAACGCCGCAGGGCCGGTGATTTATGAACCGCTGGGCGTCTTCGTGGTGCTGGTGGTTCTGGTCTCCTCCAGGCGCTTCGGGCTGCCCGTCTCGGAGACAGCCGTCTTTATCTGGGCCCTGCTCCAGGCAATCCCCGCCCTCTCCAGAACCCTGGGCGAGTGGAGCAAGGCGGCCAGTCTGATCCCGAGCTACAGGCAGATCGTGGTCGTTCAAAGCCAGGCCGAGGAGGAGCGGATCAACTTCGGCGGGCAGGAATTCTCCGGACTCGGCGACGGGATAGTCGTGGAGGAGCTGAGCTTGAGCTATCCCGGGCGGCCTCCGGCCTTGAGCAAGGTGAGCTTGAGAATACCCACCGGCCGGATGGTGGCGGTGGTGGGGCCGTCCGGGTCGGGGAAGTCAACCCTGGTGGACGCCGTTCTGGGATTCATCGAACCGGACGCGGGACGGGTGGAAATGGGCGGAGTTCCGCTGAAGGACCTGGACATCTCTTCCTTCCGGAAGCGGGTGGGCTACGTGCCCCAGGATCCAGTCCTTTTTAACGCCACCGTTCGGGAAAACCTTCTCTGGGCCAAAGAGGACGCCACTGAGGCGGAGCTGGAAGCGGCCTGCCGGCAAGCCAACGCCTGGGATTTTATTCAGGCCTTACCCGAAGGATTTCAGACCAGCATCGGCGATCGGGGAGTGCGGCTGTCCGGAGGCCAGGCCCAGCGACTGGCCCTGGCCAGGGCGCTCGTCCGCCAGCCGGAGCTGCTCATCCTTGATGAAGCCACCTCCTCACTCGATACCCTCTCGGAGAAACTGATCCAACAGGCCATCGAGGCTCTGTCCGGGGAGATCACGATCATCGTCATTGCCCACCGATTGTCCACCATCGCCAACGCGGATTGTATTTACGTGCTTAAGGAAGGCCGGGTGATTGAGGAGGGCTCCTACGATGAGCTTGTGGCCGGAGGCGGGGAATTCACGCGGATGGTCCACTTGCAGTCCCTGGAGAACTCGGAGAAGAATCGAAAAAGAGCCGACCCCGTCGCCGGGAGCAAGAGATTGACCTTGGAGGCTGGCGAACAATGAGCCGCCGGGAAAGGCCTCTGGTCCTGGGGGTCATCCTGGCCCGGGGGGGCAGCAAGGGCATCCCCAACAAGAACCTGACCCTGCTTCGGGGCCGGCCGCTGATCAGCTACACTATTGAGGCCGCCCGGGCGGCCAACCGGTTGGACAGGCTTGTCGTTTCCACGGACAGTAAGGAGATCGCCGCGGTCGCCCAAGCGGCAGGGATCCAGGTCATTGAGCGGCCCCCTGAGTTGGCCACTGACAAGGCCCCCATAGAGTGGGCGTTGCGCCACGCTCTCAAGGCGGTTGAGGCCGAGGCGGGCGCCCCAATGGAGGTTGTCGTGACTCTCTACGGCAACGTCCCGGTCAGAAAAGAGGGCATCATCGACCTGGCGGTGGCTGAGTTGCTGGCCACCGGAGCCGATTCGGTTCAATCCTATGCTCCTTGCGAAAAACCGCCCCAGTGGGCCTTTCGTCTCGATGGCGGCAGGGTCTCGCTGCTGGATGACAGGTACGAGGGTATCTATCGCCGCCAGGACCTGGAGCCGGCTTTCTACGTCGATGGGGCGGTCCTGGTCGTCAGCCGGGCCTCGCTAATGGACAGCGAGACCTCCACCAGAGGGCACGCCTTTCTGGGCCGGGACAGGAGGGCGATCGTCGGGGAGAGAATGGACACCGTCGATGTCGACACCCCGGCTGACCTGCTGTGGGCCGAGTTCGTCCTGGCAAAGTTAGGGGGTGGGGGTGTACCCGGGAGGTGACCAGGTTGGGGGAGCGGAGGTGACCCGGCCAGACCGGCGGCCCAGGGGAGGACGGATCTCTGTGGTCACTCCGGCCTGGAACGAGGCCGACTCGCTACCAGAGCTCTATAACCGGATCAAGGCGGTCATGGAGTCGGAGGGCCGGGACTTCGAGCTGCTGGTGGTTGAAAACGGCAGCACCGACGGCTCCTTGAGCCTACTCAAGGACCTACACCGCAAGGACCCCCGCGTCCACTACCTGAGCCTGTCGCGCAACTTCGGCCACCAGGGGGCCCTGACAGCCGGGCTGGAGCACGCTCGGGGCGAGGCGCTGATTTTCATGGACGCGGATCTCCAACACCCGCCCGAGGTGATACCTCGTCTCCTGGAGGAATGGGACCGCGGGGCCGACGTGGTCTTCACCCTCAAGAGGGAAACAGCCCAGCAAGGAGTGTTCCGGAAGGTGGCCGACAGCTTCTTTTACACCTTATTGAGGATACTTTCCGGGCTTAACCTCTCTTCAGGCCAATCGGACTTCAGGCTGGTCGACCGCCGGGCCGCTGAGGCCTTGATGAAGATGACCGAGCGCAACAAGTTCCTGCGGGGCATGACCCGCTGGATCGGTTTTCGACAGGTGACAATCGCCTACGACGTGGCCCCTCGATTTGCGGGGGAGTCAAAATTCCGGTTCTTCCACCTCTTTCGCTTTGCCCTGGATGGGATTTTCTCCTTTTCGATCCTGCCCCTGAGGTTGTTCACCTATTTCGGTCTGGTCGTCTCGACGCTCTCCTTTCTCTACGTCTTCTACGTCGGACTTGTCTGGCTGGGCTGGGCCCCCTCGGTCTGGGCCGGCCAGATGTCCCCTGGCTGGACCTCGCTGGCGGCCGGGGTCTTCCTCCTGGGCGGGGTTCAGATGTTGGGCATCGGAGTCCTGGGGGAGTACCTGTCCCGGGTCTACGACGAGACCCGGTCCAGGCCGGTTTACCTGATCCGTGAAACCTCCCTCCGGGAACCCGAAGGCCAAGCCGGATCTGACTGAAACATGAGGCGCTGGGCATGAGAGAGATTATCGGCAGAGAGGATACGGTCGTCGTCATGTGCGGTGGTCGGGGCCGGCGGCTGAGGCCTCACACCGACTCCACGCCCAAGGCCCTTATAGAGGTCGCCGGCCGGCCCATTCTGGAACACATCCTCCACTTCTACCAGACCAAGGGGTTCTGCCGCTTCGTCCTCTGCCTCGGGTACGGCGCCGACATGGTCAGGACTCACTGCTCCCGCCCCCGTCCGGGCTGCCAGATTCTCTTCTCCGACGGCGGAGTGGAGGCCAGCATTTTAAACCGGCTCTGGCTGGCTCGGGAATTGTTGAGCGATCGGTTCGTCGTCGCCTACTGCGACACATTCATCGATCTGGACATCGAGGCGATGTTGACGCGCCATGAGCAATCCGGGGCGGAGGCGACTATCGTGACGGCCAAGATCGTCAACCCCTTCGGCCTAGTCGCCTACGACGGGGAGTGGGTCACCTCCTTCACCGAGAAGCCCGTCTTTGACTACTTTGTGGGTTGCTTCTTGATGAACCGGACGGCTCTGGAGTGGATCACCCCCGAGATGCTTGACCGGCCCGACGGAGCCGGGCTGGTAGACCTGTTCGCCGAACTGGCCCGGAGCAACCGGCTGGCCGGATTTAACCACGACGGCTTAAACATCAGCTTTAACACTGAGCCGGAATGGCGCCAGGCCGAAAGAACTATGGGTGGTTTCTACACCTATCGGGAGGATGGATGAGCGCACTCAAGGGCCGCCGGGTCCTGGTCACCGGCGGGAGCGGATTCATCGGTTCGCACCTGACCCGCCGCCTCGTCGACCTGGGGGCCGAGGTGGCCGTGCTGACAAAGTACAACAGCCTTGTCGACAACGTCAGACTCTCCGACGTCTGGTCCAGGATAAAGGTCATCGAGGCCGACATCCGCAACGACGACTCCCTCAGGCAGATCCCCGACTTCAGGCCCCAGGTGATTTACCATCTGGCGGCCTACAACCACGTCGGCGACAGCTTCACCCACGTCTCCGAGGCCCTGGATTGCAACGCCAAAGGTACGGCCCGAGTCATCGAAGCCTGGGACGATTACGAGCGGTTCATTTACATCTCCAGCTCTGAGGTTTACGGCTACCAGACCGACGTCCCTTTCCGGGAGGACAAGGTTCCCCAGCCCATCTCGCCCTACGCCGTGGGCAAGTACGCCGGCGAGCTGTACTGCCGGATGAAGCTGCACGACTCCAGTCGGCGGATCGCCATAATCAGGCCGTTCAATGCCTTCGGCCCCTACCAGTCCCCTCGGGCCATCATCCCCGAGGTCATTCTCGACTGCCTGGCCGGCCGGCCGGTCCGGTCAACCGAGGGGAGGCAGACCCGGGAGTTCAACTTCGTCTCTAACCTGGTGGACGGGTTCATTTTGGCCGGAGAGAGGGAGGAGGCCGTCGGCCGGATCATCAACCTGGGCAGCGGCTCGGAGATTTCCATCCGTGACCTCATCCTCCAAATCCATCAGGAAACCGGCTCGGCCGCGGAGCTCATGATCGGGGCCCTGCCTTTCCGGCCCACCGAGATCTGGCGGATGTGCGCGGCCAACGGACGGGCCCGGGAGCTTCTAGGCTGGGAGCCCAGGATTGGTTTCGGCGAAGGGCTGAAGCAGACCATCGCCTGGTTCAAGGAGTACAAGGACTTGTACCTCAATCCGGCCTCGCCTCTGATGCGGTTGAGCCGCTGAGGCTGCGGCGGTGGCCGGCGCCAAACAGCCCCAGTTCCTGGCCGGCCGCCGGGTAATGGTTACCGGATCAGGGGGCTTCATCGGCCGTCGTCTGAAGGTGGGCCTCCAGGCCGTTGGGGCCGAGGTGTTGGAGTTGAGGGGCGACGTCCGGGACCCAGCCGCCTGGACCCAGGATTTTAATCTGGTCTATCATCTGGCCTCGCCGCCTTCCCGGGATTTCGATACCCGGCCCGAGGAGGCCTTCGAGGTGGCCCTGGTGGGGACGCTTCGGGTCCTGGAAGCCTGCCGCCGCAACGGGGCGGGGCTGGTCCTGGCCTCCAGCTGCGGCGTCTGCTCTCCCGGGAGGCACGAACTGTTGAGGGAGTCGGATCCTCCCGATCCACCGACTCCTTACGGGCAGGCAAAGCTGATGGCCGAAACCCTGGGGCGAAGCTACGCCCGGCATCACGGGGTCGGCGTAACGGCCCTGCGGTTGTTCAACGTCTACGGCGCGGGCCAACCGTCCGGGTTTCTGATTTCCTACCTCATAGACTGCGTCCGACAGGGGAGGCCCGTCGCGGTCCACCACCCCGATTCGGGCCGCGATTTCGTCCACGTCTCCGATGTGGTCCAGGCCATGCTCCAGGCCGGGGATAGGATCGACGGATTCAGGATCTATAACGTCGGTTCGGGCCGGCCCAGGACGGTCCGGGAGATCGTTGACCTGGTCGGCCGTATTCTCGGCCGGGAAGTCGAGCTCGGCCCGGCCGGCGAGGCCTTTGATCCCTATCCGCTCATCTACGCCGATCTGACCCGGGTCGAGTCGGACCTGGACTGGCGGCCCCAGGTCGAGCTGGAGGCCGGCCTCAGGGAGGCGAGCGGCCTGGCCGGCCAGGAATAGGGATGCCGGAAACCCAAGTTCACTGGCAGCCCACTGGCCTAGCGGCCTGCATCGTCATTCCCTGTATCACGGTCGATAATCTGACCCGGCGTTGTGTAGCCGAGTGTCGGGCCAAGTTTCCAGCCGTGGAGATAGTAGTCGTTTCGGACGTCGCCGCCGGGCGGGAGGCGATCTCCGACGATTGCACCGTCATCGTCTCCGGTAGACTGACCATCGCCGCCAAACGCAACCTCGCCGCCAGACGGACCGGGGCCAAGTATCTGGCCTTCATTGACTCAGACGCCTTCCCGGCCGAGGGCTGGCTGGAAAACGGCGTCTCGGCCCTCGATGCCGCCTCCGAGGTTGGAGCCGTGGGCGGCCCGAACGTCTCTCCGCCCCAGGAGTCACTTTCTGAAAGGTACGTTGGGCTGGCCACGCGGAGCGCCATCGTCTCAGGGGGACGGTCCTTTCTCAAGCGGGTATGCAAGGAACGATGGTGTGAACGACTGCCGTCCTGCAATCTCATCGTCCGCCGGGAAGAGTACCTGGCCATGGGCGGTATGGACGA